>CZKA01000045.1_pt1 | contig 89045 bp, 82 predicted proteins | sample 1657991 | NCBI WGS metagenome assembly CZKA01 (sample SAMEA3501708, study PRJEB10268) | metagenome | biome: nitrite-oxidizing laboratory bioreactor; material: liquid mineral medium | place: Austria | collected 2011-12-21
CTCCCGCAGCCGGCCCGGCAACCTCACCCCACCTCCCCGCATCCCCACCCCCGCCGAAGCGGTCCTAGCCGGCTGGCAGTCCAACCCCCCGCACCATGCCGATAACGTCGACGACGACAGATGAAGGGCCCACACCTCATGGACACACCAAGCACCCAGACCCCTCGTACGTCGGTGGTCGTCGGCGGAGCGACCGGCATCGGCGCCGCCACCACGTCCCGCCTCCTCTCACTGGGCGACACCGTCCTCGTGGTCGACCGCGTCGCACCAGGGCCGACCGGAGCGACGTACGTCGAGTGCGACCTTCTCGACGAAGCCCGAGTGGCCCAGGTTGTCGAGGAGCTGCCGATGGGCATCGGTGCCGTGGCGTATGTCGCCGGGATCCCCGGGACCCGGCCCGCCCCCGACGTCCTGACCGTGAACTTCCTCGCTATGCGCCAGTTCCTTCAGGCGCTGTCGCCCAAGCTCCTCGACGGCGGTGCCATTGTCGTCGTCACCTCGCTCTCCGGCGCAGCATGGCGTGGGCGCCGGGCCGCGCTCGCACCGCTGCTGGCCACGAGCACAGTCGCGGAAGGAGTCGCGTGGCTCGAGGCCAACCCATCGGACTACCCGGTCTACGAGACGAGCAAGGAGGCGGCCATCCTCTTCGCCAAGACCTGTGCACCAACCCTGTGGGCCGGCCACCGGATCCGGGTCAACACCGTGAGTCCCGGGCCGGTCGAGACCGGCCTCCTGGCCGAGTTCGAGCAGTCCTACGGGAAGGACGAGCTTGACGGTCTACGCCAGACGTTCGGGCGGCACGCGGTCCCCGATGACATCGCGTCGGTCGTCACCGCTGTCCTCTCCAAGGACTTCGGCTGGGTCAACGGCCACGATCTCCAGGTGGACGGAGGCGCCATGAACACGTTCGACCTGGCGGAGGATGACTCGTCCGCCTGACCGGTGAGTGGTCAGCGGACGAAGCCCTCGAAGTCCTGGTTCAGGTAGTCGACGAAGGGCTCGCCGATCCCCTGGCTACGCAGGTGGTCGCGAGTCACCGGCTCCGCACTCGAGGCGAACGACGGCTCCGTGAGCGCCCGGGTGGCGAAGTCGTGGTGCCGGATGGCGCCCCGTCCGATGAGGACGAAGTCAGCGCCGAGGTCGAGGGCCTGGACCGCCTGAGCAGCTGAGAGCACGCGACCCCCGACGCCGATCCTGACCCCGTGGCTCGGCAGCTCGAGGACGTGTTCGACCAATGGTCGCTGCGAGCACTGGTCTCCTTCGGGCGTGCTGAAGGCGTCCCACAGCGACCAGTCCAGGAAGTCGACCCAGTCTGACTCCAGGAGGCGCGTGGCGACTTCCAGTGACTCGGAAATGAGGATGCCGTGGTCGTATCGCTGGGCCGTCAACCTGACTCCCACCTGGAACGCGGGGCCCGTCGCGGTGCGGACGCCCTCAAGAATCTCGTAGAGGAACCTTGCGCGGCTCGCCAGCGGTCCGCCGTACCCGTCGGAACGGTCGTTGCGGTGGTCGAGGAACTGTCCGATGAGGTACCCATGGGCGCCGTGCACCTCGACACCCTCGAACCCGGCCGCCTCCGCACGAACCGCCGCACTGACGAAGTCCCTGACCGAGTCGTCGACCTCCCTGGTGGTCAGCGCTCGGCTGCCGGTCTCGGCGTCGTCCCACGGGGCGACGCTGGGTACGCCGGACACGGTCGCGTCGGCGCGGAGACCGCCGTGATGGAGCTGGAGGATCGCCACACTGCCTTCCGCGCGAAGGGCCGCTGGGATGCGCCCAAGGCCGGCAACGTGCCCGTCACTCCCGGCCCCCAGTTGGCCGGCGAAGGACTGGCCTGAGCGGTTCACGTGGGCAGCGGATGTCAGGACCATCCCGAACCCGTCCCTGGCGCGCGACCTGAGCCAGGAGAGCTCGGCATCATGCAGCGTGCCGTCGGCGTTGCTCTGTCGGTTCGTCAGGGCCGAGAGTGCCAGCCGGTTGCGCCACGACGGACCTCGCGCGAGCGTCAGCGGGGCGCTCAGACTGTCGAACGGAGGGGTCACCTCAGCGCCGTCATGTAGGCGAGCAGGCGGATCGGCTTGTCGCCGTGGTTGCGCCAGGCGTGGTTGGTGGCGCGCTGGACAACGGTGTCCCCTGGCTGGACCATCACCGATCCGTCCTCCAGGACCAGCTCGACGGGACCGTCGAAGATGAGCACATAGTCGAGGGTGGGCGTCTTGTGCCACCCGTCCGCGTCGACCTCGACGGTCTGGCGTGGGTTCTCGATGCCTTCGGCACGGAGCTCGTCCATCTCCGCCTCGAGCTCCCGCAACGGCGGGAGCGACACCATCCGCCACCGGGTCTGACCCGGCTCGGGGATGAGCTCCCGTGGCACGACACCCGGGTCGGAGCCGAGCTGGTCCACGTCGTCGTGGGCCCAGATCTCCTGGTACCACGTCGCCGTCGACACCTCCTCGTCGATGGCGATCTTGGAGCAGCCGTCCTCTTCAACCGTCACGATGCGTCTCATGGGTCCTCCTGACTGTGATGGGTGAGCTTCAGCGAACTCCTGCGACGGGAAGGTTCCCCTGCGATGCGGCCTCGTCGAGCACGAGCTCGGCGACCCGGTCACGGTGCGCCGCTGCACTGCCCAGCAGGGCAGCATCCCCGAAGGCCCGCTTGAGGTAGAGGTGCGCCTCGTGCTCCCAGGTGAACCCGATCCCGCCGAGCACTTGGATGCAGTCGCCGGCTACGAGGGTGGCTGCGTCGATGCAGACCGCCAGCGCGAGCGATCTGGCCAGCTCGGCGTCGTCCGCGCCCTCCTGCGCGGCCCACGCGGCGTAGTAGGCGGCGGAGCGGGCGTGCTCGACGGTGACCAGCATGTCCGCCAGACGGTGCTTGACCGCCTGGAAGGAACCGATCGGCCGGCCGAACTGAACCCGCGTCTTGGCGTACTCGACGCTGACGTCCAACAGGTGCTGGGCGATTCCCACCTGCTCGGCTGCCAGGAACACCGCAGCGGACGCTGTAGTGCTGCCCATCACCGACGCCGCCAGATCCGGGTGCGCCAGGGGCCGCGCCCGGGTGTGCTCGAACCTGACCACGGCCTGCCGTCGCGTCAGGTCCATCGTGTCCTGGGGCGTGCGTAGAGCGTCGTCTCCGTCGACGAGGTAGAGGCCGGTGCCGTCCGGGCCCACCGCGGCTACGACGAGCACGTCGGCCCCAGCACCATCGACGACGAATCGCACCTCACCGTCCAGACGCCCGTCCAGTTCGGTGACCGCACGGTCGGCACCGAAGCGCGGCGCGACGTAGGCGGCGGTCGTCCTTCCGGCCACCAGGTCCGGCAAGAGCTCCTGCGCGAGCGGGCCACCGGCGGCTTCCAGGGCCGGGATGGCCAGCGCGACCGTCCCGAAGGTCGGCCCCGGCATCAGCATCGATCCCATGGCCTCGGCGAGGATCGCCTGCTCCACGAGACCCGCGCCCGCGCCACCGAGCTCGTCGGGGACGGTCAGCCCAAGGACACCGAGCTCACCTCCGAGCCTGGCCCACAGCCCGGCGTCGTAGCCGATCTCGGAGTCCATCGAGCGTCGTACAACCCCCTGGTCGCAGTGCTCGGCGAGAAACAGCTTCAGGGTGTTGCGCAGGTCGACCTGGTCGGCGTCGAAGACGAAGGGATCAGCCACGGCGGGTCTCCTTCCAGGACAGGCCCGCGTCGGCGCGCAGGTCGGCGGGGAGCCCGAGCACCCGCTCGCCCAGGATGTTGCGCATGATCTCGGACGTGCCTCCCTCGATGGTGTTGGCCCGTGAGCGTAGGAAGCGGCGCTGCAGGATCGCGTCGGGGCCAGCCGCATAGCCCTCACGAGGCTCGTAGCCGTCGTACAGCGCACCGAGGGGGCCGAGGAACTCCATGCACCACTCGTAGACGGCGACATTCAGCTCCGCGCTCACGAGCTTGCCGATGGACCCGATCGGGCCGGGAGGCGCCGAGGTCGTCGCGGCCGCTCCCCGGATGCCCGTGAGGCGCTGGGCCTCGGCGCGGATCCAGAGTCTTGCCAGTCGATCGCGGAGGATCGGGGTCCGGTGCTCGGGATGGGCGGCCCACAGCTCGACAGCGTCGGCCATCGTCCCCTCACCGCGCCCCGGGGAGGACCCGATCGAGGTCCGTTCGTTCATCAGGGTCGTGATGGCGACGTTCCATCCTTTGCCGACCGCGCCGATCCGGTGGGAGTCGGGAATGCGCGCATCGGTGAGGAGAACCTCGTTGAACTCGGGGTCGCCGGTGATCTGGCGGAGGGGCCGGACCTCGACCCCCGCCGCGTGCATGTCGAGGACGAAGTAGGTCATGCCCTGATGCTTGGGAACATCCGGGTCGGTGCGGGCCACGAGCAGCGCGTAGCGAGCGACGTGACCGAGACTCGTCCAGACCTTCTGACCGGTGACGACCCACGCGTCTCCGTCACGGACGGCCCTCGTGGCGAGGCTTGCGACGTCGGAGCCGGCACCGGGCTCACTGAAGAGCTGGCACCAGATGTGCTCGGCGGTCGCCAAGGGGCGGAGCAGTTCCTGGGCCAGCTCCGGGGCATGCTGCAGCAACGTCGGCGCAGCCATGCCGTAGCCGATGGCGTTGTGGTTGGTCGGCACGAATCCGGTGGCCTCCCGCAGCACAGCGTCTGCCACTGACTGGAGGGCCCTGGGCAGTCCCAGCCCTCCCAGCCCGACTGGGAAGTGCACCCAACACAGGCCAGCGTCGTAGCAGGCAGCCAGCAGCGACGGCGCCGGAGTGGTGGCAGCGTCGTACCCCTCGACTACTCCCTCGGCCGCGGCTCTGACCCGGTCGCGGTCGCCACCGTCGCTCATAGGGTGGCGGCCGTCCTGGCAGCCTCGGCGAACTCGTCGCGCAGCAGCCGCTTGAAGAGCTTGCCCGACTCGGTGCGGGGCAGCTCTCGGCGGAACTCAATCGTGCGTGGGCACTTGTAGCCGGCGATGCGGGAGCGGCAGTGCGCCATCAGCTCCGCAGCCAGCTCGTCCCCCGCCCGAGACCAGTCGACCGGTTGCACGATCGCCTTGACCTCCTCGCCCATGTCGGGGTTCGGCACCCCGATCACGGCCACGTCGGCCACGTCGGCATGGGCCGCGAGGACGTTCTCGGCCTCCTGTGGGTAGATGTTCATCCCACCGGAGATGATCATGTGCGACTTGCGGTCGGTGAGGTAGAGGTAGCCCTCCTGGTCGAGGTAGCCGACGTCGCCCGTCGTGGCGTAACCCTCTTGGGTGAACGCCTCCCGCGTCTTGTCCGGGTCGTTGTGATACTCGAACTTCCACGACGTCTCGAAGTAGACCAGGCCCGGCTCGCCCAGGGGCAGCTCGTTGCCGTCGTCGTCGAGGATGTGGATGGCTCCGGTGACCGACCTACCGACAGAGCCCTGGTGCGTCAGCCACTCTGCGGAGTTGATCCACGTGGTTCCAGGACACTCGGTCGACGAGTAGTACTCGTGCAGGATCGGCCCCAGCCAGTCGATCATCGTCCGTTTGACCTCGACCGGGCACGGCGCGGCAGCGTGCACCACGGACTTGAGGCTCGAGACGTCGTAGCCCTGCCTGCACTCGTGGGGCAAGCGGAGGAGCCGAACCATATGGGTCGGCACGAACTGCACGAACGTCACCTGGTGCCGCTCGATGAGCTGAAGCGCCTTCTCCGGGTCGTATCCCTGCATCAGCACGATCGTCGCCCCGCTGGACATCAGGAAGTACATCCACCACGACGGGGCAGAGTGGAACAGCGGACCGGGGACCAGGACCGTCTCGAGCTCGCCGAGTCCGGCGTGGCGCGGATCGGCCATGGCGATCGAGTTGTCCTCGTACAACGGCTCGACCGTGAAGGCCTGCGTGATGCCCTTGGGTTGGCCCGTGGTGCCTGAGGAGTAGTGCATGAACCCGCCCCGGCACTGGTCTGCGATCGGGTCCGTCGACTGCCGGTCACGCTCGACCTCGTAGCTCGCCCAGCCCTCGACGGGCTCACCCACCATGAGTCTGAGCCGAACGTTGGGGACGCCTTCGGCATCCAGCCGCTGCATCGTCTCGGCATACGCCGACGTGCTGATGACGGCCTCTGCGCCACTGTCGTTGACGATGTAGCCGATCTCGGCGGCCGTCAGGCGGTTGTTCACCGGCGTGAGCAGGATCCCAGACATGTGGGCCGCCCACGAGATCTCGGCGAACGCGATCACGTTGTCGATCACGATCGCCACGTGGCTGCCCGGACCGAGGCCGTGCGCCCTGAACACGTGGCCCACCTGGTTGACTCGTGCGGCAAGCGCGGCGTACGTGATGGACGCGCCGGTCTCCGCCTCGATCATCGCGATCCGTTCGGGGTGCTCACGTGCGATGTCTACGGGGTACACCGTGCTCCACATCCTTTTCGTCTGCCTGTTCTAAGGGAATAGGCAATTTGATCAAGTACACATTGTCACATTTCAGCAGGTGGAGCAATGTCGCGCAGGTCGCTGTCATTGCCCGGAAACGAGAGCACGGTCCGGGCCGAGGAAGCCCCCTTGGCGGCCCTTTCGAAGGCGAGGACCGCCTGCGCGAAGGGCATCGCTGTCGGGGTGCGGGCCCGGTATCGACCGGCGGCGAACCCGTCGAGGACCTGCTCCAGCACATCGCGCGCCAGCGCGGCGTCGCCGCGTGAGGCGTCTCCGTAGTCCACCCCGACGACGGTGTGGTTGTCGATGAGGATCCGGTTGGCCCCCAGGCGCGGGATGTCGCCGGAGGCGAAGCCAAGGACGCAGTACCGGCCCCAGCGCGCCAGGAGCTTGAGGGCCTGCAGTCCCTGCTCGCCGCCGACGGGGTCCAGCACGATATCGACACCACCAGGAGCGAGTGCTCGGACCTGAGCGGTGAGATCAGCGGAGTCGACCACGTGGGACGCGCCGTGCCAAGCAGCGGCATTGCGCTTGTCCGGTGTGGACGCTGCCGCGATGACCCGGGCCTGAGCGTCTGCCGCGATGTTCACGGCCGCCGTGCCGACACCCCCGCCGGCTCCGAGCACCAGCACGGTTTGCCCTGGAGCGATGACGGCTCGTCGTTCGAGGGCGAAATAGGAGGTCGCCCAGCCTTCGATCGACGCCGCGATCGTGGCTCCCGACAGGCCCCCAGGCACCCGTACCGCCATCTCGTCACTGACGGCTACCTGCTCCGCGAGCAGACCTTGGGGCGCCTGCACGGCAAGCCGGTCTCCCACGGTGGCCCAGCCCACACGCTCCCCCACCTCGACCACCCGGCCGACGCCGCTGGTGCCGGGGACGAACGGGAGGGGAGGCTTGACCTGGTAGCCACCGCGGGCCGTCAGCGCATCGACGAACGTCACCGCGACGTGCTCCATGGCCAGGACGACCTGCCCCCGAGCCGGCTCGGGGGCGGGCGCGGTGCGCATCACGCTCGTCTCGAGGCCGTCGAAGGACAGGACTGTGAACTGCCGGATCATGTCACCCTTCACCCTGACCACCTAATGAAATAATTTGTAAACTTGCTTGATCTCACCGTACCGCACTGACTACTGTCTGTGGTGACGCGTTCCATTACCACTGAAGGCACGGTATGACTGCTCAGGCGAAAGGAACGGTCGAGGTTCTCAAGTCCGGCTTCAGTGCCCGTCCCGAGTCGGTTCCGCTCTCGCAGACCAACCTGCCGCGATGGCCAGCGCCGTCGTTGATGGCGAAGGCTCCCGGCTGCACCTACCTCGCCTACTGCGCCAACCCGGGGGCGGCCGAGTGGCTGGTGGCCCAGACGTGCCTGACCGAGTCCGAGATCCGGGCGGTCGGCGTCTGCGACGAACAGTTGGAGACCGCCATGGGCACCGACCTCGTCTCTGCCCCAGCAGCGACGCGCATCGTGCTGTGTGGACCCGAGCCCTTCGTCGCCGTCAGTGCCGCCGTCGCCCGGACGCAGGGCGCCCTCGACGAGGAGCTCGTGCACCTGGTGCTGGACGACCTCGCACACGATGAGATCGACGAACGTCCCCGTGACCGCCGGGTGTTCTGTGGAGGGTGCCGCACGATCTCGGTGGCCCATGCCGCAGTGGGCGACCTCGTCTCGTGCTCGGGATGCGACACGGCTGTCATCGTGCACTTCCACTACTCCCGAGACACCGCCGCGTATCTGGCACAGCCCATCGGCAGAGCCCGTCGGAGGTCGCAACTTCGCCCGACACCGAGCGGGGAGGACGCGTGATGAGCAGGTCAGCACTGAGACTGCGGGTCAGCGAGATCGCCGATGTCGACGACGACATCCGCGCGGTCACCCTCGTGCCGGAGGTGGGCCAGCGACTGTCCGGCTTCCCGCCCGGCAGCCATATCGGGGTGCAGTGGCGCGAGGGCCGCTCCAACTTCTACTCGCTGACCAACGACGGGCACGACCCCGACGCCTACCGGATCGCGGTGCACCGGCGCGATGACGGCGCAGGTGGCTCTCGCTGGGTGCACCAGCTCCAGGTCGGTGAGGTCGTACGGGCCACACCACCACGCAGCGCCTTCGCCCCCGCTGCCTCCGGACGGCACCACATCCTGATCTCTGGCGGTGTCGGCCTCACACCGATGATCTCCCATGCCCGCTGGCACCGCACCTGGGGCGGGAGCTTCGAGGCCTGGCACGTCGGTCCCGAGAACGAGATCCTCGCCGAGCTGCGGGCCGTCACGGGCGGCTTCGTATCGACGTTCAAGTGCCGCGAAGACTTCTGGAGCGAGTTCGCCCAGCGACTGGTCGATGCGCCGTTCGGCTCGCACATCTACACCTGCGGGCCGGCCGGCATGATCGCCGACGTCGCAGAGGCTGCCCACCAGCGTGGCTGGGCCGCTGGACGCGTCCACTCCGAGTCGTTCGGCGTCCCCGCGGTCGACGGCGAGCCGTTCACGGCGGTCGCCCAGCGCTCCGGCCTCCGGATCGCGGTCGGCGCAGACACCCCCCTCCTGGACGCGTTGGAGAGCGCCGGGATCGCAACCTCGAGCATGTGCCGCAACGGCGTGTGCGGCAAGTGCCTCACCCGTGTCGTCAACGGCCGCGTCGACCACCGCGACAGCTATCTCAGCGTCGCGGAGCGCGAGGCCCAAGACGTGATGATGCCGTGCGTGTCCCGTGCCCTCGATGAGGAAGTGGTCTTGGATCTATGAGCGCCTACCCAACAGATGTCGCAACGTTCCCCTGGCCGATGGACCGCGACGTCTACAGCTACAGCGTCAACGTCCAACCCGGCGCCATGTTCCAGGAGACCGCCGCAGGTGGCTGGGGCGAGCACCTGTGGTGGGTCCAGGACGGCGACTACCACAAGCTCCTCGAGCAGCGTGCGGCCATCCTCGAGGCGAACCCGACCCGCTACGAGGTACGCCCCCACATGCAGCCCGCAGCCTGGGACGCCTTGCTCTTCGCCCTGGAGGACCTGAGCAGGACCCGCCCGGAATCGTTCTCCCTCGAGCGCGCAGGGCGCGAGTACGTCTGGCGCAACGCGCTGTTGGGCCTCGAGCAACCGTTCGTGTACGGCGACCAGAGCACCCTGCCGTGCGAGCCGCTCCTCTACCTCGCACAGCAGGTGGTGGAGGACATGGTCCTGCTCGAGCAGCGCGAAAACCAACTCTGGATGGAGGGCGGCATCCTGACGTTCCCCAACATCTGGTCCTTGAAGTTCCACCTGGGCATGACGTTCCAAGACATCCACGGACCCGTGGTGGGCGCCTCCGCGAGCGGGATCTTCACCCGTGCCGAGGACTTCATCATGCGTATGCAGCCGGGCGAGGTGTTCCGTCGCCTCAACTGGAACTTCCAGCCCGGACCTTACGTCGACGTCTCCCTCGAGATCTACGGCGAGTGGCTGCCGGACCGGGTCGAGTTCGCCGATCGCGTCCGCGGGCGAGCGGGCGAGTTCATCTACATGCGCGCCGAGATCCAGCACCTCATCCGGCTTCCTCGCACCGGCGCCGTCCTGTTCCCCATCACCACACGCCTGCTGCCGCTCGAGCGCGTCGCGATGGTTCCCGAGTGGAGCCGCCGCGCACTCACTGTCATCGAGGGTCTCCCGGCGGACATCAATGTCTACAAAGGCCTCGATGTCACCGGCGAGGCAGTGACCTCCTACCTCCGCGAACGCCTGGCGGAGTCGCCCGCGACGTGACCACCCTCGGGCTCATCGGCGCTGGCGATATCGGCAGCGCTGTCGCGCGACTCGCGGTGCCGGCCGGCTACCAGGTCGTGCTGAGCAACAGCCGAGGACCTGCCACGTTGGTGGACCTCGTCACCGAGCTCGGTGATCCGGCTCGTGCGGGCACCCCGTGCGAAGCCGCGGCAGCCGGCGACATCGTCATCGTGACGATCCCCTTCCTCAACTACCGACAGGTGCCGATCGAGCCCTTGCGCGGCAAGGTGGTCATCGACACGAACAACTACTACTCGTTTCGCGACGGCGACTTCCCCGAGCTCGACGACGATTCCACGACGAGCTCGGAGTTGTTGGCGGCGCACCTGCCCGAGTCCCGGGTGGTCAAGGCCCTCAACAACGTGTACTCCGAGTTCCTCAGCGATCTCGCCCGCCCCCACGGTGACAGTGAGCGCAGCGCGATGCCGATCGCGGGTGACGACGTCGAGGCCAAGGCAGAGGTATCGCGGCTGCTCGACGCCATCGGCTGGGACACCGTCGACGTCGGCCCACTCTGTGAGGGGTGGCGTTTCCAGCGCGGCACGTCGGCGTACGCCGGACCGTACGTCGAGGGGGACCCCGACGCTTGGCCCCCGACGCGCTCGCGCCGGGCGTCGGTCGATGTGGTGCGCCAACGACTCTCGGAGGCCAAGCGCTACCGCGACATGTGAGCGAGCCGAGCGGACCATCGCCCAGCCAGTTGCCGACTCACGAGTAGAGCGGCTGTCCGCTCGCGTCGGAGTTGGGCCGCGCGTCAGCGAGGAGCCGAGGGATGATCTCGCTGAACTCGCTCGCATCCCAGGCCGACTCTCGTTTCTCGCTCGGACCGGCAACCCAACCCTCGGCGATGTTGAGCTCCCCGCCGTGGATGTTGAACACCCGCCCCGTGACGGCTCGCGACTGCGTGCTGCCGAGCCAGACGACGAGCGGCGCAGCATGCGCGGGGTCGATGGGATCCAAGGCGCCGTCGCCCTCGGGGAGGTACGTGAGGTCCTCGGTCATCCGGGTCTTGGCGAAGGGCGCAATAGCGTTGGCAGTGACTCCGTATCGTGCCAGTTCCATCGCGGAGATGACCGTGAAAGCCGCGATGCCTGCTTTGGCAGCGCCGTAGTTGCTCTGCCCTACGGCTCCGTAGATGCCGGAGGACGATGACGTGTTGATGATGCGGGCATCGACGTCATCGCCAGCCTTCGAGCGGTCGCGCCAGTAGCTTGCCGCGTGCCGGGTGACGCAGAAGGTGCCGCGCAGGTGCACGCGGATCACCGCATCCCACTCGTCGATCGACATGTTGACCAGCATCCGGTCGCGGATGATGCCCGCGTTGTTGACGACGACGTCAAGCCCACCGAAGTGGTCGATCGCGGCCTGAACAACTCTGCCCGCACCTTCGTAGTCGGAGATGTCATCGGTGTTCGCGATGGCCAGGCCGCCCAGGTCGTTGATCTCCTCGGCCACCTCCTTGGCGGGTGTCAGGTCCTCGCCCGTGCCATCACGCGCAGCCCCGATATCGTTGACCACGACCGACGCGCCCTCGCGTGCAAACGCCAGGGCCTCACCTCGCCCGATCCCTCGACCTCCGCCGGTCACGATGACAACGCGTCCGTCACACAGCCCCATCGATCTGCCTCTCTCTACTGGAAGTGCCCGACTTCTCGGGGCCTCTCTTTTTGGATGTCCTCACGACGCCGAAACCGCTCAACGTGACAGCACCAGGGAGCTCGCGGCGATGAACCCACCGCCACCCACGCCTTGGACGAAGCTCGTCGACACGTCGGGCAGCTGGGCGCTGGCCTGTCCGCGCAGCTGGCGAACGGACTCCTGGATGGCGAACATGCCATACATCCCGGTGTGGGTGTAGGAAAGGCCGCCACCGTTGGTGTTCATCGGCAACCGCCCCCCGGGCGCGGTGTTGCCCTCCTGGATGAAGGCCCCGGCCTCGCCTCGAGCCACGAACCCGAGGGCCTCCAAGCCGTAGATCGGCACGTGGGCGAAGGCGTCGTACACCATGAGGTGGTCGATGTCGGCGGTCGTGAGGCCGGCCTCACGGAAGGCCATCGCGCTCGAGTCGGCAAACGCCCTCGACCAGGTGAGGTCAGCCATCTGGGTGACGGACCACCCTTCGTACGCCTCGCCGGTCCCTTGGACGTACACCGGTGGCTGAGGGAAGTCGCGAGCTCGCTCCGCCGACACGACGACGAGGGCACCCCCGCCGTCGCTCACGAGGCAGCACTCGAGCTTGTGGAAGGGATAGACCACCATCTTCGAGGAGAGGACGTCCTCGACGGTGATCAGCTCCTGCCGCTCGGCGCGTGGGTTCAGGTGGGCCCACTTCCTCTGGGCGACAGGCACGGAGGCCAGCTGCTCGGGGGTCAAGCCGTACTGCTTCATGTAGCGCATGACCGGAAGCGTGAACGTCGAGACCGCCCCCACGCTTCCGAACGGGTCCTCGAACTGCTGCATCAGCCCACCGGCCGTGGCCCGCCACGGCACCTGCCCGACCCACGAGCGGCCGGACTCGCCATGCGCGACGAGGATGGTCGTCGCCTGTCCTGCGGCGATCGCCGCACAGGCGTGGCGGACATGGGTGAGGAACGAGCATCCGCCGACCCCGGTCGTGTCGATCCACGTCGGCCGGATGCCCATGTAGTCGGCCAGGTCGATGGACGAGAGTTCGGCCGTCGCCACTCCGTCGACGTCTTTGACTGACAGGCCACAGTCAGCCAGGGCCGACCGAGCGCTCTGCGCGGCCAGCGCCAGCTGGGACATCTCGGGCTGCTTGCCCAAGAAGTCCGACTCCGCCGCGCCTACGATGGCTCCGAGTGGTCCACTCATTTCGAGGTGCTCCTGTCTGCCGGAGAGAACACCGGCACATGGCCTTCGCCGCGCTGCACGAAGTTGACGACGACCGGCATGTCCAGCTCCAGTTGCTCAGGATCGGGGTCGACGCCGACGATGTTGGTCATCATGCGGGGTCCCTCATCAAGCTCGACAAGAGCTATGACGATCGGCACGCCTGGCTCGAACCCCGGCGTCGGCAGGTAGTTGATGACATAGGAGTGCAGCGTCCCGCGACCGCTCGCCACCCGCCAGATCACCTGGTCGTCCAGCCCACACGTCGGGCAGGCCGGCCTCGGGTAGTGGTAGTGCGCCTCGCACCGCCCGCACCACTGCAGGCGGAGCTCTTCGACCGCGCAGCCCTCCCAGAACGTCGCGGTCTCGGGCGTTGCGACCGAGAGGTTGTTCTTCGACACGTCAGACTCCTATCGACTGCAGCAGTCGCTCACGATGAGCAGCGATGGTGCCCAGGAGCGCAGCGTTCGCCCGAGCCCTCTTGAAGTAAAGGTGAGCGTCGTGCTCCCAGGTCATCCCCACTCCGCCATGAATCTGGATGCTCTCGCCGGTTGCATGCGTGGCTGCCTCGGCGGCCTGGGCGATCGCGATGCAGGCGGGGCCGCGGACACCCTCACCATCGGTGTCGATTGCGCGCGTGGCGTAGTCGACGGCAGAGCGAGCCAGTTCGATCTCAACCACGAGGTCCGCCAGCTTGTGCTTGATCGCCTGGAACGAGCCGATCGGCCGGTCGAACTGGACCCGCGTCTTCGCATAGTCGACCGTGAGCTCCAACACCGCGTCAGCGAGCCCGACAGTCTCGGCCGCGAGCGCGATCAGGGAACGGTCCAGCGCATGCTCGATGCCCGGCCACGCCAGGCCCTCGTCGCCCACCAATGTTGCCGGGGTTGCCTCGAACCGAAGGCTGGCCAGCGCCCGGGTCTGATCCAGCACGGGTCGATCGTCCCGGACCAGCCCCGGCGCGGCGCCTCGGACCGCGAAGAGCGAGATTCCTGAGGGGGTGCGCGCGGCGACCAGGAGCAACGATGCGACCGCGCCGTGCACCACGAAGTGCTTGGCACCGGTCAGCACCCAGCCCGACCCGGCGTCGCGAGCTTCCAGGGTGATGTCGGCGGCCAGGAACTGCCGGCTCTTCTCCGCCACTGCGAGCGTCCCGATCAGGTCGCCGGAGGCAAGCCCTGGGAGGTAGGTCTCCATCGCGGCCAGGTCACCACTGGACAGGAGAGCGTTGGTGGCGAAGACCGCGGAAGCCAGGAACGGTCCGGGATACAGCACCCGGCCCAGCTCCTCCATGACCACGCCCAGCTCGACCGCACCTGCGCCGGATCCACCGAACCGCTCCGGCACCGCGACTCCCTGCAGACCCAGCTCGGCTCCGAGCTGCTTCCACACCTCGGGCTGGAAGCCCAGCGGAGTGGTCATGAGTGCCCGCGCGACGCGCACCGGGGCCCGGGCTCGCAGGAAGCGACGGACGTTGTCCCTCAGCGCCCGTTGGTCGCCGTCGAGCTCGAAACTGATCACTTCGTGGGCTCCTTCGGGAGACCCAGGACGCGTTCGCCGATCATGTTGCGCTGGATCTCGCTGGTGCCCGAGTAGATGGTCCCGGCGCGGCTGCCGAGATAGAGGTCCTGCCAACGCGTCATGGGATAGCCGTCCCCGACAGGGCGGATGAGACCGCCGTCGTCGTCGAGGTCGATGGCAAGCTCTCCGAGCCGGCGGTGGTACTGGCTCAGGTGCAGCCAGTTGATGGCCTCGAGCCGACCTCCCTCTGCTCCGGACACGGCGCGCGACATCGACTGCATTCCGGAGTAGCGCAGCAGCTCGACGTTGCTGTAGGCCCAGGCAAGCTGCTGGCGGATGCGTGAGTCATGCACCATCCCCGCCGACCGGGCCAGCTCGACGAAGGCCCAGAACTCGGGCACGTGGGCGAGATACTGCTCAAGACCCTTGACGCCACGCTCGAAGCCGAGAGTGGTCATGGCCACCCGCCAGCCGTTGTTCAGACCGCCAATAACGTGCGACAGAGGCGCACGTGCCCCGTCGAAGAAGTCCTCCGCAAACTCGCCGATGCCGTTGAGGAGCGGGATCTGGCGCACTTCGATGTTGTTCTCGGGGGTGAAATCCATGAGAACGAAGGAGAGCCCGGCGTGCTTTGGCACATCGGGGTCGGTCCTGCACAAGACGAAGATCTTGTTGGCGAGGTGGGCGCCCGACGTCCACACCTTCTGACCCGTGACCACGATCTCATTGCCGTCGACGACACCCCGGGTCTCGACCGCCGCCAGATCGGAGCCATGGTCCGGTTCGGAGAACCCCTGGCAGTAACGGTCGAGGCCGGAGACGATGCCAGGCAGAAATGCTGCCTTCTGCTCGTCTGTGCCCTCGCGGAGCACCGACGGGCCGACCAGCCATTCGCCCATGCCTCGATCGATGTGTGGAATGTGCTCTTCCTGACAGACGGAGTGGAACACGGCCAGCTGCGCCGCGTCCCAACCACGACCGCCGTACTCCTCGGGCCAGGCCGGGCAGACGAGTCGTGCCTCCAGGGCTCGTCCTTCCCACGACTGGTACAGCGGGTGGCTCCGCGCCTGATCGACCAGCGCGCGCCGCCCCATCGTGCCGTAGGGGGTCGTCCAGTCCGTCAGCTCGGCCAGCCCGGCCGGTGCGCACGAGCGCACGAGCGCTCGCACTTCCGCCCCGAATGTCTCCAAAGCAGGAGGTAGTCGGAGCTGCACCTCGTCCCCTTTCACCACGATGAACAGGCCTGCATCACCATTGGCCGCTGTTATCACGTACTATTTATGAATAATCAAATTACCGCAAGGATAGGTGACCATGGAACGATCTGAGCAGCTGGACCGCTTGCTGAGACCCACGAGTGTCGCCGTCGTGGGCGCCTCGACTCGTCCCGGGTGGGGCCTGGAGGCGATCAGCAATCTCCGCGCCCTGGGCTTCACAGGTTCCATCTTCCCGGTCAACCCGCGTTACGAGGAGGTCGACGGGCTTCGCTGCCATCCCAGTCTGCCTGAGCTGCCGACCGTTCCCGACTTGGCGATCGTCGCTGTTCCCGCGCGTGCGGTGCCCGCGGTCCTGACCGAGGCAGTTGCGAAGGGCATCGGGTCGGCGGTCGTCTACGCCAGCGGCTTCGGCGCGAGCGGTCAGGGGGAGGGTGGTGACGCCAGTGAGAACGTAGTTCGGACGGAGTTCCTGGACTTGTGCGATCGCAAGCAGATCGCGGTGTTGGGCCCCAACTGTCTGGGAGCGATCAACTATGCCGGCCGCGTGTCGTCCTGGGGCATCGCGATGCCCTTCACCCACGCGGGAGTGAGGTCAGGCGTCGCCCTCGTGACCCAGAGCGGATCCACCGGGCTGATGCTCGCCTCGGCGAACCGTGGCGTGCCGTTCGCCCACGTCGTCTCGTGCGGCAACCAGCTCGACGTGACCGTCGCCGAGCTCTTCGACGCCTGCTTGCGTGATCCTGCGGTCGGCGTACTCGCCGCACAGGTCGAAGGTGTGCCGGACATCCCGCGTTTCCGCAGCGTGCTCGAGAGAGCAGCAGCGTGCGACATCCCCGTGGTCATCCTCAAGGTCGGCGACTCCGAGCTCGGCCAGGAGGCAACCATCGCCCACACCGGGAGCCTGTCAGGGTCGGCGGTGGTATTCGAGGCGTTGCTGCGCCAGTGCGGCGCGATCCAGGTCCGTGACCTCGACGAGATGCTCGCGGTGTGCGCGCTCCTGACCGGGCCCCGGCCGGCTCGGGCGAGAGGCATCGCCGTGTTCACCAGCTCCGGTGGTGAGGTCGGCCTCACCGCAGACCTCGGCGAGTCGGTGAATCTGAACTTCCCCAAGCTTCCCCCGGATGTGGCGACGGCCATGGAGACCCTCCTGCCCGACTTCGGACGCGTCTCCAACCCGCTGGACCTCACAGCAGGCGGCTGGGGCGATGCCGAGATGTATACCAAGGTCATCGTCGCGCTCGCCTCGGTGGAGGGCGTCGACACGGTGGTCGGCATGAACGGCTCGCCGTCGCTGGAGACCGACGAACTCGACGAAGGGACCCGTGCGGCGATCAGCGGGATGGCAGAGGGCGCGCGCCTGGTCGGGCCGGGTGGTCCCTCGGTCGTCAACCTCAGCCCCCTGACGGATGTGGTCGGCGCGCTGACACGTGGCCTCTCCGCGGGCGGCGTCATCCCGTTGGTGGGCCTCAACCCCGGTTTGACGGCTCTGTCCAAGGTGGCGCAGCGGAGCAGATGGGTCGACCAGGGTGGCGTCGACTCCACCATCCATGCAGGCTCCCGGCCCGCCGGGGCCGACGTAGCCGGCCTCCTGGCAGCGGCCGGCAGCGGCACGCAGTCGGAGGACTTCGCAAAGGACGTCCTGGGCCACTACGGGATCGCCTCGCCGGCACGAGCCGTCGTATCGACCCCCGACGCCGCGGTGGCAGCTGCCGACTCGATCGGCTATCCGGTTGCACTCAAGTTGGCGGTCACCGGGGTAGCCCACAAGACCGAGCTGGGCGGGGTGCTGCTCGGGTTGTCTACACCTGAGGACGTGCAGGAGGGCTCGCGCAAACTGCTCGCATTGGGCACCACCGTCAGCGCCGGCACAGACGCACAGGTGTTGGTGGAGGCGTATGTGCAGCAGGGCCTGGAGCTGATCATCGGTGGCAACCAGGACCCCATATACGGACCGGTCGTGATGGTCGGGCTTGGTGGCGTGCTCACCGAACTGCTGTCGGACGTCTCTCATCGTCTGGCACCGATCTCTTCCCGCGATGCCTCGGCCATGCTCGACGAACTCGCCGGAACCAAGCTCCTGGACGGCTTCCGCGGCGGCCCTGGCCTCGACCGGGATGCGTTGGCTGCGGCGGTCCTCGCCGCATCGCAGCTGCTGGTGGACCATCCGCAGATCGCGGAGCTGGACATCAACCCCTTGGTCTTCGACACGGCCCGAGGCACCTTCGTCGCACTCGACGCCCTGCTGGTGCTGGCCTAAGGGACCAGCCGCACCTCCGCATAACCGACAAAGACCTCCACGTCCGCCTGGTTGACTCCGCGCACCGTGAGTCGGGCAACGGTGCCTGCCTCGTCCTGCCGCACGGAGTCGACCACCAGGTGAGCCATGACATCGTCACCGGGAAACACCCCGGCTCGGAAGCGTCCGCCGAAAGCGCGAATGGTCGAGTAGCCGAACGTCTCCCCGACAACCCTGCCGATGGCACCCATGGTGAGCATGCCGTGCGCCATGACCGTCGGGTAGCCGGCGACCTGCCTCGCGTACACCTCATCGGTGTGCAGAGGGTTGAAGTCACCCGAGGCTCCGGCGTACTGCACGATCTGGGTACGCGAGAGGTTCTCGAGCGCGATGTCTTGGATCTCCTCGCCGGGGGTGACTGCTCGTGGCTCAGTCGACATGCTTCACCTCGATGTCGACCAGGCGCGCGGTGGCGACGAGCTCACCGAGCTCGTCGCGGAACTCGGTGATCTGCTCGGTGAAGCGCATCGGTCCCGATCGTCCTTCCTTCTCCCAGCTGTCTCCCGCTCTGGTCACGGACTCCAGGCGGTCACCGATGCGGAGCTCACGGAAGAACTCGTAGTGCTGCTCGCCGTGCAGGATGTTCGTGTCCCTGTCACCGGCGACGACCCCCGAGGGCTCGCGAGCCGACCCCATCCAGGGTCTGCCTGGTTGGGGCCGTAGCGGGTAGTCCGGCAGGTACTGCTGGATCGTCTGCAGGAAGGTCGGCGGCACGGGCAGGTCGGGTTCGTCGCGGTCGAAGGGCACCTTGGCCCCGATGGCGCGAAGGAACACCAGCACCTGGGTCGGCTCGACACTGACGGTGATGCGCTCGTCACTCACGTCCATGGCAGGTCACCTCTCCACGGTGGCGAGCCGAGCCGCTATGCCCTCGGGCAGGAGGTGCGCGACACCTGTGTCCAGGACCAGCTGGTTGAGGCTGCGCCACAGTTGCTTGCGGATCTCGGGCGCCTCCAGCCCGTAGTGCTTGCCCAGTGCCTGCTCGACGCTGAGCACGTCCCCTGGTCGGCGCGTCGGCCCGTCAAACTCGTTGCCCGCGGGATGGTCCGTCTCGGTCAGGATCCTCGAGATCGGGATGATGTCCAGCAGGTCCGTGCGAAGCACCGAGTCCGCGTTCATGGAGAAGAAGCAACCGAGGTCCAGCGCCAGCCGGGTCTCGTCCGGCGTCCCTTGCCACCAATGCAGCATGACCCCGCGTGTCGGCGTCTGGCGCAGCGCCCGCAACACGTCGCCGACGGCGTTGTGGCAGTGCAGGCTGACGATGCGCGGCTCGCGCCGGAGGACCGAGAGGACCTGCTGCAGGATCTCCCACTGAACGTCGGACGCTACTCGCGACTTGCCATCAAGGCCGACCTCGCTGACATAGGCCGTTCGTTGCAGTAGCTGTTCGAAGGTAGCCAGATCGAAGGCCTTCTGCGCCCGCAGCCAGGCCGGATGGCAGCCGACACCCCAGATGGTGAGGTCGTCGTCACGCTCAAGAGCTGTCGCAGCTGCCTTGAGCGTCATGGTGGCCGCGAACACGACGGCCTTGAAGCCACTCTCGTCACCTGGGTCTTCCGGCGAGCTCACATGGGTGTGGAAGTCGATCGGCACAAGACCCATGGGGCGTTTTCTCCTTGTCGACTGCGACTCTTCCTCGCGGCGATCATTTAATCAAGTACACATTGTCATACTGCCCCGATGACATCAACGGGCGTTCATGCAACACCGCGTCAGTGGCCTGGGCTAACCCGGTGATAGGCCGCGTTCCATCGCAACTCGCTCTGAATCGAGCGCGGCGTGGTTTCGCTGTCGATGACGACCAGCTCGGTACGGGTCATCTCGGCGAAATCTTCGAGGATCTCAACGCCGACAGCCTGGGAGAGGACCGTGTGGTGGGGCGCACCCGCCATGAGCCAGGACTCTGCCGAGGTGGAGAGCGAGGGACGGGGCTTCCAGACCGCGCAGGCAACCGGGAGGTTCGGCAGATCGGCATCGGGCTCGACCAGGTCGATCTCGTTGACGGTGAGCCTGAACCGGTCGCCGAGGTCACAAAGGCCGGCCACCACCCCAGGGCCGGGGTCGGCGGTGAACCGGAGGCGGACCGGATCCTCGCGGCCGCCGATGTCTAGGGGGTGGATCTCCAGGGAGGGCTGGGCAGTGCTGATGCTCGGGCAGACTTCGAGCATGTGTGCGCCGAGGATCTTCTCCTCCCCAGGGACAAGGTGGTACGTGTAGTCCTCCATGAATGAAGTTCCCCCGGGCAGGTCCGATGCCATGACCTTCACGCCGCGTAGGAGCAGCGAGGTTTTCCAGTCGCCTTCGCCGCCGAAGCCGTACCCATCGGCCATCAGCCGCTGCACAGCCAGGCCGGGGAGCTGACGCAGCCCACCGAGGTCCTCGAAGTTCGTGGTGAATGCATTGAACCCTCCGGCACGGAGGAAGTCGCGCAGGCCGAGCTCGATGCGGGCACCGTAGCGCAGCGACTCGTGACGTTCACCGCCACTCAGCAACTCGGGCGCAACCCGGTAGGTGTCGGCGTACTCGCTCACCAGCAGGTTGATCTCATCATCACTCACCTGGTCGACGACGGCCACGAGGTCGTTGACGCTGTGGCTGCTGACCGAGGTGCCGAATCGGAGCTGGGCCTCGACCTTGTCACCTTCAGTGACTGCGACGTCGCGCATGTTGTCGCCGAACCGGACCAGGCGTAGCCGTCGCAACTCGTCGCGCCCGAGGGCGGCGCGAGCCCAGCGCCCGATCCGCTGCGAGACGGCGGGCGAGTCGATGTGACCAGCGATGGTCTTGCGGGCGATGCCGAGGCGGGACTGGATGTAGCCGAACTCCCGGTCGCCGTGGGCGGCTTGATTGAGGTTCATGAAGTCCATGTCGATGGTCGACCACGGGAGCTCCATGGCGGCTTGGGTATGCAAGTGCAACAGTGGCTTGGCGAGAGCATCGAGGCCCGCGATCCACATCTTGGCCGGGGAGAACGTGTGCATCCATGCGATGACGCCGACGCACGCCGATGACCCGTTCGCCTCGAGCATCTGCCGATGGATCGACTCAGCGTCCAGCAGCACTGGCTTCCACACCACATCGAGCGGAATACCAGCCTCGTCACGCAGTTGCTCCGCGATGCACTGTGACTGGGCTGCGACCTGCTCGAGAGTCTCATTGCCGTACAGCCTCTGACTGCCGGTGAGCAGCCAGACCTCGGGGACGCTCTCAGCGCTCAACGGTGTCCTGGTCGTGGTTCGGGTCATCACTGGGACTCTTCCGTTGGCCGTAGGCGTTCTGGTAGCGATCGAACAGCGAGTCGATATGTGCTTGGTCGATGTCCAGCGGGGTGCCGAGCTGGCGGGCGATGTGGACAGTGCGGGCGACGTCTTCACACATGACGGCCGCCTTGACGGCGGCGCGTGCGGTGGGGCCGATGGTGAAAACGCCGTGGTTCTGCATCAGGACGGCCGGCGAGCGACTGTTGCGTAGCGTGTCCACGATGCCGCGGCCGATCGAATCGTCGCCGATGGTCGCGAACGGCCCGACCGGAATGTCGCCGCCGAACTCGTCGGCCGCCATGGTGAGGACGCAGGGCACTGGCTCACCACGCGCAGCCCAGGCCGCGGCGTAGGTCGAGTGAGTGTGCGCTACGCCGCCGACGTGCGGCATCTCGCGGTAGACGTAGGCCTGCGCTTCCGTGTCGGACGACGGGGCGTGCTCCCCCTCGACGAGCCGGCCCCACAGGTCGCAGACGACCATGTTGTCCGGCCTCAGGTCGTCGTAGGACACTCCGCTCGGCTTGATGACCAGCAGGTCGTGTCCGGGGACCCGGGACGAGACGTTGCCAGCGGTCCACACGACCAGCCGGTAGCGGGTGAGCTGTTCGTGCAGCGCGCAGACCTCGTGGCGCAGCGCGGTCAGGGTCTCCTGGACGTCGCCGACAACCGTCACCCTGCCTCCCCTGCTTCGCCTCGGGCCACGGCCTCGCGGCGGATTGCCTTGAGCCGGCGCATCGCGGTGGTCTGTCGGCCGAAGTGCTCGTGCAGCGAGCGATACTGCTCGAACAGCTCGTCGTAGATCCTTGCCCGGCTCTCGTCCGGTGCGAACTCGTCCCGGCGCACCTTGCCCATATTCTTGGCGGCCGTCGGGACGTCGGAGTAGGCGCCAGCTGCAACGGCGGCATGGATGGCGGAACCCAGTGCCGGACCCTGTTCGGAGTCGAGGACCGAGATCGGCAGCCGGGTCACGTCAGCGTAGATCTGCATCAGCAGATCGTTCTTGGCCAGCCCGCCGGCCACGATGAATTCCTTGACCGGCACCCCGCTGTCGCAGAATGCCTCGATGATCACCCGCGTGCCGAAAGCTGTGGCCTCCAGCAGGGCCCGGTAACCGTCCTCGGGCCGGGTCGCCAGGGTCTGCCCGACGACCATTCCGGAGAGCTCGTGGTCAACGAGGACCGAGCGGTTGCCCGAATGCCAGTCCAAGGCCACGAGCCCGTGCTCGCCGACCTCCTGGTCAGCGGCCAGTCGGCTGAGGTGCTCGTGCAGCGACTCGCCCCGGACAGCCGCTGCGTCGACGTACGAGGCGGGCACGCAGGTCTTCGTGAACCAGCCGAAGATGTCGCCGACGCCGGACTGACCGGCCTCGTAGCCCCAACGACCTGCGATGATCCCGCCGTCGACGACTCCGCACATCCCGGGCACCTCACGCAACACGTCGGCGCTCATCACGTGACAGGTTGAAGTGCCCATGATTGCGACCATCTGGCCAGCCTCGACAGCCTGCGCCGCGGGGGCAGTCACATGAGCGTCGACGTTGCCGACCGCGACCGCGATGCCTTCTGGAAGTCCGGTCCACTCGGCGGCCTCGGCTGTGAGTCGGCCGGCGAGATCACCCAGCTGACCGATCGTCCCGTCGAGCTTTTCGGGGACGAAACTCGAGAAGCCCGGCGCAAGAGCATCGAGGAAGTTCGGCTCCGGGTATCGGTGGTTCTGACGAATGCCCTTGTACCCAGCCGAGCAGGCGTTTCGGACGTAGCGGCCGCAGAGCTGCCAGACGATCCAGTCCGCGGCCTCGACCCAGCACTCCATGGCGTCGTACAGCTCGCGGTCAGCCTCGAACAACTGGAGTCCCTTGGCGAACTCCCATTCGGAGGAGATCAGGCCGCCGTAGCGGGGCAGCCAGCGCGCGTCGTGCTTCCGGGCAAGATCGTTGATCCGGTCGGCCTGCGGCTGAGCGGCATGGTGCCTCCATAGCTTCACATAGGCGTGCGGCCGATCGGCATACCCTTCGATCTCGTTGAGCGGAGTGCCGTCCGCCAGCGTCGGGATCATTGTGCAGGCTGTGAAGTCAGTGCCAATTCCGATCACGTCTGCCGGGTCGACATCCGCCGCGGCGACCGCTGCCGGGACCGCGTGCCGCAGGACCTCCCGGTAGTCCTCGGGGACCTGGAGGGCCCAGTCGGGCGGGAGTCGCCCTCCGTTCGGGAGTGCCTGATCGAGGATCCCGTGACGGTACTTGTGCGAAGCGCTCGCCAGCTCGGCGCCATCCGCCACACGCACAACCAGTGCGCGACCCGACAGCGTGCCGAAGTCGACGCCGACCACGTAGCGATCACTCTTCAAAGGGAATCCTCACCAGCTGATGTTAGCGCTAACATCAGCTGTGTCAATAGAATCAAGGAGTCCGACCGCGCGGACACCGAGAACCTGAGGAGGCTCCGATGGTTGGTTCATTGCCCAGCCAGCCGAGTCGGCAACGAGGGGGCCGAGGGCCGAGCATGGCCGACGTCGCGCGGCGCGTGGGGGTCTCGCACCAGACCGTCTCGCGAGTGCTCAACGACTCTTCGCTGGTCCGTGACGACACCCGTGACCTGGTGCTTCGTGCAATCGACGAGCTCGGGTATCGCCGCAATGCTGCTGCCCGAGTGCTTGCAACGAATCGTTCCGGCCGCATCGGCATGATTTCCGCCCACATCACGCTGCACGGCCCTAGCGAGATCCTCTCCGCAGTCAACGAGGCTGGTCACCTTGCCGGATACGACGTTTCCCTTGTCGGCCTCGAGGAAGTCTCCCGCTCGACTCTGCGCGGAGCTGTCGATCGCATGCTGGATGAGGCGGTCGAAGCGATCGTGATCGCAGTGGCCCATCAGGAAGCATCCGAGACGGTCGAGGATTTGGACCTGCCAATCCCGGTGGTCGTCGTACAGGGCGTCAACTCTGGGGATTCGATGTCAGCGGGGATCGACCAGGTGTTCGGGGCCGCGACGGCGACCAAGCACCTGCTTGACCTCGGGCACACGAGCATCGGCCACGTCACGGGGCCGCTCGACTGGATCGAGGCCCGACAGCGCCGTGACGGTTGGTGGAACGCCCTCGAAAGTGCCGGCGTCGAGCCCGGCCCCGAACTTTTGGGGGACTGGACCGCGGAAAGCGGGTACCGTGCGGCCTGCTCGGCCGCGATCGCAGACGGGACGACCGCCCTGTTCATCGCCAACGACACAATGGCGTTGGGCGTGCTGCGTGCGTTGCATGAGCGAGGGCTAAAAGTCCCCGACGATGTCAGCATCGTCGGATTCGACAACCTCCCTGACTCCGCCTACTACTGGCCAGCGCTGACCACCGTGGATCAGGATTTGGGTCGGCTCGGTCGAGAAGCAGTAGATCTCGTTACTCGTGCGCTTTCGGGTGAGAGCGACCCGCGCGCAGACCTGATCACACCAAGTTTGATCGTACGATCGTCCACAGCCCTACGCTAAGCCAGGGTGACGGGTAATGGCGTGGGGTGGCTACGGATTCGGTCATCGCAGTTGCCGCGGGCCAGGTCGACTGAACCGAGCATTGCGCCCGTTGAACCCGGTCGACGGGAACTCCCAAGGCTCGGTCAATTCCACCCGGTGACTCGCTGATACACCCGCCTTGGACGCCATAGCGCTGGCCACTTCCCTCACGAGCGACATGGGTGGCTCGCGGTCAGCTTGGACATCTCTGCCAGTGTCGACCTCCAGCTCCGCCCAACATCTCCCCCCGCTCACCGGCCAGAGGTGAGTCAAGGGAGTGGGGATTCCGCAAAGGTAACAATCTCTAACCGGAACCGATTGATCAGTGATGAACCCAGGAGCTAGAAAGTTCGGGGAGACAGCCAGCGGTCGAGTCCTCGGACGCGCTCGGCTTGTCCAGGTCAGTATCCTCGGCGTGCCGTTGGACGGGCTCCCGGCTGCTGGTTCAGGGTTAGATCGTACTCTCGCCGCCCGGCCGCGGAGTCTCGCATTGCCGTCGCCGGTGGGACAGGCGGACGCAATCGCTCCCTGACGATCGGCAGCAGCTCGCTCTGGACGGAAGAGATCACTGGGACCCACCCCTGGCGCTGACGGGCCGCGCTGCGATCGACAACCGGAGCGACCAGCGATGGCTTGACCGAGACAAGATAGAGGCAGTCCCCGAAGCCGAGCTCGATCAAGCTGGCGATCCGTGCATCCGTGCTCTCGAACAGCCTGGCGAGCTCGCGCAAGGAGGATGGATCTGCAACAGACACATCCCGTAGCCGGTCGTGAGCGTTCGAACTCTCCGCGGCCGCTGGCCCGCCGGCGCCGATCAATCCACCGATGTTGCGGCTCTCACGGCCCAATAACCGGTACGTTTCTGCCCGGCGCCCAAGCGTGCCCGACAACTCGGGTGCGCACTGCTTGGCTAGCCGCATGGCCTTTGCGGTCGCTTGTACCTGAGTGCCGAAGATCCGCCTCATGTTCAGCGCGGTGGGGAGCCGGAAGCTGAGGTCGACCAGCAGGTTGTGCTGAGCCTGGACCGCTCCGGCGACTCCGGGAGGGGGCGGACCCGTGATCGTTGCCGGGGTGCGGCGCCACCCACGGAGTGGTCGCGGTCGCCGGCAGCCGCGAAGGCGGCCGCCTGTGCGGCGGCGATGTTGAGCGGACCCTTCTTGAGGAACTGCCACCCGGGGACGTTGGAGTAGCGGTGGTCCAAGACGATCAGTCCGCGTGTGAAGTCGGCTGCGTCCTTGAGTACGACACGACTTTTCAGCGATAGATAGCCGGCCGTAGTCGAGGGCGTCCAGGTCCCGCTCGGCCAGCACACAGGCCTTGGCTGCCTGGCGCCAGGTCTCGACCAACTGGTTGGGATGGGGCGTGGCGAGTTCGCCCATGCTCGGGACGCCGTCGCCCACCTGCGACAGGGTTTGGTCCAATCGGTAGCCGAGCCAGTCGGCTGGCCCATAGGGATCTCGGTGGCGCTTGGTCATCGTGAACTTAGGGGTGACCCCGTCGACGGCGGTGGCGCACCACAACAGGATCCGATGTCGATACCGCCGGATCTGCACGCCCATGATCTGCCGCTCCTGCGCTGTAGTGCTCTCGGGTGCCCACCTACCCGAGCTCCCCAGAGCGAGGAGGATGCGGTGACGGTTCAACAGCTCGGTCATCGCCCGGCGAAGGTTCCGAGACGTTGTCGCCGTAGGTCATGACCGGGTGTCTGTTTTGCGGGCGGCGATCAGCATCGCGAGACAGAGCTCGAGCCCGAAACCGTCGGCCTCGTGATCTGCGAGGCCGACGATCGCCTGGTGGGCGACCCGGTACAGCACCACCGGGTCGGGAACGGGGATTCGGGTGGTGGGCGGGAAGACGCCACCGTGGAGCTCGTCGAGTTCAAGCAGGACGCGTTCGTACTCCAGGGACCCGTCGAGGGTGAGTGCGTGGTCGGCGAGGGCCGCCAGGTAGGACCTCGCCTCGGCGAGGAGTACGGCGTGTGCGAGCAGCATCAACTGGTTCCTTTCGAGATGGCAGCGCGAGCAGTCTTGGTGTCACCGTGTGCCTCGGACTCCGTGGGCGCGCGATCCTCCCGGGATCCTCTGGAGGAGTGGCTGACGATGAAGCTGGGCGTCAGGGGCTGAGCGATAGAGGCGACCGACCGACCGATGTGGTGAGTGTGAGTGCCTCGATGGCCGCGGCAAGCGTGAGGCCCTCACCGACCACCGCGCCGAGGGCAGTCGCGACGTCGCTTTCGGCCTCGGCGAGGGACTGGGCCGCACGGGCCCGGGCCCGAAGAGCTCGTCGGCCCTCGCGTATCGCGGCCCGGATTCTTGAGTCCCTGTTCGGGTCCATCGCGTCCGGCTAGAACGTCTGGGTGAGCAGCCGGTCGATCCGTGCGGCGACCTCACGCCGTCTCGCGCGGATCGCCGATCCTGCCTTCGCACCCATCGCAGCCTCCCCGAATCGAAGTCACGAGCACAGGTGAACGCCTCACGCCGTCATGGACACCCGCAGTTGTCGCGAACTCGCCTCACCACCAACGACGAACAGATTCCAGGCACCTCTTGCACCGAGGTGATCGGCCGGTTGCCCATGTAGTTGGGCTGGGCTCACCTGTGCCGGGGTGATGAGCCTGGCGAAGCTGACGGCGGGCGACGGGTACACCTACCTGACTCGCCAGGTAGCGGCGCACGATTCGAACGAAAAGGGTCGCGGAAGCCTGGAGGACTACTACTCCGAGAAAGGCGAATCCCCCGGGCTGTGGCGAGGAGCCGGCCTTACGGGTCTGGGCCTCGAACACGGCGAGCACGTGACCGAGGCCCAGATGAAGTCGCTGTTCGGGCTGGGTAGGCATCCGAACGCCGTCGCCTTGGAGGCCGCGGCCGCAGTGAGCGGCGGGACAAAGACGGCCGTCGGGAAGGCTGGTGCGCTGGGTCGCGGCTTCAATGTGTACGCCGGTGCGTCGCCGTTCAACGTCCAGGCGGCGCAAGCTCTGACCGCGTACAACCTGGAGCGTGGGCTGAGGTGGGACACCAAGATCCCGGTCTACGAGCGTGCCCGGATCCGGACCCAGATCGCGACCGACCTTTTCACCGAGCACCAGGGTCGCGCACCCACTGGGGACCGTGAACTGGATGGGTTCGTGAAGCGGGCGTCGCGTCAGGCTACTTTCGCGGTGGCTGGCTACGACCTCACGTTCTCTCCCGTGAAGTCGGTCTCGGTGTTGTGGGCGCTCGCCTCACCTGAGGTAGCTCGCACGGTGCGCGAGGCACACGACGCAGCGGTCGAGGATGCCATCGGCTGGCTCGAACGCGAGGTGGCGTTCACGAGGGAGGGACGTGGCGGAGCGCGTCAAGTCGCCGTATGCGGGTTGATCGCCACCGCCTTCACCCATCGTGACACCCGAGCCGGCGACCCCGATCTGCATACCCACCTGGCGGTCGCCAACAAAGTCGAGACCAAGGACGGACGCTGGTTGGCGCTCGACGGACGAGTGCTCTACCAAGCTGTGGTCGCCACCTCGGAGAGATACCACACGCGCCTCGAGGCTGAGCTGGGAGACAGGCTTGGCCTCGAGTTCCGCGACGTGAGTCGACCGGGCGGGAAACGACCTGTGCGGGAGATTGTGGGCATCAGCCCCGCCTTGATCCGGTGGTGGTCTCGCCGGCGGCGAATGATCGAGTCGCGACAGGCAGACTTGTCTATTGCGTTCCAGACCAGGCACGGGCGCCCGCCGACCCCGATCGAGACCTACAGCCTCGGGCAGCAGGCGTGGCGCGACACCCGCGACGCCAAGCACGCCCCCATCAGCGAGGCGGACCAACGAGCCGCATGGCGCAACGAGGCTTCAGAGGTTCTCGGCGGACCAGATGACGTCGACGCCATGGTCGCTCAAGGGCTTGGCGGCCAAGGACGCACCCAGCGACCAACCGAGCTGTGGTGTTGTGAAACGGCCGCAGGGACTGTGGCCGCCGTCGAAGGCGACCGGGCAACGTGGAAGGTGTGGCACCTCCGAGCCGAGGCCGAGCGCTGGGCCCGCTCAGCTGGAATCAGCCTGGCCGCCCTCGACGGTGCGGTGGACCAGGTCGTCGAACAGGCCGTGTCCATAAGCGTCCGGCTCGGGTCATCCGATCCCATCCCCGAGCCCGCTGTTCTGCGGCGAGCTGACCCAGCGAGCGTGTACGCGATCCACGGCTCGACGCAGTACACCTCAGCCCGGGTCCTGGCCGCCGAACGTGAGCTGATCCAGACGGCACAAGCCGGCGGAGGACGAGGCCTGTCGGACGTCCGTGTCGGGATCGCCTTGGCGGAATCCACGGCCAACAGGTTCGAGCTCAACGACGCCCAAGCCGCCATGGTCCGCGAACTGGCCACCTCCGGCGCCAGACTCCAGCTCGCACCTGCCGGCACCGGAAAGACCACCGCCATGCGCGTGCTCGCAGGTGCCTGGGCCGACTCCGACGGCGAGGTACTCGGGCTCGCACCCTCAGCACAGGCCGCCCACGAACTGCGCGATGCCATCCGCTGCACCACCGACACACTGGCGAAACTGACCTGGACCCTCAACCACGAACCACCTGAGCGTTGGCCGGCCTGGGTGAGCCGCATCGGCACCCAGTCGTTGGTGATCATCGACGAGGCCGGACTGGCTGCCACTCCCGAGCTCGCAACCGTGGTTAGGTTCGTCACCGGCCGCGGCGGCATCGTCCGGATCATCGGGGACAACCAACAACTCGCCGCCGTCGGTGCTGGCGGCGTACTCCGAGACCTTCAAGAGACCGTCGGCGCCGTCACCCTTTCGCAGGTCCGCCGCTTCCGCGACCACGCCGAAGCAGCAGTCACCCTCGCCGTACGCGATGGCGACCCAGCAGCCCTGGGTTTCTACGCCGACCACGACCGGATCCACGTCGGCGACCTCGGCTCGGTCACCCAACAGGCTCTCCCGCGGCCGGGGCGCGAACCACGTCTACCCACGACCTCGGACGAACCCGGGCGCGGGACCTCACCACCTCCGACAACCGCGCCGCCGTCCTCGACTTCCGACTTGCGTCCACGAGCGACGGGCCACTCCCCTGGCTCCACGCCGTCCCCAGCCAGCTGCGGGCCCACCCTGATTGGGGTCCCTATCTCGATGCTCGGGCAGCTCGAGTGACGGCGCTCGTCGACCTCGTTCGCGACGAGGCATTGGGTTGGTCGCCCGCTGAGGCTCCCCTATGGGCGGCTGGGCTGGCGGCCGACGCGTACGCCAGCCTGCGCGGCGACCTCGCCGTATGGCGGGCGGCGTACGAGGTCCCCCCGACGGAGCCAAACCCGACCGGGCCAAGGCACCTCGGGGAACCGAAGCCGCGGCCCATCAACGCACACTCGACCGGAGGGTCAAGGAAGCGCTCGGCACGAGAAGTCCTGCCTGGAACGACCTCGCAGCGCGACTTCCCGAGAACGTGCGATCCGACCGAGGCTCCACCCGGCTCACTCGGCACCTCCTGGCCCTGGCCAACGCCGGTATTGCTGTCGAGAAGCTCATCGACCACGCACGTTCCGAGCCGCGTCCCCTCCCTGATGAGCACGCAGCGGACGCCCTGTGGTGGCGCATCGTCCGTCACCTCGGACCCGCAACACTCCCAGCGACGCGGCAATCCGCGGGCACGCTGCGGCCCGCCTGGTCGCCCGTCTTGGCCGAGCTCGTCGGCCAAGTGACCGCCGATCGGATCATGGCCGACTCTGCCTGGCCAGCACTCGTCGCGGCAGTCCTAGCACGACCCCCCGAGTGGAGCACCGAGCAACTCCTCGGCGCCGTCATCGACCGGCAGAGCTCCAGTGTTCCGGTCGAGGACCTCTGCTCCACGCTCGTGTGGCGCATCGCAACCATGACCGACGCACCACAAGAGCCTGAAGACGTCGGCCCGGCAGCCGACGAACCCACCGCCGGTGTCACTTGCGCGCGAATCGTCGAGCTCAACGAGCAAGCCATGGCGCACTACGAGGCGCAGTATCCGAGATCTTGGGCAACGGCCTACCTGCAACAGCGCCTACACACCGACCTTACGGACACTGCTGAGTTCCGGGTTGGCTACGCACCACCAATCTCATCCAGCACCTCTGCGACCACGGAGCCACCGTCGAGGAGCTGATCGACGCCGGGCTCGCGCGACACACCGATCGCGGGCGGCTCGTGGACACCTTCCGTGATCGCCTGGTCTTCGCCATCCACGCAAATGACGACCTCGTCGGCTTCGTCGGCCGCCGCAACCCCACCAAGGGGGACGACGAGTACGCCGGACCCAAGTACCTCAACACCCGGACCACTCGCGCGTTCACCAAGGGCGAGCACCTGTTCGGTCTCAGCGAAGCACAGGACCCACTGGCTGCGGGTGCCACAGGATGAAGCTTGCAGTAGTCAGAGCGACGGCCTGGGCGGCAACCTGGAACAGCCGCCGCACACACACCCGCGACCAAGCTCGGAAGTTCTTCGCGGGTCAGTGGCGTGCCGGAGTTCGCATCCCTGGCGACACTCCGAACGGAGCGGCCGATCCGGATGAGATCCGGGTCAACTCCGAATGGAGTTGCGTGGTGGTGGTGGTGACAAGCTTCAGATCCTCCGGGGTGTCCAGGTCGACACGCAGACCCCGTAGGGATCGCCGAGCGGGCTCGTATCCCAGACGTTGGTGCATGTGGGCAGAGCCTCTACCGAATGCGATGCCCATCTGATTGTCTGAGTCGTGGATGAGGAGAGTCGTACCGACTCCATGATGATCGGCGACGAACAGCGGACGTCGACCTTCTCGGAACTCATCGATCACGTCATCCACATCGTCGGGATCCAGATAGGGCAGGTCCGCAACAACAATCGCGATGGCCGAGTCTGGAGAGGCGCCGATGGCGTGACTGCGTCCCAGCGCGGCAGCGCGATTCATGCCCAGCGGTGTCCCTTCAGGGACAACGTAAGCACGTGCCGCCTCAGCATCCGTCGCGATGTGCCGATCGCTGGTCACCACGTAGACATCGCCAACGGACCTAGCGGCCATGGCTTTTCGTACCGTCGTGGCCGCCAAAGCACGAGCGATGCGCTGGCCCTTCGTTCGCTCCAGCGTCAACCGAGTCTTGGCCAGTTGCGTTTCCTTGGCCAGAACTATCACTGAGACGCGCTCGGACATGCTCACACGCCTGCCCCACGGACCTGGAGCATCGGCGAGCCGTAGACCGTCGTCCGCTCCACCACCGGCCGGCCGATGCCGGCGCCGATCTCGACGAGCTCGGCGACGGTCTTCGCCGACCCGTGCTCGCTGCCGGCCATCCGCGAGATCGTCTCCTCCATCAACGTCCCGCCGACGTCGTTGGCCCCGGCCTGGAGCATCGCTCGGGTGCCGTCGACGCCGAGCTTGACCCAGCTCGTCTGGATGTTGTCGATCGAGCCGTGCAGCATGATCCGGCCCATCGCATGGACCGCGAGGTTGTCGCGCAGCGTCGGGCCGGGACGGGCGACGCCGGCGAGGTAGATCGGCGAGCTGGTATGCACGAACGGCAGCGGGACGAACTCGGTGAAGCCGCCGCTCTCGTCCTGGATCCGCCGCAACACCCGCAGGTGCTGGACCCAGTGGCGAGGGTTGTCGACGTGGCCGTACATCATCGTCGAGCTCGACCGCAGCCCGACCTTGTGCGCGGTACTGACGACCTCGATCCACGTCTTCGTCGGCAGCTTGCCCTTCGTCAGCACCCAGCGGACCTCGTCGTCGAGGATCTCCGCGGCGGTGCCTGGGATGGTGTCGAGCCCGGCCTCGCGGGCCTTGATCAGGAAGTCCTCGATCGACAACCCGGTCCGCGCGGCCCCGCTGACGATCTCCATCGGGCTGAAGGCGTGCACGTGCATGCCCGGCACGCGCTGCTTCACCGCCGAGACGAGGTCGAAGTAGGCCGACGCCGGCAGCTCCGGGTCGATCCCGCCCTGCATGCAGACCTCGGTGGCGCCGAGCTGCCAGGCCTCCTCCGCGCGGTCCGCGACCTGCTCGAGGGAGAGCGAGAACGCGTCGGCGTCGGTCTTGCGCTGGGCGAACGCGCAGAACCGGCAGCCGACGTAGCAGATGTTGGTGAAGTTGATGTTGCGGTTGACGACGTAGGTGACGTCGTCGCCGACGGTGTCCCTCCTCAGGTCGTCCGCCAGCCGACAGACCCCCTCCAGCAGCTCGCCCTCGGCTGACATCAGCGCCAGGGCCTGGTCGTCGGTGAGAGCGCCGGGGTCGGCCTCGGCGGCCCGCAGTGCGGCGTACCCCTCGGAGCCGGCGGCGGTGCCGACCGTCATCCCGGCGGCACTCTCGGCGACCGCGGCCCAGTCGCCGTAGATGCTGTCGAAGTCGTCGCGCCGGTCCTTGGTCCGGCCCTCGGTGTCGATCGTGGCGTTGAGATCGACCCGGCCCGTACCCTCGACCGCGGCGTCGGGCTCCTGCCACGGCATCCCGAAGGGTCGTACGCCGACGCGCGCGAGTCCGTCGGGCTGCGCGAGTGCGTCGACGTGGGTGTCGAGGCGCGGGTCGAGCCAGGGCGTGCGCTCCCGCACGAAGTGCGGGTGCACCGTCAACCGCGGCGCCAGTTCGAAGCCGGCATCGGCGGAGACCGCGCGCAGGCGTTCGATCGAGGGCCAGGGTCGCTCCGGGTTGACGTGGTCCGGGGTCAGCGGCGAGACGCCGCCCCAGTCGTCGACGCCGGCGTCCAACAGCGCCCGGCACTCGGAGCTGTCCACGAGGTTGGGCGGAGCCTGGATCCGCATCGTCGGCCCGAGCACGATCCGCGACACGGCGATCGCGGCGCGGTAGTCCGCCAGCCCGAGGTCGTCGGCGTGCCGCATGGCGGTGTCGGGCTTGGCGCGGAAGTTCTGGACGATCACTTCCTGGATCGAGCCGTAGGCCCGGGCGATCCGGCGCAGCTCGAAGATCGTCTCGGCTCGCTCGATCAGCGTCTCGCCGATCCCGACCAACAGCCCCGACGTGAACGGGATCGACAGCCGGCCGGCGTCCTCGAGCACCCGGAGGCGGACCTCCGGGTCCTTGTCGGGGGAGCCGAAGTGCGCCTCGCCCTTCGTCTCGAACAGCCGCCGCGACGTCGTCTCGAGCATCATCCCCATCGACGGCGACACCGGCTTGAGGCGCGTCATCTCCTCCCACGACATGACGCCCGGGTTGAGGTGCGGCAACAGGCCGGTCTCCTCGAGCACCCGGATCGCCATCGCGCGGATGTAGTCCAGCGTCGAGTCGTAGCCCTGCTCGTCCAGCCACACCCGCGCCTCGGGCCAGCGGTCCTCGGGCCGGTCACCCAACGTGAAGAGCGCCTCGAGGCATCCCAGCTCCGCACCGTCGCGGGCGATCGCCAGGATCTCGTCGGGCGAGAGGTAGGGCGCCGACAGCTTGCCCGGCACGGTGACGAACGTGCAGTAGTGGCAACGATCCCGGCACAACCGGGTGATCGGGAAGAAGACCTTCGGGGAGTAGGTCACCACGCCCGGACGGCCCGCCCGGATCAACCCCGCGTCGCGCACCCGCGCCGCGACCGCACACAACCGGTCGAGCGACTCGTCCCGCGCCGCCAGCAGCGCGGCGGCCTCCTCGACATCGATCACCGCGCCACGCTCCGCACGCACGAGCGCCCGACGGACTTGTTGGGCGGTGGGCGCTGGGCAAGATGTCGGTCGCCCTTGGCTGCGCGAGGCCGTCACGACGTTCAGACGTCCGTGACGCGCAACCCGGAGTGCGCCTTGTAGCGCCGGTTGATGCTGATGAGGTTGGCCGTGAACGCCTCGACCTGATGAGCGTTTCGCAGTCTGCCACCGAAGACTCCACGCACGCCGGGAATGGTGTCGGCCAGCGCCTGGACGAGATCCGTCGCCTCCCGGACGTCGCCCAGCACCAGCACATCGGTGTCGACCTTCTCAACCTCCGGATCGTCGAGCAGCACCGCGCTCACGTTGTGGAACGCACCGACGACGGTGGAATTTGGCAACAACAAAGCAGCCTGCTGGGCCGCCGATCCCTCGTCGACCGTCAGCGCGTAGGCGCCCTGTTTGTCGAAGCCCAGCGGGTTGACACAGTCAACGACAACCTTCCCGGCCAGGACCGTGGCCAGGCCGGCCAACAACTCGGCGTGACCATCCCAAGGCACCGCCACAACCACGATGTCACCAGCCGCGGCCGCACCGGCGTTGTCGGTACCGGTGATCGCCCCACCGGTAGCCGTGGCCAGCTCGGCCGCGGTCTCCGCGGCCCGTTGCGGGCTGCGGCTACCGATCACAACCGAAAGACCAGCGGCAGCGAACCGGCGTGCCAGTCCGCGGCCCTGGGGGCCGGTGCCACCCAGGACAACTACCGTCTTGCTCTCAAGTGATTCAGGCAAACTCATGTGATTCTCCTGCAGTTGGCAGATTCCCAAGCGAACGACCTGGGCGTTTCCTCCACCGCGACAACTCGCCTGGTGGATCGCCTACTCGGCGACTCGTAACTCTCGCATCATCCGGGCACGTCAACTCGCCCATTTCCCGCATCGTGGAAATAAGGACCCGTCAACCTAGTCAGGGTGACGCGTCACATCTAGGTTTCGAGCATGGCATTCATACTCCCGGTCGCGTCGAACAAGGGTCACGTATCGATGCCACTCTCGATCCAGAAGTGCCTCATCGCGTTGGCGCTGGTGGCGACGGTGTTCGTGGACGAGCAACCCCTCATTCTGAGAGTCATCGCCATTCCACTGGCATGCATCGTGGTGGCCGCATCCGTGATCGCGCGGTGCACCTTCACCGATGGTGACAACGCGCGCCGGCTCAGGAGTACCGAGCGCTAGTCCTGACCGCCAGCACCGGGGCCTCTCGCGATGGACACCCTGATGGAGTGACCCTTGCGGAAGCTCAGGCTCACAAGGCTCGGCGGTCGTCCCTGCTCGACGATCGCGAGCTTGATGACACCAGCCGCGCGTTCGCGCGACTCGACTCGAGCACGGGTTCCGATAGCCATCCCCTCGGACGCCAGGACGCGCAGGAAGTCTGGGTGAGCGTCGACGACCCTTGTCGATGACCACCTCCGACCCTGATGCAACATCTGTCAGGAGCATGCTCGTCGACTTGTCGATGCGCCCGTCCGCCTTCGGCACGGGGTCGCCATGAGGGTCGAACGGAGGATGCCCGAGCCGATCATCCAAGCGCTCTATGTAAGTGTCTGACACGGCGTGCGCGAGCCGACGCGCTTCCCCCTGGACCTCGTCCCAGGAGTAGCCAAGCTCGAGAACGAGGTACGTCTCGAGAAGGCGGTGCCGCCTGACCATCTTCAGCGCAAGGCGCTGCCCCTCTTCGGTGAGCTCTATCGACGAGTAGGGGGTGTGCGCGACCAGCCCCAGGGACTGGAGACGGCGGACCATGGTCGAGACGGTCGAGGGCGTCACTTCGTTTCGAGCCGACACCGCCTTGACGGTTGCCGGAGGTCCAGTCGCGTCCTGGATGCTCCAGATTGCCTTGAGATAGTCGAGGGCGGGTTGAGACAGGTCTTCGAGCGCCACTCTCATGCCCTCCAGTCGAGGGATGTCAGCCGCGCCCGAAGCGGGCCAGCTCTTGCGTGCGCGTATTCTGCTGGTCACCTTCAGCCGCCGAGCTCCATGAAGCGCCGGTCGCCGTAGGCGAGCACGGACCTGTCTGCTGTGGAGCAGGTGACGACGCGACCCACCAGCATCAAGTGGTCCCCGAGGACCAGTCGGCGGTACACCGAGCAAGCGAGCGTGCCTGCGGCTTCATCGATCAGCAAGGCGTTCCGAAGGGGTTCGCTCACGGCGACCCCCGAGAACTTGTCGTCGACGCGCGACGAGAAGGTTTCAGCAAGGAGCTGTTGGCTGCCGGCGAGGAGCGACACCCCGAAGGCATCGCAGGCCTGGAAGGCGAGGATGCTGCGTGAGCTGTTCGCGACACACACCGTCACGAGCGGAGGATGCAGGGACACCGAGGTGAACGAGGTGGCGGTGAGGCCATGGGGGACGCCCTCCTTGTCCCGGGTCGCGACGATCGTGACACCCGCCGGGAATCGGCTCAGAGTCTTGAGCAGCATGTCGTCATCACGGTGTAGGTACTGCCCGATCGCGTCCAGCACCGCAGGCTCAGCCACGGACCATCAACACCAGCAGGTACGCGTTGAGGGCCACGATCACTGCCGCGACGGCCGCCAGCACGCCCGTGGTGGCTCTGTGGCTCACCCAGTCCCCCATGACCGCCCGGCTGGCGGTGAGCCAGACGAGCGGGATCAGGGCAAAGGGGATGCCGAACGAGAGCACCACTTGAGACCAGACCAGCGCCTCGGTGGGGTCGAAGCCGACGAACAGCACTGCGAGTGCGGGCGCGACGGTAAAGGCCCGACGCACGAACAATGGGATCCGACGGCGGAGGAAGCCCGCCATGACGACCTGCCCCGAGTACGTTCCCACCGCCGAGGCAGCGAGACCGCTCGCGAGCAGTGCGAGCCCGAAGGCGATGGCCGCACCGTTTCCGGCGACGTGCTGAAGCCCTTCGTACACCCCCTCCAGGCCATCGATCTCCTGACCGGCGAACAGTTGTGCTGCGATGATGAGCATCGCAACATTCACGACGCCGGCGAGCCCCATGGCGAGGACGACGTCCCAGCGCTGCATCCACCACACGCGGCGCCGGGTTGCCTGGTCCGCCACACCGTCGGCGTCGAGCCCCAGTGCGCCATAGCGCCGCGGAGTCAGCGCCGAGTGCACGTAGATCACGTGTGGCATCACCGTCGCGCCCAGGATGCCGGACGCTAGAAGGACGCTCTCTGAGCCGCTGAACGTCGGCACCAGTCCGGCGGCTGCCGCTGAGGGGTCGACCCCGGCGATCATCAGGTCATACAAGAAGCCCAGTGCGATGACAAGCAACAGTCCGGTGATGACGGTCTCGAAGGGCCGATGGCCACGAGACTGCGCCGCCAACAGGCCGAACGCCACGCCGGCGGTGATCAGGCCTCCCACCGGGAGCGGCACTCCGAAGAGCAGGTAGAGCGCCACAGCGCCGCCGACGATCTCTGCCAGGTCGGTGGCGATAGCCACGATCTCGGCCTGCATCCACAAGCCCCAGGTGACCGGGCGCGGGAGTCGCTCACGACACAGCGTGGCGAGGTCGCGTCCCGTAGCGGCTCCCAGCTTGGCGGTCTGCGCCTGGATGAGCATCGCCATCAGATTGGCCGCAACGACCACCCAGAGCAACTGGTACCCGAACGCGGAGCCGCTCTCGAAGTTCGTCGCAAAGTTGCCCGGGTCGACGTATGCGATCGCTGCGACGAATGCAGGACCGAGCGCAGCGAGCGCCCGTCGACCCTCGATCGGCCGGCGCGCGGGCACGCGGTCCGCCTTCAAACTTGCGGTGCTGTCACTCACTGACGATGCCGCCATGGCCTACCTCCGATCGCGTGCACACGTTTACAGTTAGTACACAGAGGGGTACTTTTTTGGTACGCTGCAGCGTACCAGTAAGGTACTCAAAGAGGAACCATTTTTCCGAAACGAGACAGCGCCGTGCCGAAGACCGGACCGACCACCGCCCAGACTGAGGCAGCCGCCCTTCGCTACGCGGCACAGCGCCTGACCCGGCGCCTGCGCAAGCAGGTGCACAACAGCCCTAGCCCCTCGAGGATGAGCTTGTTGAGCACGGTCGAGCGGCACGGAAGCATCTCGATGGCGCGCCTCCGCGACCTGGAACAGGTGAGCAAGTCGACCCTGACCAGGTTGGTCGCCCGGGTCGAGAGCGACGGTCATCTCGTGCGAGTTCCCGATCCGGACGATGGGCGTGGTTTCGTCGTGTCTCTCACGCCTGAGGGCAGCCGTATCCTGCGGCAGGTCGCCGCGGTGCAGGACGACTACCTCGCACGCCAGCTCGAAGCCCTGGAGGAGAGCGACCGGATCCAGCTCCAGGAGGCAGTCACCGCGATCGAGAGGCTGCTGGCGGCGCGCGCCTGAGACACGAGTAGGCGGCGGGGCCCGGCAGCTAGAAGATCCCGATCCAGTAGAGCGACTTGTCCCGGACATCGACCTCGTAGGTTCGCAGATGGTCGAGCTTGCCGCCGTCATCGATGCGAAAGACCCCGAGACTTGCGGGCACGGCGCGCACCACGCCGTTTTCCAAGACGTCGAGGGGCATGAGATTGGCAGTCACGAGCAGCCGCCCCGAAGGATGCACGTGAAAGGTGCGGGCATAGACGCCGCCGGTGTCGACGTGCTGGACCGCACGCGGCTCACCGGTGCAGGGGTCGATGCGGAAGACGGCGATGTTGTTCTCGCCGCCGCTCAACACGGATCTGCCGTCGATCTCGTCCGGCGTGTAGGCGCGATTCGCCACGTAGACGACTGCACCCCGGGGGTGGACGTGGACAGTCCCGGCGAGCTGCCGCGGGCGCACGTGGTCAGGGTTAAGCAGCGTCTCCTTCACGAACAACGGCTCACTCCCCCACGTGTCTCCGTGGCGGCGGAACATCGCCAGTTCGTTCTGCCGCTCGAGGGCCACGTACACCCACGGCTTCCTCGGGTGGAAGTCCAGATGGCGCGGGCCGAAACCGAAGCCCCCACCGGGGGCGACGGTAGCGCAGCCGCCCAGGCGGCCGTCGTCGTACTCGAAGACCTTGAGAGCCCCTGGTTCCTCGGGCTTTCCGTTCTCGGGGTCGTTGCCACGAGTGACCAGCATGGCCAGTCGGTTGTCGGGCGTGACCCGAACCTGATGGGCGAAGATGCCGGCGTCGAGGGGGCGCTCCTGTGGCTGCTCCGCGCCCAGGCTGCCGTCCTCTTCGATGGCGTACACCCGCAGGTCACTCGGACGGTTGAACGCGACCAGAACATGGCGTGAGTCGACATCGGTGCTCACGTGGACTGCCCTGGTGGGCAGTCGCACGGAGGCACCGTGCTCGCTGAGGACGCCGTCGTCGCCGACCTTCAGGGCGATCAGCCGGTGGTCAGACCCAGCCGGCACCCCGGGGTTGCGGCGCTTGGGCAACGTGTCGCTCGTCGCTGCGTACAAGTACTTTCCCGACGCGTGCGGCCAGGCGTACGACCCATCGGCCGGCAAGTCGATGCTCTCGCGCTCCTCGATCAGGCCGGCGTCCACGTCGATGTCGTAACGGGTCAAGCGGGGGCCGGTGCAGGCGTAGAGGGAAGTCATCGGTTCCTCGTCGGGAGTTCATGCGACCGACCGCCCGGACAAGGCGGCCGGTCACGTAGCTGGACACCGCTGTTGCTCAGATGCCCAGTACGGGCACGCGGGCTCGTCCATCCGCCGTCACCTTCGACATCAGGCGCAGGCCCTTGATCAGCTCCGGCAGTGTCTTGGGAATGTCGAGCACCGGCAGACCGTGGGTCGGCGCCAGGGTCTTGGCCCCAGTGGTCTCCAGCAACCATTCCAGACGAGCCACGTAGGGCTCGATATCGACGTGGGTGGTCCACCAGAAGGCGTTCTCGGCGAACCGGGCTGTCATCTCCGGCAGCGCCAACTCGGGTACCTCTTCCGCGACGTGGCCGCAGTGCCCGGCACCGTGATAGTGGCTGTAGGCGAAGCCGTCACCGGTGAAGATCACCTTCTTGGTGGAGTCGAAGTACCACCGCGTGTAGAGGTAGTCGCGGAACGGTGCCTCGAGCACATCGATCGTCGTGCCACCGAGGTCGACACTCTCACCGATCTCCATCTCGACGAGCCGGTCCTCGAACTCCGGGAACACCAGGTGGAACTCGGCCACCGGTCCGCAGGCGACCGCCTCCGGGAACCGCTCGAGGAGAAGTCCGAGAGAGCCGGAGTGTGGTACTTCCTGGTGGGTCGTGAAGATGTACTTCACCGGCGGGATCCCGATCGCCTCGACAGCCTCGAGCTGCGCGATGACATGGGGGTAGCTGGCGCCGGCGCCGCACTCGATGATGGCCGACGCATTCTCGCCCACAGCGAGGTACGTGGAGTTGTAGCCGTGCAGCTCGCTGTACCCCTGGCATGCGCCCAACCAGTGCACGCCCGTGACGATCTCCCTGGGCAGCCCGACGGCCTCATTGACGAAGTAGTTGCCCGCGTTCTCCACGTTGTCGCCCGTGTTGTCCATGTTCATAGCGCACCCGCTGCCATCGGCGCGCGCTTCGAACGCGGGGTGTATCCGGCGTCCACACCGGTCGCCGGCTCGTCGGGAAACTTCTCCAGAATTGTCCGTAGACGTGCCACGTGCTGCTTCACCGCGTCGGCTCCTTCAAGCACCAGCCCGTGACCGGGCCCGATGCGATGTACGTCGTACTTGTCGAAGATCTCGTCCAGGTCCGCGACCATCTGCGCGGTCTGTGCGCCCGGCATCCACCAGTAGCGGGTGGACACGAGGAAGTTGCGGATGTGCTCCTCGCTGGGCACCTCGGCATCGGGGTCGGCCACCCAGGGACCTTCAGGCGACGGCTGCCAGGTGTAGTTGAAGTGGTCGGTCGTCAGCAGGGTGCGCGTGCCGGGGTCGTACAGCCAGTTGTTGGTCAGCAGCCGCAACGGAGGACGCATCTGCTCGAGGACGCGGCCGTTGCCGAGGTCCATGAAGCCCTCGAACCTGCCGCGGACCACTTCGACTCCCGCGAATGGGTTGTCGCCGACGCGCCGCTCCGGGTAGCCCGGACGGAAGTCGGTCTGCTCGACGATGCTGCCCTTGCTGGCGTGGACCCGCTTGATCCCGAAGTGCTCGACGATCGGCCGGACGTTGCACAGTCCGTAGAACTCGCCGGAGCGCAGGAGTGACAGCTCCAGCGACATCCCCGGCTTGATCAGCTGCTCGAGCCGTTTGATCATCGACTCCTGGTGGATGGACAGGCCGGTGTCGATAAGGACGGCCGTGTTGCCCTCGACGAACAGGTAGCAGTTCTGCGTGACCCACCCCCGGGCTTCCGGCGGGTGACTGCAGTTGCGGCCGTCCAGCGGGTAGGAGTTGGGGAGCAGGAAAAGCCTCTCATCGTCCAGTGGAATGATTGAGTCCACTGACTCTTGGGCGTCTATCACGACGACCACCTCTCTCTTCATGGCCCTTCCGGGCTGTTGGACGGCTTGTTCGATCGTGGGGATCTGCTTACTTTCGAGACCGGTCCGTTCCGGCACCGCGCATCACGATCGCCAGCACGGAGGTGATGGCGACCATGATCAGACTGAGTACGGCGACGCCACGCGTCTGGCCGGTCACGTAGCGCGAAAAGATCTCCGAGGCCAACATCTGCGTCCCCTGGGAGCTCAACAGCAGTGGCAGTGACAGGGTGTGGATGCACATCATGAAGATGAGCAGGTAGCCGTTGGTGAAGACGCCCTTGAGCAGCGGTACCAGTACCCGCAGCCAGACATGACGCATCTTGCCGCCGGACACCGCCGCTGCCTCTTCGAGCGTGACACTGATCTGAGCAATTCCGGGGGTCGTCAGACGACTGGCCAACGGTGTGCTCTTCATGACGAAGGCGATCACCAGGATCCAGATCGTCCCGTACACGCCCACCGGAAGGATCAGGTACAGCAGCAGCACGGCCAGCGCGATGACGATGCCCGGCAGCAGGTGGGGAAAGAACAGGAGGTGGTCCAGCCAACCGGCGGCCCGGTTGCGGCTCCGTACCACTATCCAGGAGCTGAGGATCGTGAGGATCATGGTGCCCAGCGCGGCCAACAGGCCAACCTTCAACGTGGTGAGCAGGATCGTGTGCACCGTGCTGGAGGTGAGGTCGTTCTTCCACGCGTCGAAGCTGATCCGGTCGATCGCTTCTTGGTTGATGCCCGAGTAGTAGAACTGCACGCTCGACCACAGCAGCATCAAGATCGGCAGCAGGAGCTGCACGAGCAGGAACAGGAACACCACCACGAATGCCGGCCAGCGCCAGGCGCCGAGCGTGAACTTCCGCGGTCGGAACCCCTTACCGGTCACCGTCGCGTAGCGGCTCGAGTTGCGGATCACCCGCGTGTAGATCATGAGCGGAATCAGAGACATCGCCACCAGGAGCAGCGCATAGGCACAGGCGACCCCGTACTCGGGCAGTCCGCTCGTGGACTGCGCGGACAGCCACACCTGCAGGGAGAGGACGCGCACCTGGCCCGGGAGTCCGAAGATCAGGGGGACGTCGACCGACTCCACGGCTGAGACGAAGCCGTAGATGAACGCGCCGATGATGGCCGGAGTCAGCAGTGGAAGTGTGACCCTGCGCATCATGAGCAGGTTGGAGGCGCCGCTCGCGACCGCCGCTTCCTCGAGTGCTGGGTTCATGCCCCGGAACGTCGCCGCCAGGAGCAAATAGATCAAAGGGACGAGGCTCAAGCCCTGCACGAAGATCATTCCCGGCAGGGACCAGGGGTCGAAGGTCCAGCCGAATGCCCATCGCATCAAGTCATTGATAGGGCCTGCCGTCGGGTTGAGCAATGCGCCCCAGGCGATCGTGTTGATCAGACCAGGCACGCCGGCGCTGGCGACGATGAGCACGAAGATCGTGCGCGGCAGGGCGATGTCGGTTCGTTCGGTGAGCCACGCCAGCACGATCGCAATGGTTCCGCCGAGGAACAGGGAGCCGAGGGCGAAGACGAGAGTGGTGATGAGGAGGTCCCACGTCGCGGAGGACCCGAACACGGTGACCAGGTTGTCGAAGGTCCAGGTCGCTCCCGAAGACAGCGGCAGTCCGGCTTCGGTGTTCTGGAACATCGCCGCCACCATGATGACGATCGGTCCTAGAGCAAGGTAGGTCACGGTCAGGCCGACAACCACGCCGAGCAGCTGCCGGGACGTCAGGGTCCACCTGACAAGCAAGGGCTCCCGGGGAAGCTTGGTCTCGGGCGGGTCGATGCCTGTAACCCCCGGGGCATCGGTCGTCGTGCTCATGACGCGATAACCACCGCGTGCTTGACGGGGAGCTCGAGGTTGACGGTGTCGCCAATGTTGAACGACTCGTCCTCCGCGGTCACGCTCGCTCGCAGCAGCTGGCCGCCTGCCTCGATGTGCAGGTCCACACCGTTGCCGAGGTACAGCGCGTTGCGCACCACACCTGAGAACTCGTTCTGCTTGGTGATCGGCCCACCCAGGCGCACCTCGACGTGCTCGGGGCGGAACGCCAGGCTTGCCGCGTCACCGACGGTCCAGGGCTGACGCGAGACGGCGGTCACCTTTCCCAGGGTCGTCTCGATCACGTACCGGTTCGGGTGACCCTCCACACTGGTCGTGACGACGTTGCCGTCGTAGATCGTGCCGCTGCCGATGAACTCTGCCACGAATCGGGAGGCGGGACGCTCGTACAGCTCTCGGGGCGTGCCCAGCTGGGCGATCTTCCCGTCCTGCATCAGCGCGATACGGGTGGCCATCGACAACGCCTCGACCTGGTCGTGCGTCACCAGCATCGTCGTGATGCCGACGTTCTGCTGAATGCTGCGCAGCTCGGTACGCATCCGCTCACGAAGAGCGGCGTCGAGGTTGGACAGCGGCTCGTCGAGCAACAACACCGCCGGCTCCCGCACCAGGGCACGAGCGAGCGAGACGCGCTGCTGCTGACCACCCGACAGCTGCGTGCCGTGCCGGCCGGCCAGGTGGTCCAGGCGCACCAGCTTCAGAGTCTCCTCGACCCGGCGCTTAAGCTCGCCCTTCGGCAGGCGCTTGCCGACCGTGAGAGGGAACGCCACGTTCTGGAACACGGTCATGTGCGGCCAGATCGCGTAGTCCTGGAACACCATGCCGATGTTGCGCTTGTTGGTCGGCACGTACTTCGAGCCGCCCTGCACGACGGGTGTCCCGTTCAAGCGGATGGTGCCACCCGTGGGCCTCTCGAGCCCGGCAACACAGCGCAACGTGGTCGTCTTCCCACAGCCACTGGGCCCGAGAAGCACGAAGAACTCACCGTCAGCGACCTCGAACGAGACGTCGTCAATCGCGTTCGGCGCCCCTGAACCCTTCTTCGTGTAGTTGTGATGGAGGTTCTCGATCTCGACTGTGTTCACCTGAATGTCCTCTCTATCCGAACAGCGGCGGCTGGCCCTACGCGGGTGGCGTCCCGGTCCTGCAAGTCCGGGACGCCACCTGTTGCGTGAGGTCAGTCGGCTTCCAGGAAGCTTTCTGAGATGTAGCCCGTGAAGTCCTCGGCAATGGCGATGTCCTCGAGCGTCTCCATGGCGACGAGCTGGGAACCCTCCGGCAAGTCCTCCGGGCTCGTGTCATTGGTCTTGTACTCGTATTTGTGCCGCTGCGCCGCAGCCTCGTCCGTGCCCCACCATGCGAGGTAGCACTTCACCGCGTTGGTGCGCGGCGAGTCCTTGACGATGTAGGCGGCGTGATCGGTCACGTTGACGTAGTCCAGGTACTTGAAACCGACCGGTCCCCCGGACAGCTCCACGAACTCCTCGACCTTGTCGAAGGTGGCGTTGGACGAGATATCGAGCTGTCCGGCAGCGACTGCCTGGATGCCCGCCGTACCGCCGTGCAGCGGAACCGGCTCGGCCTCCTCGAGGAACTTGTCGAGCCACGCCTTGGCGCCCTCACTGCCCATGACCTTGGCATTGGGAAGGTGCGAGAAGTACGCGCCGTTCGGCTGGATGTTGATCCGGCCGGCCCACTCGGCGTCGGCGAGCTCCTCGAACGTGCTGGGGAGGTCGGCTTCGGCCACTTCGTCCGTGTTATAGGCGATGCCGCTGAAGGTCCGGAAGATGCGCAACCCGGGGGTTTCCGTTCCCTTGGTCAGGTGGTCCTCTGGGAAGTTGAACGGCGCCGCCGTCCAATCGATCTTCTGGAGGTAGTTCTCGTTCAGGACCGGCACGAAGTCGATCGTGCTGCCTTCCACGACATCCGGGGAGAAGGCGCGGCCCGCCTGCTTCTCAGCCATGATGCGCGGCGTGATTCCGCCGGGATCGACGTCCGTGTGCACGACCTCGATGCCGTACTTGTCCGTGAACGGCTTGATCTCCTGCGCGTAGGTGTCGTTCGACGAGCTGGCCCAGCGCTGGATCGCGCCTTCTTCCTTGCCGGCCTCGCAGATCGCGTTGATGTCGTCACCCACATCCGCGGACGCCTTCGGAGCGGCTGCTCCTCCACCACACCCAGCGAGGAGTGCTGCACTTGCAGCACTCGCCACCAAGATCATCGTCTTTCGCTTGGTCTTCACCGCACCGCCTGCTTTCAGAGAGTGCCGCCGTAACTCGGCGGCAGAAGGAACGACCACTACTGATCGACGAGGTGGGGGCCGGTCTGGCCTGGACAACTGCCCGTGTGGTCAACGCCACACTAGGACCGCTATTTCGAAAGTGACAACGAAACTTCCGGTGTACGGAAGGTACGCATGTTTCGAGGTCATATTTTCCGCACAGCGAATTCTCTTGTCGCGATGCGGAGGCTGTGACACACTTCACAGAGCAGGTCGCCCCGACTCATTGAGGTCGGCGACTCGATCTCTTCCGCAGGAGGCACCATGTCCGAGTCTCGCCAGTCGGCTGGGGTTCAGTCGGTCCACCGCGCGCTCGACCTTGTCGAGGTCGTCGCCCGCAACGGAGGCTCCATGTCCATCTCGGAGATCGCGTCCGCCATCGACCTGCCATTGACGACGATCCATCGCCTGGTGCGGACGCTGGTCGAGCGCGGTTACATGGCCCAACTCTCCGACCGGCGGTACAGCTTGGGGCGCGGTCTGGTCCCGCTGGGCGCTGCCGCCCATCACATCCATCGGGCGGCAGCGAGGCCATGCTCTCCGCTGATTCGCCGACCCCTGGTTCCCGCTGGAATGTGACCGGGCGGCCTAGGGGCCGTTCCTAGGGAGCAGCCAACGCCAGTTCGACCGCAAGTTCCTTAGCGGTGTTGAGCAGCAGGGGAACGAACCGCCTCACCGTGTCGTCGCCCATGCGTGCGGACGGCCCGGAGATGATGACTGCGCCACGGCGTATGTCACCCGGCAACGCCACCGCGACAGCAGAGACGCCAACTTCCTGCTCGCCCATCTCGAGCGCATAGCCGCGCTCGCGGCTCGCCTCGACCTCATGCATCAACGCATCTACGCTGGTGATAGTGCGGTCGGTGTAGGCCCGCATGTCGGCCGTGGCGACCAGCCTGGCGGCCTGCTCAGGGGGCATGCCGGCAAGAATCGCCTTGCCCGCGGCGGTGCAGTGGATACCCAGACGACGTCCGACCTCGTTCACCATCTGCATGGAGTGGCGACCTGACGCCTGGGCGCCAAAAACAACCGCGACGCCATCGAGAACCGCGAAGCTCGCGGTCTCGCCTACCTCGTCGGCGAGGGCTCTCAGCGGAGGCCCCGCCCAGGCCTGCGTCAGTCTGTTGCTCGCCTCGCCGAGGTTCACCAGACGCGGACCCAGCGCATACATGCGCGACGGCTCCTGGCGGGCGTAACCGAGCTCGACCAAGGTGCGCAGCAATCGGTGGATCGTCGGCAATGGTAGCGAGAGCCTTTCCGACAACGAGGAGATGCTGTCGATCCCCCCGGCCGCGGCCATGGCCTCGAGCACCGCGAAGGCACGGCCGATGCTCTGGATGCTGCGCCTCGAGCGGTCTACCGCTGCAGGCAGGTCTGTAGTCACGGCGCAACTCTATCGCGATGCGGAATCCGCAAGGAGGAAATCAAGGGTCCTGCTCCGGAAAGTCGACATCGGGTCACCTGATTTTCCGCTCTGGGAAGGATTTGGGTTCACCGATCTCGGAGAACCCTCCGAAATCGGCAGCGGTGCTGCGAAATCGGAAACCCGGATTTCGCAGCACCGCATCGTGGACTCAGCCTGCCAGCGCCTGGGCGACGTAGTCAGCGAAGACTGCGGCGGACTCGATGTCCTCCTCGGTCTTGGCGGCGATGACCTTGCTGTCCTCCGGCGTGCCGGGCGGGATGTCGTCGTTGGCGACACCCTCCAACTCGCCCATCACCTTGGTGCCACCCTCCGGGTCGGACCACCAGGCCGCGAAACACACCGCACCGTTAGGTCGCGGGGTACCTGCCACCACAAAGTGGTACAGGTCGTTGAGCGGAACGTAGTCAAGGAACTTGAACTCGACCGGGAGCCCCTCGTCGGTCAGCGCCTGCGCATTGTGGTCCGAGGTGTTCAGCGTCAGGTCGAACTGACCCGTCGCGATCGCCTCGGCGCTGGCCGTGTTCCCCTCGAACACCACCGGCTTCGCAACCTCGGAGAACTCGTCGAACCACTCCTGGGCGCCATCGAGCCCGAGACCCTCGCTCATCCCGAGCGGGCCGAGCTGGCTTCCCGTGGGGTCGATGGCGATCTTGCCGGCCCACTTCGGGTCGAGCAGCTCCTCGTAGGTGCTGGGGACCTCGTCCTCGCTGTACTTCTCGGAGTTGTACGTCAGGCCGAAGGCGTGACGCTCCGTGCGAAGGCCTCGGTGGTCGGCGTCCGTGGACAGCATCTCGGTGGGATAGCCGAGAGCCGCCCAGTCGATGTCCTCGGTGTAGTCGTCGTTCAGCAAGACGCCAACCTCATACTGTCGAGCCTGAAACATGTCGGAGGAGAAGTCCTGACCGGTCTGCTTCTCAGGCAAGAACTTCGCCGGCAGGTCCCGACCACCGCCGCCAGCACCGTCAGTCACTTCGAGCTCGATGTCGAACTCATCGGTGAAGCCAGAACCATAGGCCGGCCAGTCCCCCGCTTGGTCGGGCGTCGCCTCGCGACGCACTGTGCCCTCATCCGTGCCGGCTGCGCAGATGTCCTCGATCGTGTCGCCGGCGAGCTCGGCCGGACCGGCGCTCGCCTTTTCCTCTCCGCCGCATCCGGCCAAGCCCGATGCCAGGAGAAGGGCAGCCATGGCAGCCCCGGTTCGTGTACGCCTAGTGCTCATTGTTGCCCTTCCGATCTGAGTAGGTCATGCAGTCCCGCAGTCCCGATTCCGACCGACGCATCAGGCTCTCTGACTACGTCGAACTGTGAGATCGACCACTTGTACAGTGGGCCAGAATTCCATTTTAAGCAACCATAATTGCGCATCGTGGAAAACTGATTCGCTGGAGCCACCCCTTCCATCCACCGAACCCTGACCGCGCAGGTAGCCCGGAACGGCTTGGTCTGTGGTCAGTCGTATCGGCCATGGACGGGCGCTCGACATCAGTCAGGTCAGGTTCGCGCGCGGTCGCTCACGCGCATCACGATGGCGCACACCGACGTGAGAGCGACCATCACGAGGCAGAGCACCGAGGCGCGCTGGGTGTCTCCGGCATTCTGATACACCTCGAGAATGTCTTCCGCCAGCATGCGGTCGCCCGACCCGCCGCCGAGCAGCAGAGGCAACGACAGGTTCTGCAGGGCGCCCATGAACACCAGCAGGAATCCGGTGGTCATGGTCCCGCGCAGGAGCGGGGCGAGCACGTGCAACCAGACGTGGCGGAGCTTGGCTCCCGAGACCGCCGCAGCCTCCTCGAGCGTCACACTGATCTGGGCGACGCCGGGCGTCGTGACGCGGCTTGCCAGCGGCAGGCTCTTCACGACGAAGCCGGCCACGAGGAGCCACATGGTGCCGTAGATGCCCAACGGCAGGACGAGGTAGAGCATGAGGACGGCGAGCGCGATGACGATGCCCGGCAACAACTGCGGGAAGAACATCAACAGGTCGAGCGACTTGGCGAACCGTGAACGACCCCGAACCGCCACCCACGAGGCCACCATGGTGACGACGATCGTCGCCAGTGCGCTCAACGCGCCGATCTTCACTGTCGTGGCGACCAGTTCGGCAATCTTCCCGGAGCTGAACTGTGAGGTCCACGCGTCCCAAGTGGTGCGACCGAGCGCCTCAGAGCCGAATCCGTCGTAGTAGGGCTGGATGCTAGACCAGAAGAGCATGAGCACCGGCAGCACCGCCTGGAGCAGCACGAACCCGAACACGATCACGAATGCCGGCCACTTCCACTGACCCAGCGGCAGCCGTCGGGAACGGAAGCCCTTGCCGGTGACCGTCGCGTTGCGGCTCGCCGTGCTCATGATGCGTTTGTAGAAGAAGAGCGGCAGAAGCGACAAGGCCACCAGGATGAGCGCGTAAGTGCTGGCCAGCCCGTATTGAGGGAGGCCGCGGACCGGCTGTGCACTGAGCCACACCTGGATAGACAGCACCCGCTCGTTCCCCGGGAGACCGAGAATCAGCGGCACGGCAACCGAGTCGACCGTGTTGACAAAGGAATAGATGAAGGCCCCGAGCGCCGCGGGCGCGAAGAGAGGTAGCGACACCATGCGGAACGTCGTGAAGCCCTTGGCACCGCTGGCCGCAGCGGCCTCCTCGAGGGCAGGGTTCATCTGCCGGAGGGAAGCGGCGATCAGCAGGAAGGCGATCGGGACGACCTCGATGGCCTGCACCAGGATCATCCCGTGCAGTGTGTAGGGGTCGAAGTTGAGGCCGACGAGACCCAAGAGGTCGTTCACCGGGCCGGCGGAAGGATTCAGGATGCGCGCCCAGGCGAGAGCCTGGATCAGCCCCGGCAGACCGGCTGTGGCGATTACCAGAACGAAGATCACGCGCGGGAGAGGCAGGTCGGTGCGCTCGGTCAGCCATGCCAGCGCGATGGCGATCGCACCCCCGACCGCGACGGCCGAGAGGGAGAACACGAGCGTCTTGACCAACAGCTCCCAGGTACGAGAGTCGCTGAACACCGTCGTGATGTTGGAGAAGGTCCAGGTCGACTCACTGGTCAGGGGCAGGCCAGTCTCGCTGGTCTGGAAGGTTGAGCCCAGCATGAACACCACGGGCATCACGACCAGGTACAGCACGACGACGCCGACCACCAGCCCGAGCAGGATCCGAGAGGAAGGCCGACGCAGCAGGCGGTGCGAGGACCTCGTCGGCCCCGGATCCACCGCGTTCGGTGGCGGCGTGGGTGCGGTCGGCTTGCTGGAGGTCGCGGTTGTCACGACGCGACCACCACGGCGTAGCGGAAGGGGATCTCGACGTTGACCGTGTCACCGATCTCGAACGGGCCCTCATCGGCGGCAACCTTGGCGCGCAACAGCTGTCCGCCCGCCTCGACCTGGAGCTCGATGCCATCACCGAAGTACGCGGAGCTCCGTACGACGCCGGGGAACTCGTTCGGAGTCGTCAGCGGTCCCGCGTTGCGTACCAGGACGTGCTCAGGTCGGAACGTCAAGGTGGCGGCATCGCCTTTGTCCCACGGCTGTCGCGACACGGCCAGGATCTTGCCCAGGGCCGTCTCGATGACGTAGCGGTTCGGCTTCTCGTCGACCTGCGTCTCGAGAACACTCCCCTCGAAGAACGTGGTGGACCCGATGAACTCGGCGACGAACTGAGACGCCGGACGCTCGTAGAGGTCCCGCGGTGTGCCCACCTGAGCGACCTTGCCCGCCTCCATGAGCGCGACCCGCGAGCCCATGGACAGAGCCTCCGTCTGGTCGTGCGTCACCATGATGGCGGTGATCCCGACTTCCTTCTGGATCCGTCGTAGCTCCTCACGCATCTGGCCGCGCAGCGCCGCGTCGAGGTTCGACAAAGGCTCGTCCAGCAACAGCACGCTCGGCTCACGTACGAGCGCACGGGCCAGCGACACCCGCTGTTGCTGACCGCCCGAAAGCTGGGTCGCAGGCCGCTTCGCCAGGTGGTCGAGCCGGACCAGCGCCAGTGCCTCGTTGACCCTGCGATCGATCTCTGCCTTCGGCATCCTCTTGCCGACCCGCAGAGGGAAGGCGACGTTCTTCGACACCGTCATGTGCGGCCAGATCGCGTAGTCCTGGAAGACCATCCCGATGCTGCGACGGCTCGTGGGCACGAACTTGCCGTCCGACACCACAGGCGTGCCATCGAGGCGGATCGTCCCAGCGGTGGGGTGCTCGAGGCCCGCGATGCAGCGCAGAAGCGTCGTCTTCCCGCACCCAGAAGGCCCCAGGAGGACGAAGAATTCGCCCTCCGCGATGTCCAGCGAGACCCCATCGATCGCATTGGGGGTCTTGGCGCCCTTCAGCCCGTAGTTGTGGAAGAGCCCTTCCACCTCGACCGTGTTCAAAGCATCTCCCGACGACGTGTGTGTCTGAGGTCACTACCCTACGGCTTTTTCCACTTCTGAGAAGTGTTTTACCGCATAGCGAAAAACTCTTTAGCTTGGAGGGGTCCAGTCATCCACGACCCGCGTGACTGGCCACGACAAAGGCGCGTGGCAAGGAATGAAGGAACTCAACATTCCCCATCCCCCGGCCACCAGGACGATGATGTCGTCGGGCACCTTCGAAGGCGGGAGCGTCGTGTCCGGCCCGAACTCGCCCATGTCGCCGCGCCGCTCTTCCTGGGTGCGGGCACGCTCCTTGACCGACATGCGGCCGAGGGGAAGACGGGCGGTCTCCCAGACACGACGCTTGAACTCCTGCTTGCTCACACCATTGCCGGCCAGCATCTGGGCGTGCTCCGGCGAGAGCACGAGCATCGGACCGCCGCCGGAGCGGTGCTCACTGGCCGTCACGCCGGTCATGGCGTTGGCGATGATGGTCAGGAAGTCATCGACGTCTTGAGTGTGTGTGGTGAAGCTGAGCGGATTCTTGGCAGCAACCACCGTGACCGTGCTGACATCTGGGGCGAAGCCGTGCTCCACGTGCAACGGCTCCCACGGGCTCTGGGCCATGTTCTCGGCGATGCACATCAAGAACTTCCCGACCTGCCCCTGCGTGGACTTGTCCACGGCGCCCGGCCGCCCCCCGCCGATGGTCAGGGTGACCAGGCGCAGTGCGCGACCCATGGTCGCGTTGGCCCACGCCCCGGGACCGAAACAGTTGGCGCCCCCATTGACCCCGAGGCGCTCAACCACTGGTCCACTGAGCACCAGCATTGTGGTCGTCGGGTGGATGGTGTGTTGCAGGAAGAGCAGGTCGAACTCGGGTTGGCCGATGGCCTCGGTGGCCGCCAGCAGCACGGGAAGGTATTCGGGCCGACACCCTGCCATCACGGCGTTGACCGCCACAGATTCGACGGTGGCCAAGCCGTACGGCGCCACCCGGCCAACCACCTCGTCCCGACCACGACGGGTGTGGCGCAACATGTCATCGACGAGCTCGCGGCTCGGGGGAATAATCGGCAGACCGTCGCTCCACCCACGCTCGAAGAAGTAGCGGTTGAACTCCCCCGGTTCGTCGGACACCTCGATCAGGGCTCCCGCCTCGACGGGTTCGAACGATGTCCCGCTCGGCGCGGCCGGCGCGGACTGGGAGGTTGCTCCGTGCAGTGCGTCGACCAACTCGAGGGTGGCCTTCGTCGCGGCGGCACGGACGTCGTCCCTCGTCTCCTGCGTGAAGGGGTGACGGACCGAGACCAGTGGAAGGTCGGCATGCCCCATCGCGATCGACTCCTCACGCGCGAACTCGCGGAACTCGTCGGTTCCCACCAGGACGACCGGCAGCCCAGCGCGTGCGGCACGCACGCTGTCCCGCACGCACCACGAGGTCGGGGCTCCCGAGTTGCCCATGCCGACGATGAGTCCGCCACACTGTTTGACGAACGCAGCCATGGCCTCGTCGGGCGTCTCGCGACCGGGTTGCTTACGGAACCTGACGACCTCCCGGACGCCGTGGGACTTCACGAGAAGCGCCTCCACGTCATCCATGAAGTCGTTGCCGTTGGGCATCGAGTTGTCGATGATGCCGATCACCGTACCCTCGATGGGGTCGAGGCGGCGCCGCAGTGACGCTGCCTCACCACCGGGGGACGGACCTACGGGGACGAAGACCTTCAAAGGACATTCCTCTCGCTGACCATTACCGTCCCCGACGGTAGGCGGCTATTCCGTTCTGCGCCATCATACTTTCACAAGACGGAAAATGAGAGACTACTACTCCAGCGTCGTGACGACCTGGGGGAAGTAGCGCATGAAAGCCTCCGCGTAGACGGTGGCGGGTTCGGTCAGGTTGGCGCCTGCGTTGCGGCGCAGCTGTGCACCGCGCAGTCGCGCCAGCTCGGTGTGGTATTCCCATTGGTACTTGGCGGGGAGAGTCTCCATCGCCTTGCGCTTCACGTCGAAGACCTCGGAGATGTCTAGATACACTTGAGGCAGGAATCCGGACATCTCGGCGTGGTTCGGCTCGAAGAAGAAGACCTGAGGGCCCATGTCCCACCGCCCTTCCTGGTGGCCGGCTCGCACGGCCAGCTCGCGTGCCTCCAGAGCGATCCGCGTCGCGACCGGGTGGTCGACGTTGTAGGGGTCTTCGAGCGTGTGCGTGAGGACGCTCGTCGGTCGCACCTCGGCGAAGAGCTCGACGAGGCTGTGCACCAGCTCCCTCGTCGCGACCAAGGGGTAGTCCTCGCCGGGGAGGAACCGGACATCAGCACCCAGCACGCCCGCTGCCCGAAGGGCCTCGTCGCGTCGGATCTCACGAATGGTCTCGAGCGACTTTCCCTCACGCCAGGCGCGACCTGCCTCGCCGTGCTCACCAATCGCCAGGCATGCGATGGTGACCTGCTCGCCGCGCGAGGCAGCGAGCGCAATGGCTCCGCCGGAGTACCAGACGAAGTCACCCGCGTGGGCCGAGATGACCAGCGTCGAACGCCGGTTGGAGACAGCATCAGTCATCAGATCGTTCTCCTGTTCATACCCTCGTCGCCATGACCATTCGGATTGTAGGCCCCATCACATCCGAGGGTCCTCAAAGGTCTCGCACTGGCGACCGATAGACGAACGGGACGGCGAGTGGCACGTCAAGGACCTCAGTCTCTGCATCGGTCAGCCCCTCGACGCACTGCCGAAGGATTCGGACCGGCGACCCGTGCGCCACGATCAACACGACCTCTCCGGCCCGCAACCGTCGAACGATCAATGCCCACAGCGGGCCGAGGCGACCCGCCACGTCGGCCAGGCTCTCTGACCTTCGAGACGCGCTGCGCGCTGGCCGGCGACCGGATCCACATGCTCGGGAGCCCCGCTCCGCCGCGGGAGGTCGGAGGTCGTATGACCGTCGCCACTTCTCGAGTTGATCCTCGCCGAACGCATCGCGGACCTCAGCCCTGCTGAGCCCCTGCAGCGCGCCGTAGTGACGCTCGTTGAGTCGCCAGTTCCGGCGCACGTCGTGCCCTGCACCCAGTCCCTCCATCACCAGCGAAGCTGTCTGGATCGCGCGGAGCAGCACACTCGTGTAGACGACTGTGGGCGTCACGCCCTCGTCTCGGAGACGTTCGCCGGCTTGCCTGGCCTCGCGCGCGCCCGCAGATGTCAGCGGTGGGTTGAGCCATCCGGTGAACACGTCGTGCGCGTTCCCCTCGCTCTCACCGTGGCGCAGCAGTACGAGCGACGCAGTGCGGTCGCTCGTCGAGCTCATGCCGTGGTGGAGGCGCTGATCTCCGCGTTCATGTCTTCCCGAAGCGGTGTCATGACCTCGGCGGCCAGACGCTCGGCCATCTCCGTCGGGAACTGGAAGGCGCCGTCAGTACGCGCCAACACTTCGTTGACTCCCTTGCGCCAGAGACCGAGCAGACGTTGACGCACCTCGTCCGCGTCGCCCCAGACGACCAGATTCTGAGCGCACCAGAGCGCGAGTTCGTCGGAGATCCATTGCGACGAAACCTCGATCGCCATCTCGACATCGGTCGGATGGGCGAGGTCGGTGCCGTCAGGCAGCTTGAAGTCACGTCCGGGCACGTTCACCTCGAATCCCTGAGCCGCCATGAAGTCACCACCGTCGCGCTGCACGTACTTCGCCATGAAAGGCTTGAGTCGTCGCGCGTCGCGCTCGATGTCGTCGGTGATGTGCACCGAGACGCCGATGGTGTGGAACGGCGTAGGCCGTCCGGCCGCCGCGGCGGCCTCGACGAGCCACCGTCGCTTGGCGTCGAGGTTCTTGTTGTTCGACATCAGGCCGTCACCGATCTCGCCCGCTGTGGCCACCATGCGGGGGCCACCGCCGGCCACGAAGATGGGTACCACCTGCTCGGGTGGGTCCTGGAGCACGGTGTCGGGCGCGTGCGCGAACGGCGCCTTGCCTGCGAGCAGGTCACGGATCAGATGCACCGCGTCGCGGTATTCTGCCACCCTCGCCGGTCGCCCTCCGGCCAGCAGGACAGCGCTGTCGCCGGTCGCCATCGCCAGCCTGGTCCGGCCAGGCGCGAGTTCCGCAATGGTGCGGAACGCCGACGCCAGCTGGACCGGCGTCCGGTTGACCGGGTTTGTCACGGCCGTGCCGATCGTGATGCGCTCGGTCTGCATTGCGACGACGGCCAGGGCGCACATGGTGTCTCGCCACAGCATCGGCGAATCGGTGATGGCGACCGTGTCGTAGCCGAGCTCCTCGACACGAGCGGCGAACGCCGCGACCTCGGGCAGTGGACGCCAGGGCGGGGTTCGCACGCCGAGCTTCAGCGGGGTGACCGGCGATTCTGCGGCTAGGGTCGGCGCAGGCGCCTCGGCCATGGTCTCGGAACTCATCTGAGTTGGTCCTCTCACAGGTAGTAGAAGCGTTGGGGCAGCGTGGGCTTCCCGTGTCGCTCGCTGGGGTAGGGGTAGTCCTCGGGGTCGGCCGGAGCAACGATCACCTTGGGCCCGCTCGTCGGTTCGTCCTTGAGCTCTGCCGCGAGCTCATCGACGTTGCTCACCGCCACCGCGTCGGCTCCGATCGCACGAGCAATGTCGACGAGGCTCGCGTTGCGCAAGTCGGTGCCGATGTAGTGCCCGTCGTAGTAGTGCTTCTGGTGACCCTTCTCGGCACCCCACGCCTGGTTGTCGGTGATGACGATGCGCACCGGGATCTGGTGCTCGACAGCGGTGATCAGTGCCGGCAGCGTCATCGAGAAGGCGCCGTCGCCGATCATGGCCACCACCGGGCGATCGGGTCGCGCAAGCTTGGCGCCCAGCGAGCCCGGCATCCCGAAACCGACACCGGCCATGGCGCCGGTATAGATGAGGCCGCGGGGCTGGCCGTAGTCGATCATCTTGAACGCCCAGGCGGTCGACGAGCCCACGTCGGTCACGAAGATCGCGTCGTCGCCGAGCACCTGGCCCACGGTGCGGTAGATCGCCGGTGCCTTGATGTACTTGCCGCCGCCCTGCTCGGGGGGTTCGGCCTCGTCGAAGCGCTCGGCTGCCCACTCCTCCTTGTACGCCAGCAACGACGCGCGCCAAGCAGTGCGGTCAACCTCGGCGCACGTCGAGAGGCGGGCGCGAAGTGCCCCGAGGAAGGCGCCGGCGTCGGCCGCGATGCCGATGTCGACCGGACGGTGCGTCCCGATCTGGTCCGGGTCGGAGTTGACCTGGACGACGATGGCGTCTTCGGGCCAGTACTTGAACCCGTAGAAGGGGACGGTCGTGTTGGACGCGAGCCGGGTTCCGACGGCGACGACGAGATCGGCGTCGGCCAGGGCGCGCATAGCGGCCTTCGAACCTTGTCGGGCGAGCCCGCCCAGGGAGAGGGGCGCCGGCGGGGCTGCGGAGTTGTGGCCGAAGGTCGTCACGAGGGCGATCTGCTCGCCCTCGCTGAGTGCGCCAAGGTGCTCCCAGACGGCGGCGTCGTCACCACCCGCGCCGACCACCATGACCGGGCGCTGTGCCCGAGAGAACAGGTCGGCCACCGCATCGATGGCGGCCGGATCGGCCATGGCTTGGTGGCTGGCTCGATAGGCCGCCGGACGGCTCGGTGGCTCCCACTCGATCACGCTCGGGAGCAGGTCGGTCGGGATCTCGAGGACAACAGGGCCGTACGGCGCGGTGAGGGCTGCGCGGAACGCCCGCTGAACGTATTCCGGGATTCGGGCCGCCGTCGGGACGCGGGCTGCCCACTTTGTTACCGGTCGGACGACATCGAGCTGGTCGATCTCGTGCCGATCGCCCTTGCCCACGTGTGCGTCGGGAGTGCCAGCCGTGATGGCGAGCATCGGTGTGTGCGAGCGAAGAGCAGTGGCGAACCCGGTGACCTGGTTGGTGAGGCCAGCGCCGTGCTGGCAGAAGGTGACAGCCATCCGACCGCTCGCCCGGGCGTAGCCGTGGGCCATCTGAACCGCGGTGTCCTCGTGACGGGCTCCGACGTAGGTCAGTTGCGACGAGACGTCCAGCAGCTCGAAGAGCTCCATGATCGCGCTCCCCGAGATGCCGAAGACATGTTGCACTCCCTCGATTTCGAGCGACCTGATGACAGCCTCGCCTGCGCCCCACTTCATCCGCGTTCTCCTCGTTCTCGACGTTGGACCGATTCCCGCCGCTCCTTCAGCCTAAACAGTTTTCTGCTAATCGCTACCTTTCTTCCGCGATGCGAAATCGCGGTTCTTCGTCCGGAGATTCGTCTTCAGGCTTCCGCCCGGGGCTGGTCCGCCCCCCGCGAGCGATGTAGAGGCCACGCAAGCCCGCAAGGACGCCGGCCGATGCCGTGATCACGAGGCACCAACGGACGCCGACCGCATCGCAGACCAGGCCGACGAGGGGTGCACCCAGGGCGGCTGCGCCCACATTGGCGGCGGCGTACAACGCGACCAGACGGCCTTGTAGCGCCGGCCCGCCGGACAGCTGGATGCTTGCGTTGGCCGTTGTCAGCAGGCTGATGTTGGCCATTCCGACCATCACCATGACGACAGCCGCCAGCGCAAGCGAGGGCATGGTCGCGGTGAGTGCGTAGCCCAGCGACACCGCGATGCAGGCGATCGCGACTGGCCGCACGCCGGTACGGCCGGTCCTCGCCGCGATCAGGCCACCGATGACCGCGCCGACCCCGAACCCGGACATGAGAACGCCGAACCCTTGTGGTCCGCTGTCGAACGTCTGCTTGGCGAGAAGCGGGAGTGTCGTCTGGTATTGCTGGAGGAAGACACCGCTGAGGACCGACATCGTGAGCACCGGCGCGGCCACCGGGTCGCCGGAGACGTGTCGCAGCCCCTCGAGCATCCGACCCTTGGTGCGCGCCGTCGGCGGGCGGAACTGGACACCGGTGAGGTTGAGAGCGAAGAAGAGTCCCAGGATCACCACGTAGCTGGCGGCGTTCAGGACGAAGCACAGCCAGGTCCCGACTCCGGCAATGACGAGGCCGGCCAGCGAGGGGCCCACGATGCGCGCCGCATTGTTGAGTGTGGATTGCAGTGTGATGCCGTTGCGCAGCTGGTCGCGGCCGACGATCTCGGCCATAAAGGCCTGCCGGGTCGGGATCTCGAAGCTGCGCCCGAGGCCGTACGCGAGACTGGAGGCGAAAATGTGCCACACCTCGACATGCCCGGTCACGGCAAGGATCCCGAGCAGGAGCGCGTTGAGTCCTTGGAGGGACTGCAACAACAGCAGGAGTCGGTAGCGAGAGACCCGATCGACGAGCACGCCCGCGAAGGGTCCGACGAACAGCACCGGGAGGGCTTGCAGGCTGGCACACACCCCGACTGCGGCTCCCGAGCCCGTCAGGTCGAGCACCAGCCAGGCCATCGCGGCTGCGTTCATCCAGGTGCCGGACTGGGACACGGCATGGCCGAGGAAGTAGAGCTTGCCGTTTCGGGTAGCGAGTGCGGGGAACGAGCTCACTCTCAGCCGGCCTGAGCCAACAGTCCAGCCTCTTCGATCGCCGTCACGGCCACCATCTCGTCGTTGTCGGAGCTGTCACCCGAGACGCCGACGGCCCCCAGCAAAGTTCCGTCCGTGGCGCGCACGAGGACGCCCCCGGGCACTGGTATGAGTGCACCACCGATCGCCGAGGTGGCCGCCGCGATGAAGTATGCCTGCTGTTCGGCCCGCTCCATCAGGGCGCGCGATCCCATCCCCAGGGACACGGCGCCGTGCGCCTTGCCGAAGGCGATCTCGAAGCGTTTGTTGGAGGAGCCGTCCTGACGAGCTACCGCAGTCACGTGGCCGCCGGCATCGAGAACGACCACCGTCATCGGCTTGCACTGGGAACGAGTCGCGCACGCAAGAGCCTCAGTGACGAGGGTGCTGGCGGTCTGGAAGGTGAGTGTCATGTGGTTCCTGACGTCTGGGCCTTCCGGGCGATCCGGCGGCGATGGAGGATCGGCTCGGTGTAGCCGCTGGGTTGGCTGATTCCGTCGAGCAACAGCTCGCGGGCGGCGAGGAAGGCCTCGCCGGTGAAGTTCGGCGCCATGGGCACGTAGTCGCTCTCGACGGCATTCTGAGCGTCAACGACGGCCGCCATTCGGCGCAGGCTCTGCTCGACGTCGTCGGTGGTGATGACGCCGTGTCGCACCCAGTTCGCGACGTGCTGCGCCGAGATCCGGCAGGTGGCGCGGTCCTCCATCAGCGCGCTGCCCGCGAGGTCGGGGACCTTGGAACAACCGATGCCGGCATCGACCCAGCGGACGACGTACCCCAAGGTGCTCTGGACGTTGTTGTCGAGCTCCGCCTGGCGGTCCTCGGCCGTCCAGGCAGACGTGTCCTCCGCCAGGGGAATCGCCAACAACTGCTCGCGGGCGACGGGAGTCCGGTCGGCGAGCTCTCGCTGCCGAGCCCAGACGTCGACCTCGTGGTAGTGGATCGCATGCAGTGTCGCGGCCGTGGGCGACGGCACCCATGCACACGACGCACCAGCTGCCGGGTGATCGCGCTTCTTGAGCAGCATCTCGGCAAGGTTGTCGGGGGCGGCCCACATGCCCTTGCCGATCTGGGCCCGACCCTGCAGCCCGCAGGCCAGACCGACGTCGACGTTGGACGCCTCGTAGGCGCCGATCCACTCCGCTGCCCGCATGTCGGCCTTGCGGACCACTGGGCCGGCATGTGTCGAGGTGTGGATCTCGTCCCCAGTGCGGTCGAGAAATCCAGTATTGATGAATGCCACTCGTTCCCGGGCGGCGTGAAGGCAGGCCTTCAGGTTGATCGAGGTGCGACGCTCCTCGTCCATGATCCCGAGCTTCACCGTCAGTCGCGGCAGCCCGAGGAGTGACTCGACGCGCTCCATCAAGTCGCATGTGAAGGCGACCTCCTCCGGGCCGTGCATCTTGGGCTTCACCACGTACATCGCGCCGTTGCGTGAGTTACGCAGCGTGGTCGGAGAGGCGCCGCCGCGCAGCTCGGGAAGGCTGCCCAGGGTTGTTACCAGTGCGTCGAGGATGCCCTCTGGCACCTCCACACCGTCGGCATCCAGGATCGCGGCTGTGGTCATCAGGTGACCAACTTGGCGAATGAAGAGGAGTGACCGACCCGGCAGAACCACTTCCTCGCCGGCGAAAGTACGACAGGAGCGATCAGGATTCATCGCGCGCACGAATGTGTGGCCGCCCTTGGTTACCTTCTCGGCCAAGGTGCCACGCATCAGGTGCAGCCAGTTGCGATAGCCCACGACCTTGTCGGCGGCGTCGACGGCGGCAACAGAGTCCTCGAGGTCCATGATCGTGGAGACCGCGGACTCGAGCACGATGTCCTTGACGCCCGCTCGATCGAGCGATCCGATGGGGTCCCGCGGGTCGATCACCAGTTCCAGGTGGAGACCGTGGTGCACGAGCACCACCGCCTCGGGTGAGTCAGCAGAGCCGCGGAAGCCGACGAGCTGCGCCGGGTCGGCGAGGCGCAACGTCTGCGCGCCGGTCGCCACGACCAGGCCCTGGGCGTCGACCGAGTACGCCGTCGCATCGGCGTGGCTCCCGCCCTGAAGAGGCAGGTGCTCGTCCAGGATGCTCCGGCCGCGCGCGATGACCTCAGCGCCCCGGGTCGGGTTGTAGTTCGACCTGCGGGCCAGCTCACCCTCGTCGGCAATCACGTCCGTGCCGTACAGCGCGTCGTAGAGCGAGCCCCACCGCGCGTTCGCTGCGTTGGTGGCGAACCGGGCGTTCAGCAGGGGCACGACCAGCTGCGGTCCCGCGATGGTCGCCACCTCGGGGTCCACGCCCGATGTCGTCACCTCGAAGCGATCGGGTTCCTCGACGAGGTAGCCGATCGATCTCAGGAAGGCCGCATAGGCGACAGGCTCCGGTCGCCCGGGTGAGTCCCGGTGGAAGGCGTCTATCTGCGCCTGCAACTCCTCGCGGCGCGCCAGCAACGCCTGATTGCGCGGGCCAAGCTCGCGCAGGATGCTTGCGACCCCGGTCCAGAACGCGGCCGAGTCGACTCCGGAACCGGGTAATGCTTCCTGCTCCACGAAGCGATGCAGCACCTCCGCCACCTGCAGCTCGCCAACGCTAATCCGGTCCACCATGACCACTATCTTCCGTAGTGCGGAATACTCTAGTATCAGAATGGAAACTACGGATGATGAAGGCTGATGTCAACCACAGACCATCACCACGGACCGCACTGGAGGCACCACATGAAGATCAACCGCGGAACCCTGCAGGTGGCAGCCGCTGCCTTCGACCACGGAGCACCCATGCCCCAGCGACACTCGGTCGACGGCATCGGCGTCTCGCCTGAGCTGAGCTGGGTCGGCGCCCCCGAGGGAACCGCGTCGTTCGCACTCGTGGTCCATGATCCCGATGCGCCTGTCGTCGACGGATTCACGCACTGGGTTGTCTACGGAATCCCGGCGTCGACGAATGCACTTCCGGAGGGCGTCGGCGCCGACCATGTCGACGGTCTGAACAGCAAGGGGACGCCGGGGTGGTACCCGGCAGCCCCGCCGCCGGGCCACGGCACACACCATTACTTCTTCCATCTCTACGCTCTCGACGCCGGCCTGCCGGGACTTCCCGCGAGTCTCGGCGCAGCCGAGCTGCTCTCTCGAATCGATCCGCACATCCTCAACCAGGCCCGCGTCGTCGGGACCTTTCGTCGAGACGTGAGCACGTGAACACCAGTTTTCCGATTCATGGCATGAATGTTGCGCATTGCGGAAAGTTCTCTTAGATTGCAAGACATGGCATGACCCTGCTCACACTGCGGCGGTCGGCCAGGCCCACGTCCAGACAGAGGAGAACCAACCGTGACTGACAACTACGACGTCATCGTCATCGGCGCTGGCAACGCAGCGATGTCCGCGGCCCACGCCGCGCTCGACAACGGCGCGCGCGTCTGCATCGTCGAAAAGGCCCCCCGAGAGGACCGCGGCGGCAACAGCATGTTCACGGGCCACATGCGCTTCGCGTATGAGAACCTCGACGAACTGTTCGCCGTGATGCGCCCCGACACTCTGACCGACGAGGTGCGCCAGCGGTTCGCGGAGCGCCTGCCGCGCAAGAGCCAGGACAGCCTGTGGGACGACATCATGGACGTCACCGAGGGACTGACAGATCCCGACATGCTCAAGGTCCACGTCGAGGAGTCCTACAACACGATCGCGTGGTTGCACTCCAAAGGACACAACTTCGCACCCTCGGGCGACGCACCCACGGGTGACGGCAACCTGACACGTATCGACGGTGGCGGCGAGGCCCTCCAGGAGCGCAACTTTGCGTACATGGAAGACCACGCCGAGGTGACGATCCTCTACGGCACGGCCGCTACCAAGCTGTTGCAGGACAACACCGGGCGCGTGACGGGTGTCCAGGTCTTCAGCGAAACCGGCTTCCAGGAGATCACCGGCGGAGCAGTCGTGCTGGCTGCCGGGGGCTTCGAGGCGAACGCCGAGATGCGTGCTCGCTACCTCGGCAAGAACTGGGACAGTGTCCACATCCGCGGTGTGCACTACAACACCGGCGACGGCCTTCGGATGGCCCTCGAGATCGGCGCGCAGCCGTTCGGTGGCTGGTCCAGCGCCCACGCGGCGCCCGTCGACTTCGGAATACCGACGTCAACCAGCCTGTCGGCCAAGCGCCGCCCGGATGCCAAGTGGATGCGGACGAGCGGACAGAGCCGCTACGTCTACCCCTACGCGATCATGGTGAACATGGAGGGCAAGCGCTTCATCGACGAGGCGAAGAGCACCCGTGACCAGACCTACGCGTCGATCGGGCGCGCGGTGCTCGACCAGCCCGGCGGCACTGCTTTCCAGATCATCGATGCCAAGGTGCGCGAGAAGGACCTCGTGCCGCCGCGCTACGAAGGCGCGAGCGGCTGCAAGGCAGACACCCTCGAAAAGCTGGCCGAGAAGATGGACATCGACGTCGAGGCCTTCGTTGCCACGGTGGCCGAGTACAACGCGGCGGTGCCCACGGACAGGCAGGCCGTGCCGAGTGCCTACGCGGTGGACGGTGTCGGCACGACTGGCATCACCCCGCCCAAGAGCAACTACGCCATGACCATCGACCAGGGGCCGTTCGAGGCCTTCCAGGTGCGCTGCGGTCTGACCTTCACGTTCGGCGGGCTGCGCATCGAGCCCGAGTCAGCGCAGGTTCAGCACGTCGCCGGCCGCCCGATCCCGGGACTCTTTGCCGCGGGTGAGCTGGTCGGGGGCCTGTTCTACTGGAACTACCCTTCGGGCTCGGGGCTGATGGCCGGTGCGACCTTCGGTCGGATCGCCGGAGACAGCGCCTCCAAGTTCGCCACCGGGAGGTGACGGCGTTGAAGGTCGTGGTCTGCGTCAAGCAGGTGCCCGACGAGGTGCCAGCGGAGCCAGCCATGGGCTCCACGTGGGCCACCCCCGAGTGCGAACTCATCCTCGACGACACCGACCGCTACGGCGTCGAGCTCGGTCTGCAACTCACCGAGGACGACGGTGGCGAGGTGGCGCTGGTCAGCCTCGGCCGAGCAGGAGCCGAGCAGGGCCTGCGACAGGGCCTCGCGATGGGCGTCGGCTCAGCGTTCCAGGTCGCAGACGACTCGAAGTCGGGCGCCGACGTGCTCACAACGGCGCGCGCCCTCGCCGGCGCGATCACCGAAGGTGGCTTCGACCTGGTGATCACCGGGACGGCGTCGACCGACGGCTCGGCGGGTGTCATGGGCGCCATGCTCGGAGAGCTCCTCGGTGTGCCGTCGGTGAGCGACGTCACACGCGTCGAAGTCCGCGACGGGCGCCTCGCCGCCCAACGCCAGACTCCTGGCGGCCACGACGTCGTCTTCTGCCAGCTGCCCGCCGTCATCTCGGTGACCGCCGGTGCGGTGGAGCCCCGCTACCCGACGTTCAAGAACGTGATGGCATCCAAGCGCCGTTCGATCGAGACGCTCTCGGCGTCCTCGCTGGCCGAGGCGCCCGACGGCCTCCAGCAGGTTGTTGACGTCCGTGCCGCACCGATCCGGGAAGCGGGTCGCACGATCGTCGACGACGGCGAGGCGTTCCGCGAGATCGTCGCCAAGCTGGACGAGCTGGGGTTGGTCTGAGTGACGACCGGCTGGGTGGTCTTCGAGACCACGAACGTGCAGAACGCGACCGAGCTGCTCACACACTCACGCAGGTGCCTCGATCACACCGTGGCCGTCGTCGTGGGCCCACTCGACGACGAGCTTGTCAAGACACTCGGCGCTTACGGCGCAGCCGAGATCTGGCACGCGGACCCGGGCCAGCGCCTCGCTGCCGCGCCGGTCGCCGCCGCCCTCGCCGCAAAAGCCGGCGAGTCGGCACCGGACCTCGTGCTGCTCGGCCGGAGCAGCAACGACCGCGATCTAGCTGGTCGCCTCGCCGCACGCCTCGGCGTACAGCTGCTCGCCAACGCCCAAGCGGTGCGCGTGCACGGCGACGGCGTCGAGACAGAACGCGAGATCGTGGGCGGCACCATGATCGCGAGCGCGCGTGCAACGTCGACGCCAGTGATCGTCTCGATGCTGCCGAAGACGGTGGAGCCCGCGACAGGCGGTGCCCACGCGCCCGTCGTCGTCACACTCGAGCTGCCCGCGAACAGTGAGGTCGATGCCACGATCGCCAAGTCACATGTCGAGGTGCGCGAGGACATCCCGCTCGGCGGCGCCTCGATCGTGGTCTCCGGAGGCCTGGGACTCGGCTCCAAGGAGGGCTACGCCCTGGTCGAGCAGCTCGGACGCCTGCTGGGCGCCGCGACCGGTGCCAGCCGCGCCATCGTCGACGCCGGCTGGGTGCCCTATGCCAAGCAGGTCGGCCAGACCGGCGAGACCGTCAAGCCCGATGTCTACATCGCCTGCGGCATCTCGGGCGCGATCCAGCACCTCACAGGCATGAAGGAGTCCAAGACGATCATCGCGATCAACAAGGACGCCGAAGCGCCGATCTTCGCCGTGGCCAACCTCGGCGTCGTCGGCGACGTGCACGAGGTGCTGCCCCAGGTGATCGCGGCGCTCGAGGCACGTCGCGGCTGACCAGCCCGCACAATGCACCACCCGGACCAGCAAGCCGTTTCGGCTTGGTGCTGGTCTCGGCGCACAAGCCCCGGCCCCTGGGGTTCGACAGTCAGGTCGAGCCCGAGGGGCCGGATCCATGTGGAGGCGCGCCGACGCACGCCGCCGCATACCGTCGCCAAGGAGCACACGGACCTGTCGCGCCGAGGTCGCGGAACACGCTGCCCGGCTCGGAGCACATCCAGACCAGAGAGACGTGGCGGCCGGGGTTCGGGCGAGGATCAGGAGAAACGCAACAAGGCCATGAGTGCCGTGACGTGGTCGGCGGTCTCGAACCTGCCGACCACGGCAACCAGCTCGTCGCCGATGGCCTCGGCGCCCGCGGCGCGCAGGCATCGACGGACCTTCTCGTGCAGCTCGTCCGGTCTGAGGGGTGCTTGGCGCGATCCTCGCTGGTGCAGTCGCGCTGCTTTGCCGAGAATCGTGCCGTCCTGCCCGACGACCTCGACCGTGACGCCCGACGTGCCGGGCGCCGCCTCCGTGAGGCTCGTGCGCATCATGATGTCGCGGACCCGGGGGTCAGCGATCGCCTCGTCCGTAAACGCCTCGATGCCGACTTCGCCGAGTACGAGCGCGACTGCAGCGCAGTACTCGGGGCTGAACTTTCCGGCGTGGCCGGAGTGCGGGTGAGGGTTCGACCGGCTGATCACCTTGGTGGGGACGACCAGGCGCAACTCTCCGACCGCTGAGGCCGCGACCACGGCCGACCGGGCGTCGAGCACGGTGTCGACCACATTGATCATCGGGAACTGCACCGGATAGGGCTTGAAGTTGACCGCATCATCCCGGAGGAAGTACTTCTCACCCCAGTTGTCGAGGAGCCCCGCCCAGTCAACCTGGGCGAAGAAGGCGTCACCGAAGCCGCCGCTCCGCTCGAGGATGCCGACAGAGCCGTGCAGCCCCTTTCGGGCGAGATCGGCGGACTGCACACCGGTTCGCGCCGCGTTTCCCGCATGGAGGGCCTTCACCTCGGATCGACCGTTGGCCGCGAGCCCGCCACAGGACGAGGCGGCGATCGCGATCGCGTGCTCGAGGGCGACTGCGTCCAAGCCAACCAGGAGCCCGGCCGCCGCTGCTGCCGCGATCGGGCCATGCACCGCAGTGGGGTGGAACGCGTCCCTGAGCTCGCCCGCCGTCCGCAGCCTGCACTCGACCTCCCAGCCCAGGACGAAGGCAGTCACGACCTCGGCGCCGCTGAGCCCATCGCGTTCAGCCAGGGCGAGCAGCGCCGGCAATACTGACGAAGTGCCGTGACACGCCGGCGTGCCGACCGCCTCGAAGTCGAGCGAATGCATGGTCACGCCGTTGACGAAGGCCGCAGCAGCCGTATCCGTGAGCCTGTCGAGCCCGACAGCACTGGCTTCAGGCGTACGCGATGTCTCCGCGACCTGCTCACGTGCCCGGACGCTCGGCGGCTCATTCAGTCCCGCCACGAGGCAGCCCAGTCCGTCGAGCACGACGGACCGAGCGGTGGCGACAACCTCGTCAGGGACGCCCAACATTCGCTGCTCGACGAGCCGGCGGCAAAGGGCTGCGGTGGCTCCGTCGGAAGTCACGCCCGCCTCAGTGCCTCGAGGTCGGGACGACCGGCGCCCTGGGTGAGGAAGAATCGGAAGCCGTCGTCGACTCGTCGGAGCATGAAGTCGTGGTCGACCACACCGGCGGACTGTCCCGGCGGGATGGCGCTCAACGAGCAACCGGCCGCGATGCCGTTGGCCAGACAGGCCTTCAGCACGGAGTTGCGGAACATCTCGAGATCCTCGTGGTCGAGGTCGATCGGCGCCCATCGACCAAGGGCGGACCAGGCATGCTTGGCTCCGAAGAGGATGCCGGAAAGTCCCGGCACCGCCGCGATCTCGTCGATGTTGGCGAGGGCAGCGGGCGTCGCCACCATCGCGATCAGGACGTTCTCCCCCGTCGGCCCGACCGGCCACAGGTCGGACAGCTCGAGGTACTCCTCAAAGGTCGAGCAACCCCAGTAGCGCAGGGCTGCCTTGGGCCATACCCGTCGCTCACCGAACAGCGACCCGTCTGCCTGCTCGCGTGGATAGCGCATCGCGCGCACCATCCGCTCGACCTGCTCAGCCGTCTCGGTGTAAGGCAGGACGACGCCGAGGGCGCCGTAGTCAAGGGCCTGCTGAGCGATCCAGAGTGAGCTGTCGGCCGCCGTGTGAGGCAGGCGGACGATCGGCGTGGGTGACGGGTAGATCGATCCGGTCTTCTCCATCCGACGCCGGCTCATCAGCCACTGCAGCGTGTCGCCGAAGCGGGGCATGTCGAAGCCCTCGTGCTCCATGTCCACCACGAGGAAGTCGAACGTCGAGTCGCCCATCTTGCGGGCGCCGCTGATGTCGCCGCTGTGGATCAGTCCGCCAAACGCGGGCTCGTCCTTCGCCAGGAGCTCAACGAGCCGACTGCGGATTGCCATGTATTTCCCTCCTGAGGGAAGTCAGTCCTTGCGGACGCCCTGGACGATCGACGACGCGAGCTTGCCGATGTTCTTGACGTCGGTGCCGTAGCTCAGGAGGCGGAACCCCAAGGTGTGCAGGTAGTCGGCGTACTCGACCGTCAGCAGTGGTCCCACAGTAGCCATCATGAGCTTGCCGGCGGCCTCCGCACGCTCGCAGAGACTGCGCGCGAGCTCGGCGAGCTGCGGGTCGTAGAGGTCGGAGTCCGGAAGCCCCATCGACTGGGTGAGGTCCCGGGTGCCCAGCCAGAAGACGTCAGCGCCCTCGACCTTGAGCAGGTCGTCGAAGGCCTCGACTGCCTCCGGATCCTCGATGATCGAGACCAGGATGGCGTCGCGGGACTCGACCTTCGAGTACTCGCTCCAGCGCAGACCCCAGGAGCTGGCTCGGGTGCTGGTGCACGTGCCCCGGGTCCCCTCGGGTGGGTAGCGGGTTGCGGCCACGGCTGCTTCGAGCTCGGCCACCGACTTGATGTGCGGCACGACGACGCCTGCCACGCCACGATCGAGTGCGCGCATGATCTCTATCGGGTCGTTGTGAGCCACACGTACGATCGGGATCGTGCCGCCGGCCTTCGCGGCGCGGGCGAGATGCTCGATGGACTCGAAGGTCGTGGGCGAGTGCTCCATGTCGAGACAGACCCAGTCGAAGCCGGCGACGCCGAAGATCTCCACGAGCGTTGGGCTGCCAGAGAAGCACTGGATCCCGACCGAGACCGGCTGGTTGAAGAAGCGCTCCTTGAGCGACGCGGACATGTGCTCTCCCTTGGTGGTGGCGTGGTCAGTTCGTGGTCTCGAGCAGGTGATAGACGCCGCGGCGTCCGGATTCGGGGGTGCCGTCGATCGTGTGCTTGAGCGCGACACCCTCGACAGGGGCGACCATGATCGTGAAGTGAGAGATCGGCTGGTGCGAGCGCACCCGGCAGCCCTTCATGACGTGTCCGACCAGGTTGTGCTCGGCGCTGGTCACCGAGAGGTGCACGTGGACGTAGGGCTCGCCGTGCACGTAGCCGCCCACGCCGAAGGGCACATCTCCCCGTTCGGGCGCGTCGACGATCCCGATGACGCCGTGCCCGCTGGCCTCCATCGGACCCTCGACCTCGAGCACGCCAATGGTGTCTTCGTTGCCGGAACCCTTCTCGAACTTCTGGAGCACGGCGTGCTCCAGACTTCCGGTGATCGACAAGATGACGCCGGCCTTCATGTTGTTGGTACGAGCGATCTCGTAGAGGCACTCGAGGAGGTCGGCGTGGGGGTCGAGCCTGGCGACGACGACGGGTCCGAACTGGCCGGTGACCTGCGTGAGCATCCTGGGCCTCACTCTCTGGGTGTCGTGGGAGCGAGTCCGCTGCGCCGGGGTCTTTCCGGCTGCTGGATCAGGACCGGTTCTGCCCTCTCGCTCGCAGATTCACTGTAAACGAGGTCTTCCGCTCGACGAAATACTTTGTCACGATGCGGAATCTTGAAGACGTATCAGCGCGCGCTCGGCGAGATCCGTCCCGAATCGGGCCTCGACGCTCGCCTCTCGCTCGCCGAGCTGCACGCTCTCGCCACCGCGCCAAGCCAGCGGAAGGTCGTGGCCCGGTACGACGACCGAACCGTCCTCGGCGAGCCAACGCGCCCGCACCAGGGTGATCGCGAGGTGGCTCGCCACCGAGTCGAGCGATGCCTCGGCAGTGCCTGAAAGCAGCTCGGCACGGTTCTTGACGGCGTCTCCGACGAAGTAGGTCCGTGCGCCTGGCACGTCCACCACGACCATCAGGCTGCCGGGAGTGTGGCCGGGCAGCAGCACTGTCCGGAGTCCAGGGGCGATCTCACCGTCGTCGACCAACGGTCTCGCGACGTCGCGCCGAGCCAGCTCGCGCATCGAGAACTCGGCGACCGGGCTGGTGCCCGGCGATACTTTGACGCTCCAGCCGAGCTCGACTGCCGACAGATGCACGCGCGCGTTGACGAACATGGGCCAGTTGATGGCGTGGTCGTGGTGTGCGTGGGTCAGGACGACATCGGTGATGTCGGCTGGCTCCAGGCCGTGGTCGGCGAGCCGCCGGCGCAACAGATCCCTGACCCCGAACGGCCCCGTGTCGAGCAGGACCACGTGGCCGCCGGTCCGGACGAGCCCAACGGAGCTCCAGCCCATGCCACCGTTCGAGGGCGAGCTGCCCGGGAACCCCTGCACCAGGAGGTCGAACGTCGGTTCAGTCATGTGCGCCGCCACCCAGGGCCTCGAGGGCAAGGTCGGCGAGCGCAGCCTTGGCACCGCGCATCAGCAGCGCCGTGTCCGTGCCCACCGACACGTAGCGGGCACCGGACCTGACCTGTCGGCACGCCAGGTCAGGCCGCGCGGCCAGCCCGCCCACCCCCACCGGGACGCCGTGGCGGGCCCCGGCGGCGAGCACGCGATCGAACGCCGCTTCGAGGTCGGGGTGGTCGTACTCCCCGACGTGGCCGAGATCGGCCAAGAGGTCGTTGGACCCGACAAGCATCATGTCGATGCCCTCGACCGCGGCGATCTCCTCGACCGCGTCGATCGCCGCCCGCGACTCGATCATTGCCACGACCATGGTGGCGTCGTTCAGCAGGTGAGTCGCCTCTGCGAGCGGGAGGGGACGGTAGCCCAACTGGATTGCCGGACCAGCGACGGATCGATGCCCGTGGGGTGGGAATCGGGCACAGGTCACGGCCTCGCGGGCGTCCGCGGCGGATGAGATGTGCGGAACGATCACACCCTGAGCGCCGCCGTCGAGCACCGTGCCGATCAGGTCGAGACGCCCTTCTGGCACGCGTACGAGAGGAGTGACGCCGCTCAGTCGCGCCGCGACGCAGATGGCACCCGTCTCCGACATCGAGAGCGGTGCGTGCTCGAGGTCGACGTAGAGCGAGTCGAAGCCGGAGGCCGCGGCCTGAGCAACGATCTCCACACCGCGGCTGGAGCGAATCACCAGCGAGGTCGCGACGCCCCCGCCCGCGAGCAGCGCCGCGAGGCGGTTGAGCGGCTTGTTCTCGTCGATCACGATTCCCCCTGTGTGGTGCGGATCCACGGCCGACGGGGCTCGCGGATGATCTCCGGTCCCAGTCGGAAGTGGCGGGCCTCATCCAAGGTCTCGACAACCGGGAGATCCGCGGAGTAGGCCGCAGCACCCACCGGATGCGGGCCCGCCTTCGACACCTGGCTCTGCAGCGAACGACCCACGACCTTCTCGAGCTGCCAGGCGAAGTCGATCAGGGCGTCGAGATCGACGCCGGTGTCGACGCCCATCATCTCCAGCAGGTTGACGAGGTCCTCGGTCGGCGTCATGCCGGTCGCGCGCCCGTTGCCGCCGTAAGGACAACCGCCGATGCCGCCGACGGTCGTGTCCAGCTCGACCCGGTGGCGCTCGTCGAGCTCGGTCAGAGCGACGTACGTCGAGGTGAGTGCGAGCCCGCGGGAGTCGTGGAGGTGCAGTCGGACCGCGTCGATCGCGGGCCACCGGTCGATCGCGCGTCGTAGCTGCGGACCGATCACCTGGGGCATCACCCAGCCCATGGGATCGCTGAGGAAGAGGCTGCGGACCTCGATGCCCGCGTCCTCCCACATCGCGGCCTGACGTTCGAGCATCGCGAAGGCGGCGTCGTCGCCCGGGAAGTCACCGAAGTTGGAGCCGAAGGCGGCCCCGATGCCGATGCCTGCCGCCTGGTGGCCGGCGGCCACCGCGCGCTCGACGATGCCCGGCCAGGTCGCGATCTCGTCGGCCGGCGACCGGTTGTAGTTGCGGCGTACGAAGGTGTCGCTCAAGTGGCAGTGCAGGCGTGGGACGTCTACCTCGATCGTCAGCGGAGGCTTGTAGCGCTCGGCACGCTCCGCACCCTTGGGGTTGAAGACGCGCGCGAGGTACGTGACGCCGTCCTGCGGCTCGAGTCTGTCGAGCACCTTCTCGATGTCCGCCATCTGTGGTGTGAACTTGGGGTTGGCGAACGACCCGACGACGATCCGCTTCAGCCCGGTGCGGGACAGGGCGTTGAGCAGCCGGATCTTGTCCTCGACGCTGATGGCCGCAGACTCGATCTGCATGCCTTCGCGCATCACCTCTTCGGTGATCGTTATCGTGGGAAGTCCCATCGTGTGCTCCTAACCCGCCGCTCGCCTGGGAGGCTCCGACGACGTCGTGTCGCCGGGGCGTCGCACCCGGCGAGCCTCGTCGACGATTCGTCGATAGTCGCCGCCGACGCTCACCACCGAACCCAGCGCGATCATCTGCGTGTAGTCGTTCGCCGAGGCGGGGGCCGGGTTGCGCGGGCCCAGAGCAACGGCACCGCCGGCGATGTCGGCCGACATGGTCTCGGCGTCAGCGTGTGGCAGGGTGCCGAGCACCTCGTGCGAGTGCTCGGCGAAACGGGGGGCGCGCCCGCGCACGCCCACGTGCACGCCGCCGCCCTCCCATCGGAACGGCCGTCCGATGATCGGCGCCTCTCCGTGGCCCGGCACGTCGACGTGCTCGTAGAACCCGCGCTCGGCCAGCTGTTGGTCGAGCAGTAGATCACGCGCGTCGAGCACGGGGCCGGCCGCGACCCCGATCTCCTGCAGCGCCTCGGCCGCTTCGAGGCGACCCCGGTCCCGTGCCCACGACCTGACGGCCTCGAGCACCTCATCGGCGTCTGCCTCCTTCGGCGCGTCGACGAGCCCGCGAACGGCGGCCATGCCCTGGGCGGAGTCGATGCTGATGGCGAGCCAGCCTCCGGGCTCGCCGGTGGGGACGACACCGCTGACCAGCGCTCCCCGCTCCAGGTTGCCAGTGCGCGAGATCTCGCAGCCCTCGAGCTGGACGTCGATGACAGCCTCGGGCATGACGGCGGCACCGAGCTCATACATGCCGAGGTCGAGCCACTGGCCACGGCCGGTGTCGAGCCGACCGACCAGGGCCGCGAGCAACGCGGTGAGCCCGGTCCAGGCCGCGATGAAGTCGGGGTAGGACTGGCCCGCCTTCGACGGCGGACCGCCCGCGTAGCCCGTGTAGGTGCACACGCCCATGGTCGCCTCGAGCGTGGTGCCCTGCGCCTTGAACTCGGCCCAGGGCCCGGTAGCACCGAACCCGCTGTTCGAGAGCATCACCAGTCGCGGGTTGATGCTGCGCAGGGTGTCGTAGTCGAGCCCGAGGCTGCGCATCACCCGTGGCGTGAAGTTCTCGATCACGACGTCGGCATCGGCGACGAGGTCGAGGAAGAGCTGGCGTCCCCGCTCGCTCTTGAGGTCGAGCGAGATCGAGCGCTTGCCCCGGTTGATGACCTGGAAGGTCGACGTTCGGTTCCAGGGGTCCTCACCCGGCACGTTGTCGAAGTAGCCGCCGTAGTCGGTGCGCGCCTGGTCGAGCCGGTGCGGCGACTCGATCTTGACGACGTCGGCGCCGAAGTCGGCCAGCAACCCGCCGAGGTAGGGGCCGGCGAAGACCTGGCTGAGGTCGAGGACGCGCAACGACGAGAACCCCTCGCCCAGGACGGGCTCGCGGTGCGCCCTGGCGGACCCGGCGTACCGATCCTCGCCCACGGCGGGAGCGCCGCGGCCCGACGCGGAGACGCCCCAGCCGCTGAATCGGGCGAACGACGACGGGAGGACGAGTGGTCCGTCGGAGCCGTGGAGGCCCGGCACGACGCCGAGCCCGCTGCGGGCACGAAGCTGGTCGCACGACAGCATCTCGCTGGCCGACTGGACGAAGCCGGCGATGCAGCCCTGGCCGGCCGCGTCCAGGAAGAGCTGTCGCGCGGACGTCGACGTCAGGCGCGGCGAGATGACGTCCTGGATCTCCGTGGCGTGGGCCGTGCGCCCCTCCTTGCTCGCGTATGCCGGTCGGTTGAGCCGGTCGTCATCGAACAGGTCGGCCAAACGGTTCATCGGCGCGGCCGAGCTCGCCTGCAGCGCGACGAAGCCATCGGCGGTCTCGAGCGGGTAGCCACCGAACGGGTCCGCGAGGGCCGGCGGGCGGGACTGGAGGAGGCCGAGGAAGGCATACAGGGCCTGGTTCATGACGAGCTCGGCGCTGACGCACTCGCGCCTCGCGAGGTCGACGAGCACGCCCTCGCCGCTGGTCCTGGCGGCGAAGACGCCCGCGGTGGCGGCGTAGGCAGCGTTGAGGCCGGCGTAGTAGTGACTCTGCCGGAGGCCGCGGCGGAGCGGCTCGCGGTCGACCCGACCGCTGATGGCCATGACGCCGCCCATGGCCTGGAGCACCAGGTCGGTCGCGCGCCAATCGGAGAACGGTCCGGCCGACCCGAAGTCAGTCACCGATACCACGACGGCGTGGGGTGCCCACGCGCGTATCGCGGCTGGCTCGACCCCGAGGCGACGCGCCTCGGCCGGCGACAGACTCGTGATGACGACGTCGGCCCTGCCGAGTCGCTCCACCAAGGCGGCCCGGCCGTGCCCGGCCGTGAGGTCGAGCACCGCACTGCCCTTGTTCCAGGCCAGATACTCGAACAGCGCGCTCTCGCTGGTCGTCGCGGCCCCGGCACCGCGCAGGGGGTCGCCGCCGGGCGGCTCGATCTTGGTGACCTCGGCGCCGAAGTCGCCCAGGATCCGCGCCGCGAAGGCGCCGCTGATGTCGCTTCCGAGCTCGATCACCACCAGACCGGCGAGCTCGGTCGCCACCTCGGTGGCGTCGTGCTCGGTCATGCCGGCAGCTCCGGCGAGAGGTCGAACGGGTAGGGGACCTCGGACCCCCCGGCGAGCGGGACGACGCCGACGGCCTTGCCGGGCGTGCTCTCCTGCCCGTCCTGGTCGAGCATGCCGACGGCGAGCTCGACGACGCCGAAGCCCTGCCACTCGCGCAGAGCCGTGATCTCCGCCCAGGCGGTCACGAGGTCGCCCTGGCGGTTCATCTTGCGGAACTCGAACGAGATGCCGGCCAGCCAGCCTTCGGGCTGGAGCCAGCCGGCCACGGTCTCGGTGATGAGCTGCTGCTTCCAGTTGCCGCTGACCAACAGCCCGGGCAAGTGCTCGACCTCGGTGGAGTAGGGGTGGTCGTAGTGGATCCGGTGCCAGTTCTCGATCGCCGCCGACCATCGCATCAGGTGCGCGGTCGTGAGCGGTCCGCGCCGGAGCCCGGGCAGCACCAGCCCGACCTCGAGCTCCTCGAACGTGGGTCGGGGCGAGTCTTGGGTCGTCGATTTCATCGTCACCTCGTCAACGCCTGATGATCGTGCGGACCGTACGCAGCAGGTCGTCCCCATGCTGGTCGACGTAGCGGGCCTCGATGCGCACGAAGAGCATCGGTCCCGACCTGCCCTCGCGAGGCGTGATGTCGAGGTAGCGCGCCTGGCAGCTGATCACGTCGCCGACGCGGGCCAGCCGGATGGGCCGCGCCTCGGTCCCGCCGTTGAGGCTCTTTGCGAGCACTGTCTCGAGCTTGGGCAGCGCGAACACGTCCAGGCCGCCGGCCGCGTCCCAGTCATCTTCGGTCGCGAACCGGTCCAGCGGGTCGGGCGTGCCGAGCGGCCGGACGAACACAGAGAGGGGAAACAGTGGCGGCGCAACGACGCCGCCGTACCGTGCCACGATCTCGGCAGCGTCGTTGCCGTAGACGCCGTCGGGGAGCATGGCCCCCTGGACGAAGCGCCGTACGGTATCAAGCGAAACCGGGTAGGGGGCACTGCGCAGCTCGGTCCAGGTGCCGACGAGGTGGTCGAAATCCTGCGCCCGGGGGGCAGCCGTGTCGGTCACGCCAGCCACGCCTCAGGGCCCTTGTTGAAGATCTGTCGCGACATCAAGATGCGCTGGATCTCGTCGGTGCCACCGCCGATGCGGCCGTGCCGGAGCAGCCGGTACCAGTGGGGGATGGGGGTCTCTGTGGTCTCACCAATACCGCCCAGGACCTGCATGATGTTGTCGATCGACCGGTGGCCCCAGTTGGCTCCGACATACTTGGCCATCGCCGCGTGCGAGCGGATGTCCTCGCCGCGGTCGGCTCGCGCGGCACAGTCGTAGCAGATGGCCCGGATGGCCTTGATGTCGATGAAGACGTCGACGAGCATCCACTGAATCGCCTGACGCTCGCTGAGCGGGGCCCCGAAGGTCTCACGGTTCTTCGCCCAGTCGACGGCCATCTCGAGTCCGCGGCTCAGGGCGCCGGTGGCGAGGTAACCGCGAGACAGCCGGTCGAACACCGCGAGCCACGACTGACCCAGCTGGAAACCCCCGCCGACCTCGCCGAGCACGTTTTCGTCCGGGATGAAGACGTCGTCGAGGTAGAGGGTGAAGACGTGCGACTCCTGTGTCAACCACGTGTTAACCGGCGTCATCGTCAGGCCGGGTGTGTCGGCGTCCAGCAGGAACATCGTGATGCCCCCGCGCTGGCGCTTCTCCTTGTCGGTGACCGCTTGCAGCATGAAGAAGGCGGCTCGGTTGGCGTAGGAGATCCAGGTCTTGGTGCCGTTGACGACCCAGCCCCCATCGACCTTCACCGCACTGGTCGACATGCTGTTGCCAGGGTCGGAACCGGCACCCGGCTCTGACTGCGCGAAGGCCGGGAACTTCTCACCGGAGAGCACAGGCAGGAGGTACTTCTCCTTCTGCTGCTCGTTGCACGAGTACAAGATGTTGGGGACGTAGGCAACAGGGAGACGAACGAGACACCGGTTGATCTCCTCCGCGACAACGAACGAGCCCAGGACGCCGAATCCCGCCCCGCCGTACTCGGTGGGGAGATTGACCTCGTAGATCCCCGCCTGCTTGGAGATGTTGGTGAGCCGCTCATACGCAGCGGGGGGCAGCCAGCCGTCTGTCAGCGACTCTCCACGAACGTCACCTCCGCCCACCAGGTGCCGGTCGGCGGGCGCATTGTTGAGCAGGAACTCCTGCTCGAGCGGGATGCACTCCTTGTCGACGATGTCGCGCACGAGGTTCTTGAGCTCGATCAGCTCAGGCGGGAGCTCGAAGGCGTTCTCGGGTATGGAGTAGCTCACAGGCATATTCGGCTGGTCCTGTTCTGACAGTAGTCACGGCGCGATGGTGCAACCATTCCACTCGCCATTTCCGCAAGTGGCAACAGTTTTCTCACGATGTGGAAAGAGGCGCTAGCGTCTCCGGACCAAGCCACCATCCACCGGGACGATGGCTCCCGTCAGGTAGCGCGCCAGTGGCGAGCACAGGAAACACGCCAAGTAGGCGATGTCCTCGGGCTCGCCGAAGTAGCCGACCGCGATGTCGCGCTCCGCCTGCGCGGCGCGTACGTCGGGCGGATAGCGACGCGCCACCTGTTCGCTCATGATCTTGCCGGGCTGGATCACGTTCGCGGTGACACCGTGTCGGGCCGCCTCCGACGCGACGTTCTTCGTGTACTGGAGAAGCGCCGCCTTCGCAGGGTTGCCGCCGGCCCCGATCGTGACGATCCTCCCCCAGCCATTCTGCTGCATCTGCTCGAGCAGAGCGCCGGTGAGCTGGCGGTGGACCGTGAAGTTCAGATGCATGCCCGCCTCCCAACCCTCTTCGCTCGTCGCACTGCGAAGGCGGCCACCCTCGCCGGCATTGTTGACCAGGATCTCGACGGTGCCGAGGGCTCGCCGCGCAGAGTCCGCGATCCCCGCCGGTGCCGACGAGGCGGCAAGGTCCGCCGCCACCACGACGGGTCGCCTGCCCCCCATTTCGACGACCTCGTCTGCTAGCTCTTCCAGCAGCTCGTGCCGGCGCGCTGTCACCACGAGCCTCACCCCTTCGCGGGCCAGACCGAGTGCGATGGCTCGGCCGATGCCGGAGCTCGCTCCGGTGACCAGTCCCGTTCGTCCAGCGAGGTTCAGTTCCATGGTCCGGCCCATCCTGCCCATCGGATCTTGCCGCCGGGAACCGGCTCGTCGAGGCGATACCCGGCCTCCAGTCGGCCGTCCGGGTGCACCCGGAAGGTCGAGAGACCGGCGGGTCGCCGGCGGACCCCGCCCATGGCGTCCTTCACCCAGTAGCTGCTCTCGTGGGCCACCGCGAGCACCGACCCAGTGGGGTCGAGGCCGAAGTTCCTTGGGCAGATCCCACCGGAGTCGATTCGCTGGATCTCGACCAGCTCACCGGTCTCCTGGTCGACCCGGAGCACCACTAGCGAGTTCTCGTGAATGTCTTCGAGCATGACGTCGGTTCCGTTGCGTTGCGGCACCGGGCGATAACTTCGATTGGCCACGTAGACCACCTGGCCAGACGGGTGCACCTGAATCGTCCCTACTCCTTGATGCACCACCGTCTCGGGGTCGACAAGCGTGCTGAGCCGCTGCAGCAGCGTCAGCGAGGAGTCCTCGCCACGCCGGAACACGGCGACCTCGTTCTGCGTCTCCACTGCGACGTACACCCAGGGGCCGGTCGGGTGGAAGTCCAGGTGCCGTGGACCGAAGGCGGTGCCGTCGCCTACACGCACCATGCATTTGGGCCGCATCACCCCGTCGGCGTAGTGCAGCACAGCGAGGGAGCCGCCCTCGACCTGCGGGCCTTTGTTGGCCCACCACCCTTTGCTCGGAGGCGTCCCGCGCGCGACGACGACGGCATAGGCACCGTCGGGCGTGACCCGCACCTGGTGCGGGTGCAGCCCGACGTCGGTCCCGTCGGGCTGCGCGACTTCGGCTCCGATCTTTCCGTCGGGTCCGAGCCGGAGCACCGCCAGGCCCGCGGGCTTGGCATAGGCCACCACGAGATGGGATCCCGACGCGTCTCCGGCCATCGACACCGGTCGGTGCGGCAACCTTTGGGCGTCGCCCACCCTGACCATGTCACCGTTCCGGTCGATACCGACGGTGAACAGGAAGTGATCGGACCCCGCCTCTTCACGGTTGACCCGCGAGCTCGTCCCGACGACCAGGAACTCGCCGGACGGCGACGCCCAGGCTGTCTGGACGTTGCCTTCCAGCGCGACGGCTGTCCGCTTGTGGAGTCGGCAAGTCTCGAGATCCACCTCGAACGAGAGGACCGAGGAGGCGACGCCGGCGAGGAACGTGGCTTGCGTGGACGGTGATGACATCAATGGCTCCTCGGAGGACGGCGGATGGGGAGGCCGGGGTCGGGCCGGCCTCCCCTGCCCGCTGTCCCTGATCGATCGGATGGTCAGGGGGCGGCTCTGCGGATCACTCTTCGAGCGATTCCTTGATGTGGTCGGCCAGGCCCTCCACCAGCGCGATATCTGTCTCACTGGCGACGTTGACGGCCTTGGCGCCCTCGGGCGCGCCCTCCGGCACATCGGCGTTGGCCTTGTACTCGATGTCGATCCGCTGCTTCTCACCTTCCTCGCCCGCCCACCAGTTCATGAAGCAGACCGAGGCGTTCGGGCTGGGGTTGTTGGCGACAATGAACCCGTACTGGTCGTTCATCTGGACGATGTCGAGGTACTTGATGGCGAGAGGTACGCCTTCGTCGATCTGCGCCTGCACGTTGTGGTAGGTCGCGTTGGTGGAGATGTCGATCTGCCCCGAAGCCACTGCCTGGAGACTTGAGGTCGACCCCTGGATCGGCACCGGGTCGACGACCTCCTTGAAGCGGTCGTACCAGTCGATGGCATCTTCCAGGCCCATCGCCCCACCCAATCCGAGGAGTGCGAAGTACTCCCCCGTGGGGTCGACGTTGATCCGTCCCTTCCACTTCGGGTCGATGAGCTCTTCGTAGGTGTCGGGGATCTCTTCCTCGGAGAACTTCTCCGGGTTGTAGGCGATTCCCACGGCCGCGCGAGTGATCCGTATGCCGAGGTGAGTCTCGTCCTGCGAGAGCTGGCTCGCCGGGAAGCCGAACTCCGTCCAATCGACCGTGGAGACGTAGTCGGAGTTGAGGATCGGGACGACCTGCACGTACTCCTGGTCGAAGATGTTGGCCGAGAAGTCGCGGCCCGCTTGCTGCTCCGCGAGCAACCGCGGCGCCACGGCGCCCTCGCCACCGAGGTCCGTGGTGGACACCTGGATGCCGTACGCGTCGGTGAACGGGCCGATGTACTCGTCCCACACCGAGGCCTGACCACCACCCGCCCACCTCACCAGCGGGGGTTCGGACTTGCCTGCCTCGCAGATGGCGTCGATATCGGTGCCCACCTCCGAGACGCCCTTCGAAGCAGCGCTGGTGTCACCCCCGCACGCCGCGAGCGCGAGGAGAGCCGATATACACGCTGTGATGGCGATGCCCTTGGTCAGTGACGGTGATCTGAGATTTCTCACTCCGGTGCCTTTCGTGTGCCGGGACCGTTGCGGTCCCGGGTTGCCCGTGTAGAGCCACTACCACCCGTTGTGACATGGCTCACATTTCCTTGACTTCTTGCACTGCGCAAGCTTTTGTCCGCCTGACGGAATCTTCGGCCGAACTCCGCGCCGCACCCAGGTAGGCGCGGCAGACCACGGCAGCGGCAGCCACGCACACCCCGATGACGATGAAGGTGGCCCTGGTGCCAAAGGTGGACGCGGCCCAGCCCATGAGGGGCGCTCCCAGCGGACTCATGCCGGCACTGCAGACGACGAGCAGGGACATCACCCGACCCCGCATCTCGGGGCCCGACCTCAGCTGCAGCCACGTGCTCACGAGCGTCTTGAAAGCGACCGTGGCACTACCGAGCACGAAGACCAGACAGAGGGCCGACCAGTAGCTCGGCGCCAGCCCAGTGAGGACGAAGAGCGCGGACAACACCAGGGCGGCGTAGATGATCCGGCTCCGGGTGGCGCGAAGCACGCCGGCGAGCACGAGTCCCCCGACAACCGACCCTGCGCCGAGTGCCGCGAGGAGATAGCCGGCCTCGGCCGAGCCACCCCCGAACGTCGTCCGCGCCAGCAGGAGAAGCAGCACCTGAAAGTTCAGGGCCAACAGACCGGCGACCGCCAGCAGCATCATCGGCCCGAAGAGCTCGGGCGTCGAACGGACGTGTCGCAGTCCCTCGCGAACCTGCCCGCGCGCACGGACCACGCGGTGCCGGTTGACGAACGCCTCGGGACTCATGAGAAGCAACGCGCAGACGACCGCCAGGAACGACACGGAGTTGACCAGGAAAGTGAGTGGCAGGCCGACGACGCTGATCAGCACGCCCGCGATCGCCGGACCCACTGCCTTACCCATGTTCTGGACGACATTGGAGAGCGTGACCGCATTCGAGAGCAGCCTGATCGGGACCAGGTCACTGGGCAGAGCCTGCCTGGCGGGCGTCTCGAGCGCGTCGAGCAGCCCGACCACCAGCGCGAGGATGAACACCAGTTGGATCGAGGCCCGATCGGTGAGCGTGAGGACACCCAGAACCAGCGCAGGAATGGCGCCGGCTGTGCCTGTCAGGAGCAGGATCGCGCGACGTCCGTGCCGGTCCGCAAGAACCCCGGCGAAGGGGCCGATCACGAGCGTGGGAAGGTGCTGCACCGCGACGATCGCGCCCAGCCACGTGCCCGACCCCGTCAGGTCGAGGATGAGCCAACCCTGGGCGAGCTTCTGCATCCAGGTCCCGACGTTCGAGACCAACTGGCCGACGACGAACAGCCGGAAGTTGCGCACCGACAGCGCGGCAAATGTTGCGCGCAGGCGTCGTCTCACGACGCCTTCTGCTTGTCGAAGACCTTCACGACCGTGGCAAGGATTGTCGTCATGAGGACCAAGACCAAACTCAGGACCGCCATCGACTTGGCTTGGCCACTGTCGTACTTGGTCAGGAGCTGCGTCGAGATCATCTCGTTGCCAACCGAGTTCAACATCAGTGGAAGCGACAGATTCTGGATGGCGCCCATGAACACCAGGAGGTAGCCGTTGGCGAGCACGCCCTTGAGGAGCGGGAGGAGGACGCGGAACAAGACGTGCCGCAGACTTCCACCGGAGACCGAGGCCGCCTCCTCGAGCGTCACGCTGATCTGGGCGACACCCGGGGTCGTGACTCTGCTCGCGAGGGGCATGTTCTTCATGACGAAGGCGATGACCAGGATCCACATGGTTCCGTAGACGCCGATCGGAAGAATCAGGTAGACGAGGAGCACCGCGAGCCCGATGACGATGCCCGGCAGCATGTGGGGGAAGAACATGAGGAAGTCGAGCCAGCCTGCGAGCCGAGTGCGGCTGCGCACGACGTACCAAGACCCCAGCGCCGTCAGCACGATCGTCCCCAGCCCGGCGAGCAGTCCCACCTTCAGGGTGGTGATCAGCACGTCGTGGACGAACGGGCTGAGCAGCTCGTTGCGCCAGGCGTCGAAGTTGATGCGGTCGAAAGCGTCCTGGTTGATCCCCCCGTAGAAGGGCTGGATGCTCGCCCAGAAGAGCATGAGCATCGGCAGGATCAGCTGCATGAGGAGCACGGCACCCATGAGCACGAAGGCAGGCCAGCGCCAGGCACCGAGCGACAGCCGCCGGGGCCGGTAGCCCTTCCCGGTCACGGTGGCGTATCGAGACGACTTGCGGATGATCCTGTTGTAAGCGACCAGCGGGATGAGGGACATCGCGATCAGCAACAGGCCGTAGCTGCTGGACAGCCCGTACTGCGGAATGCCGCCTGCGGGGTCAGCCTCGAGCCAGACCCGGATGGCCAGGACATCGACGTCCCCCGGGAGACCGAAGATCAGCGGGACGTCGACCGAGTCCACGGTGGCCACGAAGCTGTAGATGAAGGCGCCGACGATCGCGGGCGTGAGCAATGGCAGCGTGATCCTGCGCATCGTCATCCAGGTGGTGGCACCGCTCGCCGAGGCCGCTTCCTCCAGGGCAGGGTTGAGCCCCTTGAAGGTCGCGCTGATCAGTAGGTACATCACGGGGATCAGGTGGAGGCCCTGCACCAGCACCATGCCGAGCAACGACCAGGGGTTGAACGCCCATCCGAACGCCCAGGTGGTGAAGTCACTGATCGGACCCGCCGCCGGGTTCAGCAGCACCCCCCACGCGATCGTCGAAACCAGGCCGGGCACGCCGGCGCTGGCCACGATGAGCACGAAGAAGACCCGTGGGAACGGCAGGTTCGTGCGCTCGGTGAGCCATGCCAGAGCCAGGGCGAGAAACCCGGCCACTGCGAGCGAGCCCAGGGCGAACGTGAGTGTCGTGAGCAGGAGGTCCCACGTCCTGCCGGATGCGTAGACCGACGTGATGTTGTCGAGAGTCCAGGTCGCGTTCTCGGAGAGTGGCAGACCACGCTCGGTGTTCTGGAAGATTGCGACGAGCATGATCAGAAGCGGTCCGAACACCAGATAGACCACAGTCAGGGTGACGACGAGCCCCAGGACGCCGCGCGAGCTGGGCAGCCACCGCACCACGCGGGCTGCACGCTGGGAGTCGGCCTGGCGCGATCTACGGCGAGGCCCGGTCACGGGCGGGTCATCGACCCTCTCGGAGGTGCTCGTCACGGCGCCATCACCGCCACGTCATACGCGTAAGAAGGCACCCGATTCTCGCCGCGCGACCGGGGGTAGATCCCGGACCAGATCGCCCTGGCGCCATCATGCCCATCCAGTTCCGTGCACTCGAGGGGGCTCAGTCGCCCGTCGTCGTGCACTCGGAACGACGTCAGGTTCGCCCCCTGCAGGCGACTGCGCGGCCCGCTCCACCAGCGCGACTCCGCGTTGGCCACCACGAGCAACCTGCCGGACGGGTCGATGCTGAAGGTGCGGGGGCAGACCCCACCTGAGTCGATGCGCTGCCTGAGTGTCAGGGTCCCGCTCGCAGGGTCGACGGCGAACACCAGCAACGAGTTCTCGTGAAGCCCTTCGCGCAGGGACTTCGACCCGTCACGATGCGGGACCGACTTGTGGCTGCGGTTGGAGACGTAGACAACGTGTCCGCGCGGGTGCACATGGATTGCGCCGGCTCCGTGGTGGACGAGCGTGCGGTCGTCGTCGGTCAGTGTCGAGAGACGCTGCACCAGCTCGAGGTGAGGCGCGGTCTCGCTCCATTGGAATGCCATCACTTCGTTCTGCGTCTCCACCGAGACGTACATCCAGCGGGACGACGGGTGGAATTCCACATGGCGCGGACCGAAGTCGTAACCGTCGCCGACGACCGCCACCTCCCTCTCATGCCACTGACCGCCCTGTCGACCGAGGATGCTGATCGCTCCGGGTTCGCGCTGGCGACCCTTGTGGGCCCACCAGCCCGGGCTCGACGGGTTGCCACGGCTCACGGCAATCAGGTGGTCACCGCGCGGGGTCGCACGCACTTGGTGTGTGTGCGAGGGGGTCGACAGTGTCGTGCTCTCGCCCTTCCCCAACGCTCCTCCGCGCTCGATGGGCGACAGCCGTACGCAGCTCGTCCCAGGAATGCTGAGGGCCAGCAGGTCACCGCCTTCGCTGCAGTAGACATGGTTCGGTCGATCGGGCAACGTCGCGCGCTCTCCCAGCTCGCCCAACGACCCGGTCAATTCGTTGACGGCGACCGCGACCGCCTCGTGTCGCGCCCCAGGGCGCGTCGCGTCCTTGCGACTGCTGGCTGCGACGTAGAGCACCGGTCGATCCGGGTGCCAGCACGCATATTGCGGGTTCAAGCCGAGGTCGATCCTCGCGAGCCGACGGGCTTCCCCCGTCTCAACGTCGACCTCGAATGACTGCAGCTCCGAACCGACACCCACGAGCACGAGAGACATGGCCGACCCCTAGATTCCGAGCACCGGGACGCGCGTCTGGAACGTGGGTCGGTTGGCCGCGTCGGAGGGCATCATGCGCAGTCCCTTGATCAGCTCGGGCAACGTCTGGGGGATGTCGAGCACGGGCAGGCCGTGCGTGGGGGCCAAGGTCTGGGCTCCGGTCTGCTCAAGGAGCCACTCCAGCCGCTCGACATACGGCTCGATGTCGACGTGCTGGGTCCACCAGAACGCCTTCTCGGAGTAGACGGCCGCCATCTCAGGGAGCGCGAGGTCGGGCACCTCCTCGGCGAGCTTCCCGCAGTGCCCGTGACCGTGGTAGTGGCTGTACGCGAAGCCGTCGCCGGAAAACAGCACCTTCTTCGTGGTGTCCACGAACCACCGAGTGAAGATGTAGTCGCGGAACGGCGCCTCCAGCACTTCGATGGTGGTGCCGCCGAGATCGACGCTTTCGCCGATCTCCATCTCCACCATGCGGTCCGCGTATTGCGGAAAGACGAGGTGGTACTCAGCAACGTGGCCGCATGCGATCGCCTCGGGGAAGCGCTGGAGCATTCGGCCCAGCCCTGCGGAGTGTGGGACCTCTTGGTGAGTCGGGAGCAGGTACTTCACTGGCGGGATGCCTTGGGCGACGAGGTCGTCCACCTGCTTCTCCACCTCGGGGAAGTTCGACGGGTGGCCGCCTTCGATAATGGCCGAGGCGTCCTCGCCCACCACGAGGTAGACCGAGTTGTAGCTGTGGAGAATCTGGCCCTCAAAGACGTTACGCCCGCCCTTGCACGCACCCAGCCAGTGCACGCCGGGGACGATCTCACGTGGGAGCGGGTTGTTGTCGATGACCTCGTCCTCGTTGAGGGCTGGCTGGTCCGGCACGCCGCTCATCGGGCGGCAGCCATCGGAGCGCGCTTCGTGGACTTGGCCGTGTAGCCGGCATCCACGCCCGTCGCCGGCTCCGACGAGAAGACCTCGAGCACTTCGCTGAGGATCCTGACGTGTTCCTTCACCAGTTCACTTCCTTCGATGACCAGGCCGAAGCCGGGGGCGATGCGGTCGACCTCGTACTGGTCGAAGATCTGGTGGAGGTCGACGACCATCTGCGCCGTGCGCGAGCCGGGCAGCCACCAGTAGCGGGTGCCCACCATGAAGGCGCGCACCTCGGCGGCACTCGGCACCGCCTCGTCGGGGGACGAGACCCAGGGACCGTCGGGCTGGTCGAGCCACGAGTGGGTGAACATGTCTGCGGTGAGCAGCGTGCGGGTGCCTGCGTCGTAGAGCCAGTTCGTCGAGAGCAGGCGAAGCGGCGGCTTGACAAGGCTCATGGTGCGGTCGACACCCATTTCGATCGAGCCGTTGCCGCGCATCTGGACCTTCTCGACCGTTGCGAAGCTGCCTGTCCCGGTCGGGGTCCCCCACGGCACATGATCGGGGCGGAAATCTGTCGACTCCACGCCGTCACGGCGCGCGCTGTAGACCTTCTGGACACCGAACCTCTCGACGATCGGGCGCACGTTGCATGACCCGTAGTACTCGCCTAGCCGCAGCACGCTCACCTCGAGAGTCATGTCCGGGGTGATGATCTCTTCGAGGCGGGAAAGCATGGATGCCTCGTGGATCGAGAAGCCGGTGTCGACGAGGACCGCCCGGTCGTTCTCGACGAACAAGTAGCAGTTCTGGCTCGCCCAGCCCGACGCGTCCGGCGGGTGTGTACACACACGACCGTCGAGTCGATAGGGGTTGGGCAAGAGATAGAGCCGGCCATCGACCAGCGGGACGATCGGGCCTTCCTCGTATGAGCTCTCGGTGTCAGTCAAGCTGGCCACCTGCCTTCCGTTTTGGTCCGATGACGCAGAAGTGATCTGCACCACTCCATTGGTACACATTGCGTACCAACACGGTTGGCCGGCGCAAGGCTTTTTCCGAAGTGAGGAATACGGTGTCGCCATGCTTGAGCCCGATGTCGCCGACGCGACCGCCCTGCGCTACGCCGTGCAGCGGCTCAGCCGACGCCTGCGTCGTCAGGCGCAGTACGGCCTGACCGTCACTCAGATCTCCACGCTCACGACGGTGGAGAGGCATGGAAGCATCCCCATGGCGCGCCTGCGCGACGCGGAGCAGACGAGCAAATCTGCCCTGACGCGCGTCGTGGCACGACTCGAACACGACCGATTGATCGAGCGACAGATCGACCCCGACGACCGACGTGGTTTCGTCATCTCCATTACCAACCAGGGGCGAGAGATCCTTGCAGAGGCTACGAACCGACAAGACCTCTACTTGCTTCGGCAGCTAGAAGCTCTCGACGGCGATGATCGCGCCAAGCTGCTCGACGCCGTCGAGGCGATCGAGAACCTGCTGCGTGCCCGGGCATGAAGCGAGCCAGTTGACGCGCAGTTCCTCGGCGAGCTGCTGCACCGACAGAGCCGGCTCGAAGACGCTGGTGACGACGACATCCTCGAGCGAGCGGTCATCTGTCGGGGTGAGGTCGTCGGGGGTTCCAGGCCGAGGGGTGGGACGCAAAGTGTGCAACAAATGTGGACTGGCCACGCTTCTTCTCCTCTGTGAGGATCCAGAAACGCGGCCTGACCTTTGGTGCTGGTGGAGGTGAGGGTGTCTGGGTTCACGACATAGGCGACCGTTGATAGGTGACATCTGAGTCGCGTCAGAGGTGACGGTCCTGGGCATGTCGAACGCCCAACTCGTCCGGCATCGACTCTGCCCATGCCTGAGACGCTCATCACGAACGGACATCGTCACTCGACTTACCCCTCGCCAAACCAGACACACGTCCTTCAAATCACGCTCGGCGTTGGCCTGTGAGACCGTCGCCTATCTATCCGACTGGCGCGGATTCAAGGCGGTTTTGGCCCAACCTCGCGCCACCAAGCGTTGAGGCGCCGCGCTGCTTCTTTGCACAGCATTTGCTGAGTGCATGCTGTCACTCGGGACGAAGAATCACAGTCGCTGGCAATGCCTAAGCACAGCCTCATCGGGAGACTGACCACACCCATCACGGCGAAACTGATCGCGTTCCAGGCAAAGAGCATCACCAGCGCGTTGAGGTAGCCGGGACCACCGCCCTCGACCATGGTCGCGCACACGCGTATGGCAAACAGACACCCGTCCCTGCCGAACGCGCTGACGCGATCGCCTGGATCAAACGCCATTCGCTACTCCTGTCCGCACTGCAAAATGCCTCCGTCGTCCGCTTAGCCCTCGACGCGCTGTCCTCCACCCTCGACGGCCGAAAGGCGGCCAACGCAACAATCACGCGCAAGAAGGCGACGCTGAGCAACGCGCTCGAGTACGGCGTGGAGCTCGAACTTCTGGACGCGAATCCGATGCGTCGCGTGAAACTACGGCTGGCGAAGACCGAGGCCGCGATCGACCGACGCGTCGTGGTCAACCCCCGACAGGCAAGGGCGCAGCTCGCGGCCGTCCGAGAACGTGACCCAGCCCTTGAGGGTTTCTTCGCCTGCCTCTACTACGCCGGCCTCAGACCAGCCGAGGCGCGCAACCTCCGGCTCGATGACTGCAACCTCCCCGCACAGGGTTGGGGATCGCTGGTCCTGACCGGTTCTCACCAATACTCCGGGTCAGCATGGACCGACTCAGGCCGGCCCGACGAGGAACGCGAGCTCAAACACCGCACCACCCGAGACATTCGACGCGTCCCCATCCACCCGGAACTCGTCGAGACCCTGAATCGCCACTGTGAGCAGTTCCCCTTGGGCGTCAGCGGTCGACTCTTCGTGACGCGCACGCGACGAGCCGGCCTGCCCTTGGCGCCTCCCTTCCAGAACCCTGTATCGATGGGCATCGTCCACAGCGCGTGGCATCGTGCGCGACGCAAGGCCCTCACGGCCAAACAGGTGGACTCGTTGCTGGCACGACGCCCATACGACCTTCGGCACGCCTGCCTGTCCACCTGGCTGAACGCAGGAGTCCCTCCCGCTCAGGTCGCCACTTGGGCGGGGCACGGCATCGATGTGCTGCTCCGCGTTTACGCCAACTGCCTGGATGGCCAAGAAGACTTGGCTCGCGGCCGGATTGAGGAAGCTTTGCGGGACGCCCAGACCGAAACCTGAGCGAAACTTACGCACGTATTACGCACAGACAGCCGAAAATCCTCGAGTATGGCCGGATCTCACCGGGCAAACAAAAACGGCCTGCGATCAGCGTTTCCGCTGGTCACAGGCCGTTTTCGCAGGTGGTGGCAGATGAAGTGTGCTGGTTCAGGACATAGGAAACTGATGTCTCACGACATACGAAACCGTGTCGCGGGTT
>CZKA01000033.1_pt1 | contig 83253 bp, 82 predicted proteins | sample 1657991 | NCBI WGS metagenome assembly CZKA01 (sample SAMEA3501708, study PRJEB10268) | metagenome | biome: nitrite-oxidizing laboratory bioreactor; material: liquid mineral medium | place: Austria | collected 2011-12-21
CTCAGGATGACCTCTTGAGTCCACGTGACGACTCTACTGCACTTAAGCAGATACCCAGAACACCTGTTCGCATCACAGAGACAAATCGGACCTGTGGAGAACTGTTCTGAGCCCAGGGACATCTGGTGACAGTTCGGAGGTTTTGGGGGCCGCGCGGGTCTGCCGTTCGACGCGTATCACGGCAGCGCGAGCCATGTGCTCGAAGGCGTTCGCCGCCCAGATCGACGGCGGCGAACTGCTGGCAGGCAAGCAGTGATGCCGTCGCCTATCGGTGGGGCACTGACATTTGAACTTGTTGAGACTGTTCCTACTTCGGCGGCAGCGATCGCGCATAGGCGACCCCGTGCTCGACCCACTGCCGCAAGGAGTCGTCGTCGGCGACGGCCTCGGCGTCCACTCCGAGCCAGCCGTCCATCGCGCGACCACGCATGACGAACCGGCGCACGTGCAGGTCGTCGACCAGCGATGAAGTGGCGGCCGGATCGACGCGGAGCAACAACCCGCCCTGGCTGCTCGCACTGACCGCCATGTGTCCGTTGATCAGGAAGGCCAGCCCGCCGAACATCCGCTTCTCCTCGAGCCCGGGCTCGCCCGTGAGGCAGTCACGCAACCGGTCGGCAAGGTCCACGTCGTACGCCATGAGGGCAGTATGCCGCGCGCCACCGACACCGTTCGATGTACATCTGCGACAGGTCGACGGGAAGAGCGTGTACATCTGCGACAGGTCAGCAGGCGGCGCCGAGGTCCTCGGACTGGTTGGCCGTGTAGCCGTCATCGCGGGTGCCCAGCGAACCGCCGGTCACCTGCGCGTGCTTCTTCCTCTTCGCCTTGGCGGGTGCGTCCGCGGTGCCCTCGGCCTTGTCGATGGCGTCCTCGACGGACTTCTGGATCAGCTTGATGTCGGGGTTCGCCGTGTCGATCATCGGGGGCACGAAGGACACCGTCGAGACCTTCTGCGACTTCGCCTTCATCGCCAGCTGCATGAAGCGGCTCAGCTCGCCGGCCGGCAGGTCGGTCTGCACCATCCCGGTGGTCGCCTTCGCGATGGACTGGAAGTTGGTGACCATCGTCTTGGGGTCGATCTGGTTCAGCATCGCGCTCATCACGCACTTCTGCCGCGCCATCCGGGAGTAGTCGTCGGAGCCGTCGCGGGCTCGGGCATACCAGAGCGTGTCGTGCCCGTTGAGCTTGCGGACGCCGGGATCGATGTAGCCGGTCACGTCGTCGCCCAGGCCGCCGACCGGGATGGGCTGGCGCACGTGCAGGGTGACGCCCCCGACCGCGTCGACGAGGTCCTTGAAGCCCTCCAGGTTGACCATCGCCCAGTAGTTGATCTTGAGTCCGGTGATGCCCTCGACCGCCATGATCGTCGCGTCGGTCCCGGCGGTCTTCCTGTGCTTGAACAGCTCGGTGTTGTCGCCGGCCCAGGTCGCCACGCCGTTGAGGTAGCACCCGTCGCAGTCGAAGCCGTCCGGGAACTGCTCGGCCATCACCGAGCCCTTGGCGAACGGGAAGTTCGCCATGTTGCGCGGCAGCCCGAACAGCACCGTCCGACCCGTGGCCGCGTCGATGCTCGCGACCGTCATCGAGTCGGGGCGCAGCCCCCAGCGACCCGCGCCGGAGTCGCCGCCGAGGAGCAGCACGTTGTAGCGGCCGTCGTGTGCGGAGGTCGCCGTCCCGTCGCCGAAGGTGGCGATGATGAAGTCCCGCTGCACGGCGACCAGGTGGGCGCCGAACAGCAGCACCCCTGCGACCGAGAAGCAGAGGACGCCGTTGATGCCCACGACCGCGAGCCGGTGGTTCTGCTGCAGGGTGAGCGGCTGGCCCAGCCGCCAGGCATCCACGATCAGGCCGGCCCAGCCGAGTGCGAGCAGGATCAGGGCGAAGCGCAGCACGCCGAGCCAGAACGGCTGGGTCACCAGCGAGAAGGCGAATCCGTGCCACAGCAGTGAGAGGACGAGGACCAGCACGCCAGCCGCGAGCACGCCGAGCCAGATCCGCAGCGCGATCCGGCCGATGCGACGGTTCCCGGCGACGAGCTGCGCCGACCCGGGGAGGACCAGCGTCATCAGCATCAGGGTGATCGCCCGGCGGAAGCGGATCCGGGCGGCACGGTCGGTGGCGAGGCGTTGCGGGCGTACGCCGGTGCCCCGGCTGTCGCCGGAGTCGCCGTGCAACCCGGGGGAAGATGCGGGTGGCATCGGAATGCCTCTCTGCTGGGGAAGGAGCCCGTCCAGTATCACCAGTCACATCCGTCACACCGGCGCGACGCGCCGACGGGCGGGCGGTGGTGCGCGACGGGCAGCTGGTCAGTGACCGGCTGGCGCGCCGGCTGGGCGATCGAGAGCGGATCGCACGCAAGACTCCGGGAAAATTAATCGAGGGCAGCGGATGGGGATCCGCTGCCCTCGTGGCTGAGACGTGGCCGGGGGGGGTGGCACTGGGACCGAACATGTGGGGGGGGTGAGTTGGGTCCTCGTCTCAGGTCTATGGAGTTGTTGCTCAGGGACCGCATCGTGGGGGTGAGGGGCGGATCCCCGGTGTCGTGCTGACCACCTGAGTACAAGTGTGCGTTGTTTTCAGCCGAGTTGTCTGAAATCGGCCACTCATGATTTTGCAGGTTTGAGCGTTGCATAAACATGCAAAACGTGACGCTTTTCAGAGGGGTCCGAACCCCTCGATCTGGAGGGCCAACTCTCCGGTCTCGTCGGAGGCGGCGAGGTCCACCGTAGCGAAGATCCGCCAGTCGTGGTCGCCTGCCGGATCCGCGATGATCTGCTGCACCGCCCACGTGTCCGGGCCCTTCTCGATGACCAGCATCGCCGGCCCCCGCGCATCGGCTCCGGTCTCGAGGTCGGCGTGCTGGTCGAAGTAGTCGCCCGCAGCCGCTCGCCAGGCGTCGGCATCCATGCCCGACTCGGCGTCGAGCTCGCCGAGAGCGGTGTAGGCGCGGCGAGCCACCAGCTCGACCCGCCGGAACATGGCGTTGCGCACCATCACCATGAACGCCCGGGTGTGGCTGGTGAGGGCACCGACTCCTGCAGGCACCACGGCGGGTGCGTCCTCCGGGCGATCGGGGTCGACCAGCTGCTCCCACTCGTCGAGCAGGCTCGAGTCGGTCTGGCGGACCACGGCGCCCAGCCACTCGATCAGGTCGTTGAGCTCGTCGGTCCTGGCCGCCTCGGGCACCGTCTGGCGCAGCGCCTTGTAGGCATCGGAGAGGTAGCGCAGCACCAGACCCTCCGATCGGGTGAGGCCGTAGTAGGCGACGTACTCACCGAACGTCATCGCCCGCTCCCACAGGTCGCGCACCACGGACTTCGGGGACAGGGCGCTCTCCGAGATCCACGGATGGCCACGCCGGTAGAGCTCGTACGTCGCCTCGAGCAGCTCGAGCATCGGCTTGGGCCAGGTGACCTCCTCGAGCAGCTCCATCCGCTCCTCGTACTCGATGCCGTCGGACTTCATCTCGGCGACCGCCTCGCCGCGCGCCTTGAACTGCTGGGCCATCAACACCGGCCGAGGGTCCTCGAGGGTGGCCTCCACGATGGAGACCATGTCGAGCGCATACGTCGGTGAGTCGAGGTCGAGGGTCTCGAAGGTGGCCAGGGCGTACGTCGACAGCGGCCGGTTGAGAGCGAAGTCCCACGGCAGGTCGGCGACCAGTCGCATGCGACGTCCAGCGGCATCGGGCGGATCGAGCGTCTCGACCACCCCGGCAGCCAGCAGGGTGCGGTAGATCGCGACGGCGCGACGGACCAGCCTGACCTGGTTGCGGCTGTCCTCGTGGTTGTCGCGCAGCAGCGACGCCATCGCCTCGAAGGGGTCGTCGGGCCGGGCCAGCACGTTGAGCACCAGCGAGTGGCTGACCCGCATCCGGGACTTCAACGGCTCCGGCTCGGCCCCGACCAGCCGGTCGAAGGTGTCCTCGGTCCAGGAGACGAAACCCTCGGGGGCCTTCTTGCGCTGGACCTTGCGCAGCTTCTTCGGATCGTCGCCGGCCTTCGTCAGGGCCTTGTGGTTCTCCACCACGTGGTCGGGGGCCTGCACGACCACCGCGCCCGACGTGTCGAAGCCGGCCCGACCGGCCCGGCCGGCGATCTGGTGGAACTCCCTGGCCTTCAGGACCCGTTGGCGACTGCCGTCGAACTTGGTCAGCCCGGTGAAGACCACCGTGCGGATCGGCACGTTGATCCCGACGCCGAGCGTGTCGGTGCCGCAGATGACCTTGAGCAGACCGGCCTGCGCGAGCGTCTCCACGAGCCGGCGGTACTTCGGCAGCATGCCGGCGTGGTGGACGCCGATCCCGTGGCGGACGAGCCGGGCCAGGGTCCTGCCGAAGCCCGGGCTGAACCGGAAGCCACCGATGAGCTCGGCGATCCGGTCCTTCTCCTCACGGGTGCACACGTTGATGCTGGTGAGCGCCTGGGCGCGCTCGAGCGCGGCCGCCTGCGTGAAGTGCACGACGTAGACGGGCGCCTGGTGGGTGGCGAGAAGCTCCTCCAGGGTCTCGTGCAACGGGGTCAGCGCCCAGGTGTGGCTCAACGGCACAGGTCGCTCGACCGAGGTCACGACGGCCGTCTCCCGGTCCGTACGACGGCTGAGGTCGTCGACGAACCGGGTCACGTCGCCGAGCGTGGCCGACATCAGCACGAACTGCGCCTGGGGCAGGGTGAGCAGCGGCACCTGCCAGGCCCAGCCCCGGTCGGGCTCGGAGTAGAAGTGGAACTCGTCCATCACCACCTGGCCGACGTCGGCGTAAGCCCCCTCGCGCAACGCGATGTTGGCGAGCACCTCGGCGGTGCAGCAGATGATCCTGGCCTCGCGGTTCACCGCGCTGTCGCCGGTCAGCATGCCGACGTTCGCGGGGCCGAAGACCTCGCAGAGGGCGAAGAACTTCTCACTCACCAGCGCCTTGATCGGCGCGGTGTAGTAGGTGCGCCGGCCGTCCGCCAGCGCCGCGAAGTGCGCGCCGGTGGCGACCAGGCTCTTGCCCGAGCCGGTGGGCGTGGACAGGATCAGGTTCGCCCCGGTCATCACCTCGAGGAGCGCCTCCTCCTGGGCGGGGTAGAGGCGCAGGCCCTGCTCCGACGTCCAGGACTCGAAGGCGTCGAAGAGCAGATCGGCGTCGACCTCACCGGTGCTCGGCGCAGGTGGGAGTCTGTCGGTGAGGGTCATCAGACCCCCATCGTCCCCGACGGGGGTCACACGCCTGCATCCGCCTGCACGGTAGCGTCGGGCCCATGTCTGATCGGCCCCCTTCCTCGAGCACCCCGGACCCGGGCGGGCCTGCCGAGGGCACTCCCGAATACGACTGGCTCTACGGCACCGGTGGTCGAGGCGGTGGCGACGCCGACGACGCGACCCAGGTGCTCGGACCCGGCGGAGCAGCCACGGGCCGGCGTCCCCACCCCGACGCAACGCGGATGATGCCGGCCGTGCCGCGAGGTCAGCAGCCCTCGGGCCAGGCCACCCCGCCCAACCAGCGGCCGCACCAGACCCCGCCACCCCCACCCCGGTCGCCGGGCGGAGGTCCTGCCCGCGGCAGCAGCGGCGGCGGTCGTCGAGGGTTCCGGCCCCGGCCGCGCTGGATCCTCTATGCACTGGCCCTGTGGCTGGTGTTCCTGGTGGTGACCCCGATCCTCGCCTGGAACACGGTCTCGAAGGTGGACGACACCCCCGACGGCAAGCGTCCCGACGACCAGCCGGGCACGACGTACCTGCTCGTCGGCTCCGACGCGCGGAAGAACGACACCACCGGGTCGCGCACCGACTCGATCATGATCCTCCACACCGGCAGCGGCCCCAACCTGCTGATGTCGATCCCCCGTGACTCCATCGTGGACATCCCCGGACACGGCACCACCAAGATCAATGCCGCCTTCGCCTACGGAGGGGCACCCCTGCTCATCCGGACCGTCGAGCAGAGCACCGGCATCCGGATCGACGACTACGCCGAGATCGGCTTCAACGGCTTCGTCGACGTCGTCGACGCCGTCGGCGGCATCGAGGTGTGCCCCAAGCGGGACATGAAGGACCCCAAGGCCAAGCTGGACATCGAGAAGGGCTGCCAGGAGGTCGACGGCAAGACGGCCCTGGCCTACTCGCGCTCGCGCCACGTCGAGTCCCTGGGCGACATCGACCGGGCCCGGCGCCAGCGCGAGGTCATCTCCGCGATCGGCAAGGAGGCCCTCTCGCCCTGGAGCTTCATCAACCCGGTGCGCTACTGGCGGCTCAGCTTCGCGGCCGCCGGATCGATCGTCGTGGGTGAGAACACCGGGGCCATCGCGACCGCCAAGATGTTCCTGGCGATGACCCGCGTCAGCGGCGACAAGGGGCTGGCCTGTGGCGTGCCGATCTCGGACCTCGCCGTGCACTGGGACCCTGAGCGCTCCCAACAGCTCTTCGACAAGGTCATCGACGACGACACCGACACCATCCCGAAGAGTCTCTGCACCCCTTCCGGCCTGCCCAAGAGCGTGACGGGGTGAGCGAGCAGCAGACCGTGCACGTGCACATCGGGCTGGGGAAGACCGGCACCAGCACCATCCAGCGAGCGCTCGCCGAGCAGCAGCAGGCGCTGCGCGAGTTCGGCATCCACATGCCCGGCGGCAGCCACGTCGACACCCGTCGGGCGGTCTACGACCTGATGGGACGCCGCATCGGCGGTGGCGACAGCGAGACCGTGACCGGTGCCTGGAAGCCGTTCGCCCGCTCGGTGGTGGCCTCGACCGCGCCGACGGTGGTGTTCTCCGAGGAGATGCTGGCGCTGGCCCGGCCCAGGGTCGTGAGACGGCTCGTGGAGTCACTGGCCCCGCGGCGGGTGATCGTGATCGTCACCGTGCGCGACCTGGGCCGGGTGCTCGGGTCCTACTGGCAGCAGATGGTGATGATGGGCCGCACCGAGACCCTGACGGAGTTCCTGCAGGCGGTGCGCGACCCCGAGAGTGGTCCGGCCAGCGCCGGGGTCGGCTTCTGGATGCGCCAGGACCTCATCCGCACCCTCAACGCCTGGGAGAGCGCCGTTCCCCGCGAGGACATCCGGATCGTCACCCTACCGGCGCCCGGACAGGCCCCGGATCTGCTCAACGACCGCTTCGCCGAGGTGATCGGTGCTCCCGCTGGGTTGCTGCGCAGCAGCCGCCGCGTCGGCAACGCCTCGGTCGGCGTACCGGAGGCTGAGGTCGTACGCCGCCTGAACGAGCTGCTCGCCCACGACCTGGCCGAGAACCAGCGACTCAGCCTGATGCGGATCATCCGCGAAGGCCTGGTGGGTCGTGAGTCCGCGCCCATCACGGTGCCGGCGAGCGAGTTCGACTGGATCGCAGAGCGGTCCGCCGCGATGGTGACCGAGCTGTCGGACCGCGGCTACCCGGTGATCGGCTCGCTCGACGACCTCACCCCTCGACCCGGCCCGGCGACGGCCCTCCCGGGTTCGGGCGGCGAGTCCGACGACGCCGAGGTGGCCGACGCGGCCATCGCGGCCCTGGCGGCCGTGTCCCTCGACCGGGCCAGGCTGTGGGACCGCAACCGCCAGCGCGCGGCGCGCCGCAGGAGACGCCGAGGCGGTCGCGGGCCGTCGGCCTCCCCCGACAAGCTGGCAAGCCAGGGCCGGGCCCTGAGCTTCCGGATGCGGACCTGGGCGCTGGCGAAGGCCGACAACAGTCGCGTGTTCGGCTGGGCCGCCCGCGCCTATCTCAAGCAGACCTCGCGGCGCTGAGGGTCAGGCGGCGGTCGCGTCGAGCTGTCGGCGCAGGCGCCGGAGCATGGAGGCGATCAGCCGCGACACCTGCATCTGGGTGACCCCGACGGCCACGCCGATCTCGGCCTGGGTCAGGCCCCGCACGAAGCGCAGCTCCAGGATCTTCTGGTCGCGCTCGTCGAGCGCGTAGACCAGCGGCGCGAGAGCCACCCGCGCCTCGGCGCTGGAGTAGCCCGGGTCCTCGTCGCCCAGCCACTCGATCAGCGCGCTGGCGCCGTCGGTGGACGGGCTGTCCAGGGAGGTGGGCGTGTAGCAACCACCGGCTGCCTGCGAGTCGCGGACGAGACTGACGTCGACTCCGAGGTGCAGCGCAAGCTCGGCAGCTCGAGGCGGTCGGCCGAGCAGCTGGCTCAGCTCGCCCTCCGCGGCCGTGAGCCGCGCCTGCAGCTCCTGCACCGACCGTGGCGGCCGGACCATCCAGCCATGGTCACGGAAGTGCCTGCGCAGCTCACCTCGGATGGTGGGCACGGCATAGCTCAGGAAGTCGCTGGGGCGGTCTGCCTCGAAGCGGCGTACGGCTTTCACGAGGCCGAGATAGGCCACCTGCTCGAGATCGTCCTGGGCTATCCCCCGGCCCCGGTAGCGGCGTGCCGCGTCGCTGGCGATCGGCATGTTGATGCGGATCACCTCGTCCTCGAGGGCCGCCCGCTCGTCCTGGCCGGCCTCTCGGGCCTGCGCCAACAGTTCGGCGGTGGCCTCCCGACGACCCACCCGGCTTTGGATGCTGCGCAGTTCGACCATGCCTCCACAGAACCAGCCGCCAGTCCGTGCTCGCCATACCCCTCGGGGTGAGACGTCCCGCTCACAGCACCCGGTCGAAGAGCCCTCTGAGCTCGGCGAAGTGTCGTTCGGTGGCCGCCTCGTCGTACATGGAGGTGTCGGCCATGGAGTAACCGTGGGCGGCCCCGGCGTACACCTCGTTCGAGGCGCTCAGGCCCGCGGCCGCGAGGGCGGAACCGAGCTCGTCGACAGCCGCCTGCGGCATCGACCGGTCGTGGTCCGCGTGACCGAAGACGAACTCGGCTCGGGCGCTGCCCAGACCTCGGTGGGGGCTGTCGTCGTCGTCGGTGACCAGGCCTCCGCCGTGGAACCCGGCAGCCGCAGCGACCTCGTCGGGGTGCGCGCACGCCGCCCGAACCGCCAGGCGGGCGCCCATGCAGTAGCCGACGACGCCCACCGGCGACGTCGCCACCCCGGGCAGGTCGCGCAGCGCGGAGAGGTACGCCGCGATATCGCGCTCGGACACCTCCGCGGTGAGAGTGCCCACCCGCGGCATCGCCTCGGCGAAGAAGGCCTCACGCGCGCCGGGAAGGCGCAGGTCCTCGGACGGCGCCAGGTCGGCAGCCCGGCCCAGCCGGTGGAACAGGTGTGGGACGAGGACGACGTAGCCCCAGCCGGCGATCCGGTCCGCCATGTCCTGGATCCGGGGCCGCAGGCCGATCGCGTCCATGAACAGAAGAACGCCGGGAACGGCCTCGACTGGAGCCTCGGGTCGGGCGACGTAGGCCTCCGCGAGGCCGTCAGGTGTGGGGATCTCGATCATGTCGCCACTGTGTCAAAGCGGTGGTCAGGCGGCGAGGTTGCGCACGACGGCGATGTCGATCGGACCGAGCGTGTAGGAGCTGCCGTCCGTCGCCGTCAGCTGCCACAGGCGGGTCCGCAGGTCGGTGACCGCCTCCCGGGCGACCAGGGCGATCCGTCGCCCCTCCGAGGTCGTGAACGCCAGGCACTGCACCCCGGAGCTGGGGTGTCGCACCCGAGCAACGGCCAGGCGCGTCCCTTCGAGCGTGACGATCTGGACGATCTGGCGTGTCTGCGTAGCCATCGTTCGTACCCCCCCGGGTGACGTCGAGGTGAGCCCCCCTCACCTCGACCTTCTGAGGATACGTTCCGACCGGCCGATCGGACCGGGATTCGGTCGGATTTCCGGGCCCGACTAGCCCGCCCACTACCGTGGCCCCATGCGTACGCCGTGGCAGGACCAGTCCGCCATCGACACCATGCTCGACGAGCTCGAGACCTGGGCGGTCGTGGGGCTCTCGGGCGACCCGTCGCGCACGGCGTACCGGATCGCCGAGCTGCTCCAGCAGCGAGGCAAGCGGATCGTGCCGGTGCATCCCGCCGCGCCCGTCGTGCTCGGCGAGCAGGGCTACCCGACCCTGGCCGACATCCCGTTCCCCGTCGACGTGGTGGACGTGTTCCGGCGCTCCGAAGCCGCCGGGGTCTTCGCCGACCAGGCGGTGGCGGCCGGTGCCGCAGGAGTGTGGTTCCAGCTCGGCGTGCTCGACCACGAGGCGTTCGAGCGCACCCGGGCCGCCGGAGTGCTGATGGTCATGGACACCTGCCCGGCGATCGAGTGGGGTCGGCGCGGGCAGTGAACGCGGCAGCCAACCGACCGGGCGGCGACCTTCCCCTGGCGGCAGGGCCGGGGCTCCCCGACGGGCTGACGATCGCCGCGGCCGACCTGGTCGAGCGGTTCTCCCGGTCCCCGGGTCCCGGCGGGCAGTCCGTGAACACGTCCGACAGCAGGGTCGAGCTGGAGTACGACGTGATGGGCTCGGCGAGCCTGACCGAGCCTCAGCGTCGGCGGGCGCTGCGCAACCTCGACGGGCGGCTGGTCCGTGGACGACTGGTCGTGGTGGCCTCGGAGCACCGCTCCCAGCACCGCAACCGGGTAGCCGCCCGCGAGCGGCGAGCGGCTCGCGGAAGCCCTCCGGGCGGCGCTCGCACCGCCCCCGCCACCTCGACGCGCGACCAAGCCGACCGCCGGCTCCCGTCGCCGACGCCTGAGGGGCAAGAAGCTGCGCGGCCAGGTGAAGCAGCTCCGCGGTCCGGTCCGCGACGACTGAGTCAGGTGCGAGCGAGCGCTGCGAACTCCTCGTCGCTCAGGCGGGTGTACTCCACCATCCGCTGACCGCGTGGGTGCCCCCAGTCGCCGATGTAGCGGAACGACCACGGAGAGCGCCGGGCGACCCAGCGCAGGTCGTTGCGGTAGTACCAGAACGCGTTGCGCTCGGTGAACTGGTGGCCGTTGCTCGACACGTAGTCGACCGGCACGTCACCGCGCTCGAAGAACGTGGTGTAGAAACGCCCGCCGGGCTTCATCACCTTGGACACCCGGTAGAGGCACAGCCGCATCATGTTCAGCGGCACGTGGGTGAAGACCGACTGGGCGATCGCCATGTCGAACGGGACCCCGAAGTCGTTGTCGAAGCGGTCGGTCACCCGCAGGTTCGACACGGGCAGTCGCGAGCGCTGGCCGTCGGTGAGCTCGACGTCGTAGCCCGTCGCGATCAGGTCGTGGTTGATGTCGGTGCCGTAGTAGTGACCGGGCTCCAAGTGGTCGACCAGCAGGCGGCCCGCCCTCAGCGACCCACAGCCGACGTCGAGGAAGCGGTGGTTAGGCGCCAGGCCCTGACTGATCAGGAAGTCGAGCTGGAGCTGGCCCATCTCCTCCCACTGGCCGCCGACGAAGCCGCGATGGGCGCTGCGCTTGACCCTTCCCTCGGTCATCTCGAAGCCGGCGTAGTCGGGGTCGCGACGGTCCGGCACTTCGATTCTGCGTTCGATCTCGGTCATCCATGCCCTCCAAGCTGGGAACGCGACGACCCTAGCAAGCGGTGGTAGCCGTCTCCTCCTCGCGGCCACCAGGTCGGTACCTTCGGCGGAGGCCACCGCCTCGGTCGGCTCCTAGCGTGAACGTCATGACGATCCTGCTCTCGGACCCACGCGTGGTTGCCATCGACGTGCTCGACAACGCCGAGCCGCTGGTCCGGCTCGACCAGGCCCTCGGACGACGCAGCTTCGTCCGCTCGGGCGTGGCCCGCCGCCTCGCCACCGCCCAGGCACTCCTTCCAGCCGGCATCCACCTGCACGTCGTGGAGGGCCATCGGTCGCTCTCCTCACAGGCGGCCATCGTGGCGTCGTACTCCGCCGAGCTCTGTGCCGTGCACCCGGGAATCTCCCCCGACGACCTGCACCGCCTGGCGAGCCGGTTCGTGGCTCCCGTCGAGGTCGCTCCGCACGTGGCGGGGGCCGCCGTCGACGTCACCCTGCTCGACGCCGACGGCGACGAGCTGGACCTCGGCACGCCGATCGACGCGACCCCGGAGCAGAGCGGCGGCCGCTGCTACTTCGACGCCGCCGACATCAGCGCCGACGCGCGAGCCAACCGGGCTCTGCTGGCCGCCGCGCTGGGCTCCGCCGGCCTGGTGAACTACCCCACCGAGTGGTGGCACTGGAGCTATGGCGACCGCTACTGGGCGCTGCTCACCGGCGCCCCGCACGCGCTCTACGGCCCGCTCGACCTCCGGCGCGCGGCATGAGGGCTCTGGCGCGCCCGCTGGAGTCCGACGCCAGGACCGGCACGCGACTGGGGGTCGACCTGGACGCCATCGCCGCGAACACTCGCCGCTTCGCCGGGGCGACCGACGCCAGCCTGATGGCCGTGGTGAAGGCGGACGGCTTCGGGCACGGCGCCGTGGACGTCGCCCGAACCGCGCTCGCCAACGGCGCGACCTGGCTCGGGGTGACCAGCGTGACCGAGGCCCTCGAGCTGCGGACCGCTGGACTGCGCGCACCGGTGCTGAGCTGGCTCAACCCGGTCGACGCCGACTTCTGGACCGCCATCGCGGCCGGGGTCGACCTCGCCGTTCCCACGTTCGCCCACCTCGAGGCCGTCTCCACGGCAGCCCGGACGCTCGGCGGTCGGGCCCGCGTCCACCTCCACCTCGACACCGGTCTCGCCCGCGACGGCGCCCCACCCGCGCAGTGGGCTTCGCTGTGCCGCGCCGCACGACGCGCCGAGAGGCAGGGCTCGCTGCAGGTCGTCGGAATGATGGGACACCTGGCCTGCGCGGACACGCCCACCGACCCGTCGAACGGGACCGGCCGCACCCGCTTCGCCTGGGGCCTGGAGCTGGCCCGAGCAGCCGGCCTCCGGCCCCAGCACCGCCACCTGGCCGCCACGGCCGCTGCACTGACCGATCCCCGGTCACACCACACGATGGTCAGGATCGGTGCCGGGCTGGTCGGCATCGACCCCTCCCACACCACCTCGCTGCGGCCCGCAGTGGAGCTCACGACCCCGATCATCAGCGTCCGTCAGGTCCGCGGCGGCACACCGGTCGGCTACGGCCACACCCGGTCGACCCGGGAGGCCACCACCCTGGCCCTGATCGGCCTCGGCTACGCCGACGGTCTGCCGCGCGTCGGCTCGGACCGTGCCGAGGTCGCCGACGGTCTGCCGCGCGTCGGCTCGGACCGTGCCGAGGTGCAGGTCGCCGGCCGCCGGTGTCGCGTGATCGGCCGGATCTCGATGGACCAGACGGTGATCGACCTCGGTCCCGACACCGGTCTCGCCCCTGCCGAGGAGGGCGACCTGGTCACGGTCTTCGGGCCGGGTGGCGCAGGCGAGCCCACCGTCGCGGACTGGGCAGCGTGGTGCGACACGATCGAGCACGAGATCGTCACGGGAATCGGCGCCCGAGTCCGCCGTACTCCCCTCCGGCTGCCCTTGCGGGGCCTGCGATGAGCCGCCTGCGGGTCGCCGTCGTCGGCGGCGGGCAGAACTGCGAGCACCAGGTCTCCCTGGCGTCGGCCGCGTCGGTGGCGGCCGCCCTGGATCCGGGGAGGTACGACGTCGTCCGGCTCACCATCGACCCGGACGGCGAATGGTGGCACGCCGCGGGAGCCGGCCAGTCCGACGGGCACGGGGGTGTCGTAAGTCCGACGGGCACGGGGGTGTCGTCGGGCTGGCCGGGGCGGTGGGGTTGATCCGGTCCTGCGCCGTCGTACTGCCGGTCGTGCACGGTCCGCGCGGGGAGGACGGGACGCTGGCGGCGCTGTGCGAGCTGGCCGGCGTGGCCTACGTCGGCTCCGGAGTGCGGGCGGGCGCCCTCGCCATGGACAAGTGGGCCACCAAGCTGGTGGCCGAGGCGGTCGGCGTCCGCACCGCCGCGGGCCTCGTGGCCACCCGCGCGGACACCCTGGCCTTCACCGGGCCGGTCGTGGTCAAGCCGGTGTCGTCGGGCTCGAGCCACGGCGTCACGCGCGTCGACCGCGCCGAGCACCTCGCCGGCGCGCTCGAGCTCGCTCTCTCGCTCGACGACCGGGCGCTGGTCGAGGAGGTCGTCCACGGACGGGAGATCGACCTCGCCGTGCTGCGCGCACCCGACGACACCCTCCTGGTCGCGCCCGCGCTCGAGGTCGTGGGCGAGGGCGTCTTCGACACCGAGACCAAGTACGACGGGAGCGCGGTCTTCCGGCTCCCCGCCGATCTCGACGACGTCCAGCGCAAGGAGCTGGAGGCGGCGGCCGTGACGATGTACGAGGCCCTCGGCTGTCGTGGGGTGGCCCGGATCGACTTCTTCCTCACCGCCTCGGGGCCGGTGCTCAACGAGGTCAACACGATGCCGGGGATGACCGAGCAGTCGCAGGTGCCGAAGATGTTCGCCGCGGCCGGCCTGCCCTATCCCGAGCTCCTCGACCTGATGGTGTGCGCGGCCAGGTGAGCCGTGGTTCCATTGCCGGGTCGCTCACCCACCCACCTGGCAGGAGGTCTCCGATGAGGCGACCGTCGTGGCTGCTGGATGCGGCCGTGGGTGGTGTGGTGGCCGGCTTCGGGATCTGGGAGGCCATGACCCGGGCGCCGTGGTGGGAGGACACCCCCACCATCGGGTTCCTGGTGGGACTCGGCATGGCTGTGGCCGCCGGGCTGTTCCGGCTGCGACCCGGGCTGGCGGTGATCCTGGTCTGGCTGTCGTGCGGGCTGCAGGTGATCTCCGGCATCGACCTGATGATCGTCGAGCTCGCCGCTCTCCTGGTGTCCTACGGGGCGGCCAGGCACGGCAGCCGCCTCACCCTCTGGGTCAGCGGGCTCTCCATCCCGGTCGGCTCGATCATCGCCCTGCTCTGGGTGCAGAACTACGGCGACACCTGGTTCTCCTCCTTCGGCATCCGGCTGCTCGGAGTCGAGCTGGCCTACGGTCGGCCCACCACGACGGTGCTGGTGGGCGGGCTGCTGGTGCTGCTCACCCTGAGCGTGCCGTGGCTGGTCGGCCTGACCTATCGGATCCGTCAGCAGGCCCAGGCCTCGGCCATCGCCCAAGCGACCGCCGAGGAGGGTCGCTCCCAGGCGGAGGAGATCGCGCGGCTGCGTGAGGAGCAGGCCACGCTGGCGCGCGACGTCCACGACGTGGTCGGCCACTCGTTGGCGGTGATCCTCGCCCAGGCCGAGTCCGCGCAGTTCCTCAAGGACGGCGACAACGCGGGGTTGAAGCAGACGATGGCCAACATCGCGGTGTCGGCCCGGACCTCGCTGCAGGACGTGCGGCAGGTGCTCGCGCCCTCGCCCCACCCGGGTTCGACCCGAGTCACCGGCGGCCTGGACAGCCTGATCGAGGGTGTGCGCTCCAGCGGGCACGAGGTGTCCTCCAGCCAGGTGGGCACCCCCCAGCCGCTGCCGCCCGAGCTCGAGGTGGTGGCCTACCGGGTGCTCCAGGAGATGCTCACCAACGCGATTCGGCACGGGCGTCGAGGCGAGCCCGTCGGTGTCGAACGGCACTGGCAGGGCGAGCTACGCATCGAGGTGCGCAACGTGGTCGACGAGTCCCAGGAGGAGACCCGGCCGATGGCAGCCCGACACCCGTCGGACGTCGCCGAGGTGCCACCCGGCCAGGGCCTCGACGGCATGCGACGACGCCTGGAGTCGGTCGGCGGGCGGCTCGACGTACGCCGCCGGGAGGAGTCGCCCGGGGCGACCTTCACCACCACCGCCTGGGTGCCGCTGCGAGCGGCCGGATGATCCGCGTGCTGCTGGTCGACGACCAGGAACTGTTCCGAGCCGGGGTCGCGGTGATCATCGACGCTCAGCCCGACATGGAGGTCGTCGGCTCCGCGGCCGACGGGGTCGAGGCGATCCGCCTCGTCGACGAGCTCGCCCCCGACGTGGTGCTGATGGACATCCGGATGCCGGAGATGGACGGGGTGGAGGCGACCCGGCAGATCTTCAGCGCCGGCCGTGCAGCGCAACGGGCCGCACCGGTGCGGGTGATCGTGCTGACCACGTTCAACCTCGACGACCGGGCCGCGACCGCCATCCGGCACGGAGCCAGCGGCTTCCTGCTCAAGGACACCACCCCGCAGCAGCTGGGCGACGCCATCCGGACCGTTCAGGCCGGCAACGCGGTGCTGGCCCCCGAGGACCTGTCCACCTTGCTGGAGGGCCAGTTCCGGGCCCGCGCGGCCGTGCCCCCGGCGTACCTCTCACTCACCGACAAGGAGCGGGAGGTGTTCGCCGCCGTCGCCAAGGGGCTGTCCAACACCGAGATCGCTGCCCAGGTCTACGCCGGGGAGTCGACGGTGAAGACCCACGTCGGCGCGATCCTGCGCAAGCTCAGCCTGCGAGACCGCGTCCAGATCGTGGTGTTTGCGCACGAGCACGGGCTTGCCGTGTGACGCAGCGGCGTGACCGTCAGAAGCCCAGCTTGGTGGGACCGGCGGACTCCCGGCGTACGACCTGGCCCTTGTCGTGGGCGGTGTCGCGCAGCGCAGCTTGGAACTCGACCATCTTCTGTCGCAGGCCTCCGTCGGAGGCGGCGAGGATGCGTACGGCGAGCAGGCCGGCGTTGCGGGCGTTGCCGACCGCGACCGTGGCCACGGGGACACCGGCGGGCATCTGCACGATCGACAGCAGCGAGTCCATGCCGTCGAGGTACTTCAACGCCACGGGTACGCCGATCACCGGCAGCGGGGTGACCGCGGCCAGCATGCCGGGCAGGTGCGCTGCCCCGCCCGCTCCGGCGATGATCACCGACAGGCCCCTGTCGACAGCGGTCCGCCCGTAGTCGAGCATCTCCTCGGGCATCCGGTGCGCGGAGACGACGTCGGCCTCGAAGCTCACGTCGAACTCCGCCAGGGCCTCGGCCGCAGCCTTCATCACGGGCCAGTCGGAGTCCGACCCCATCACGATGCCAACACTCATTGCCCTACTCGCTTTCGTTGCCGAGGTCACCACGGAACCAGGCGGCCGCATGGCGCGCTCGCTCCAGACAATCATCGAGGTCGTCGCCGTAGGTGTTGACGTGGCCGACCTTTCGCCCAGGGCGTAGTTCCTTGCCGTAGAGGTGCACCCGCAGGAACGGGTCGCGGGCCATCGCATGCGGGAACCCGTCGTAGAGCCGCCCGGTCTCGGCGGGGCCGCCCAGGATGTTCACCATCACCGTCCAGCGATTGCGCGGCTGCGGTGATCCGAGGGGCAGGTCCATCACCGCACGCAGGTGGTTCTCGAACTGGGAGGTCACCGCACCGTCCTGGCTCCAGTGCCCGGTGTTGTGGGGTCGCATGGCGAGCTCGTTGACCAGGATGCGGCCGTCGGTGGTCTCGAAGAGCTCGACCGCCAGGATGCCGGTGACCCCGAGCTCACCGGCGATCCGCAGCGCGATGGCCTGAGCCTGCCCGGCCAGCTCGGGGTGGAGATCGGGCGCGGGGGCGATGACCTCGCGGCACACACCGTCGACCTGGGTCGACTCGACCACGGGGTACGCCGCAGCCTGGCCGCTGGGTGAGCGCGCGACCAGCGCCGACAGCTCGCGCCTGAAGTCGACGAGCTCCTCGGCCAGGATCTGCACCCCGGCCCGGTCGGCGGTCTCGAACGCCTCCGCACACTCGTCGACCCCGGAGACCACCCAGACACCCTTGCCGTCGTAGCCGCCCCGGGTCGTCTTCAGCACTGCCGGGAAGCCGAACGCCGCCACGTCGTCGGGGTCGGTGACCAGCGCGTGGCGAGGGCAGGGTACGCCGAGCGCCGACAGCCGCGCCCGCATCACGCCCTTGTCCTGGGCGTGCACGAGCGCGTCGGGCCCGGGGTGTACGGCGATGCCGGCGTCCTCGAGGGCGTGCAGGTGCTCGGTCGGGACGTGCTCGTGGTCGAAGGTGACCACCGCACAGCCCTGGGTGACCTGCCTCAGCGTGTCGAGGTCGCGATAGTCGCCGACCAGGTGGTCGCCGATCACCTGGGCGGCCGACACGCCTTCGGCCTCGGCCAGCAGGCGAAGCGGCAGCCCGAGCGCGATGGCGGGCTGGGCCATCATCCGGGCCAGCTGACCGCCGCCGATGACGGCCAGTCTGGGAGCGGTCGGGGCGGAGGGAGAGGTCACAGGCAGCAAGGCTAGTGCTGCGGTGGCACCTGCTCGAAGCGGAGTCCCTTCCCACGGATGGTGGTGATCAGGGTGGGCCTGCGCGGGTCGTCGCCCAACTTGCGGCGCAGCCAGCCCAGGTGGACGTCGATGGTCTTGGACGAGGTGTAGAACGTCGTGTTCCAGACCTCTTTCATCAGCTCTTCACGGCGCACGATCTGACCAGGACGGGTCATCACCGCCTGGAGGAGGTCGAACTCCTTGCGGGAGAGCATGATCTCTCGACCTGCCCGCCACACACGTCTCGCGTCCGGGTCGATCCGGACGTCCTGCACCTGAGCCATGTCGCAAGGTTAGAAATCGGATCGCCTCTGAGCGGCCGAATGCGCAAAGTTAAACCGATCGGACCAGTCGACCTCCCCGAAATGACCAGAAGACCAGCCGAGGGCTCAGTGGCGGCGTACCGTCACCGGTTCGACCAACCCGAAGCCTCGCAGCGGTCTCGGCGGAAGCCGACGGGTCTCGAAGTCGACCGTGGGCAGCAGTCGTGCCGTCGCGTCGTCGATGATCACCCGGTTGCGTCGGGCGACCGTGGTCAGCCGCGCGGCGAGGTTGACCGGCGGACCGAAGACGTCGCCGAGCCGCAGGACGACCGAGCCGGTGGCGAGCCCGAGACGTACGTCGGGCATCCGGTCGTCGCGCCCGATCACCTCGATGATGCCCTCGGCGGTGTCCAACGCCCGGACCGGGTCGTCGTTCACGAACAGCACCGAGTCGCCGAGGCTCTTGATGGCCCGGCCGGAGTGGGCGGCGATGACGTCGTGGACGCGGGACTCGAAGGTCTCCACCAGGTCCCCGATGCGGTGCTCGGCCATCTCGTTGGACAGCGCCGTGAAGGCGACGAGGTCGGCGAACCCGACGGTGACCTCGGTGGTGTTCAGCTCCTCGTCGTTGGCCCCGAGCGCCTCGGCCCGCGCGACCGCCGCGGCCAGGTGACGGCGCCAGGCATAGACGAGCAGCTCCTCGAACGGCCGGCCGATCCGCGCCAGCAGGTCGACCGAGGCGTCCAGGCGACTCTGGTCAGGCTCCATGGTGAGCAGGTTGGGCACCACCGACGCGGTCTCCCAGTCGGCCAGCCGGGCCATCGTCTGGCCCACCCCTCGCGTCATGTTCAGGGCGGTGTCGAGATCGACGAGGCCACCGTCGACGATGCTGACCAGCGTGCTCACGGCCTGGGCGTCGGACTCGGTGAACATCATCTCGCCCTGGAGCTCGGGGAAGCCGAGCGCTCGCCAGAGTCGCCGAGTGAGCTCGACGTCGGCACCGCTGTGCTCGGCGACGTCCTGAGCGGTCAGGTTCGCCGTCTCACCGAGGATGACCTTCTCGAGGTCCTCGCGGGTGTGTCGCCGCTCAGGAGCCATCGTGATGGCGCTCGCCGCTGAGCCTGTTGAGCTCTTCGGCCACCTTCAGCTGCACCTGCTCGACCTGGGGGATGTCGTGAAGGTCGACCCGGCCGTCGGTGCTCGCGTCGGAGACGACCAGCGTGCCGCAGCCGAACATCCGATCGATGATGCCCATCTCGAAGTCGACACCGCTGATCCGGTTGAGGGGGATGGTGCGACCCTCCTTGGCGATGAAACCGGAGCGGGTGATGAGGCGGCGGTTCGTGAAGGTGTAGGTCGTGGTGTACCAGGTGATGATCGGGCGGACGACCAGCCAGATGATCGCGATCAGGACGATCGCCCACACGACGAGGCGTGGGACGTTGCTGCCGGAGTCGCCGATCAGGTTGCCCACCACGACACCGGCGGCGAGCAGCACGACCAGCAACAGGATCGGCAGGGCCAGGACCTTCGGATGCGTGCGCGTGCCGACGACGACGTGTTCGCCGTCGTTGAGAAGACTGCGGGAGATTGCCACGTCCGAATCATGTCACTGATCGGAGCTGCGGACGTGGACAACGTCACCGGCGCCCACGACCGTCGTGCCGGCGGGGCTCTCGACGACCAGCCGGCCGCGCGCGTCGACGTCTCGAGCGGTCCCGTGCACCGCGGATCCGCCGGGGAGGTCGACCCGCACCTGGCGTCCGATCGTCGAGCAGTGCCGCACGTAGGCGGCGCGGAGGAACTCGTCGCTGCCGTCGGCCGACCACTCGGCGTACGAGCGGTGCAGCTCGGCGAGGACCGCCAGGAGTACGCCGGTCCGGTCGGGGGCCGAGCTCAGCTCGATGCCCAGCGAGGTGGCGGTGTCCACCGGGAGCTCCTCGCGGGCCGTCGACACGTTGATCCCCACGCCGACCACAGCGGCGGGCCCGCTGGACCCGTCGACCCGCTCCAGCAGGATGCCGGCCACCTTGAGCTCGCCGATGAGGACGTCGTTGGGCCACTTCACGCTCAGCTCGACCTCGTGGACCGCGAGGGCCGCGCGCACCGCCTCGCCGACGAGGAGGGGCAGCCACGGCCAGCGGGAGGCGTCGACCTCGGGGCGGAGCAGCACCGAGAACGTCAGCGCGGCTCGATCAGGGGTCACCCAGGTGCGATCGAGGCGACCGCGTCCAGCCGTCTGGTGCTCGGTCACGAGGACCTGCTGGGCCCCGCCCTGCCTGGCCCGCTCGGCGAGGACGGCGTTCGTCGATCCGGTCTCCTCGAGCACCTCCACCGGCCAGGGCGCGGCGCTGAGCGCCACCTCGTCGAGTGATCTGCGCCATACGCCGTTGTCCGCCATGAGCACTAGATTGACGCACGGAGAGCCAAGGAGGCCACTTGTGAGTGCAGAGGCGACGTCGAGCGAGACGGGGACGCCGGAGATCGACGTCCACAGCACGGCGGGCAAGCTCGCGGATCTGGAGCGACGTCTCGACGAGGCGGTGCATGCGGGGTCGGCGAAGGCGATCGAGAAGCAGCACGCGAAGGGTCGTCAGACCGCGCGGGAGCGGATCGAGCAGCTCTTCGACGAGGGCTCCTTCGTCGAGCTCGACGAGCTGGCCCGGCACCGCTCCACGGCCTTCGGGCTGGAGAAGAAGCGGCCCTACGGCGACGGCGTGGTCACCGGCTACGGCACCATCGACGGTCGTCAGGTCTGCGTGTTCTCCCAGGACTTCACCGTCTTCGGCGGGTCGCTGGGTGAGGTCTACGGCGAGAAGATCACCAAGGTGATGGACCTGGCCATCAAGACCGGCTGCCCGATCATCGGCATCAACGAGGGCGCCGGCGCCCGCATCCAGGAGGGCGTGGTCTCGCTCGGGCTGTACGGCGAGATCTTCCGCCGCAATGTGCACGCGTCGGGGGTGATCCCGCAGATCTCGATGATCATGGGTTCCTGTGCCGGGGGGCACGTCTACTCCCCCGCGGTCACCGACTTCACGATCATGGTCGACGGCAGCTCCAACATGTTCATCACCGGACCCGACGTGATCAAGACCGTCACCGGCGAGGACGTCACCATGGAGGAGCTCGGCGGGGCCCGCACCCACAACACCAAGTCCGGCAACGCCCACTACATGGGCGCCGACGAGGCCGACGCCATCGACTACGTCAAGGCGCTGCTGTCCTACCTGCCGCAGAACAACCTCGACGAGGCGGTCGTCTACGAGCAGCCTGCCGATCTCACGGTCACCGACCTCGACCTGTCTTTGGACACCCTCATCCCCGACTCCCCCAACCAGCCCTACGACATGCACACCGTGATCGAGGCCGTGCTGGACGACGAGGAGTTCCTGGAGGTCCAGCCGCTCTTCGCCCCCAACATCCTGATCGGGTTCGGCCGGGTCGAGGGCCGACCGGTCGGGGTGGTGGCCAACCAGCCGATGCAGTTCGCCGGCACCCTCGACATCGACGCCTCCGAGAAGGCGGCCCGGTTCGTGCGCACCTGCGACGCCTTCAACATCCCGGTGATCACCTTCGTCGACGTGCCCGGGTTCCTGCCCGGCACCGACCAGGAGTGGAACGGCATCATCCGCCGCGGCGCCAAGCTGATCTACGCCTACGCCGAGGCCACCGTCCCGCTGATCACCATCATCACCCGCAAGGCCTACGGCGGCGCCTACGACGTGATGGGCTCCAAGCACCTCGGCGCCGACATCAACGTCGCCTGGCCCACCGCCCAGATCGCGGTGATGGGCGCCCAGGGCGCGGTCAACATCCTCTACCGCAACGAGATCAAACAAGCCCTCGCCGACGGCAACGAGCCCGAACGCCGAGCCGAGCTCGTCCAGGAATACGAGGACACCCTCGCCAACCCCTACATCGCCGCCGAACGCGGCTACATCGACGCCGTCATCGCCCCCCACGAGACCCGCCTCGAGATCGTCCGCGCCCTGCGGCTGCTCGCCACCAAACGCGAGACCCTGCCCCCCAAGAAGCACGGGAACATCCCCCTATGACCGACCAGCCCGTCCTGCGCGTCATCACCCCCGACGCCACCCCCGAGGAGATCGCCGCCCTCGTGGCCGTCTTCGCCAGCCTCCAGTCCCAGGCCACGCCCGCACCCACGCCCCGCTCGGTCTGGGCAGCACCGGCTCGCGGACACCGTCGGCCGCTCCAGGTCTCTCGGGGCGGCTGGCGCAGCAGCGTCCGCTGACGAACGGTTCATCAAGGGATGCAGGCGAACCGCCACTTCCCATGGTGAGTTCACCGTGGGAGGAGTCGGTTCAGCACGGACAGCCCTGAGTTTCACGCGGGATGTCGAAGGAATCGCTCGATGCGCTTGGCAGTGAGCTGGGGCCGACCGAGATCCGCCCAGACCAGACGAACCATGGGCCAGCCAGTGATCTCTCGTAGCAGGTCCTCTCGCTGCTTCTCGGCGAAGACCACGTCACCTGGAGTGACCCCGGGCTCGACCAAGCGTCCGTACTTGATCGCGCCGTCGAACTCGCCGAGCAGCCCGTGGTCAGGCCATCCCCAATCACACGTGCCGGCCAGGCGTCCGAGGTCGTCGTACACCTCGAACTGAAGCTCCGGCGCAGGGAGGTGCGCTGCCCAGAAGAGGTAGCGTCCCACGCTCTCTCCGGGACTCTGAGCACCCGCATCGGCCATCCGCACCGGGATCTGCATGGCCCGCATGAACGGCCAGTGCTTGAGCAACTCGAATTGCCTCTCGAGCGACTCGTGCGTGGCCAGACCCCGGTGGAGCAATGAGTCGACCAGTACCACCCGAGCGCCACCCCGGGCACGCGAGCCGGCCTCGAGAGCACACCGTTCCGGCGAGAGCACCTGACGGCCGTTCACGACGTGAACGTCGTCCTCCGAGCAGAAGCCCTCGTGGTGCACGACGTCTCCTTCGATCCGGCCGGCTCCGCCATCGAGTCGCGTGACGTGAACGCGGCTGAGATCCAGGTTCAGCGTCGCGATGCCATGCTCGAGGCAACCAGACGGTCCACTGAGGGCGACGTGTGGGCCGAGCGAGTCGAGGACGCAGCCGGCTCGGACACGATGCCGTGCCGTCTCGTCGAGCCCGGCCCAATGTGGCGCGGCCGTGTAGTAGCCACGCCGAATGCGGTGCCAGAGCCTGAGCCGCATTGCTCGCGAGACCGCCTTGTCGTCATAGCCGAACTCCCGGGCCTGACTGCGGGTGAAGAAGCCTTGAAGGTCATCCAGAGCGCTGAGCGGATCCACGTGCTGATCGTCCGACCACCGCGTAGAGACGGCCCTCGCCGACAGTGTCCCTGTGGATCGCTCATGGCCGCGCTCATCTTGTGGAGAACTGTCGGTCCAACAGCTGGATTCCGGCGAGTACGGCGTACGGGCTCACCACGGTCGGCCTCCACTTCCCTCGGTGAGCTCACCGTGGAAACAGCTGGTTCGTCTGCATCCCATGATGGAACTCCCGCCAGCCGCTCTACGCTCGGAGCATGCTGCAGCCTGGTCCGACCAATGCCATCACCGACGTGCCGGGCATCCGGGTCGGGCACGCGCAGCGCACCGACGAGGGCTGGCTCACCGGAACGACCATCGTCCTCCCCACTGCTGAGGGAGCGGTCGCCGGAGTCGACGTACGAGGGGGCGGGCCGGGCACGCGCGAGACCGACGTCCTCGATCCGCGCAACCTGGTCGAGCGCGCGCACGCCATCGTGCTCAGTGGCGGGTCCGCGCTGGGCCTGGCCGCGGCCGACGGCGTGACGCGGGCCCTGTTCGACGAGGGCATCGGCTATCCCATGGGCGCACCGGGCGAGGTCGTGCCGATCGTGCCGGCCGCGATCCTGTTCGACCTCGGCCGCGGTGGCGTCTTCGGGAACGCCCCCGACGCGGAGCTCGGCAGAGCGGCGTACGCCGCGGCCGGCGCCTCGACGCCCACCGGTTGCGTGGGTGCCGGCACCGGCGCCCGGGCGGGAGGTCTCAAGGGAGCCGTGGGTACGGCGTCCGCGGTGCTGCCCGACGGCACCATCGTCGGCGCACTGGTGGCGGTGAACGCACTCGGCTCCTGCGTCGATCCGGTGACCGGTGAGCTGTACGCCGCCCGCCACTGTCTGCCCGGCGACCTTCCTCCCCTCCACCTTCCCGCCGAGGCCGAGCTCGCGGCGGCCCGGGCTGCGGCCACCCTGGTTCCCGGAGCTCACCTCGCCACGACCGTCGGCGTCCTGGCGACAGACCGAACGCTGACCAAGGCACAGTGCGCCAAGGTCTCGGGCATCGGCCACGACGGGCTCGCTCGCGCGATCCGACCGGTGCACACCATGTTCGACGGCGACACTCTCTTCACTCTCGCGACCGGGGGGCGGGATGCTCCCGACCAGCTCGAGTTCCACGCGCTGCTCGAAGCGGCAGCCGACTGCGTGACCCGGGCCGTCGCCCGGGCGATGCTGGCTGCCACGTCCGCCGCCGGGCTCAGATCCTTCCGCGACGCCTTCCCCTCCGCCGTCGGGGCCGGCCCCGAGCGCTAGCCTCCTGGCTGTGACCCGACTGGTGCTGGCCTCGAAGTCCCCGGCGCGACTGGCCACCCTGCAGGCCGCGGGGGTGCAGCCGACCGTGATCGTCAGCGGCGTCGACGAGTCGACGATCACCGACGTGCCACCCGCCGAGCTGGCACTCCAGCTGGCGGAGCTCAAGGCAGCGGCGGTGGCGAGCCGGCCGGAGGCTCCGCACGATGCCGTCGTGCTGGGCTGCGACTCCGTGCTCGAGCTCGACGGCGAGGCGTTCGGCAAACCCGACTCAGCGGACGAGGCCACCCGACGCTGGCAGGCCATGCGGGGCCGGACCGGTGTCCTGCACACCGGTCACAGCCTGCACGACCTGCCCAGTGGCCGCGTCGCCGCGGCGATCGCGTCCACCACCGTCCACTTCGCCGAGGTCAGCGACGCCGAGATCGCGGCGTACGTCGCGACCGGCGAGCCGCTGCAGGTGGCCGGGGCGTTCACCGTCGACGGCCTGGGCGGCGCCTTCGTCACCCGCATCGAGGGCGACCACCACAACGTGGTGGGCGTGAGCCTTCCGCTGCTCCGTGACCTGCTCGCCGAGCTCGGCCACGAGTGGACCGACCTCTGGACCACCTGAGCCCGGTTCAGGACCTCCGCGCGCGACCGGGCGCGAACAGGGCTGCGACCACCGCGACCGCCACCGCACCCGCTCCCGTCAGCAGCGCCGGCCCGATGGCCCCGGTGTAGCCGGTCGGGGTCAGCTCGCCGCCGTTGCTCTCGAAGACCGCCACCAGCAGGGCGATCCCGAGCGCCACCCCGAACTCACGCACCGTCGAGTTGGCCGAGCTCGCGATCGCGAAGTCGCTCTCGCGAAGCCCGTCGAGGGTGGCGGTCGCGTTGGGCGCGAAGGTCAGACCCATGCCGATGCCGGCCATCGCGAGCGCCGGGACGAAGGCGGAGTAGGACGACAGGTTCTCGGCCAGCACCGCCAGCCAGACCAGCGCGCCGGCCTGGAGGACGAGTCCGGACAGCAGCAGCGAACGCAGGCCGGTGCGCGACGCGAAGGCGCCAGCCAGCGGAGCGACGATCATGGGGGCAGCCGTCCAGGGAAGGGTCCGGATGCCTGCCTCCAGCGGGCTGTAGCCCTGCACGATCTGGAGGTACTGCGCCAGCAGGAACACCGCACCGAACATGCCGAGGGTGAAGAACAGCCCGATCGCGTTGGCGCTGGAGAACCCGCGGCTCGAGAACAGGCGCAGCGGGAGCACGGCGTGGGCCCGACCGCGGGCGTGGACGACGTACGCCGGGATCAGCGCCAGCGAGCCCAGCAGGGAGCCGAGCACGACCGGCGAGGTCCAGCCGTCGTCGTTGCCGTGGACGATGCCCCAGATGCCCAGGAAGACCGCACCACCGAGGAGCAGGGTGCCGCGCAGGTCCAGCCGTTGCCAGACTCCTGTGGACTCGTCGACCGCCCAGGCGAGCAGCGGGACGGCGACCAGCGCGACGGGCACGTTGAGCCAGAAGATGGCCTGCCAGCTGACGCCTTCGACCACGGCACCACCGATCACCGGACCCAGCGCGACCCCGAGGCCGGAGACTCCGCCCCAGATCCCGATCGCGGCGGCGCGCCTGGCCGGCGGCACCGCCGCGGCGAGCAGGGTCAGCGACAGCGGCATGACCGCGGCGGCGCCGAGACCCTGGAAGGCGCGGGCCACGATCAGCGCCTCGGACGAGGTGCTCAGCGCCGAGGCGATCGAGGCGGTCGTGAACAGCACGATCCCACCGAGCATCACGCGCTTGCGACCGATGCGGTCGCCCAGTGTCGCCGCGGGCAGCATGAAGGTGGCGAAGGTCAGGGTGTAGGCGTTGAGAAACCACGCCAGCTGGTCGACCGAGGAGCCCAGGTCGGCCTGGATCACCGGCAGCGCGCTGGTCAGCACCAGGTTGTCGAGGGTGGCCATGAACATCGGCAGCGAGGTCGCGAGGATGGCGACCCAGAGCGGAACCCTGCGGCGCGCGGGGGCGTTGGGCTCCGGGTTCACCGGATCGGCCGGCACCGTGACGGAGAGGGTCGTCATCAGGGACATCCCATCTAGAAGGCATTGAATGATTACTTACGTCCCACCACGTTAAGTAATCAAGTGATAATCTGTCAACCATGGCCTCGAACCCCCCTGCCCCGACCTCGCGACTCAGCGGCGAGGACCGCCGCGAGCTCGTGCTCGCCGCCGCCATGCGCGCCTTCGCCCGCAGCGGCTACGCCGGCACCAGCACCGACGCGGTGGCGCGTGAGGCAGGCGTGTCCCAGCCGTACGTCGTCCGCATCTTCGGCACCAAGCTTGACCTGTTCCTCGAGGTCTTCACCCTGGCCACCGCACGGATCGGTGCCGCCTTCGAAGCCGTCCTCGCCGAGGCGCCGTTCGACCCCGACAGCGAGGAGGACTGGGAGCGGATGGGCATGGCCTACACCGGGCTGCTCGCTGACCGCGACTTCCTCCTGGTGATGATGCACGGCTTCTCCGCCGCCGGGATCCCCGAGATCGGCGCCCGCGCCAGGCAGGGCATGGCGGCGATCTTCGAGATCCTCAAGCGCACCGGCTGCACCGACGACACGGCTCGCGACTTCGTGGCCCAGGGCATGCTGCTCAACGTGATGATCGCGATCCGCGCACCCGAGCACGTCTCCGAGGACGGTGCGCTGGCTCAGCTCACGGTGTGCGCGTTCGGGGAGTCACTGGCGACGGTGGCGTCCTGACCCCCGGCGGGGCCGCGTCGCGAAGCTGGCTGAACACCACGGTGCGGAACAGGTAGAAACGGGCGACCATCCCCAGCGACAGCCCGATCACGTTGGCAGACAGGTTGTCGGCCCACGGGTCGTCGAGGCCCAGCACGGTGCGGCTGAACCACAGGCAGCCCACGGGCAGGGACATCGTGGCGAGGTTGATCAGGATGTACGCCGTCCGTCCGCCGTCGGCGTACGTCGTCTCGCGGTGCTTGAAGGCCCAGTGCCGACTTCCGCGATAGCTGACGACCATGCCCACGCTGTTGGCGAGCACGTAGGCGAGCACGGCATGGTCGCGCAACGGTGGCTCGCTGACGGCCCAGTTGCCGTGCACGAGCAGGTTGAACAGGAACAGTGCGACCAGCGTCGCGACCCCTCCGACGGCGAGGAAGCGCGCGACCTCGTCGAGTCGCCGCCGCCGGTCCATGCGGACAGCGTATGCGCTCGCGACACGCCTCCAGGGTCGCCGTGCCGGACGTCGAGGATTGGCCGAGGCGGGTCTGGTCTCGCTAGCATGCTCGACTTCCTCATCCCCAAGGAGTCCCCATGGCCAACCTCCCCCGCCTGGCCCTGGCAACCATTGCCACCCTGACCACCACCGCAGCCCTCATGTCGCCGGCGCCGGCGCAGGCTGCCCGCGAGCCCTGGTCGAGCATGAAGCAGGCCCGCCAGGTCACCGACCCGAGAATCACCGAGGCGAGCGGTCTCACCCGCAGCACCTATGCGCGCTCGACGATCATGGTGCACAACGACAGCGGTGACACCTCCCGCTTCTTCGCCCTGTCGCGCACCGGCGCGACGCGGGCCGTCTTCACGCTGCCGAGCGCTCCGCACAACGACTGGGAGGACGCCGCCTCCGGACCTCACCACACCCTGTGGTTCGGCGACATCGGCGACAACTCCGTGCACCGGAGCACGATCTCGGTGATCCGCGTCAAGGAGCCCCGTGACCTGACCAGCCGCTCACTGGCGAGCAGGACATTCACCCTCCGCTACCCCGATGGGGCTCACAACGCCGAGGCCCTGATGGTGCGACCCCGGTCGGGACGGGTCTACATCGTCACGAAGGATGCCAGCGGAGGCCACATCTACCGCGCCCCCAAGACCCTGCGTGCCGGCGCCGTCAACCGGCTCAAGAAGGTCGCCAGCGCACCGGCGACCGTCACGGGAGCCGACTTCTCGCCCAACGGGGAGCGCTTCGTCCTGCGCACCTACACCCGCGCCTACCTCTACCGCGGGGTCGGCAAGTCCGCGTTCCGCGTGATCAGGCTGCCCTCGTCCGGAGAGTCGATCGGCTACAGCCGCTCGGGACGGGCCATCAACATCGGCAGCGAAGGCGCCGACCAGCCCATCTGGCGCATCGACCGCTGAGAGCGTCAGATCATTCGACCGGCAGGCCGAGACCCCGCGCGATCAGCATGCGCTGGACCTCCGAGGTGCCCTCCCCGATCTCGAGGACCTTGGCATCGCGGTAGAACCGGGTGACCGGATATTCCTCCATGAAGCCGTAGCCACCGAAGACCTGGGTGGCGATCCGCGTGGCGGTGACGGCCGACTCGGTGGCGTAGAGCTTGGCGACCGCGGCGGCCTGCTTGAACTCCTTCATGCTGGCCCCACCGGGTGAGTCCATCGAGTCCTTGAGCGCAGCCGCGCGGTAGGTCAGCAACCGGGATGCGTGCGCCATCACCTCGAGGTCGGCGATCTGGAACGCGACGCCCTGCTTGCGCCCGATCGGCCCCCCGAAGGTCTGACGCTCACCGGCGTACTGCACCGACATCTTGAGACAGGCCTGGATGCACCCGACGGCGAGAGCGGCGATCGCCACCCGGCCGTCGTCCAGGGTCGCCAGGAACTGAGCGAAGCCTCGGCCACGCTCGCCGAGCAGGTTGGCCTGTGGGACGTGGGCGTCGACGAAGCTGAGCGGGTGCGTGTCGGAGGCGTGCCAACCGAGCTTGTCGTAGGCCGGCTCGGCGGTGAAGCCGGGAGTGTCCGACGGGACGATGATCGTGGAGATCTCCGGTTTGCCGGCCTCCGTGACCCCCGTCCTGGCGGTCACGGTGACCAGCGAGGTGATCTCCGAGCCGGAGTTGGTGATGAACTGCTTGGCACCGTTGACCACCCACTCGCCATCGACCTGCTCGGCCTTGGTGCGCGTGGCGCCGGCGTCGGACCCGGCCCCCGGCTCGGTGAGTCCGAAGCCCGCCAACCGCTCACCGCTGACCAGATCGGGCAACCAGGTCTGGCGCTGCTCGTCGGTGCCGAAGGTGAGGATCGGGTTGATCCCGAGCCCGACCGCGGCCTCCAGCGTGATCCCCATCGACTGGTCGACGCGGCCGATCTCCTCGATCGCCAGGCACAGGGAGGTGAAGGCGCCGTCCTCGCCGGTGAGCCCGGCTCCGCCGTACTCCTCGGGGGCGGTCAGGCCGAACAACCCCAGGGTTCCCATAGCCCGCACGACATCGACGGGGAAGTGGTGCTCGCGGTCCCACCGCGCAGCGTGAGGCGCGATCTCAGCCTCGGCGAACTCGCGAACGGTACGCCGGAAGCTCTCGTGCTCGGCCGACAACTGGAAGTCCATGCCGGTCATGCTAACCCCCAGGGTTAACAGCCGCTAACCGTTGTCAGTGTCGCCGAGCCGTGGTTGTATGCACAGGCAAGGACTCGGGCCAGCACGACCTGCTGCTCCGTGTCCGAAATCCATGGAGACAGGGAGTGCACTACATGCGTCACACGACACAGTTACGGACGCTGGGGGTCGCGACCGCGATTGCCCTCGCGGCCGCTCTGGCGACACCGGCAGGCCTGGCCGGCGCCTCACCGGCAGCCACCGCCGCACCCGCCAAGGCAGCAGTGGGCGACGACGGCGGCGACCTCGCGCCGGTCGCGCCCGACTACAACAACGGCAAGTCACTGCCGCTCGACAAGTCCTCGATCCGCGCCATGCGCAAGCAGGCCAGTGCGGCTGCCGCAGCCGACTCAGGGGTCGGCGACTCCAAGACCTGGCTGGCACTCGACGACGCCGAAGGCGGCATCTACGCGAAGACCTACACCCTGCGGGGTCTGGGAGACCACATCCAGGTGTGGGTCGCCGACGACCGCGAGTTCCCGACCGGTGACTGCCGCAACGACCTCGCGCTCACCGACATCACCGATGCCCAGGTGGACAACTTCGTCAGCGAGTTCGACTCCAACATCTACCCCAAGGAGTCGGAGTCCTTCTCGGTCCCGCCGAGCCTCGACGGCACCGACGCGCCGCTGGCCGGAATGCTCGGCGAACCCGCCGACTACTACCAGGTCACCGAAGACCAGGCCGACGACATCGTGGTCCTCGTCGACAACGTCAGGGACGCCAACTTCTACGACCCGACGACGCCCGACGGCCAGACCTACATCGCCGGGTTCTTCTACTCGTTGTTCAACAACTACGTGAACCGCAACGTGATGACGATCGACGCGTTCGACTGGCTCCACCGCACCGGCGCGACTCCTCCCGACGACTCGGCCGACCAGGCCTACATCGACTGCGCCGCCGCGCTGGGCCAGACCCGTCCGTTCGGCACCCCCCGTCCCCGACTCTACGAGGGCACCTTCGCCCACGAATACCAGCACCTGCTGGAGAGCTACGAAGACGCCGACGAGGCGTCGTGGGTCAACGAGGGCCTCTCCGACTACGCCCAGAGCCTGGTCGGCTACGTCGACACCACCCTCCCGCCGGACGACCCGGCCGCCGACGGCCACCTCGCCTGCTTCAGCGGCTACCTCGGTGAGGACTTCGGCGGACCGGAGAACTCGCTGACCAACTGGCAGGACCAAGGGGCACCCGAGATCCTGTGTGACTACGGGGCTGCCTACTCGTTCATGCAATACCTCTTCGCCAAGTACGGCGAGGGCTTCATGAGCGCCCTGCACCGCGAGGACGGCAACGGACTCGTCGGACTCGACACCGTGCTCGACCAGTACGGATCGCCCAAGTCCGCGATGAACACGGTCCACGACTGGGCAGCCATGATGGCCCTCGACGGCGCCATCGACCGCAGCCACCGCCTCCGCGGCGGCTCGATCAAGTGGCTGACAGCCAACACGCTGTCGTCGAAGATCAACTGGGACACCGAGCAGGCCTACTCCACCCCCGGCGCACCCCCGAACGGCTCGGACTACGTGCGGCTTCGCGGGGCTGGTGGCCACTACCTCTCGGCCAACCAGATCAAGACGATCCGGTTCAGCGGCGCCAAGACCCTGGACCCGCTGCCGGTCGAGTGGACGGTCTCGGCGACGCCTCCGGACGCCACCACCGACGACACGACCTGCGGCTCCGTCCCTGAGGGCACCGGCGACGCGGCCCTGTACAGCGGTTGTGGCAGCAACCTGGACCGTTCCATCGTGCAGACGATCGACGTGCCGGCTGCCGGTGGGCAGCTGACCTATGACGCTCTGTGGGACACCGAGGAAGGGTGGGACGCGGGCTTCGCCCAGGTCTCCACCGACGGCGGTGACACCTGGACCTCGTTGGCCAGCGAAGACACCACCACCGATCACGACCCGGGTGCCATCCCGGGTGTGGTGTCCAACCTGCCCGGCCTGACCGGTGACTCCGGCACGTGGCGCACCCAGCACGCAGACCTGTCGGCCTACGCCGGTCAGAGCGTGCTGCTCGGGTTCCGCTACATCACCGACTCGGGAGTCGACGAGGGAGGCTTCTGGGTCCGCAACATCGACGTGGCAGGCACCTCCCTGTCGTCCTCGTCGATCGCTGACTGGCAGAGCATCACCCAGGTCAACCCGATCGCGGTGCCCGGCTTCAACGTGCGGCTGGTGGCCTACGACGCCGCCGGTCACTCGTGGACCGTCCGGCTCCCGAAGGGCCGCCTGATCACCCGACCCCACCTGCGCTGGCAGGCGGGTCACCACCACGGTCGGATCACGACCGTCGCGGCCATCGTGATGATGGATGACCCGAGCGAGACGATCACTCAGTACGGTCGTTACACGCTGAAGGTCAACGGAGTGCTTCAGCCCGGCGGCTGAACCTCCCGGTAGCACCCCTCGATGGGGCCGTTCAGCGCACGACCTTGAAGTTGAAGGTCGCTGTGCCGAGCGGCCCCATCAGGCGTACCCACAGAGGAAGCAGCATCTCGACTCCACGCGCCGTCGTGATGTCACCGAGGTCGATGACGTCGGTGTGCCCGAAGCTGGTGAGCAGATCGGTCACCACCGCCTTGGCGGCAGCATCGTCCCCCGACACGAAGACCGTGGTGCTCTCGCCCAGGGAGGCGGGGTCGATCATCACCGAGTTGTTCATCGTGTTGAGCGTCTTCACCACCCTGGCCTCCGGGAAGGCGCGCTGCAGCTGCTCGCCGACCGAGTCGGTGTTCGACACCGACAGCGTCGGCGGGAACCCGTCGGAGAAGTCGAGGGGGTTGCTGACGTCGATCACGACCTTGCCGGCCAGGTTCGCGGGCCCGGCCTGTCTCAGCACGTCGAGCGACACCCCTCCCCCGGTGGCGTTGACCACCAGCTCCGCACCGGCTGCTGCCTCGGCGAAGGTGGCCAGGGACACGGCCGGATGCCCGGCCGCCCACTCGGCGTACTCAGGCGACGCGGAGGTGGCCGCAGGATCGCGGGTCCCGACGACGACGTCATGGTGGAGGGCGGAGAGTCGGCCGGAGAGGGCGCGCCCCACGGCACCGGTCCCCAGCACTGCGATCTTCATGGTGACTGTCTACGCCCCGCACGCGCTGGAGACAACGACGAGGACAGCCGGCGCTCGACGTGACCCGTGTCACGCAGGGACCCTCGGGCGCGGGACGAAAGTGGCGATAGCCTGCGAGACGGACATCAGCACCGAGGACGAGGAGTCGAACCCGTGGCCCAGATCACGCCGTTGCAGAAGGTCTTGATCGCGAACCGCGGGGAGATCGCCGTGCGGGTGATCCGCGCGTGTCGGGACGCCGGGATCGCGTCGGTCGCGGTGTACGCCGACCCCGACCGCGACGCGTTGTTCGTGCGGCTTGCCGACGAGGCCCACGCGCTGGGCGGGGCGACACCGGCGGAGTCCTACCTCTCGATCGAGAAGATCATCAAGATCGCCACCGACACCGGTGCCGACTCGGTGCACCCCGGCTACGGGTTCCTCGCCGAGAACGCCTCCTTCGCCCAGGCCGTGCTGGACGCGGGGCTGATCTGGATCGGCCCGCCCCCGGCAGCGATCGAGTCCCTCGGCGACAAGGCCAGGGCCAAGCACATCGCGCAGAAGGCCGACGCGCCCCTCGCGCCCGGCCTGCCCGACGCGGTCGAGGACGCCGACGAGATCGTCGAGTTCGCCCGGGCCAACGGACTGCCGGTCGCGATCAAGGCCGTCTTCGGTGGCGGCGGCCGTGGCCTCAAGGTCGCCCACACCCTCGAGGAGATCCCCGAGCTCTACGAGTCCGCCGTCCGCGAGGCCGTCACCGCCTTCGGCCGCGGTGAATGCCTAGTCGAGAAGTTCCTCGACAAGCCCCGCCACGTCGAGACCCAGTGCCTGGCCGACCAGCACGGCAACGTCGTGGTCATCTCCACCCGCGACTGCTCCCTGCAGCGCCGCCATCAGAAGCTGGTCGAGGAAGCCCCCGCCCCGTTCCTCACCGATGACCAGCTGAGCCGGCTCTACGAGTCGTCCAAGGCGATCCTGCGCGAGGCGGGCTACGTCGGCGCCGGGACCTGTGAGTTCCTCGTCGCCAAGGACGGCACGATCTCCTTCCTCGAGGTCAACACCCGCCTCCAGGTCGAGCACTGCGTCTCCGAGGAGGTCACCGGCATCGACCTGGTCCGCGAGATGTTCCGGATCGCCGCCGGCGAGGAGCTCGGCTACGACGACCCCGAGATCCGCGGCCACTCCATCGAGTTCCGCATCAACGCCGAGGACGGCGGCCGCAACTTCATGCCCGCCCCCGGCACCCTCACCCAGTGGGCGCCCCCGCAGGGCCCCGGCATCCGCGTCGACGGCGGCTACGAGAAGGGCGAGACCGTCCCCGGGTCGTTCGACTCCCTGATCGCCAAGCTCATCGTCACCGGCCGCGACCGCACCCAGGCCCTGGAACGCTCCCGCCGCGCCCTGGCCGAGTTCCGCGTCGACGGCATGCCCACCGTGATCCCCTTCCACCAGGCCGTCACCCGCGACCCGGCGTACGTCGGAGCCTCCACACCCTCTGGTGAGGGCGAGTTCACCGTCTACACCACCTGGATCGAGACCGACTTCGACAACCAGATCGCGCCCTACTCCGGCGAGGTCGCCGACGCCCCCGAGCCCGCCGAGCGCCAGCGCGTCACCGTCGAGGTCGGCGGCAAACGCCTCGAGGTCGTCCTGCCCGCCGGACTCGGTGGCCTCGGCTCAGCGACCGCCGGACCTGCCAAGCCCAAGCGGGCTGCGGGCAAGAAGTCGGGTGCGGCCGCCTCGGGAGACGCCGTCGCCTCCCCGATGCAGGGCACCATCGTCAAGGTCGCCGTCGAGGAAGGACAGCAGGTCGCCGAGGGCGACGTCATCGTCGTCCTCGAGGCCATGAAGATGGAACAACCCCTCAAGGCGCACAAACCCGGCACCGTCACCGGACTCACCGCCGAGGTCGGCGCCACCGTCACCAACGGCGCCGTCATCTGCGAACTCAAGGACTGAACCCGGCACCCGCGCGGTCGCCACATAGGGTCGTGACCGTGGACCAGACCCGACTTCGCGAGCCCAGCCAGCGCGTGAGCCCGCGGGCCCGCCTGATGTGGCGGGTCACCGCACTGGTGGAGTCGCTGGCCCTGGTCGCAGCGCTGTTCGCCACGACACTGTGGTGGGGCTGGTTCGACTTGGCGTGGTGGATGCCGGTCGCCCTCGTCGCGGCGCTGGCGGCGTACATCGTGGTGATGCCGACCTGGCGCTATGCCGTGCATCGTTGGGAGGTCACGGCGACGGCGGTCTACACCCAGACCGGCTGGCTCACGATCGAGCGCCGGATCGCACCGATGTCGCGGATCCAGACGGTGGACCACGCCCAGGGCGCCGTCAGCCGGCTGTTCGGACTCGCCAGCGTGACGGTCACGACAGCCTCGGCCGCCGGAGCTCTCGAGATCGCCGGGCTCGACAGGCAGCGCGCTCGCGAGCTCGTCGACGAGCTCACCATCCAGGCCGACGCCGTCGACGGGGACGCCACGTGAGCGAGCTCGCTCGCGATGCCGACTGGCAACGGCTCGATCCTCGGATGCTGCTCGTCCACCCCATCAAGGAGCTGACCCGGTTCCTGCCGTTGATCTTCGGTCTGTTCATCGCCGGCAACGCCTCCGGGGGCGAACAGCCGTGGGAGTACGTCGGCATCGCCATCCCCATCGGCCTGGGACTGCTGCGCTACCTGACCACCCGCTTCCGGATCGCCGAGGGGAGGGTGGAGCTCAAGCGCGGGCTGCTCAACACCCACCTGCTGTCGACGCCGCTCGACCGGGTCCGCACGGTCGACCTGACCTCCTCCCCGATCCATCGCCTCCTGGGCCTGACCACGGTGCGGATCGGGACCGGAACCTCCTCCCACGACGACCAGCTCGACCTCGACGGACTGCCGATGGACCGCGCCCGCGAGCTCCGGGAGGAGCTGCTGCACCGGGTGACCCCGGTAGCACTCGAGAAGGTGGGGCCGGTCGGCGAACGGGTCGTCGTACGGTTCTCTCCCCGCTGGCTGGTCTACGCTCCCCTGACGTCCGCAGGGCTGGTGATCACGGCCGGCCTGGTCGGCCTGGGCAGTCAGGTGCTCAACACCTTCGACCTGTGGGAGACCGTCGTCGAAGCCCCCACCGTGGACGACGGCCAGCCCTGGTGGCTGATCGGAACTCTGGTCGTGGTCACGTTCGCTGCTGCCGTCTCGGTGCTGTCGGTGCTCGGCTACCTGGTCACCAACGGGGGGTTCGTCCTGAGCAACCGCGCCGGCAGCTGGCACCTGCGTCGAGGCCTGGTCACCACGCGTGAGACCAGCATCGACGTCGAGCGGGTGCGAGGCGTGTCTGTCGCCAGTCCTCTCGGGCTGCGACTGGCAGGTGCGAGGCGGCTGTCGGCGATCGTCACCGGCCTGGAGGACCAGAAGACCAGCGCCCTCCTGGTGCCCCCGGCCCCCGCCGCCGTGGTGTCGGCCGTGGCCTCCGAGGTCCTCGGTGCGACAGCACCCATCGAGCTGCCCGTACTCAGCCACGGACCGCGGGCGCGGTCGCGCCGGATCACCCGCGCGGTCGGGCCGGCTGTGATCGTCGCGGTCGGGCTGATCGGCTTCGTCGCACTCGGAGACGGACCTGTCTGGCTGATCGTCGCCGCGGTGGCGACCCCGGTAGCTGGCCTGGCACTGGCGCTCGATCGCTATCGCGCCCTCGGCCATGCCGTGGTCGACGGCTGGCTGGTGATCCGGTCGGGAAGCCTGAACCAGCACCGCAACGTGCTCCAGACCGACGGGATCATCGGCTGGAACCTGCGCTCGTCGTTGTTCCAGCGCAGAGCCGGACTGACGACCGTGATCGCCACGACGGCAGGGGGCGACCAGGCGTACGCCGCGATCGACGTACCGGCTGCGATGGGAGTCGACCTCGCCGACCGCGCCCTGCCCGGCCTCGTCTCCCAGTTCCTCCGTTGAGTCGCGCCTCCCGGCCCGTCGAGATGCGCCTCGCGGCCCGTCGAAATGCGCCGCGCGGCCCGTCGCTGGAGCCGTAACTCACGATTCGCAGGGCCACGACGCGCAACTCGACAAAGGGGGGTGGGCAAACTGGTGTCCGAACGCCCCGCAACCGTGACACCTAGGAGAGCCACCATGAAGCCCGATGTCATCGTCGTCGGAGCCGGCCTTGCCGGCCTCGTGGCCACGCACGAGCTCGTGCAAGCCGGCCGGAGCGTGCTGGTGCTCGACCAGGAGAACCGCAACAACCTCGGCGGCCAGGCCTTCTGGTCCCTCGGCGGGCTGTTCCTCGTCGACTCCCCCGAGCAGAGGCGGATGGGGATCAAGGACTCCTACGAGCTCGCTCTCCAGGACTGGCTCGGCTCAGCGGGATTCGACCGGCTCGAGGACGAGGATGTCTGGCCACGTCGCTGGGCCGAGGCCTACGTGCAGTTCGCAGCCGGGGAGAAGCGCGACTACCTGCGTGCACTGGGCCTGCGGTTCGTCCCGCTCGTCGGCTGGGCTGAGCGCGGCAGCGGCAGCGCCACGGGGCATGGCAACTCGGTTCCCCGCTTCCACCTCACCTGGGGCACCGGGCCCGAGGTCGTCCGGATCTTCCAGGAGCCGGTGCTCGCCGGTGAGGCGCAGGGCAAGGTGGAGTTCGGCTTTCGTCATCGCGTCGACGAGCTGGTCGTCGAGGACGGCGCGGTCGTCGGGGTCCGCGGTGCCCTGCTGGTGCCCGACGGCTCCGAGCGCGGCGTCTCGTCCTCCCGGGAGATCGCCGACGGATTCGAGCTCCGCGCCCCCGCGGTGATCGTGACCTCCGGCGGCATCGGGCACAACTTCGACCTGATCCGGGCCAACTGGCCGGTCGAGCGCCTCGGACCGGCACCGGAGCACCTGATCTCCGGAGTGCCCGAACACGTCGACGGGCGGATGCTGGCCATCACCGAGAGGGCCGGTGGCCGGATCGTCAACAAGGATCGGATGTGGCACTACACCGAGGGCATCCACAACTGGGACCCGATCTGGCCCACCCACGCGATCCGGATCATCCCCGGTCCGTCGTCCCTGTGGTTCGACGCCACCGGACGGCGTCTGCCGGCACCCAACTTCCCCGGCTTCGACAGCCTCGGCACGCTGAAGGAGATCCTGTCCACGGGCTACGACTACTCGTGGTTCGTGCTGACCCAGTCGATCATCGAGAAGGAGTTCGCTCTTTCCGGCTCCGAGCAGAATCCCGACATCACCAGCAAGGACCTGAAGTTCCTCCTGCAGAGCAGGCTCGCCAAGGGAGCGCCCGGCCCGGTCGAGAAGTTCAAGGAGTACGGCGAGGACTTCGTGGTCGCCGACACGCTGGAGCAGCTCGTGACCGGAATGAACACGCTGGCCCAGGGCCGCGGGCCTCAGCTGGACGTCAGCACGATCGAGCACCAGATCGTGGCCCGCGACCGAGAGCTCGACAACGACTTCTCGAAGGACCTTCAGCTGATGGCCGTCAACAACGCCCGCCAGTCGCGCACCGACAAGCTGGTCAGGGTGGCCAAGCCGCACAAGATCCTCGACCCGGCTCATGGCCCGCTGATCGCCGTACGCCTCAACATCCTGACCCGCAAGACGCTTGGCGGGCTGCAGACCGACCTCGAGGCCAGGGTGCTCGACGCCGACGGCAGCCCGGTCCCTGGTCTGTACGCCGCCGGCGAGGTGGCCGGGTTCGGGGGTGGCGGCGTGCACGGCTACAACGCACTCGAGGGCACGTTCCTCGGCGGCTGCATCTTCAGTGGACGAGCGGCCGGACGAGCGCTCTCCCGGTGAATCGGCCCATGACAGCGGGCTCGACGGACCCGGAGGGCCAACTCGACGGGCCCGGAGGGCCAACTCGACGGGCCCGGAGGAGCGACTCGACGGGCCCGGGGGCCGGACTCAACGGGCGGACACGTCATCCGGATGCAACACGGACGTCGGTAACCTGCCGATCATGTTCTCCAAGGTATTGGTGGCCAACCGGGGCGAGATCGCCATCCGGGCCTTTCGAGCGGCGTTCGAGGTCGGCGCGCGGACGGTGGCGGTGTTCCCCTACGAGGACCGCTGGTCCGAGCACCGGCTGAAGGCCGACGAGGCCTACCAGATCGGTGAGCGGGGTCACCCGGTGCGCGCCTACCTCGACCCCCAGGCCATCGTGGACGTGGCCGTGAAGGCCGGGGCGGACGCCATCTACCCCGGCTACGGCTTCCTGTCGGAGAACCCGGATCTTGCCGAGGCCTGCGCCAACGCCGGGATCACCTTCATCGGGCCCGGCGCCGACGTGCTGACCCTCACCGGCAACAAGGCTCGCGCCATCGCCGCGGCCAAGGCAGCCGGCGTACCCACCCTGGCGAGCGTCGAGCCCGGCACCGACGTCGACGCCCTCGTGGCGTCGGCGTCCGAGATGCCCTACCCCCTGTTCGTCAAGGCGGTCGCGGGCGGAGGCGGTCGTGGCATGCGTCGCGTCGACGACCCCGCCCACCTGCGCGAAGCCGTCGAGATCTGCATGCGTGAGGGCGAGGCGGCCTTCGGCGACGCCACCGTCTTCATCGAGCAGGCGGTCGTGGAGCCCCGTCACATCGAGGTGCAGATCCTGGCCGACGGAGCCGGCAACGTGATCCACCTCTATGAGCGCGACTGCTCGGTGCAGCGGCGGCACCAGAAGGTCGTCGAGATCGCACCCGCACCCAACCTGGACCCCGAGCTCCGGCAGCGCATGTGCGACGACGCGGTGCGCTTCGCCCGCGAGATCGGCTACAAGAACGCCGGAACCGTCGAGTTCCTGCTCGACCCGCACGGCACCTACGTCTTCATCGAGATGAACCCTCGCATCCAGGTCGAGCACACGGTCACCGAAGAGGTCACCGACGTCGACCTGGTGCAGTCCCAAATGCGGATCGCGTCGGGTGAGACCCTCGACGACCTCGGGCTCACCCAGGACAGCATCGTGCTGCGCGGGGCAGCGCTGCAGTGCCGGATCACCACCGAGGACCCCGCGAACGGCTTCCGGCCCGACACCGGGGTGATCACCGCCTACCGCTCCCCCGGCGGCGCCGGGGTCCGCATCGACGGCGGTACGACGTACACCGGCGCCGAGGTGAGCGCCCACTTCGACTCGATGCTCGCCAAGCTGACCTGCCGTGGCCGCACGTTCGACAAGGCCGTCGAGAAGGCCCGCCGGGCCGTCGCTGAGTTCCGGATCCGCGGCGTCTCCACCAACATCGCGTTCCTGCAGGCCGTGCTCGAGGACCCCGACTTCGTGGCCGGACGACTGACCACGTCCTTCATCGAGACCCACCCGCAGCTGCTCACGGCCCGTGCCTCGGGCGACCGCGGCAGCAAGCTGCTCACCTACCTGGCCGACGTCACGGTCAATCAGCCCCACGGCCCCGCGCCGGTCTCGGTGGAGCCGTCCTCGAAGCTCCCGAAGGTCGACCTCTCCGTGCCGGCACCTGCCGGGTCACGGCAGCTGCTCCTGGACGTCGGGCCGACCGAGTTCGCGCGACTGCTGCGCGAGCAGAACCGGGTGGCGGTCACCGATACCACCTTCCGCGACGCCCACCAGTCGCTGCTGGCCACCCGGGTCCGCACCCGCGACCTGCTCGAGGTCGCCGGTCACGTGGCCCGCACTACCCCCGAGCTGTGGTCGCTGGAGGCGTGGGGCGGAGCGACGTACGACGTCGCGCTGCGCTTCCTGGCCGAGGACCCGTGGGAGCGGCTGGCTCAGCTCAGGCAGTCCGTCCCGAACATCTGCCTCCAGATGCTGCTGCGCGGTCGCAACACGGTCGGCTACACCCCCTACCCGACCGAGGTGACGAACGCCTTCGTGGCCGAGGCCGCGGCGACCGGGATCGACGTGTTCCGGATCTTCGATGCCCTCAACGACGTCGAGCAGATGCGCCCGGCCATCGAGGCGGTGCGTGAGACCGGCACCACGGTGGCAGAGGTCGCCCTCTGCTACACCGGCGACCTGTCGGACCCGGCCGAGAAGCTCTACACGCTCGACTACTACCTCGACCTCGCATCGCGGATCGTCGACGCCGGCGCGCACGTGCTGGCCATCAAGGACATGGCCGGCCTGCTGCGCGCTCCCGCCGCCCGGACCCTGGTCAGCGCGCTGCGCCAGGAGTTCGCGCTCCCGGTGCACCTGCACACCCATGACACTCCCGGCGGCCAGCTCGCCACCATGCTGGCGGCGATCGACGCAGGCGTCGACGCCGTCGACGCGGCCTGCGCCGCGATGGCCGGCTCGACCTCCCAGCCGGCGCTCTCCGGGCTGGTGGCCGGCACCGACCACTCGGCGCGTGAGACCGGGCTGTCGCTCGAGGCGGTCTGCGCCCTGGAGCCCTACTGGGAGGCCACCCGCCGGGTCTACGCCCCGTTCGAGTCGGCGCTGCCGGCGCCGACGGGACGCGTCTACACCCACGAGATCCCCGGTGGCCAGCTGTCCAACCTGCGCCAGCAGGCGATCGCGCTGGGCCTCGGCGAGAAGTTCGAGCAGATCGAGGACATGTACGCCGCCGCGGACCGGATCCTCGGACACGTCGTGAAGGTGACCCCCTCGTCGAAGGTGGTCGGCGACCTCGCTCTCCACCTCGTCGCCGTCGGGGCGGATCCGGCCGACTTCGAGGCCGACCCCGGACGCTTCGACATCCCCGACTCCGTCATCGGCTTCCTCAACGGCGAGCTCGGCGACCCGCCCGGTGGGTGGCCCGAGCCGTTCCGCACCAAGGCGCTGGCCGGGCGAACCTGGAAGGAGCCCGCTGCCTCGTTGTCCGTCGACCAGTCCCAGGCCCTGCGCAGCGACCGCCGGCGTACCCTCAACGAGCTGCTGTTCCCCGGACCGACGGCGATCTTCGCCGAGGCGCGTTCGACGTACGGCGACACCTCGGTGCTCCCCACGATCGACTACCTCTACGGACTGCGGTCCGGTGAGGAGCACGAGGTCACCATCGCCGAGGGCAAGAAGCTGCTGATCGGGCTGCAGGCCATCAGCGAGCCCGACGAGCGCGGCTACCGCACGGTGATGGCCACCATCAACGGGCAGATCCGCCCGGTGTCGGTCCGCGACCGCAAGGTCGCGGCCGACGTACCCGCCGCCGAGAAGGCCGACACCGCCAAGCCCGGCCACGTGGCGGCCCCGTTCCAGGGCGTCGTGACGGTCGGGGTGAAGGCGGGCGACACGGTCGCCGTGGGTGACACGGTGGCGACCATCGAGGCCATGAAGATGGAGGCCTCCATCACCGCGGCGGTGGCCGGCACGGTGGAGCGGATCGCGATCGGCGGCACCCAGTCGGTCGAGGGTGGCGACCTGGTGCTGGTGATCGCCTGAGATGAGCAAGGTCCACGACTCGATCACCCCGAAGCTGGCGGCTTTCATGTCCGCCCAGCCGGTGTTCTTCGTCGCCACTGCTCCCCTGTCCGGAGAGGGACACGTCAACGTCTCACCGCGGGGCACGCGCGGCACGTTCGCGGTCCTCGACGAGCACCGGGTGGCCTGGCTCGACCTCACCGGGAGCGGCGTCGAGACGATCGCCCACCTGCGTGAGAACGGCCGGATCACGGTGATGTTCTGCGCGTTCGAAGGAGCGGCGAACATCGTCCGCCTGCACGGCACCGGCGAGGTGGTGACGCCCGGAGATCCACGGTGGGACGAGCTCTCGGCACCGTTCCCGCCGGCCACCGGGGCGCGGGCGGTGATCGTCGTCACTGCCCACCGGATCAGCGACTCCTGCGGGTTCTCGGTGCCGCGGATGGACTACGTCGAGGACCGCGAGCTGCTGAACACCTGGGCAGCGCGCAAGTCGCCCGCGCAACTCGACGCCTATCGGCGCGACCGCAACGCCACCAGCATCGACGGGTTGCCCGGCTACCCCGGCTGAGAGGGACCGAGGTGCTCGCGCACCAGGAACTGAGGCACCACCATGGTCCAGGCGTCGGTGACCAGCTCGGCCATCTCATCGGCGTCGAGGGCCTCCAACCGCGCGACCACCCAGTTGTAGCGCAGGTCCGAGGGACTCGGCAGCAGGAACCTGCTCGGGTCGCTCGCCACCAACGCGTCGCGTTCCTCCTTCGGGTACGCGAAGCCCATCAGCGTCTCGTCGCGGGAGAAGGCGACGTAGACCAGTGCCTTGACCCGGAACTTCACGCGGTCGCGGATCAGGTGCTCGGTCGTCCGCGGCAGGCTCAAGGCCAGCCGACGCACCTCCTCGACCGTGACCACGTGGGGCCTACTTGGGCGCTGCCTTGAACGACAGCCACGTCGAGCGCAGACCGAGCGCCGACCTGAAGGTGTCACCCGACAACGTCACGTTGGCCTTCGCGCCGACGAGCCGCAGTGTCACGACCCGGCCGCCCCAGGCCCCGTTGCCGTCCCGGGCAGTTACCCTGATCGCCTCGAGGTCTCCCAGAGCCGGCCACGCCTGCTCGATCGTGCGGGCGTCGATCTTGGTCGACCAGGTGTGGACCGGGTTGCCCGACCAGTCGTCGTAGGGGTCCGCCTGGGCCACCAGGTAGGGCACGCTGCCCGCGGAGGTCCAGCCGCCGCTGCTCGAGGCGAACTGGGTGAACGCCGGCTCGCCGTCGTAGGTCTGCACCTTGCCGGCCGTCGCCACGATGGCCGCGTTGGAGTCGGGGTGCTCGGCGGAATGGCCGCCGTAGACCTGGCACGAGGTCGTGTCGCAGATCTGGTAGGTGCTGCTCAGCGGGTGGGCCCGTTCGTACGCCGCGTAGGTGCGCGCGGCGATGGCCTGGGCTCGCACCGCTGCGGGCGTCCAGGTCGCCGGCATCTCCCGCGGGACGACGCCTCGAAGATAGCTGTCGAGCTTGAGCACGTTGACGGTGTCGCGCGAGGGCGACCCGTTGGACGGCCGCAGGGAGCGCAAGGCGCCCCGGTAGGCGACCTGACCCGCCGGCGTGACCAGCGTGATGGGTGCACCTCCGGCTGAGAACGCACCGTCACCCTCCAGCTTCTTCCACGAGTGCCAGGCGTCGGTGCGGTAGCCGACTCGCGAGGCTCCGGCGGGGCCGACCGACAGTCGCCAGCGCCGGGCACCGTTGTCAGGCAGCGTCCACACCTGCTTGGTGGCCAGGTCACGCACCGTGAGACCGGCACGCGCGAGGACGACGGTCGTGTCGTCGGTGTCGGCGGTCAGGTGCACGCTGATCTTGCCCGCCTCGGTGCCTCGCTCGGTGCCGGGGTAGTAGAAGTTGATGATGGCCTGGGCGCTCAGCCCCTGCCTCGCCGCGCCTTCCGCGCCGTACTGCGACATGCCGTGCCCGTGGCCGTAGCCGTGCCCGGTGATCGTGACCCAGGCCTGGGGCGGCACCGGCACCGCTGCGTCAGCGGAGAACGACGGTGCGGCCGTGTGCAGGCTGGTGGCGAACAGGGCAGCAGTGCCGGCGGCAGCCAGCACACGCAAACGCAGCATCGGGTCGCTCCGAATCGACTCGTGGGGCACCCGGGACGGGTGGGAACATCGAACGTAACCCCGGATGCCACCTGGCACGAGCCGCTTCGGAGAACTACACCGTCGTAATTCACACCACCCGGGCGGTGAACACGAGGTACTCCCAGGCCATCGTGCCGCCGTCCAGGAACCGCTCGCCGAGGGCCGCCAGGTCGGCGTCCAGGGCCTCGATCCGCTCCGGCTGCTCGGCGTTCGCGCGGTAGACCGCGATGGTGGGTCCGTAGTTCTTCTTGAAGTAGTCGCGGAACTCCGCACCGCTGCCGAACAGCCCGACGCTGAGGTCCCGCGTGGTGACCTCGACCTGGCTCACCCGCTCGCCGAAGAGGGAGCGGACGTGCGCCTCGCTGCCCCACAGCGGCGGCGGCTGGGCGCCGGGCGGGGGCGGGGGCGCATAGGGCTTCATGGTCGCGAACATCTGCCCGATGAAGCCGGCTGGCGTCCAGCTCAGCACCGCGACGGTCCCGCCCGGACGCACCACCCGCACCAGCTCGTCGGCGCCCGCCTGGTGGTGCGGGGCGAACATGACACCCACGCACGAGATCGCCGTGTCGAACTCGTCATCGGCGTAGGGCAGGGCCTCGGCGTCCGCCTGGTCCCACTGCAGGGTCGCCCCAACAGCAGCCGCCGCCTGTCGTCCGGTCTCCAGGAGGTCCGGCGTGAGGTCGCTGGCCACCACGGACGCGCCCGCGAGGGCCGCCGGGATCGCCGCGTTGCCGGACCCCGCCGCCACGTCGAGGACCCGGTCCCCGGCCTGGACTCCGGCTGCCTCGACCAGCACGGGACCGAGGGAGGCGATCACCTCGTCGGCCACGGCCGGGTAGTTGCCCAGGGCCCACATCGCCCGGTGCTTGGCCTTCAGTGCTCGGTCTGCCTCGACCGGTTCCAACGTCTGCGTCATGCCAGTTCTCCTCAGGTGCCTCCGGACCGGGTGTCCGGACTGGCCCCGACGCTAGGACGCGACCGACGGGCCAGGCATCGGTTCCAGCACCCATGCGACCTGGCGCCCCTCGAGCGGCGGCTACGTGTGGCTACGCAGCTCAGTCGGAGGTGAGCAGCCGGGCCACCGCGGCCGTCCTGGCCGACTTGCCGCGAACGTCGAGCTTGGCGTAGATGTTCGCGAAGTGCCGCTCGACGGTTCGCACGCTCAGATAGAGGCGCCCGGCGATCTCGTCGTTGTCGTGCCCCTCCGCCGCCAAGGTGAGCACCTCGAGCTCACGCGGTGAGAGGGCGGCCACCGGAGCCGTCGTACGCCGGGTGGCCGGCTCCGCGTCGGCGGCGAGGAACTGCGAGACCTCGTGCAGGAACACCGGCCAGGCGGGCTCGTGCTCGAGCACGATGTGGTTCGAGGTCTCGAGCGCCACCAGACGCGCGCCGGCGATGTTGGCCGCCAGGTGCCGGCCCTCCTCGAAGCCGTTCATCCGGTCGTCCCGGCCGTGGAGGACCAGCGTGGGGACGTCGAGCTCGGGCAGCAGGTCGATCACGTCGGCCTGGTTGCGCTGGCGGCGCGAGAGGTACGCCGTCTCGGCCGACACCGACACTCGTTGCAGCTCGTCGAGCCACCGCATCTGCTCCTCGGTGGCGTCGGGGATCATCAGGGAGGTGAAGACCCGACGGAACACCGAGTCGGGGCGGGCCCAGCCCACCTTGATCAGCTGCTCGAAGGCCTCGCTGAGCTCGTAGTCCGCTGCGGTCGCGTCCCGGAACGCCGAGGCATAGCTGCTCACGAACATCAGGCGCGTGACCCGCTCGGGATGCCGGAGCGCGTAGCTGACCGACGGAGGCCCGCCCTGGGACATGGCCATCAGGGCGAACCTGTCGAACCCGGCGTCGTCGGCGACCGCCGTCAGGTCTCCGACCCTCGCCTCGAGACTGTGGTCCTCGACGTCCCAGTCGGACAGGCCGTGACCACGCTCGTCGTAGCGGATCACGGTGGCGAAGCGGCCCACGTCGCGCAGGAAGTGCCGCCACACGGGGCTCTCCCAGTCGTACTGCAGATGGCTGAGCCAGCACGTCGAGATGAGCAGCGGCGGGCCGGCGCCGTGCACGGCGTACGCGATCCGGGCGCCGTCGGGGGCACGGCAGAACCGGATCTCCTGAGCAGGAGTGGGTGGTCCGGCGGCCTGCATGAGTCGGATCGTACGCTGACCTCGTGATCTGGATCATCCTCGCCGTTCTGCTTGCGACACAGGTCATCGTGGCGCGGGTCGTCCTCCCTCGCAGGCGGGAGGCCAAGCGCCTTCGAAGTGCCTCCGAGCGAGACTTCGCCCTCCTGCGCAAGGTCGCTGACGAGGACCTCACCCAGTTCGGGGCGGAGCTGCAGCAGCTGCACCTCGAGGCCCTCGACGCCGGCTTCGGCCACGAGCTGCAGCTGCACTACCAGCGCGCCCTCGACGCCTTTCAGCACGCCACGGGGCTGTTGCGCGCGGTGCGGCTCCCGCAGGACGTCGCCGGCGTCACCGCGACACTGGAGGACGCTCGCTGGGCGGGGGCCTGCCTCCGGGCGCGCCTGGACGGGCACGAGCTGCCGCAACTGCGGCCGCCCTGCTTCTTCAACCCGACCCACGGGCCAGCGCGGATCGACGTGCCGTGGGCGCCATCCGGTTCAACGCCTCGTGACGTCCCCGTGTGCGCCCGGGATGCCGAACGCCTGAGGGCGGGTGAGGCGCCCGACGTACGACGCGTCCGCATCGGCGGCGAGCTCGTCGCCTGGTACGAGGCAGGCCCCTCCTTCGCCTCCTACGCCCGGGGCTGGATGGGCCCCTCGGCTGACTGGCGCACCTCTGGCTACCACGGCGGTGGCGGTCCGGGAGGTGGTCGCTGGGGCGAGAGCTGGCAGGGCGACACCTACGGCTCGGGTTTCCCGCGCGGCTGGGAGCACCAGGGGCCGGGCGGCAGCTTCTGACCCGTGCAGTCCTCGTCCGGTCTGCCGCACGCGTCGGGGGTGTCGGACTGCCGGAGGAGGAGCGTACGGTGGAGTCGTGATCTGGGTCGTCCTCGGAGTCACCCTCGCCGTCCTCCTCTTCGGTGGACAGATCGTGCTGCGTAGGCGCCGCGAGGTCGAGCGACTGAGGCTGGCCAGGCAGCAGGAGATCGCGCTCCTGCGCAGGGTCGCCAGCGAGGACGTCGAGCAGTTCGGCGAAGAGCTGGCCGCGCTGAACCTCGACGCTTCGGGCATCTCGGAGTTCGAGACCCGTGAGGACTATCAGGCGGCCCTCGAGGCCCACGAGAGCGCCAGGTCCCTGCTCGGTGACTCAGCATCACCGCAGGACATCTCCGGTGTCACCAGCACCTTAGAGCGTGGTCGGCACCTGAGAGCGCGCGTGCTGGCTCGGCTCAACGGGCAGGAGCTTCCTGAGCAACGACCTCCCTGCTTCTTCAACCCAGCGCACGGCCCGGCACGGGCAGACCTGCAATGGGCACCTCGCGGGGGGACACCGCGGTCAGTTCCCGTGTGCCTCGAGGACGTCGACCGGCTCAGCCAGGGAGGTCAGCCTGAGCACCGCCTGGTGCGATCCGGGTCGGAGACAGTCCCGTGGTTCGAGGCTGGTCCGCGCTACGCCGCGTATGCCCAGGGCTACTACGCGCAATGGGCGGAGAAGGACCTGTTCCCCACGTTCATCCTGGGTCAGACCATCTCAGGGTGGAACGCCGGCGGTTGGATGGCGCCCGGCGGCGACTGGCGACTGGCCGGCTACGGCGGTGGGCAGGAGGGGCTCCCGAGCCGGGATGTGCGCGGCGGTGCGGTCGACAGCGGGATCGTCGAGGGTGGCGGCCGACACTCGGGCGACCGCAACGCAGGCGGCCATCACGGGAGCCAGCACATCTAGTTCTCAGGCGAGCCGCAGCCTCGGCTCGCGACCGCCCCGGCTGGTGTGCCTGACCTAGGCTGGGGACATGGAATGGGTCCTCCTCGCCGTCGTGCTCGCTCTCGGAGCCATGTTCCTGCTGTCCCGGCGTCGGGAGACCGAGCGGTTGCGCGCGTCCAACGAGCGCGAGCTTGCGCAGGTCCGTGCCGTCGCCGACGAGGACGTGACCCGCTTCGGTGAGGAGCTCCAGGAACTGCACGTGGACACCCTCACCACCGAGCTCGACACCTCCATGCGCCAGGACTACCAACGGGCGCTCGACGCCTACGAGAACGCCAAGCTCCTGCTCCGAGACGTGACTCGTGCTGACGACGTCGCCGAGGTCACTCGCACCCTCGAGGACGGGCGCTACGCCAAGGCCTGCGTGCTCGCCCGGCAGAGCGGTGAGTCACTGCCCGAACGCCGGCCCCCCTGCTTCTTCAGCCCTGCTCACGGCCCGGCCCAGACCGACGTCGAGTGGGCGCCGCCCGGCGGGCAGCCCCGCGAGGTGCCGGTGTGCCTGGCCGACGCCGAGCGGCTCGCCCAGGGCGCCGAGCCCGACGCCCGGATGGTCCGCTCGGGCAACAAGATGGTCCCGTGGTACGACGGCGGACCCGGCTACCGCTCCTACGCGCAGGGCTACTACGGCGGCTGGGCCATGAACGGGCTGTTCCCGGCCTTCGTGCTCGGCTCCATGATGGGCGGTTGGGGCACCGACGGCTCGGGCGCCGGCACGGGCGACGGTTCCGGCGGCGACTCGGGCGACGGTGGCGGAGACTACGGCGACGGTGGCGGAGACGGTGGCTACGACGCTGGCGGCTACGACAGCGGTGGGTTCGACGGCGGCGGCTTCGACGGTGGCGGGGGCTTCGACGGGGGCGGGTTCTGACCTGTCACTCAGCCGGTTCATCAAGGGATGCAGGCGAACTGCCGCGGGCTCGGTCACTTCCCGTGGTCAACCTGCACCTCCCATGGTGAGTTCACCGTGGGATGTGCAGGTTGGTCTGCATCCCATGGTGAACCTGCAGGCCCTACTGCACCTGATGCAGGCGGCGCGCGGCCTCCGCGATCGAGCCGGAGAGCGAGGGGTAGACGGTGAACGCGTGTGCCAGCTGGTCGGCGGTCAGCGACTCGGCCACGGCCAGCGACACGACGTGGATCAGCTCCGAGGCTCGCGGGGCGACCACCACGCCCCCCACGACCGAGCCCGTGCCGGGGCGGCAGAAGAGCTTCACGAAGCCGTCGGTGATGCCCTGCATCTTGGCGCGCGCGTTGGTGGCGAGCGGCAGCATCACGGTCTCGGCCGCGATCTCGCCGGCATCGATCGCGCGTTGCGACCAGCCGACGGTGGCGATCTCGGGTGAGGTGAACACGTTGGAGCAGACCTTCTTCAGGTCGATCGGCGACACCGCGTCGCCCATGTAGTGCCACATCGCGATCCGCCCCTGCATGGCAGCCACCGAGGCGAGCATCAGCACCCCGGTGCAGTCGCCGGCGGCGTAGACACCGGTCACCGAGGTCCGCGAGACCCGGTCGACCTTGATGAAGCCCTGCTGGTCGAGCCTGATCCCGGCCTCCTCGAGACCGAGCCCGGCGGTGTTGGGGATCGACCCCAGCGCCAGCACGCAGTGGGAGCCCGTCACCGTGCGCCCGTCGACCAGCGTCACCGTGACGACGTCACCCTCGCGGGTGACGCTCTGCATCCGGGACTGAGACAGCAGCTTCATGCCTCGCCGGGTCAGCACCTGCTCCAGGACGGTGGCGGCGTCTGCGTCCTCGCCCGGCAGCACCCGCTCGCGGGAGGACACCAGGGTGACCTCGATGCCCAGGGCGACGTACGCCGAAGCGAACTCGGCGCCAGTGACGCCCGAGCCCACCACGATCAGGTGCTCAGGGATCTGGTCGAGGTCGTAGACCTGCTCCCAGGTGAGGATGCGCTCGCCGTCGGGCTGTGCTTCGGGAACCACCCGGGGCGCCGCACCCGTCGAGACCAGGATCGCGTCGGCCTCCAGGAGCTCCTCGCTGCCGTCGGCCAGCGTCGCGACCACCCGACCGATGCCGTCGAGCCGTCCACGCCCCTGCACGACCCGCACCCCTTCGCGCTCGAGCCGCGCCGCGATGTCGGCGGACTGGTCGGACGCGAGCTTCTTCACCCGGGCATTGACCCGGGCGAGGTCGATCGTGACCGTGGCGGCCGTGTCGCCCTCCGCGTCGGTCAGGGTCACCCCCAGCGCCTCGGCCGACGCCATGTCGGTCATCACCTCGGCCGTGGCGATGAGGGTCTTCGACGGCACGCAGTCGGTCAGGACCGCGGAGCCGCCGATGCCGTCGGAGTCGACGACCGTCACCCGGGCGTGCAGCTGGGAGGCGACCAGGGCGGCTTCGTAGCCGCCAGGGCCGCCGCCGATGATGACGATGCGGTTCATGCTGGGCCCGTCGACGGCGTGGTCAGAAGTTGATCATGTGGCCGGCGATGCCGTGGATAGCTTCCTTGACCGACTCACCGAGGGTCGGGTGGGCGAACACGTTGCGGGCCACCTCGTCGGCCGTCAGATCCCACCGCTGCGCCAGCGTCAGCACCGGGAGGAGCTCGGTGACGTCGGGCCCGATGAGGTGGGCGCCGATGATCTCGTTGTGCTCGGCGTCGGCGACGATCTTCACGAAACCGGCTGTGTCGCCGAGTCCCTGTGCCTTCCCGTTGGCCGAGAACGGGAAGGTCGCCGTCTTGACGTCGTAGCCCTTGTCGATGGCCTGCTGCTCGGAGTAGCCGAACGAGCCGATCTGCGGTTGGCAGTAGGTCGCGCGCGGGATCATGTCGAAGTCGATCTCCATCGTCTCGGCGCCGGCGATGGTCTCGGCCGCCACGATGCCCATGGCCTCGGCCACGTGGGCGAGCATCATCTTGCCGGTCACGTCACCGATGGCGTAGACGCCCTCGACGTTGGTGCGGCCCCGCCCGTCCACCGCGATGGCGCCGCGCTCGGTGGTCTCGACACCGGCCGCCTCGAGACCGTAGCCCTCCAGCCGGGGCGCGAACCCGAACGCGGCCAGGAACTTGTCGGCCTCCAGGACCGTCTCGTCCCCCCCACCTGCGGGGGCGACCGTGACGCGGACTCCGGAGCCGGTGTCCTCGACGCCCTTGACGGCGGTCGCGAGCAGCACCTTCACGCCGAGCTTCTTGTAGTGCTTCGCCAGCTCCTTGGACACGTCGGCGTCCTCGGTCGGCACCATCCGGTCGAGGAACTCCACGATCGTGACGTCGACGCCGAAGTTCTTCATCACGTAGGCGAACTCGACGCCGATGGCCCCCGAGCCGCCGATCACGATCGAGCCGGGGAGCTGCTCGTCGAGGATCTGCTCCTCGTAGGTCACCACGTTGGGCGACAGGGTCACACCGGGCACCAGCCGCACGGTGGCGCCGGTGGCGAGGATCAGGTTGTCGCAGGTGTACGACGTCGTCGCGCCGTCCTTGTCCTTGACGTCGAGCGCCTGGGGGCCGGTGAGGGTGCCCCAGCCGTCGATCTCGGTGATCTTGTTCTTCTTCATCAGGAAGTGGACGCCGCGCACGATGCCCGCGCTGACCTGACGGCTGCGCTGGTGGGTCGGCCCGAACGCCATCGTGGCATCGCCCTCGATGCCGTACTTGGCCTTCTCGTGGGTGAGCACGTGGGCGAGCTCGGCGTTCTTGAGGAGCGCCTTGGACGGGATGCAGCCCACGTTGAGGCAGACACCGCCCCAGTACTTCTCCTCGACGACCGCCACCGACAGGCCGAGCTGGGCTGCGCGGATCGCCGCGACGTAGCCGCCAGGACCGGCACCAAGAACAAGCACGTTGAAGTGGGTCACAGGCATCAGCCTAGGAGGTCGCGGCCCAGGTCTCCAACGCAGTCCCGACGGCAGGCACTAATCTCACTGTCGTGACGCTCTACGCCGCCTACGGGACGAACCTCGACCCCGCTCGTATGAGCGAGCGCTGCCCGCATTCGCCGCTGCAGACGACGGGCTGGCTGGAAGGCTGGCGACTCACGTTCGGTGGCGAGGAGCACGGCTGGGACGGCGCCCTGGCCACGATCGTGGAGGACCCGTTCGAGCAGGTCTTCGTGGCTGTCTACGACGTCACGCCGGAGGACGTCGCCGAGCTCGACCGGTGGGACTCGGCCGACACCGGCCTCTACCGCAGGGCCAAGGTGCGGGTGAAGACCCTGGCGGGCGAGCTGGTGGTCTGGGCCTACGTCCTGGACGCCTACGAGGGCGGCCTGCCCTCGGCGTCGTACCTCGGGGTGCTCGCGGACGCGGCGGTCGCTGCCGACGCCCCCGCCGACTACGTCGCGGCCCTGCGCGCACGTCCCTGCCGCTCCACCGGGCTCTGATGTCGGCACCCCTGAGGGTCAGTCCGAGAGTGGCCGAGGCCCTCGAGGCCGGACGCCCGGTGGTGGCCCTGGAGAGCACGATCATCTCCCACGGACTGCCACGACCCGACAACCTGGTCGCCGCCCGGGAGTTCGAGGACCTGCTGCGATCCCGCGGGGTGGAGCCGGCGACGATCGCCGTCCTCGACGGTGAGCTCAAGGCGGGACTCACCGCCGACGAGCTCGCCCGCATCGCCGACCAGGACATCGACAAGCTGAGCGTGCGCGACCTGCCGGTCACGCTCGCGCGTGGCGGCAGCGGTGCCACCACCGTCGCCGCCACGTCCTTCATCGCCGACCTCGCCGGCATCCGGGTCTTCGCCACCGGTGGCCTGGGTGGAGTGCACCGCGGTGCCGCCGAGTCGTTCGACGAGTCGGCCGACCTGAGCGTGCTCGCCGAGGTCCCCATCACGGTGGTCTCGGCCGGCGTCAAGTCGATCCTGGACATCGCGGCCACCCTGGAGCGGCTCGAGACCCTGAGCGTCCCTGTGCTCGGCTACGACACCGACGAGTTCCCGAGCTTCTGGCTGACCGGCTCCGGGCACCGGCTCGACTGGTCGGTGCCGGACGCTGCGGCGGTGGCCGAGGTGATGCGGATGCGCGACCGGCTCGGCCAACGCGCCGGCATCCTGGTCGCCAACCCGCTCCCCCTCGACCAGCAGCTCGACCCGGCCGTCCACGACCGGGCACTCGGCCAGGCCCTCGCGATGGCCGAGGAGCAGGGCCTGAGCGGCAAGGAGGTGACGCCCTTCCTGCTGCTCACCATGGTCGAGCTCACCGGCGGGGAGAGCCTGCGCGTGAACCTCGACATCGCACGCAACAACATCCGGGTGGCCGGGGACATCGCGGTCGCCTGGGCGGCCGCCGGATCCCGCGGCTGAGCGACGTGGCCCGCATCCTGGTCGTCGGCGATGTCATCGACGACATCGGCGTGCTCCCCCTCGAGCCGGTCACGCCCTCCAGCGACACCCGCGCCGAGATCCGGATGACTCCCGGCGGCTCCGCGGCCAACGTCGCGGCCTGGCTGGGTCACCTCGGGGCCGATGTCGTGTTCGCCGGCCGGGTCGGTGCCGACGGAGTCGACCGGCACCTCGGCGCGCTCACCGAGGCAGGGGTCGAGGCCCATCTGACCGCTGACGACGAGCTCCCCACCGCCAGCCTCGTGCTGACCCTGGCCCCCGACGGCGACCGGACCATGTATGTCGACCGAGCGGCCAACGCAGCCATGACGATGGCCGACGTGCCGGAGGTCGCGTGGTTCGGGGTCGACTGGCTGCACCTCACCGGCTACACGTTCTTCGACCCGCTGACCCGCCCGCTGGCGCTCGACCTTGCCGACGAGGCAGTACGACGGGGGGTCGGCCTGAGCGTCGACCCCAGCACCCTCGCCTTCCTCCGTCAGGTCGGTGCGGCGGACTTCCTGGCCTGGGTGGCGAGCGCCGAGCTGCTGTTCCCCAACCAGGACGAGGCCGACTTCCTGGGCGTCCACGACGACCCGAGGGCGGTGGTCACCCTGGGTCCGCGAGGTGCCCGCGTCGCCGGCAGGCGACATGCGGCGCACGAGGCGCGGGTGGTGGACACCACCGGAGCCGGCGACGCGTTCTGTGCGGGCTACCTCGCGGCTCGGGCGGCCGGAGCCGCGGCGGCCGTCGAGTCGGGACTGGCGGCGGCGGCGACCTGCGTCGCCCACCGGGGAGCTCGCCGACCGCGTCAGCCGTGGTGACAGACGGCCTCGACGTTGTTGCCGTCGGGGTCGCGGACGAACCCGCCGTAGTAGTGCTCGTGGTACTCCGGCCACAGACGAGGCTCGTGCAGGGACTCGGCCCCGGCCTCCACCGCCGCAGCGTGGAACGCGCGGACAGCCTCCGGATCCGCGGCCGTGAACGCCACGTGCACCTCACGGTTCGGCCCGACCCCCTCGAAGGTCGACAGCCAGAAGGTCGGGGTGTCGGTGCCGTAGCCGAGGGCGACCCCGAAGTCCATCAGCCGGGAGTGACCGAGGGTGGCCAGCACCCGGTCGTAGAACGCCGCCGAGGCGGCCAGGTCAGCGCAGTTGATGCCGAAGTGATCGATCATGGCCCGATCCTGCCGGATCCCGGTCACCCGTGGGTGGCGAAGGTGTCGGTGCTGCCGTCGCCCCAGACGACCAGCCCGGCGCGGCCGGGTCGGTCGCGGAGCCAGTCGAGGGCTGCGCGACCGTGCGTGAACGCCGCGGTCGCGTCGATGTCGGCCCAGGTGAGGTCCGCGGCGACCACGGTGACCGAGGCGACACCCTCGGGCACCAGGCCGGTGGAGCCGTGCACGATGTGGGCGCCCCGGTGGGCCTGGCCGGAGGTCGCCACGGCGCCGTTGCGCACCGGGATCCGGGCCACCAGGCGCCGAGGATCGTGAGGGTCCTCGATGCCGATCTGCCAGGCGTCGCGATCTGGGCCGGAGACCCGGCAGACCATGTCACCGCCAGCGGACAGGCACACGTCGGTCTCCTCCAGCCCGACGAAGGCCCGGGCGGCCCGTTCGACCGCCCACCCCTTGACCACGCCGTTGGTGTCCAGCACCGGGCGGCCGTCCGGCCCCGGGCGGCGTACGTCGAAGGCGCCGTCGGACGCGAGCCTGGCAGCCTCGCCGAGGGCGAGCACCTCGGCCACCTCGGGCGGGCAGTCGGCGACCTCGAGCTCGCCCCGAGCGAGCCGGGAGATCGCGGAGTGCGGCCGGTAGGTGCTGAACACCTCGTCGGCTCGCCGCAGCACGTCCAGCGCGGCCTCCCACGCCGCGTCGGCCCGGTCGTCGTCGACGTGCCGGCCCCGCAACGCCAGGCTGATCGGCAGGCCCATCACCTGGTCGACCCTCCGGTGGGCCGAGGCTCCCGGGCTCACAGGCCGGCCTGGTCCAGGGCGCTCTGCAGGGACTGGAGATAGCCGACGCTGGTCACGGTGGCGCCGCTGACCATGTCGATCGAGGCGCTCTGGGCGTCGAGCGTCTCCTGGATCAGGACCGGGAGGGCGTAGCCGTTGATCTCCGCGTCCTTGCCGTTGCCCTGGGGATACTGCAGCACGCTGACGTTGGTGATGCTGCCGCTGGTGATGGCGAGCTCGACCTGCACCGGACCCCACTGCGTGGACACCGTGTCGCCGGTGACGGTCGAGGACGCAGCGGCCTTGCCGGTGGTGTTCTCGGTGGACGTGGAGCCGGAGTCGGCGGCGTGGGAGGCGGAGGAGGTCGACGAGCCACCGGAGATGATGGAGGTCGACGGGTTGGCGGTCTGCACTCCGGCCGTCGAGGTGTCGTAGCCGAAGAGGAGCACCAGGACGGACAGGGTGCTCAGCAGCCAGAGGGCGATTCGGGTCATGTCAGTCACCAGCCGAAGGTCTCGAGGTGGAGCTGCTCCGGCGGAAGTCCCGCGGCAGCCAGGTCACGGCGTACGAGCTCGGTCCAGGGGGCGGGACCACAGACGTAGACGTCGCGCTCGGCCACGTCGGGGATCCAGTAGTGCAGCGCGGTCAGGTCGGAAGCGTCGCCGATGCGGTCGCCCAGCCAGGAGTCGGGGCCACGCCGTCGTCCGGGCAGCCGCAGCACCTCCAGCCCGCGCTGGTGGGCGATGGCGTCCACCTCCGCGGCGAAGAGCGGACTGTCGGTGAAGCGCTCCAGGTAGATCGCGTCTCCCGGCCGATAGCTCATCCCCTCCGCGAGGGCACGCAGGGGCGTGATGCCGACCCCGGCACCGATGAACGCGAGTCGGGGCCGCGTGCGGGCGCGGGCGCCCAATCGGCCGTGCGGTCCCTCGAAGAACACCCGGGAGCCGGGGCGCACCGAGCCCGCCGCCGTACTCCCGTCCCCGACGGCCTGGACCGTGACCCGCAGGCTGCGGCCGTCGGGTGCGGCCGACAGGGAGTAGGGGTTCGCACGGGTCCACCCCGGCCTGCCCAGGAACCGCAGCGAGAGGAACTGCCCGGCCTCCACCCGCAGGCGGTCCAGGCGCCGTCCCGTGAGGTGCACCGAGACGGTGCCCTCCGCCTCCGGCACCACCGCGGCCACCCGCAGCCGGTGGCGGGCGTTGCGCCACAGGGGTACGCCGAGCCGCCAGTAGACGACGGCGCCGGCGACGGCGGCCCAGGCGGTCCACCAGAAGACGGTGCGGCCGGGCGAGCTCGTGAACTCCCGACCGGTCCACAGCTGGTGCGGGAGGGCGAGGCCCACACCGAGGTAGGCGTAGAGGTGCAGCAGGTGCCACGACTCGTAGCGGAGCCGACGGCGCGCCGCCTTCACGCTGGTGACGACGACCATCACCAGGCACAGCGTGCCGGCGGCGGCCAGCAGCATGCCCGGGTCGTGCAGCGTGAGGTCCCACAGGGTGGCCGGCGTCTGGAGGATGTCGCCCAGGGCATAGCCCCAGGTGACCAGCACGATGTGGGCGAGCATCAGGTTGAACGACGTGAAGCCGACCAGCCGGTGCACATGCGCGAGTCGGTCCTGACCGAAGGCCGCCTCCAGCGCCGGGATGCGGGCCATCAGCGCGACCTGGGCCAGGAGGAGGACGGAGGCGACGAGCCCGGTCAGGCGTCCGGTCGAGGTCAGGCCACTCCCCCAGCCGGTGAGGTCCTGGATGCCGCCTCCCGTCACCCACCAGTAGGTGACGAGCAGGAGGCTCAACCACAGGGCCGACAGCCCGAGGAGCCGCACCCCGGCGTCGTGCCGCGCGCGGCGCCCGAGGTGCGAGATGGCCTGGGCACGACCGGGGCGGCTGAGTGTGGCTGACATGTTCCCAGAGTCACGGACTGCGATGGGACTGGGCTGGCAGTTTCCTGTGTACGCCCTGTGAGCCCAGGCTTGGTTAGAGTCTGGGGCGTGACCGACCCACACTCCCTCGCCCAAGAAGCCGCGGATGCGCTTGCCGAGCTCACCGGCGTACCGCAGCACGACGTCGCCCTCGTCCTCGGATCCGGCTGGCTTCCCGCCGTGGACGCCCTCGGCGAGGCCACCGCCGACATCGCGACCACCGACCTGCCAGGGTTCTCGGCGGCGTCGGTGGCCGGCCACTCCGGACGGATCCGCAGCGTCCGCGCCGGCGACACCCACCTGCTGGTGTTCCTGAGCCGCACCCACTTCTACGAGGGCAAGGGCGTCGCTGCCGTCGTCCACCCCGTACGCACCGCCGCCCGGGCAGGGTGTCGTGCCATCGTGCTCACCAACGGCTGTGGTGGCCTCAAGGAGACCTGGCAGCCCGGGCAGCCCGTGCTGATCAGCGACCACATCAACCTGACGGCCACCTCCCCCATCGAGGGCGCGCACTTCGTCGACCTCACCGACCTCTACAGCTCCCGGCTCCGCACCATGTGTCGCGAGGTCGACCCGACCCTCGACGAGGGCGTCTACGTGCAGTTCCCCGGTCCGCACTACGAGACCCCGGCCGAGATCGGCATGGTTCGCGCCATGGGCGGGCACCTGGTGGGCATGAGCACGACGCTCGAGGCGATCGCCGCCCGTGAGGCAGGCATGGAGGTGCTCGGCATCAGCCTGGTCACCAACCTGGCCGCCGGCATCACCGGAGAGCCGCTCAACCACGCGGAGGTCCTCGAGGCAGGCAAGGCCGCGGCGGGCCGGATGGGCACGCTGCTGAGCCAGATCGTGCCCAGGATCTGAGGGTGGGTCTGCGATGAGGGTGCTGGTCACCGGGGCGGCCGGAAGCATCGGCGAGATCGTGATGGTCGGCCTCGCCGACCGGGGGCACAGCGTCATCGGGCTCGACCGGGTGCCGGCCCCGGAGGGCTACGACGAGTCGAGCAACGACTGGCACACGGCCGACTGTGCCGACGCCGACGCCGTCGCCGACGTGTTCGCGGCCCAGCCGCTCGATGCCGTCGTCCACCTCGCGGGACACCCGGGCGAGGCCAGCCTGCCCGACTCGCTCACCTCGCACGTGATCACCACGGCCGCGCTGCTCGACGCGATGGTGGACCACGACGTCACCAGGATCGTCTACGCCTCCTCCAACCACGCCGTCGGACGCACCCCACGCCGCGACCTGGTCTCGACCGACACACCGCCTCGTCCGGACACCTACTACGGGGTCGGGAAGGTCGCCGCCGAAGCACTGCTCAGGCTGTACGCCGACCGCCACGGCATCGACGCGGTCGCCTGCCGGATCGGCTCGTTCCAGGCGCAGCCCGAGAGCGTGCGCCACCTCAGCACCTGGCTGTCGCACGACGACTGCGTCCGGATGGTGGAGGCCGCACTCACGACCCCCAGCCCCGGGTACGCCGTGCTCTACGGCATCTCCGCCAACACCCGGTCCTGGTGGGACCTCGAGCCCGGGAGAGCACTGGGCTACGACCCGCAGGACGACGCCGAGGAGTTCGCGGACGCCGTCTCGACCTCCTCCGACGACGAGGCGGAGGCCGCCCATGTCGGTGGGGCCTTCGTGTTCGAGTCCCTCCAGCGACCGGCGCTGGACCGATGACCAGGAGCGTCTTCGTGACCTCGCCCGAGGCACGCACGGGGAAGTCGGCGGTCGGCCTCGGTCTCTTCGACCTGCTCGCCCGCGACGTCGGGTCGGTGGGGGTCTTCCGTCCCCTGGTCAACGGGCACCAGCGTGACGTCCTCATCGATGTTCTCGTCTCCCACCCGAGCAGCCACCAGAAGTACGAGGAGGCCCGGGGCGTCACCTACGAGGCCGCTCTCGCCGACCCCGACGAGGCCCTCGCGGCGATCGTGCACCGCTTCGGGGAGATCAGCGAGCGACACGACTTCGTGCTGATCATGGGGTCCGACTTCACCGACGTGTCCAGCCCGACCGAGCACACCTTCAACGCCCGGATCGCCGCCAACCTCGGGTCCCCCGTGGTGATGGTCGTCTCGGGCGTGGACCGCACCCCGGACGAGATCGTGCGCAGCGCCGGCGGGGCGATCGACGAGTTCCGCCGCCACCACAACGACGTCGTCGCGCTGATCGCCAACCGGGTGACCGAGGAGGCCGTCGAGGAGACCCAGCGCGTCCTCGAGAGCCTGCCAGGTCTCACCGTCGGCGTGATGCCCGAGCACCCGCTGCTGACCGCCCCCACGGTGCGTGAGCAGGTCGTCGCCGCCGAGGCCACCCTCGTCCAGGGGGAGGATGCCTGGCTCGACCGCGAGTCGCTCGGCGTACTCGTCGCGGGAATGACGCTGCCCAACGTGCTCGACCGGTTGTTCCTCGATGCGACCGTGGTCACGCCCAGCGACCGCACGGAACTGCTGGCCGGCCTGCTGATGGCGCACCAGTCCGACACGTTTCCGACGCTGGGCGGGATCATCCTGGTCGGCGGCTACGAGATCCCGCCGTCCATCCAGCGGCTGTGCGCCGGGGTCGACGTCGAGCTGCCCATCGCGCTGACGTCGCTCGGCACCTACCCGACGGCTCAGAAGCTCTACGACCTGCACGGTCCGCTCAACGTCGGCTCGACCCGCAAGATCGACACCGCCCGGCGCCTGTTCGCCGAACGCGTCGACGAGGTGGCGCTGCTGGCCGCGATCAACACCCCGTCCTCCGGCACCCGCACACCCCTGATGTTCGAATACCAGCTGATGGAGCGCGCTCGGGGCGACCGTCGGCGCATCGTGCTGCCGGAGGCCACCGACGACCGCATCCTCGAGGCCGCCGACGTGGTGCTGCGACGCGGGGTGGCCGACGTGACCCTGCTCGGGGAGCACGACGACATCGCGGCGCGCGCCCGCACGCTGGGGATCGACGTCTCGCGGGCCGAGGTCGTCTCGCTCGACGAGCCCGAGCTGGCCGAGCGCTTCTCGGCGGAGTACGCCCGGCTGCGCAGCCACAAGGGAGTGACCCTGGAGCAGGCGCGCGAGGTGATGCGCGACGCGTCCTACTTCGGCACCATGATGGTGCACCTGGGCCTGGCCGACGGCATGGTCTCCGGCGCGATCAACACGACCGCCCACACGATCCGGCCCAGCCTGCAGTTCATCCGCACCAAGCCCGGCGTCACCATCGTGTCCAGCGTCTTCCTGATGTGCCTGGCCGACCGGGTGCTGGCCTACGGCGACTGCGCGGTCAACCCCGACCCGACGGCCGAGGAGCTCGCCGACATCGCGATCAGCTCCGCCGAGACCGCTGCCGCCTTCGGCATCGAGCCTCGGGTGGCGATGCTGTCCTACTCGACGGGGGCATCCGGGACGGGGGCCGACGTCGACAAGGTGCGCGCGGCCACCGAGCTGGTGCGCGAACGCGCCCCCGACCTCCTGCTGGAGGGCCCGATCCAGTACGACGCCGCGATCGACCCGACGGTGGCGCGGGCCAAGCTGCCGGGCTCTGCCGTCGCCGGTCGGGCGACGGTGTTCGTGTTCCCCGACCTCAACACCGGCAACAACACCTACAAGGCGGTGCAGCGCTCCGCGGGCGCCGTCGCGATCGGACCGATCCTGCAGGGGTTGAACAAGCCGATCAACGACCTGTCCCGAGGAGCGCTGGTCCACGACATCGTGAACACCGTGGTGATCACGGCGATCCAGGCGCAGCCACGTCGCGGGGAGGGCGCGTGATGCCCGGCCCGATCCTGGTGCTGAACGCCGGGTCGTCCTCGCTGAAGTACCAGCTGGTCGACCCCGGCACCGAGGAGGTGCTCGCATCGGGGGTCGTCGAGCGGATCGGCGAGAGTGTGGGAAGGCTCGCCCACCACGTCGGCGGCGAGCGCTTCGAGGTGCGGGAGCAGTTCTCCGACCACGCTGCGGCTCTGGCCGCTGCGCAGGAAGCGTTCGCGGCGCACGGTCCACAGCTCGCCGAGGCCGGGCTGTGCGGGGTGGGGCACCGCGTCGTCCACGGTGGTGACCGGTTCCAGGAGCCGACCCTGCTCGACGACGACGTCCTCGACGGCATCGCGGAGCAGAACAGCCTCGCGCCGCTGCACAACCCCCCTGCGCTGCAGGGCATCCGCGCGGCCAGGTCGTTGCGTCCCGACCTGCCCCAGGTCGGTGTGTTCGACACGGCCTTCTTCGCGTCCCTGCCGGCGGTCGCGTTCACCTACGCCATCGACCGGGAGGTGGCGCGCCGCCACCGGATCCGCCGCTACGGCTTCCACGGCACCTCCCACGACTACGTCTCGCGGGCCGCGGCCAGGTTCCTCGACCGCGACCTGGCCGAGCTCAACCAGATCGTCCTGCACCTCGGCAACGGCGCCTCCGTGTCGGCCATCGAGGCCGGCCGGGCCGTGGACACCTCGATGGGCCTCACCCCGCTCGAGGGTCTGGTGATGGGCACCCGACCCGGAGACCTGGACCCCGGCATCCCGGGCTACCTCGCCCAGGAGGGCCTCTCCGTGGCCGAGATCGACGCCCTCCTCAACAAGCGCTCAGGGCTGCTCGGCCTGGCCGGCGAGAACGACTTCCGTGCCCTCCAGACGATGCGTGATCGCGGCGACGAGGCGGCGGAGCTCGCCTACCGCATCTACGTGCGACGGATCGTGAAGTACGTCGGCTCCTACCTCGCCGTGCTCGGCCGGGTCGACGTGCTGACCTTCACCGCGGGCATCGGGGAGAACAACGCCGGCCTGCGAGCCGACGTCCTGGCAGCGCTGGCGCCGCTCGGGTTCGTGCCGGACCCGGATCGCAACACCTCCGGCGAGGGCGCCCGGGTGATCTCGGCGACCGATTCACCGACCACGGTCCTGGTGGTGCCGACCAACGAGGAGCTGGCGATCGCGCAGGCGACGTACGCCGTGATCTCGCGCGCCTGACGCTGTCGGTGCCGATCGCTATCGTCGACCCATGACCACCTGGCAGCTGACGATCGACGCCAACGACCCCGAGCGACTGGTCGAGTTCTGGGGCCCCACGCTGGGCTACGAGCGCCAACCGGCTCCCGAGGGCTTCGCCACCTGGAACGACTGGTACCGCTCCGTCGGGGTGCCCGACGACGAGCTCGACCCCGACGGCGACGGCTGCGACCGCCTCTGCGACCCCGCCGGTGCCGGTCCGAACATCTGGTTCCAGATCGTGCCCGAGGTCAAGTCGATGAAGAACCGCCTCCACCTCGACCTCTTCCCCACCGGCCGCGACCCGTCGCTGCCCTACGCCCGCCGCAAGGAGATCGTCTCGGCCACCGTCGCCGACCTCGTGAGCCGGGGCGCGACGGTCGTGCGCGAGACGATCGACGAGGAGCACAACCGCTACGCCATGCTGATGAACGACCCGGAGGGCAACGAGTTCTGCGTGGCTTGACTTCGAGTGCACTCGAAGGCGGAGACTGGTGCGGTGACGACTCTGACTCACCCGACCGGCCTGAGCATCGCCGAGGTCGCCGACGAGACGGGCCTGAGCGCCCACACGCTTCGCTACTACGAGCGCGACGGACTGCTGCTCAGCCCGGTCGACCGGTCGAGCTCCGGCCACCGGCGCTACTCCGCGCACGACATCACCTGGATCACGCTGCTGACCAAGCTCCGCTCGACCGGCATGCCGATCCGCGAGGTCAAGAAGTACGCCGAGCTGGTGCGCAGCGGTGCCGGCAACGAGATCGAGCGACTGGCGCTGCTGAAGGCCCACCGCGAGCGGGTGGAGCGCCAGCTGGCCGAGGTGAGCGCCCACCTGCGCGCCATCGACCACAAGATCGGCCTCTACGAGGGCAAGGTCGAGGCGTCGCTTGACTTGGAGCGCACTCGAAGCCGTTGACTCATGGCATGACCATCACCTCACGCACCCTCGGGACCACCTCACCGCTGACCGTCTCCGCCCTCGGCCTCGGCTGCATGGGCATGAGCGAGTTCTACGGCGCCAGCGACGAGTCCGAAGCCATCGCCACCATCCACCGTTCGCTCGACCTCGGCGTCACCTTCCTCGACACCGCAGACATGTACGGCCCCTTCACCAACGAGCAGCTCGTCGGCAAGGCCATCTCGGGCCGCCGTGACGAGGTGCAGCTCGCCACCAAGTTCGGCAACGAGCGACTGCCCGACGGCACCTGGGTCGGGATCAACGGCTCACCCGACTATGTCCGCGCGGCGTGTGACGCCTCGCTCCAGCGCCTCGGGGTCGACCACCTCGACCTCTACTACCAGCACCGCGTCGACCGGTCGGTGCCGATCGAGGAGACCGTCGGCGCGATGGCCGAGCTCGTGACTGCCGGCAAGGTCCGGCACCTGGGTCTCTCGGAGGCCAGTGCGACGACGATCCGTCGAGGCCATACGATCCACCCGATCACGGCGCTGCAGACCGAATACTCCCTGTTCACCCGCGACCTGGAGGACGAGATCCTGCCCACCCTGCTCGAGCTCGGCATCGGCCTGGTGCCCTACTCCCCGTTGGGCCGCGGCATGCTCACCGGCACGATCACCCGCGAGGCCGGCGCAGACGGCGAGGCCGACTTCCGGCGCTCGGCACCGAGGTTCCAGGGCGAGGCCCTCGACACCAACCTGGCGCTGGTCGCCCGGATCCAGGAGCTCGCCGAGGCACGCGACGTCACCCCTGGTCAGCTGGCGCTCGCCTGGGTGCTCGCCCAGGGCCCCCGCCACGGGCTGGGCGTCGCTCCGATCCCCGGCACCAAGCGCGTGGCCTACCTCGAGCAGAACGCCGGCGCCGCGGACGTCGAGCTGAGCGAGGACGACCTGATCGCCCTGGAGTCCGCCGTCCCGCGCGACGCGGTCGCGGGCGACCGCTACGGCGACATGTCCCACATCGACGCCTGACCCCGCCCGCTCCACGACTATCGTGAGCGGATGCCCGACCTCGTCTCCGCCACCGTGTCCGACTCCATCGCCCACGTGCGCCTGGACCGACCGGAGAAGCTCAACGCGCTGACCCTGGACACCCTGGCTCAGCTCGTCAGCACCGCCCGCGACCTGCGACGCGATCGCACGTTGCGGGCGGTGGTGCTCTCCGGTGAGGGCAGCTCGTTCTGCTCGGGGCTCGACTTCGCCACGGTGCTCTCCCACCCGGTCGGGATCGCCAAGGCGTTCACCCCGTTGCCCTGGCGAGGCACCAACCTCTTCCAGGAGGCCTGCTGGGCGTGGCGGCGGCTGCCGGTGCCGGTGATCGCGGCGGTCCACGGGCACTGCTTCGGCGGCGGCCTCCAGATCGCCCTGGCGGCCGACTTCCGGTTCACCACCCCGGACGCCGAGTGGTCGGTCCTGGAGGGTCGTTGGGGACTCATCCCCGACATGAGCGGCATCCAGTCCCTCAAGGAGCTCGTCGGCATCGACACCGCCAAACGGCTCACCATGACCGCCCAGATCCTGTCGGGCACGCAGGCAGCCGACCTGGGCCTGGCCACCGAGCTCGCGGCCGATCCCGTCGCTGCCGCCTTCGAGTTCGCCGAGGAGCTGGCCGCACGCTCACCCGACGCCGTCGCCGCGACCAAGCGCCTGTTCAACTCGACCTGGACCTCGCGTTCGCGGGTCACCTTCGCCCGGGAGCGCGCCGAGCAGCTCTACCTGCTGATGGCCGCGAACACGAAGGCCGCACGCACCGCCTCCTTCAAGCGGGTGACTCCGGAGTTCGGTCCCCGCGGCCGGCGCTAGCCTGCTCACCATGAGCGACCTGCTGACATCGGCCCGTGCCTGGGCAGCCGAGGATCCCGACGCCGAGACGCGTGCCGAGCTGGAGACCCTGATCGCCGACGGCGAGAGCGAGGAGCTGCGCGACCGCTTCGACGGCACTCTCGAGTTCGGTACGGCGGGCCTGCGTGGTGCCCTCGGCGCCGGACCCAACCGGATGAACCGCGTCGTGGTGATCCGCGCTGCGGCCGGACTCGCGGCGTACCTCAAGGCCAACGGTGCGGTCGACGGCGACGCCGTCGTCATCGGGTACGACGCCCGTCACAACTCCGACGTCTTCGCGCGCGACACCGCCGAGGTGATGACCGGCGCCGGGCTGCGGGCCCTCACCCTGCCCCGGGCGCTGCCCACTCCCCTGCTGGCCTTCGCGATCCGCGAGCTCGGCTGCGTGGCCGGGGTGATGGTGACCGCCAGCCACAACCCGCCCCAGGACAACGGCTACAAGGTCTACCTCGGCGACGGCAGCCAGATCGTGCCACCGGCTGATGCCGGGATCGCGAGCGCCATCGAGGCGGTCGGCGCCCTGGCCGACGTGCCCCGCGGTGACGGCGGCGAGGTCCTCGGCGACGACATCGTGGAGCGCTACCTCGCCGGCGTGGCGGCGCTGGTGGGCGACGGCCCGCGCGACCTCAGCACGGTCTACACCCCCCTGCACGGGGTGGGGAACACCTCGGTGCTGAGCGTCCTCGACCGGGCGGGCTTCCCTGCGCCGTACGTCGTGAGCGAGCAGGAGCTGCCCGACCCGCTGTTCCCGACCGTCGCGTTCCCCAACCCCGAGGAGCCCGGCGCCATGGACCTGGCGATGGCGCTCGCCGAGGAGCGCGGCGTCGACCTCGTGGTGGCCAACGACCCCGATGCCGACCGCTGTGCCGCCGCTGTCCGGGGTCCGCACGGCTGGCAGATGCTGCGCGGCGACGAGGTGGGCGCGCTGCTCGGCCTCCACCTGCTCCGCAGCGGGCGCACCGGCGTCTACGCCAACTCCATCGTGTCGTCATCGCTGCTGGGCAAGCTCGCCGCCTCCTTCGGCCAGCCCCACGAGGAGACCCTGACCGGCTTCAAGTGGATCGCCCGGGTCGAGGATCTCGCCTACGGCTACGAGGAGGCGCTCGGCTACTGCGTCGACCCCTCCCAGGTGCGCGACAAGGACGGCGTCTCGGCGCTGCTGCTCCTGTGCGAGCTCGCGGCGGCGGCCAAGGCCGAGGACCGCACGCTGGTCGACCTGCTCGACGAGATCGCCCGCGAGCACGGGCTGCATGCCACCGACCAGCTCAGTGTCCGGGTCACCGACCTCGGCGAGATCGCCACGGCGATGGCACGGCTGCGCGACACCCCGCCGACGATGCTGGGCGGTCTGCCGGTCGAGCGAGCCGACGACCTGTCCCTCGGCTCGGCCGACCTGCCGCCCACCGACGGCCTGCGCTACCAGATGCCCGGGGCCCGGGTCATCGTCCGCCCGAGCGGGACCGAGCCCAAGCTCAAGTGCTACCTCGAGGTGGTGATCCCCGTCGACCCTGAGGACGGCGTGGACGCCGCGCGGATCTCGGCGGTCGGCCGCCTCGACGCCCTGCGCAACGACATCAAGGCCGCCGCGGGCATCTGAGCGCTACCCGTCGACCCCGATGAACATCGGGTCGCCGCTGCCGTTCGGCAGGACGCCGATCCGGGTGCAGTCTCCCGACGGCACCTCGCAGTCGTAGTAGGTCTGCTCCTTGGTGCCGCGCAACGCCGCCAGGACCGAGCCGTCGGTGTCCATGGCCACGAACGGCGACGTCCCACCGGGCAGGTCCAGCCGCAGCCGTCGTCCCTCCGGCTCCGTCGACGGCAGTACGGTCGACCAGTAGAGCTCGTGGCCGCCGTCGAAGGTCAGCAGGGACTCCACGCCCTGCGCCCTCGCGAACCGCCAGCCCTCCCCGAGACCGGCGGGCACGGTGGCGGGCACCCTGCCGTCGACGAGGATCACCCGGTTCCTCGCATCGGTCACCCGCCCGTCGGCCACCTCGATCGGCGTCCCCCCATCGAGGGGGACCGCGAAGCTGCCCTCGTCACCCTCGAGGAAGGCGAAGCCCGCGTCGACGGCCGCGAGGCTGAGGTCTGCACACCCCGTGGCGCACCGCTCGCCCAGGTCCGGCGTGGTGGTGCGGCCGCTCACCGTGTCGGTGATGCCCAAGGTCAGGGTGTCCCCCTTGACCAGCCAGGCCACGCGGCTGCCGTCGACCTCCGCCGTCGCGGAGGGGTGGAAGTCGTGGTCGGGTGAGCTCGGCGCGGCCGCCAGGTCGATCACGTGGCCGTCGACCTGCAGCAGTCGGGGCTGCTGACGATCACTGAAGAACACCACCCCACTCGACGTCACGGTGGCATGGGTGTCCAGGCCGTCGATCCCCGAGAGGGGGAAAGTCCGCCCCCCGAGGTGCATCACGTGCCGGTCCTGGTCGTAGAAGGCCCGGGCACCCTGCACGAAGTCCATCGGGGGTACGACGACCTGCGCGGTGTCGGCGTCCGGCCGGAGCGCGCTCACCAGGGTCATCCCGGCAACCACGGTCACGGCGGCCACCACCCCGGCGCCGGCCACCCGGGTCCTGCGTCGCCTGTCCCCCTGCTGACGGATCGAGGCGAGGTCGAGCGACGGCGGCGGCAGGGCCGTGGTCTCCCGCTCGATGGTCTGCGTGACGGCGTCGCTCAGGGAGGTGCTCATGCCGGTTCTCCTTCGAAGGACGCGCCCTCGGCCGCCAGCAGGAGACGCAGGTTGGCGAGGGCGGCGGATGCTTGCGACTTGACCGTCCCGGGCCGGATCCCGAGAGTCTCGGCGATCTCGGCCTCGGACAGCTGCTCGTAGTAGCGGAGCACGACGATCGCCCGCTGCCGCGGCGCGAGCGCCTGGATGCCGCGCCACACGACGTCGCTGCGGTCGACGTCGGCCTCGGCCGACTCGACGACCCGCAGGTCGGGGAGCCTCGCCGAGGGCCGCTCCCCGAACGAGGCGCGGCGCCGCCAGCCGAGCACCTGGTTGACCACCATCCGGCGTACGTAGGCCTCGGGGTTGTCGGCCTGGCTGATCCGTCGCCAGCGTGAGTACGCCGAGACGTACGCCGCCTGCAGGGCGTCCTCGGCCAGGTGGTAGTCGCCCGTGATCGCCCAGGCGACCCGGAACAGGCGCGGGGTCGTGGCGGTGACGAAGTCGTCGAACGCCGTCGTCCTGACGGTGCTCATGTCGTCTCCCTCCGTTGGGCCTCTCACCCCTACAGATGCATCGAGACCCTGCCGGGGTTCGTCCTCAGAGCACCACAGTGACCACGAGTGCGAGCGCGAGGACCGCCAGCACGGTGATCTCGGGCCACGCCCACGCGCGGCGTACGGGGGGCAGCGCGTCCTCGCCGCGGGAGAGCGACTTGGCCTCCGACACCCGGCTGCGGATCCGGTCCTCGATGAAGTCGGAGTAGACGTTGAGCGGGTCGCGCTCGTCTCCCGCCGTGCGGCGCATCTGCCGCAGCGACCGTCCGGCTGCCGGCGAGGTGTAGCGCTGGTCCTCGACCAGCACGGCCAGGAACTGCCGCAGCACGAGCTGCTCGACGCTCGCCAGCCGGATGGTCAGGGTGCTGAACATGCCCCGGAGCACCAGGCGGTCGGTGGACACTCCGATCCGGGGGCGCAGCACCGCCACCCAGATCAACAGGGCGAGGCAGCCGAGCCCGGCGAGGAACTTCAGCTCGGAGCTCTGGAGCCCGTTCAGGAGGTAGAGCGCGACGATGACGACCACCGCGACCAGCCCGGCGCCGCCGATGAACCGCCCTCCCGTGGGCTTGAAGTACTCCACGTCCTCGTCTGCCACCGACGTCCTCTCCTCGATTGCCCCGCACTGCGCCGACAACCCTATGCTGACGAGGTGACGACTACTGCCTCAACGACGAGTGCAGCCGGGTTCGAGGACATCACGTCATCGGAGTCATCGCTGCGCCGGTTCCTGCACGGACTGCCCGGAGTGGACCAGGTGGGCGCCGACGCGCGCGCTGCCGCCCTGGCCACCCGCTCGATCAAGACGACCGCCAAGGCCTACGCGATCGACCTGTCCATCCGGATGGTCGACCTGACCACCCTGGAGGGCCAGGACACCCACGGCAAGGTGCGGGCGCTGGCCACCAAGGCCATGCATCCCGACCCCACCGACCCGACCTGCCCCTTGACGGCAGCCGTCTGCGTCTATCCCGACATGGTCTCGACCGCCAAGGAGGTGCTCGGCGACAGCGGGGTCAACGTCGCCGCCGTGGCCACCGCGTTCCCCAGCGGCCGAGCCGCCATGGACATCAAGCTGGCCGACGTACGTGACGCGGTCGAGGCCGGCGCCGACGAGATCGACATGGTCATCGACCGGGGCGCCTTCCTGTCGGGTCGCTACCAGCAGGTCTTCGACGAGATCGTCGCGGTGCGCGAGGCGTGCGGTGCGGCTCATCTCAAGGTCATCTTCGAGACCGGCGAGCTGCAGACCTACGACAACGTACGACGGGTCTCCTGGCTGGCCATGCTGGCCGGCGCCCACTTCATCAAGACCTCCACCGGCAAGGTGCAGCCCGCCGCGACCCTGCCGGTCACGATGATCATGCTCGAGGCGGTCCGCGACTTCCGCGCCCAGACCGGCCGGATGGTCGGGGTCAAGCCGGCCGGCGGCATCCGCACCACCAAGGACGCCATCAAGTACCTCGTGGTCGTCAACGAGGTCGCCGGGCCCGACTGGCTCGACCCGGACTGGTTCCGCTTCGGCGCCTCCACGCTGCTCAACGACCTGCTCATGCAGCGCACGAAGATGCTCACCGGCCGCTACTCCGGCCCCGACTACTTCACCCTGGACTGATCATGGCTTTCGACTACGCCCCTGCTCCCGAGTCCCGCGCGATCGTCGACATCAAGGCGTCGTACGGCCTGTTCGTCAACGGCGAGTTCGTCGACGGTACCGGCGCCTCGTTCAAGTCGATCAACCCAGCCACCGAGGAGGTGCTGGCGGAGATCGCCGAGGCCTCCGAGGCCGACGTCGACCTGGCGGTGAAGGCAGCCCGACGTGCCTACACCCGTGTCTGGTCGAAGATGCCCGGCGCCGAGCGGGCGAAATACCTCTACCGCATCGCGCGGATCATCCAGGAACGCGGCCGCGAGCTCGCGGTGCTGGAGTCGATCGACAACGGCAAGCCGATCAAGGAGACCCGCGACGTCGACATCCCGACGGTCGCCGCCCACTTCTTCTACTACGCGGGCTGGGCCGACAAGCTCGACTACTCCGGCTACGGCAGCACCCCGCTCGGCGTGGCCGGCCAGGTCATCCCGTGGAACTTCCCGCTGCTGATGCTGGCCTGGAAGATCGCCCCGGCCCTGGCCTGCGGCAACACCGTCGTCCTCAAGCCGGCTGAGACCACCCCGCTGACCGCCCTGCTGTTCGCGGAGATCTGCCAGCAGGCAGACCTCCCCCCGGGGGTCGTCAACATCGTCACGGGCGCCGGGGCCACCGGTCGGGCGCTGGTCGCCCACCCGGATGTCGACAAGGTCGCCTTCACCGGCTCCACCGAGGTCGGGCGGGCGATCGCCAAGAGCGTGGCCGGCACCGACAAGAAGGTGACCCTCGAGCTGGGCGGCAAGGCCGCCAACATCGTCTTCGACGACGCCGCCCTCGACCAGGCGGTCGAGGGTGTCGTCAACGGCATCTTCTTCAACCAGGGCCACGTGTGCTGCGCCGGCAGCCGGCTGCTGGTCCAGGAGAGCATCGCCGAGGAGTTCCTCGACAAGCTCAAGGCGCGGATGTCCACGCTGCGCGTCGGCGACCCGCTCGACAAGAACACCGACGTCGGCGCCATCAACTCCGCCGAGCAGCTGGCGAAGATCCGCGAGCTCTCCGACATCGGGGAGGCCGAGGGCGCCGGACGCTGGGCTCCTGCCTGCGACCTTCCGACCCAGGGCTTCTGGTTCCCGCCCACCCTGTTCACCGGGGTCTCCCAGGCCCACCGCATCGCCCGCGAGGAGATCTTCGGGCCGGTGCTGTCGGTGCTCACCTTCCGCACCCCGACCGAAGCCGTCGAGAAGGCCAACAACACCCCCTTCGGACTCTCGGCCGGCATCTGGACCGAGAAGGGCTCGCGGATCCTGTGGATGGCCAACCAGCTGCGGGCCGGGGTCGTGTGGGCCAACACGTTCAACAAGTTCGACCCGACCTCGCCGTTCGGCGGCTACAAGGAGTCGGGCTACGGCCGCGAAGGTGGCCGCCACGGTCTGGAGGCCTACCTGCGATGACTGCTCGCCTCGATGTCCGCAAGACCTACAAGCTCTACATCGGCGGGGCGTTCCCCCGCTCGGAGTCGGGCTACTCCTATGTCGTCAACGACGCGAAGGGGAAGTTCATGGCCAACGCCGCCCTCGCCTCCCGCAAGGACGCCCGCGACGCCGTGACCGCGGCCCGCAAGGCGTTCGGCGGCTGGTCCGCGCGCACGGCGTACAACAGGGCGCAGGTGGTCTACCGGATCGCCGAGGTGATGGAGGACCGCCGGCCGCAGTTCGTCGACGCCGTCATCGCCTCGGAGGGCCTCACCTCGGCCCGTGCCACGAAGGTGGTCGACGCCTCGATCGACCGCCTCGTCTGGTACGCCGGGTGGGCCGACAAGATCGCCCAGGTGGTCGGCAACGCCAACCCGGTCGCCGGACCCTTCTTCAACCTCTCCAGCCCCGAACCGACGGGTGTGGTGGCCGTGCTGGCCCCGCAGCAGTCCTCGCTGCTCGGTCTCGTCTCGGTGGTCGCGCCCGTGATCGTCACCGGCAACACGGCGGTCGTGCTGTCGTCCTACCAGCACCCGCTGCCCGCGGTGACCTTCGCCGAGGTGCTCGCCACCTCCGACGTGCCCGGGGGCGTGGTCAACGTGCTCACAGGCGACAACGCGACCACCGCACCCTGGCTCGCCTCGCACATGGACGTCAACGCCATCGACCTGACCGGTGCGACCGGTGACACCACCGCGCTGGAGGAGTCCGCCGCCGACAACCTCAAGCGGGTCCTCCGGGCGCCGGTGGCCGAGCCCGACTGGGCCGTCGACCCCGGCATCGAGCGGCTGACGCGCTTCCTGGAGACCAAGACGGTCTGGCACCCGATCGGCCTCTGAGTGCAGGCGCGGGTCATCGTGTTGGCCGGTCCCTCGGGAGCCGGCAAGTCACGGCTCGCAGCCCGGGTGGGTCTGCCCGTGCTGCGGCTCGACGACTTCTACAAGGACGGCGACGACCCGACCCTGCCGGTCATCTCCGACGGCGCGAACGCCGGCATCGTCGACTGGGACGACCCCGCCTCCTGGCTGCCCGACGACGCGGTCGCGACGCTCGGCGCGCTGTGCGCCGACGGCCGGGCCGAGGTGCCGGTCTACGAGATCGCCCGCGACGGCCGCTGCGGCTCGCAGGTCCTCGACCTGGGCGGGTCGAGCCTGTTCCTGGCCGAGGGGATCTTCGCGCAGGACATCGTGGCCGCGTGCCGCGAGCGTGGCCTGCTGGCGGCGGCGTTCTGTGTGCGCCAGCACCCCATGAAGACGTTCTGGCGCCGGCTCACCCGTGACCTGCGGGAACGGCGCAAGCCTCCGCTGGTACTGCTGCGCCGCGGCGTGGCGCTGATGCGCGACCAGAAGCGGGTGGTCCAGGATGCCGTCTCGAAGGGCTGCGAGCCGGCCACTCCCGAGCAGGCACTGGTGCGGATCCGGTCGTTGGTGGCAACCTCGAACGCATGACCCCCTCGGATCCGAGCAACCGGCTGTTCGCCGGCGGCCTGGTCCAGCCCGACCGGCGTACCTGCGGCTCCGCCTCGCTGGTCGCGGCCCGACTGATCAACCGTCCCGAGTTCGCCCAGCAGCTGCTCGCCGGCCCGGTCCCGCAGGCGAGCTTCCAGGCCGAGGCGCTCGCCGTCCACCGCCGGACCAGTGGGCTGCTCGATGCCCGCGGCCTCCCCCAGCTGCCCTGGCCCCGGGCCCTCGGCACGGCTCCCTGGTCGCTGGTGCGCTACCTCGACGCGGTCGCCGGGGTGCCCGGCACGCGGTACGACGCGCGGCTCGTGCTGCCGCACCAGCGCGCGCGAGCCTTCGACTGGGTGCGCGCCGCCGTCCTCGCCGGCCAGGCCACCCCCGTCTACGTCGGCAACCGGCGTACGCCGCGCCACGTCGTCCTGGCCGTCGCCAGCGAGTCGCCGGACTCGATCCGCATCTACGACCCCTCCCAGGGGCGCCGCTATCCGATCGAGCGGCGCGACTGGTCGGCTGCCCGGCTCGACGTCGCCGGCTGGCGGGTGCCGTGGCTGGTCGTCGTTCCTCGCCACGGCACTGGTCAGACCAGGGACGAGGCCCGATAGTGGGCTGGTGACCGACGACCCGACGTACTCCATGGCTGTGCGCACCGGCAACTGGACCCGCCAGATCATGCTGCCCTTCCACCAGCCGGTGAAGCTCCGCCTGGCTCCCTCGGAGCACGACGGTGTCCTGGTCGAGCTGCTGTCGGGGCTCCCGTTCCTGCCGCCGCTGCTGACGTCAGCCGAGCTCTACGCGCTCGTCGTCGACGCCTCAGGGCGCGCGGTGCTTGACATCGACACCCGCATCGACCGACGCGAGGTGAGGTCGTCAGCGCCCAGCGACCACTGGCAGCTGCGCCTGGAGGGGCCGAGCGGCTACCTCGAGCTCTATCCGCTCGAGGGTGCCTCACCACCTCAGGAGACGCTGCAGGCCCTGCTCACCCGGATGACGGCGCCCGCAGCGCGGCGTACCCCGGCTTGATCACGCCGTTGATGATCGCCAACCGCTCGTCGAAGGGCAGGAAGGCCGACTTCATGGCGTTGAGGGCGAACCACTCCAGGTCGCTGAGCCCGTAGTCGAACGCCTCCACCAGCGCCGTCAGCTCCGAGGTCATCGAGGTGCCGCTCATCAGCCGGTTGTCGGTGTTCACGGTGACGCGGAACCGCAGCTTGGTGAGCAGCCCGATCGGGTGCTCGGCGATCGAGTCGGCCGCGCCCGTCTGCACGTTGGAGGCCGGGCACATCTCGAGCGGGATCCGCTTGTCGCGGACGTACGACGCCAGCCGCCCCAGCTCGACGGTGCCGTCGTCGGCCACGGAGATGTCGTCGATGATGCGGACGCCGTGGCCGAGCCGGTCGGCGCCGCACCACTGCAGGGCCTGCCAGATCGACGGCAGCCCGAAGGCCTCCCCGGCGTGGATGGTGAAGTGCGAGTTCTCGCGCTGGAGGTATTCGAAGGCGTCGAGGTGACGGGTGGGCGGGAACCCGGCCTCCGCGCCGGCGATGTCGAAGCCCGCCACGCCGCGGTCGCGCCAGGAGATCGCCAGCTGGGCGATCTCCATCGAGCGGGCCGCATGCCGCATCGCGGTGAGCAGCTGGCGTACGACGATCCGGCCGCCGGCCGCCTCGGCAGCCTGGTCGAAGCCCTCCTGGACGGCTGCGACGACCTCGTCGAGGGTCAGGCCCTGGGTGACGTGCTGCTCGGGCGCGTAGCGGATCTCGGCGTAGACCACCCCGTCGTCGGCCAAGTCCTCGACGCACTCGCGCGCCACCCGGGTGAGGGCGGCGCCGGTCTGCATGACGGCCACGGTGTGGTCGAAGGTCTCCAGGTAGCGCACCAGGCTCCCCGAGTCGGCCGACTCGGTGAACCAGCGCGCGAGCGCGTCGGCGTCGGTGGCGGGGAGCTCGTGACCCACCTCTGCGGCTAGGTCGATGATGGTCTGCGGACGCAGGCCGCCGTCGAGATGGTCGTGCAGCAGGATCTTGGGCGCGCGGCGTACGACGTCGCGGGTAGGCAGTGCGGTGAGGATCGACACACCTGCATCCTCGCATCCGGTGCCACCGGCTAGGTTCGGGGAACCACCAGGGACGAGGAGTTCAGATGCGCGTGTTCAGCACCTTCGACGAGATCACGACCGCGGTCGGGGAGAGTCTGGGCGCCAGCGACTGGCTGCTGATCGACCAGGACCGCGTGAACGCGTTCGCCGACGACACCGGCGACCACCAGTGGATCCACGTCGACGTCGAACGGGCCGCGGCTGGGCCGTTCGGGGGCACGGTGGTGCACGGCTACCTCACCCTGTCGCTGATTCCCTACCTCGGCAGCCAGGTGTTCGGGCTCGAGACGCCGGGTGCCAGGCTCAACTACGGCCTCAACAAGGTGCGCTTCCCCAGCCCGCTGCTGGTCGGCTCCCGCATCCGCGCGCAGGTGACGCTTGCCGGGGTCACCGATCTGCCGGCGGGCAAGCAGCTGACGATGTCCTACGTGATCGAGATCGAGGGTTCCGACAAGCCCGCCTGCGTCGCCGAGACCGTCGTCCTCCTCCTCCTCCCCCGTTGAGTTGCGCCTCGCGGCCCCCTGAATCGTGCCTCGCGGTCCTTTGAATCGTGCCTCGCGGCCTCTCCAGCCGGCCCGAGGAACAACTCGACGGGCCCGGAGGCACGACTCGACGGGTGGGCTAGGAGATGCGGTCGATCAACAGAGGGGCAGCAAGGTAACCCTCGCCGCTCGCCGAACCGTCGCTGATGTCGAAGCCACCCTCCAGCGAGGCGAGGGCTCGCTCGAACCGCTCGGGCTCGTCGGTCAGCAGCGTGAACAGCGGAGCGCCGGCGGTGACCTGGTCACCGGGTCGAGCGTGCCAGATGACACCGGCGCCGTCCTGAACAGCGTCGCCCTGTCGGGCTCGACCGGCACCCAGGCGCCACGCCGCCAGACCGACGGCCATGGCGTCGAGCCGGGTCAGCAGGCCGGTCGACGGGGCCGTCACCACGTGGGACTCACGGGCCTGGGCCATCGGCGCGTCCGGGTCGCCGTCCTGGGCCCGGATCATCGCCTTCCAGACATCCATCGCCGAGCCGTCTGCGAGCTTGGCCGCCGGGTCGACGTCCGTCACGCCGGCACCGGCCAGCATCTCGCGGGCCAAGGCGAGAGTGAGCTCGACGACGTCCGCCGGTCCCCCGCCTGCGAGCACCTCCACGGACTCCGCGACCTCGATCGCGTTTCCGGCGGTCAGCCCCAGCGGGGTCGACATGTCAGTCAGCAACGCCACCGTGTGTACGCCGGCATCCGTGCCGAGAGCCACCATGGTGCTGGCCAGCTCGCGGGCCCGGTCGACCGACTTCATGAAGGCGCCGGTGCCGACCTTGACGTCGAGGACGAGCGAGCCGGTGCCCTCGGCGATCTTCTTGCTCATGATCGACGAGGCGATGAGGGGGATGGCCTCGACGGTGCCGGTCACGTCGCGCAGGGCGTACAGCTTCTTGTCGGCGGGTGCGAGACCGTCGCCGGCGGCGCAGACAACGGCGCCGACCGACTCCAGCTGCGCGAGCATCTCGGCGGTGGACAGTGCTGCCCGCCAGCCTGGGATGGCCTCGAGCTTGTCGAGCGTGCCGCCCGTGTGGCCGAGTCCCCGGCCGGACAACTGGGGCACGGCCACACCACAGGCCGCCACCAGCGGGGCCAGCGGCAGGGTGATCTTGTCCCCGACGCCACCCGTGGAGTGCTTGTCGGCGGTCGGTCGCGACAGCGTGGAGAAGTCCATCCGCTCGCCCGAGGCGATCATGGCGGCCGTCCAGCTGGAGATCTCGCGCCGGTTCATGCCGTTGAGCAGGATGGCCATGGCAAGCGCCGACATCTGCTCGTCGGCGACCCGGCCATGGGTGTAGGCGTCGATCACCCAGTCGATCTGGCTGTCGGTCAGCTCGGACCCATCGCGTTTGGCGGAGATGACCTCCACTGCGTCGTGCTGCGCCACCCGGTGCCTCCTCGTTTCAGCTGCTGTGCTGTTGCCGTCCGAACCGTAGTCCACCAGCCGCGGGCCACGAGGCCCAACTCAACGGGCCACGAGGCACGACTCGACGGGCCACGAGGCACGACTCGACGGGCCACGAGGCGCGACTCGACGGGCCTCGAGGCGCGACTCGACGGGCCGCGAGGCGCGACTCAACGGAGGTCGTCGGGGCCGAAGGCCTGCGGGAGGACCTCCGCGAGCGTGCGCTCGCCGAGGGGGGTCATCAGCACCAGCTCGTTGCCGCCGTGCTCGAAGAGCAGCTGGCGGCAGCGCCCGCACGGCATGATCACCTCAGCGCGGCCGTTCACGCACACGAAGTGGGTCAGGCGGCCGCCCCCCGTCGCGTGCAGGGAGCTGACCAGCCCGCACTCAGCACACAGCACCACGCCGTACGCCGCGTTCTCGACGTTGCAGCCCACCAGCAGCCTGCCGTCATCGGCGAGCGCGGCCGCACCGACCGGGAACTGGCTGTAGGGCGCATAGGCCCGCCGACTGATCTCCACCGCCGCGGCGCGCAGAGCCGCCCAATCTACGGCGCTGTTCGCGCTCAACCGGACGATCTCTCGGAAACGACCACAAGGGGCGAGAACATCGCAACATGGTAACCGTTGTGCTCCAAGCGGGCCCGAGGGGAGCGTCAAGCCTCCACCGTGGGTTAGCGTGACCGCTGTCGCCTCGTACCCGACGTGGCGCGGACATGGAGGACATAGTGAGGAACATCAGAAAGGTCGCGACCTTCGGATTGGCAGCCTTCGTTGCGGCTGCGACCCTGACAGGTTGCGGCGACGCCCCTGACGAGGCGAGCCCGGGGGCCGGGTCCAGCTCGGGTGAAGCAAGCGACTTCTTGCCCTGCGTCGTCTCCGATGCGGGTGGCTTCGACGACAAGTCGTTCAACCAGCTCAGCTATGAGGGCGTCGAGGAGGCCGCCAAGGAGCTCGGCACCGACTTCAAGGCGGTCGAGTCCAACAGCGAGAACGACTACGCGCCCAACCTCGAGAGCCTGGTCTCCGAGGGCTGCGACGCCATCGTGACGGTCGGCTTCGCACTTGCCGCTGCCACGAAGGATTCCGCCAAGGCCAACCCCGACATCGACTACGTCCTCATCGACGACGCTGCCGACGGCGGCGACGACGGCGCCACGTTCGACGGCAAGGCAGACGTCGAGAACATCAAGCCCCTCCTCTACGACACCGCCCAGGCCGCCTTCATGGCCGGCTACCTCGCGGCCGACTACACCAAGACCGGCGTCGTCGGCACCTACGGCGGTCAGCCCTACCCGACCGTGACGATCTTCATGGACGGCTTCAAGCAGGGCGCGGAGTACTACGCCCAGGAGAAGGGCAAGGACGTCAAGGTCGTCGGCTGGAACGGCAAGACCGGCAGCTTCACCGGTGGCTTCGAGGCCAACGAGACCGCCACCAACACGGCCCGCCAGCTGCTGGACCAGGACGTCGACGTCATCCTCCCCGTCGGCGGCCCCATCTACCAGGGCGCGCTGACCGCCATCGAGGCGTCCGGCAAGGACGTCGCGCTGGTCGGCACCGACGCCGACGTGTTCGAGACCGACCCGAAGACGCAGGACGTCATCCTCACCTCGATCCTGAAGAACATGAAGGTCTCGACCTACGAGGCGATCATGGCCGCCGGCAACGACACGTTCGACTTCGCGCCGTACGTCGGCACGCTAGAGAACGACGGAGTGGGCCTCGGCCCGTTCCACAACTTCGAGAGCAAGGTGTCGTCCTCGGTGGCCGGCGAGCTCGACGAGATCAAGGCTGGGATCATCGACGGCTCCATCACGGTCAAGTCGTACCTCAACCCGTAGTTCGGCAAGGCGTTCGAGGGGGAGGTCGGCTCGGGCCGGCCTCCCTCAGCCATTCGCTGCCCGGTCGGAGCCTGGACGACCGGCGAGCAAGCAACACTAGGATGCGATCCCATGAAGCTAGTCCTGCGCGACATCACCAAACGCTTCGGAACGTTGGTGGCCAACGATGCGATCTCGCTGAGCGTCGAGCCGGGTGAGGTGCACTGCCTCCTCGGCGAGAACGGAGCCGGCAAGTCGACGTTGATGAACGTCCTCTACGGCCTCTATCAGGCCGACGAGGGCGAGATCGTGCTCGACGACGTCGTCCAGAAGTTCTCCGGCCCGGGTGACGCCATCGCGGCCGGGATCGGGATGGTGCACCAGCACTTCATGCTCATCCCGGTCTTCACCGTCGCCGAGAACGTCATGCTCGGCAACGAGTCGACCGGCTTCGCAGGCTCGTTGAACGTCGACGCCGCGCGCGAGCGGGTCAAGGAGATCTCCGAGCAGTTCGGCTTCCACGTGAACCCGGACGCGATCGTCGAGGACCTGCCGGTCGGCGTGCAGCAACGCGTCGAGATCATCAAGGCGCTCTCGCGCGACGCCCAGGTGCTGGTCCTGGACGAGCCCACCGCGGTCCTGACGCCTCAGGAGACCGACGAGCTGATGGAGATCATGCGTCAGCTCAAGGCTGCGGGGAAGGCGATCGTGTTCATCACCCACAAGCTGCGCGAGGTGCGCGCGGTCGCGGACCGCATCACCGTCATCCGCCTCGGCAAGGTCGTGGGCGAGGCCAGCCCGACGGCGAGCAACGCCGAGCTGGCTGCGCTGATGGTGGGTCGCCCGGTCGAGCTGACCGTGCACAAGGACCCGCCCACCCTCGGTGCGGACGCCCTGGTGGTCAAGGACCTGAGCGTCGTCGACGACGTGGGCGGCGTCCACGTCGACCACGTCAGCTTCACCATCCGCAACGGCGAGATCCTCTGCGTCGCCGGGGTCCAAGGCAATGGCCAGACCGAGCTGACCGAGGCGCTGCTCGGGCTGCAGACCCACGTGCGCGGGTCGATCCGCCTCGACGGTCACGAGCTCGTCGGCCGGTCAGTGCGCCAGATCCTCGCCGCCGGCGTCGGGTTCGTCCCCGAGGACCGCCAGAGCGACGGACTGGTCAGCGGCTTCACCATCGCCGAGAACCTGATGCTCAACCGCAGCCACGGTGAGCCGTTCGTCAGAGGTGGCACCCTGCAGCGCGACGAGCTCGATGCCTTCGCACGCGAGAAGCTGCAGCAGTACGACGTCCGCGCGCCCGGCATCACGACCCTCGCCGGCCAGCTCTCCGGCGGCAACCAGCAGAAGGTCGTCGTGGCCCGCGAGCTGTCGCGCGACCTCAAGCTCCTCGTGGCCGCCCAGCCGACGCGTGGCGTCGACGTGGGCTCGATCGAGTTCATCCACAAGCAGATCGTCGCCGGGCGCGACGCCGGTGTCCCGGTGCTCGTCGTGTCCACCGAGCTCGACGAGGTCGTGTCGCTCGCCGACCGCATCATGGTGCTCTACCGCGGCCAGGTCGTCGGTATCGTCCCCGCCGACACCCCCCGCGAGGTGCTCGGCCTGATGATGACCGGCGAGCGCCCGGAAGGACTGACCGCATGAGCGACACCGTCGGCACGGAGCAGCCGCCCACTCCGCCTACCAAGGAGCAGTCGCCCAAGCCCAGCCGCTGGACCCAGGCCATGCGCGAGATCACCTCCGGCGACGCGCTGGTCGCCGTGCTCGGCGTACTCCTCGCCATCCTGGTGGGCTCGCTGCTGATCGCCTTCACCGACGAGCAGGTCCGTGACTCGGCGGGCTACGTCTTCGCGCGACCCGGCGACTTCTTCTCGGCGACCTGGAATGCCATCTGGGGCGCCTACACCGCCCTGTTCCGCGGCTCGATCTACAACACCCGGGCCCAGGACTTCGTGACGGGCATCCGGCCGCTGACCGAGACGCTGAAGTTCGCCGGCCCGCTGATCGCGGCCGGCCTCGGGGTCGGGCTGGCGTTCCGCGCCGGGCTCTTCAACATCGGCGGTCGAGGACAGATGCTGATGGCAGGCGCCGCCGCCGGCTGGGTCGGCTTCAAGCTCGACCTGCCCCTGCTGGTGCACCTGCCCCTGGCGATCCTGGCCGGGATGCTCGCCGGCGCACTGTGGAGCGGGCTCGCCGGTCTGCTCAAGGCCCGCACCGGCGCTCACGAGGTGATCGTCACGATCATGCTCAACTACGTCGCGTTCTACCTGGTGTTCTTCGCGCTCTCGCAGCAGAAGCTGCTCCAGGCCCCGGGCTCGTTCAACCCCAAGTCGCTGCCGATGAAGGACTCCGCGACGCTGCCCAAGCTGCTCGGTGACCGGTTCAACCTGCACCTCGGCTTCCTGCTGGCCCTCATCGCCGTGGCGTTCGCGTGGTGGCTGCTCAGCCGGTCTGCGCTCGGGTTCCGGATCCGCGCCGTCGGGCTGAACCCCACCGCCGCCCGCGCGGCAGGCATCGACGTCGGCCGCACCTACGTCCTGGTCATGCTCATCGCCGGGGCCCTGGTCGGCCTCGCCGGCGCCAACCAGGTGCTCGGCACGGTCACCAGTGGGGTCACGGTCGACCTCGACGCCGGCATCGGCTTCGACGCGATCACCGTCGCCCTGCTGGGCCGCTCCCGGCCCCTCGGCATCCTCGCGGCCGGCCTGCTGTTCGGCGCCTTCAAGGCAGGCGGCTTCGCGATGCAGGCCTCGCAGGACATCCCGGTCGACATCGTCCTGGTCGTGCAGTCGCTCATCGTGCTGTTCCTCGCGGCGCCGCCGCTGATCAGGGCCATCTTCAGGCTGCCCACCAAGGAGGCGAAGTGAGCACCGCAATCGAGGAGACCCGACTCGCGGGCGTGACGACGGTCGTCGACCGGAAGGCGCCGATCCTGTTCGGCGTGCTGACGCTCGGTCTGCTGCTCATCGTCGTGTTCGCACCCCAGGCGGGTGACACCACGTTCCGCCTGGCGACCGGCTCCGACTTCGTCAAGCTGCCGGCCGTCACCGTGCCCGCGACCGCGACGGCGTGGTTGCTGATCGCCGTGTGCGCGGCGTGTACGGCGTGGTCGATCCGCCTCTACCTCGCGCACCGCAACACTCGGCTGTGGCTGGTGGTGGTGTTCGCCATCGCCTGGATGATCGGCTTCCTCACCTGGGCGGCTGCCGGAGCCACCATCCCCGTGGTGGGCCTGCTGGCCGGCTCGTTGGCCCTGGCCGTGCCGTTGGTCTTCGGTGCGCTGGGGGGCGTCCTCGGTGAGCGCTCCGGCGTGGTCAACATCGCCATCGACGGCCAGCTGCTGGCGGGAGCCTTCGCCGCCGCGATGTTCGGCTCGCTGCTCGGCTCGGCGTGGGCCGGTCTGGCCGCGTCCATGGTGGCCGGTGTGCTCGTGGCGCTGGTGCTCGGCCTCTTCGCCATCACCTACTTCGTCGACCAGGTCATCGTCGGCGTCGTGCTCAACGTGCTGGTGATCGGCCTGACCAGCTTCATGTTCACCCAGGTGCTCGCGCCCAACTCCGAGTCGCTCAACACCCCGCCGCGCTTCCACGGCGTGGAGATCCCCCTGCTCGGCAAGATCCCGCTGATCGGTCCGGTGCTGTTCCAGCAGACCGCGATCGTCTACGTGCTCTACGTCGTGGTCGCCCTGGTCACCTGGGCGCTCTACCGCACCAGGTGGGGCCTGCGGGTCCGGGCCGTGGGCGAGCACCCGAAGGCCGCCGACACCGTCGGCATCAGGGTCAACCTGACGCGCTACCGCACGATCATCCTGGCGGGTGCGATCGCCGGCATGGGAGGTGCGTTCTACACGCTGGTCTCCGTGCCCCAGTTCAACCGTGAGATGACCGGCGGGGCCGGCTACATCGCGTTGGCAGCGGTGATCTTCGGCAAGTGGGACCCGATCCGGGCCACCCTGGCTGCGCTCCTGTTCGGGTTCGCCTCCAACCTGCAGGGCGTGCTGTCGGTGATCGGGTCGCCGGTCCCCAGCCAGTTCATGCTGATGCTGCCCTACGTCGTGACGATCTTCGCGGTCGCCGGCCTGGTCGGCACCTCACGTCCACCGGCTGCCGACGGCATCCCCTACCAGAAGGGCTAGCTGTTCTGTCCGGGCACGTTGGGCACGAGGTCGATGGGTGATTTGCCCTTGAGAGAAGTGTGTC
>CZKA01000030.1_pt1 | contig 83134 bp, 79 predicted proteins | sample 1657991 | NCBI WGS metagenome assembly CZKA01 (sample SAMEA3501708, study PRJEB10268) | metagenome | biome: nitrite-oxidizing laboratory bioreactor; material: liquid mineral medium | place: Austria | collected 2011-12-21
GACTGCCGAAAACTGTTCACTCTTCAAGCGCCGAAACCGACCAGTTTTCGAGCACCGTCGACAGGCACCACGACGCAAACCTCGGACTTTTCGCAGGATGCTCGGCAACTCTTTCCGCGGGTCGTCGTCGCGCCCGGCCGCGGTCGCCGACAGGGGCGCTGCAGACGTTCCGAACGCGATCGACGCCGAGGGGTGGGCGTGGGCCGCTCGGTCGGCGCTCGGCCCACCTCGGGGAACTCGGGTCGCTCGGGACCGTGTGGGGGATATCGATCCGCTCCTCGCCGGTGCGTAGGCCGCACAGAATCACCCGTCCGACACACTCCTGCGAATGCGCGACCAGGCCGGTCGGAACAGTGCCGGCTGGGTAGAACTCGGTGTCGGTGAGTGACGGCAGCAGCATCGTGACCTGGATGCTGTCGCCTGACAGTTCCATTCGGCCGACCTGGCTGAGCCAGTTGACCGCTGTCTTGGTGGCCGGGTAGATCGCGTTTCCCGCCATCGGCATCCCGGGGCGCCTGAGCTGATGTTGACGATGCGTCCGTGCCCGGCTGCTCGCATGTGCGGCAGCACCGCCTGGATGCACGTCACGACGCTCACCACGTTGACGTTCAGCAGATCCTAGGAACGCTTGCGGTGTCGTCCCGTCGATTCCTGAGAATCTGCCTGTCCCGGCGTTGTTGACCAGGCCGTCCACGCGTCCGAATCAACTGATCGTGGCCTGCACGAGCGCCCGGATCGGGTCCGGGACGGTGACGTCGGTGGGAACGGCGAGCGCCCCTCGAGTTCCTCGCTCAGCGACTCGAGCTGGCTCGCGCGACGCGCGGCCAGCACCGGGTGCGCCCCGGCCTCATGGAGGAGTCACACGGTCGCGACACCGGATAGTAAGAAGCGGCCCTGTGATCAGCGTTTCCGCTGGTCACAGGGCGTAACTGCTACCGAATGACCGATGAAGGATTCGAACTTTTGAAGCTTTCGCGACGGACTTACACTCTGGTCGCTTTGCGCGCCTGAACTCGGGCTGCTGCGTCAACCGCAGACCCTTGCACCCGCATTGCCCACAGGCACTCGGACGTACCCGTGCACGGCGAGCACACCCGGACTGCCCTTGACTCGCATCCTGAGCGCGGAGTGTCCAGATCACTATCCACTCTCGGAGCCCTGTCTACTCATAGGCGATGCCGCTGCTCACGTAGGCTCAGCTCGCTCGAGTGAACAGCGGTCCTCCTCGCCCGCCTGCTAGCGTCCCCGAATCACCCACTGTTGCAGTGACCTCTGCAAACCACCCCGTCGATTAGGGGTCGGTTTTCACGCGTCGTCGACATGGGTAATGAGAACTATTGCTTCTCCCTCATCACTCCTGGACATCCAGTGCTCACCGCACCCGTGTGGCTCCCCGCCGTGAAGGCCAGCGACGTCGGCTTGCAACGTCCGCATGCACGGTCCCTTCATCGTGTTGTTGCCCGATGCCGACCTCGACGCCGCGGTCACGTCAGCGATGGTGGCCAGGTTCCGCGGAGGCGGCCAGGCGGGTACGGCTGCCAATTCGTTCCACGTGCACGCAGATATCGCGCCAGATTTCACTCACCGGTTAGCGAATGCCGTGAGGCAACTTACCGTTAGGCCGGGCTGACACGCCGATGGAGTGGCGCGGGCCGCCGATTGGACGGCGTTCATGATCGTGACCAACGAGATTGCTGCATCTGCACTGCCCGAGTTCGTTGCGCTTCGCGCATGGGGGCCGCAGAGCGCCGGCGAAGCGCTCGACGAGGTCGTGGACCATGAACGCGCTGTTCACGACTACTCGGCATTGCGCCTGAAAGGCGAGTCCGAGAACGCGCTTGAGTGCATCACCGTTCACCTTCACCGGTGGGCGAACTCAAGTCGCCATATGATCCGTCGCTGAACCCGCCGACTCGGACTCGGGATTCGGTCCCCGACTTCGCGGGACAGCCGGTTGCACCGCGCCAGAGTCAACGAGCCCGAGGAACAGGAGAACCCAGACCAACCTTGCTGATCAACCCACGAAGACTGGGGACTTCTACTTGGCCAGCAGCGGGGACCACGAATGGGCCGTTGAGTGGGTGGAGGGCTAACAAATCTGCTGAGGAGAGCGTGTAGGCGTACCGAGCCGCGACCGAGATCCAGTTGCTGGCGGCACTCCCTCGGTGAGCCGCGAAGCCGGCGCCCGGGCAGACGAGATGCGTTTGTCGACAAGAAGATTCGGACGGCCCGACGGACCGGTTCTACGTTGCTCGGGCGGCTCGAAGGTAGACGTGCCCTACAGAGGCAAGGGCCGCTCATGCACAACGCTCTTCATGACGAGGGTAGAGCTGAGCTTCTGAACTCCAGGCAGAGTGGCGAGGTGGTCGTCGTAGATGCGTTGGAAGTCGGGGAGGTCGCGAGCGACAGTGCGTAGCAAATAGTCGGGGTTGCCGAAGAGTCGCTGCGCATCAACGACGTTGGAGCTCTGGCGCACGGCGGTCTCGAAGGCTTCGAGGGTGCCTCGGTCTGCGGCGTTCATCGTGACGAAGACCAGCGCCTCGAAACCCAGACCCAACATTCTGGCATCCAGGTAGGCCCGGTAGCCGGCGATGACGCCAGAACGCTCGAGGGCCCGGAGGCGGCGGTGACACGGGGACAGGCTGAGCTGGACACGCTCGGCGAGGTCGGTGACGCTCAGCCGACCGTCACGTTGGAGTTCGACAAGGATCTTCCGGTCAGTTGCGTCCATGCGCGAGATTCTGCCACTCAAGCGTCCTGGTCGGCTCAATATTGGGAGCACTTTTCATCGATTCGACCATAGTCTACCAACCATGAATATTGAGCTTGTAGGTGCGTTCTGGGTGATCTCGATGCTGTTCGCCATCACCCCCGGCGCAGACTGGGCCTACGCCATCGCGGCCGGCCTGCGGCACGGCAAGGTGGCGCCGGCGGTGATCGGCCTGCTCGCTGGCCACGTCGCAGCAACGGTGGCGGTAGTCGCCGGGGTGGCTGCGCTGATGGCTGGCATGCCGATATTGCTTACCGCGGTGACGATCGCGGGAGCGGCGTACTTGGTCTGGGTCGGTGTCGAAGCCTTCCGGCACCCGTCCACCCCCTACGCAGAGACCGGCCAGCCGGCCGAGACGTCCCTGTGGCGTCAGGTGTTGAAGGGGTTCGCCGTGAGCGGGCTGAACCCCAAGGTGTTCTTGTTGTTCCTCGCGCTACTGCCGCAGTTCACCGCCCTTACCGCGGCGTTTCCGCTCTCCGCCCAGGTCCTCGTCCTGGGGCTGGTGCACGTGGTGAACTGTGCCGTGGTCTACACCGCGGTCGGCGCTGGAGCGCGGGTGGTGCTGAGCGCTCGCCCAGTCGCGGCCAGGTTGGTGAGTCGCTCCTCCGGTGCCGCCATGGTTGGTATCGGCTCCATCCTGTTGATCGAACAGGTCGCCCACTGAAACCAGGCAAACCGCCACTGGCCAGCCCAACGGCCCCACGCGAGCGCAACTCCCACCCGGGCGGACTCCACCCGGAGCCGTGACCGTACGACAGGATCGACGATGACCGAGGCCACGACCTATCGACCGCCGCGACGTGTGCGCACCCACCATCTGCGTGAGATGAAGGAGCGCGGGGAGCGTTTCACCATGCTCACCGCTTACGACGCTTTGACTGCTCAAGTCTTCGATGAGGCCGGCATCGAGGTGCTTCTGGTCGGCGACAGTGCCGCCAACGTGGTTTTCGGCCACAAGTCGTCCCTGCAAGTCACCGTCGACGACCTTCTTCCCCTGGCCAGCGCCGTGGTCCGCGGCGCACGGCGGGCGCTGGTCATGGGCGACCTTCCTTTCGGGTCCTACCAAGCGTCACCGGAGCAGGCGTTCGTCACCGCGACGCGCTTCATGAAGGAAGCCGGCGTCGCGGCCGTCAAGCTCGAAGGCGGCGCCGAGATGGCGCCACAGATCGAGCGGCTCACCGCAGGCGGCATACCGGTGTGCGCCCACATCGGGTTCACTCCCCAGCACGAACACGCGCTCGGCGGATACCGAGTGCAAGGACGTGGCGCCGCCGCCGATCGGGTCCTGACCGATGCGATGGCCGTCCAGGATGCCGGAGCATTCGCGGTGCTGGTCGAGATGGTCCCCGCCGATCTCGCCGGACGCATCACCCAACAGCTCGCCGTGCCGACCATCGGTATCGGCGCAGGGAAGGAGACTGACGCCCAGGTGCTGGTCTGGCAAGACGCCCTGGGTCTCAACAACGGCCGGCTTCCCAGGTTCGTCAAGCAGTACGCCGACGTCCGCTCTGTCCTGCTCGATGGTGCGCGTGACTACGCTCGAGAGGTCCGCGACGGGGCGTTTCCCGGCCCCGAGCACACGTTCTGAGATCTCGACACCGCTAGGAGCCAACACAGTGAATCACTCCCGAAGCGACCGGGCGGGCGCCGCCAGTCAGCCTGAGGTCGAGGCGCGCGTCCGTGACAGCTTCGCCCGCCAGGGCCTGATGCGACTCCTCCACGCCGAGCTCGTCGAGGTGACACCCGGAAGGGTCCGAATAGACCTGCCACGACGACCCGAAGTCAGCCAGCAGCACGGCTACGTCCACGCCGGCGCCACCAGTGCCATCGCCGACAGCGCAGGCGGCTACGCCGCGCTCACCCTGATGCGCGCCGACTTCGAGGTCCTCACCGTCGAGTACAAGCTCAACCTCCTCGCACCTGCCGCAGGAAACCGACTCGAAGCCATCGGGACCGTGCTGAAGTCCGGCCGGACGCTGAGCGTGTGCCAGCTTGAGGTGTACGCCATCAACGACGAGGCACACCAACCACCCACGCTCGTGGCGGCCGGTCAGCAGACCCTCATCAGCATCCCCGGCCAAGACGCCTCGTGAGCGGAACCCAACACGAGCTGCCCTGGTCGGTGATGGGGCAGCAGCGGCCCTTCCCCGCCGCCACCCGATTGCGAATGGGTGCAAATTCGCCCCTGGCCTGAGAGACTCACAGCATGGAAGCCGGAAAGCGCCGCAAACCTCACTTCGACGGCGGGCTGGCACTCATCGAGAGTTTCTGTCGCAGCACGGGCTTGGGCTTGGCGATCAACGAGGCGGCGAAGCGAGCGCCAATCACGGCAGAAGACAACGAGTCTTTTCGCGGCCAAGGTGACGACACTCCAATTGGTGCCACGCCCGATACTGAGGCGGACGGCACCACGGGGGCACCGCTCAACTGAGCGGCTGTGAGGCCGACCCCGACGTCGCCTAGGCAGCCAAGGGCGTCGTGAATGTTCAGTGGACCGGCATCAAATTGCCCCGCAATGCCGAACACTCGCGCCAATCCCGGGCAGAAAGGGCGCAGCCAGACGATTCATCGTTGCATCGGCATCCAAGGAGGTGCCAGCGTCCAGGTGAGGCCATTGACCACCCCAAGCTGCGGTTCCGTCGGTGAAGCGCAACGCCGTGCGGCGGGTTCCGGCCTAAGCCCCATCTCTCTGCCGGTACAACGCCTTCTGGATGACCCGATGTCGATGCAAGATTGGCTCTGTGTAACCGGCTGGCTGGTCCCGGCCCTGCATCAGCAGATCACGCGCAGCGCGAAAGGCCTGACCGTCATAAGACGGTGCCATCGGCCGGTAGTCCGGGTCCCCGGCGTTCTGCGTATCTACCAGCGATGCCATTCTGCGGAGACTGTCTTCAACGTCCTCCACTGTCAGAACGCCGTGACATAGCCAGTTGGCGACATGCTGGCTGGAAATGCGACAGGTAGCGCGGTCCTCCATCAGCGGGGTGCCGTCGAGATCCGGCACCTTCGAGCACCCGATGCCTGCATCGATCCAGCGCACGACGTACCCGAGGGTGCTCTGCACGTTGTTGTCGAGTTCTGCCCGACGCTCTTCGTCAGTCCACGCTGAGGAATCGGCCAAGGGAATCGTCAGGAGCTCTCGCAGCGTGGTGCGAGGGCCACCGGCGATGATTTCTCGCTGACGTGCCTTCACATCCACCTCGTGGTAGTGCAGCGCGTGAAGCGTGGCTGCTGTTGGCGACGGCACCCAAGCGGTGTTGGCACCCGATTGAGGGTGGGAAACCTTGAGGGCCAGCATCTCCGCAAGGTTATCGGGCGCTGCCCACATCCCCTTGCCGATCTGGGCTCGGCCCCCAAGTCCGCAAGCCAGACCAGTCTCGACATTGGCCCGCTCATAAGCAGCGATCCAGGTCTCGTTCTTCATCGACGACTTTCGGACGACCGGTCCAGCGAGCATCGACGTATGAATCTCGTCCCCGGTCCTATCGAGGAATCCGGTGTTGATGAAGGCGATACGGTCACGCGCCGCATGGATGCAGGCGGCCAGGTTCAGCGATGTCCGGCGCTCCTCGTCCATGATCCCCACCTTGATCGTTGCGTGAGGCAACCCGAGCGTCTCCTCGACGTAACGAAAGGTGTCTACCGACAGTGCTACCTCCTCGGGACCGTGCAACTTCGGTTTGACGACGTAAATCGAGCCCGCACGCGAGTTTCCAAGTCCACCGCTCCGCCTGAGGTCATGGCAGCTTGCCAGCCCCGTCACGAACGCGTCGAGGATGCCCTCGGGGATGTCGACATTGCTCGCGTCCACAACACTGCCCGAAGTCATCAGATGGCCGACCTGGCGAATGAACAACAGCGAGCGGCCCGGCAGCGTGACCGTCTCGCCGGAGATGGACGTACACCTTCGATCGGGGTTCAGAGAACGCGTGAACTCACGATCGCTCTTGACCACCCGCTCTTCGAGAGTGCCCTGCATGAGGCGCAGCCAGTTCCGGTACCCGATCACTTTGTCATCGGCGTCGACAGCCGCTACGGAGTCCTCGAGGTCCATGATGGTGCTCACCGCGGCTTCCAGCACCAGGTCGTAGACACCTGCTGGGTCCCGCGAGCCGATCGGATGACCTCGATCGATCTGAACCTCGAGGTGAAGATCGTGGTGGCGCAGCACGATCGCGGAGGGGGAGCTTCGCGGGCCGCGATAGCCGACCAGGTGCCCTCCCTTCATCAACCGATGCACGTCATCCCCGACGTGCGCTGCGAGACCGTGGTCGTCGACTGCGTAACGCGTGACCTCGGAATGCGCGGCATCCTGCAGCGAGGCGACCAAGTCCAGCAATTGACGACCACGCTCCATGACTTTTGCGCCACGCAACGGGTTGTATTTTCCTGTCGGGGCCAGCTCGCCTGACCGGGGGATCACATCGCTCCCGTACAGGGCGTCATACAAAGAGCCCCAACGTGCGTTGGCGGCGTTGGTGGCAAACCTTGCGTTGAGGATTGGCACGACCAGTTGCGGGCCAGCCTGTGTAGCTACTTCCGAGTCCACATTCGTGGTGGTGATCTGGAACGGCGCTGGCTGTCTCACCAGATAGCCAATGGTCCGAAGGAACTCCTCGTAGGCATTTGGGTCCACGGGCCCGGGGTTTGCCTGGTGGTAGTCATCAATCGAAGCCTGGAGCTCGTCTCGACGCGCGAGCAGCTGCCGCTGACGGGGGGCGAGCTCAGTGAGCGCTCGCTCGAGGCCGGACCAGAACGTGGCCGGATCGACTCCCGACCCTGGCAGCGCTTCTCGCTCGACGAAGCTGTGCAGAACTGCGGCTACGCGCATCGAACCGACCTGAACTCGCTCGGTCACGGCGTCATCTCCGTCGTCTTGAAGTCAGCATTTGTAATCTGTACATCATAAACTATGCGAGGACCTGACCACTCGGCGCCCGACGTCTGCTCACTGAGCCGCGGCGGTCCCTCCGGGTCACGGTTTGACGAATTCCGCGACCCGGTCCAACGTAGCCCGCGTCTCCGGGACGACCGGCGCCATGCTCAGGTGTCCGTGAGTGACTCCGCGAGCCAGGTACCTCTCGACCTCCAGGTCCGCCTGTTCCGGTCGGTCGAAGATCTCCTCCGCGGACACTCGGAGGTCGTCGTACTCGCTCAGGACGAGGAGGATCGGCGGCAGCTCACCCAGGCTCGGCATGTGCTCGAAGGACAGGTACGTCGTGTCTGGCGCGTCAGCTGCGTACGTGGCCCAGATGCCGGCCACCACGTCCTGCTCCAGTCGGAACAAGGGCGGGATGTCCGCCATCAGCAGCTCGTGCTCCTCGTTGGTCACGTGCGCGCTGCTCATGCCTGGATACACCAAGACCAGCCGAGCCGGCGCTACCCGCCCCGTGTCGCGGAGTTCCATGGTCGCCGCAACGGTGAGGTTGCCACCGGCTGACGCTCCACCTAGGGCGATCTGCTCGGCGTCGACGCCCAACTCGACTGCATTGCTCAGGGTCCAGGTGAACGCCGCCATGAGGCTTCGATGAAGGATCGGATAGCGCACCGTGGACCCGTTCGCCAGCGGGTAGTCGACCGATACGACGACCACGTCGCCGGTCACGCATACCTCTCGAGCCACTGTGTCCGCCTCGTGGTCGTCCAACGTGCCCTCCGTGAACCCACCACCATGTGCCCACACCAGCGCCGGGCGATCAGTGCGGTGGCCAGCCGTGGGTGTGTACACACGCACACGACACGGGTAGTCCCCCAGAACATCTGCGTCGCGCACACCCACCTCGGGTCGCTCATAGGGTCGGTCGTCCAAGAACGCGGCAGCGAATTTGCTCCATACCTCGGGGTCGCTCGCTGCGTCCTCGTAGGTCAAGTTCGCGATGAGCGGCATGCGCTCGGCCAGGAAGGGGTCAAGGGGCACAGCTTCTCCTTGTTTTCAGGACTGCCTCGTCATGCGCCGACGGCTCGCAACGTGCTGGTAGCCCCGGGACATCCCTGGGCGCTCACCCGGACCTCTATCTCACCAGCCCCGCTCGGCCGAATGATGGCGGTCGCCCGCCCGTTGTACGTCGTACAGTGATCGGCGTCGAAGCGCTCAGCGGTGACGGTGCGACCGGTGCCCAGAGCGACCAGCATGCCCGTCCCCGACACCTCGACGGTGACGAGACGGTCATGATGTGTGACAAGAGTGCCGGCTGCATCCCGCAACTCGATGGTGAGGTAGCACAGGTCCGAGTCATCGGCCCGCAATTCGTTCCGGTCCGGGCTGACCGACAGGACCACGTCATCCCCGGCTGTCACCACGACAGCCCGTCCGGTCTCGACGCCATCGCGGTAGGCGACCGCCGAGAGCTCGCCCGGCTGATAGGCAGTCTCGAACCTGGCGATGAAGCTCTTGTCCTCTCCCACCTTCGCCCGAGCCACCTGCGCGCCGTCCAGGAGCAGTTCGACCTCGTCACCATCACTGTAGACGTCGACGATCGCGGGCGACCCAGCCTCAACGTCCCAGCTCCAGCTCGAGATGGCGTCCGCCCAGGACCACGGCGACTGGATCATGGGCTGGCCGTAGTGGTTGGGATCGTGCACGGCGATGTACGGTTCACGCCGCAGCCCATAGACCGTCTCGCGATAGAACGACATGGGCAGCCGGTGACCGGTGATATCGATGTCGCCGACCCCGCCGGTCAGTGTCGGAAACGGTCCAAGGAAGCTCGGCTGATAGTTGTTGTCGGGATAGTCCGTACGCCCGACGCCAGGCTCCCCGAGGTAGTCCCAGCCGATCCAGGTAAAGTCACCCAACACATGGCTGTTTTCTAGGACCAGCCGCCACAGCTGGTCGATGTGCCCAGGAAACGTCTCGGTCCCGAGAATGAGCCGGTTCGGGAAGTCCGTGCGGTCGGGTACGTACCTGGCGTCGCAGTAGTTGAACCCGGCCACGTCGAGGGCGGCTAGGGACTCCTCGATCAGCTCGCTCACCTGCTCCGATGCGCCGAACTGGTTGATCTCGTCGCCCATGGCGGAGATCAGGTAGTTGACATCGGTCGGACCGGCGGCGGCCTCACTGAACGGAGTGAAGGGGAAGGGCAGCACTGCGGAGACGGCAGTAAGGCCGTTGACGCCGTTCGTGACGTACCGAGTGGGGTCCAGTTCACGTACCTTGTCGGAAAGCCTGCGACTCCATGCCGCTCCGTGAGGAGACCCGGCTTCAAAGACCTCGTTGCCGATGGAGTAGAGGATCACACTCGGGTGGTTGAAGTCCTTGGTGACCATCGACTCGACGTCGCGCTCCCACCATTCGGGGAAGTCCTTGGAGTAGTCGAACGGGGTCTTCGGCTGGGTCCACACGTCGAAAGTCTCGTCCACAACAAGCATGCCAAGGCGGTCGCAGGCTTCGAGCATGGCAACGCTCATGGGGTTGTGCGCGCTCCGAATTGCGTTGAACCCGGCCTGCTTCAGAATCTCGACCCGTCGTTCCTCGGCGCGACTGATCGCTGCTGCACCGAGCAGGCCGGTGTCGTGGTGCAGGCATGTACCCCGCAGCTTCACCGGCTGTCCGTTGATGCGTAGCCCGCGTTGTGGGTCGAGTTCCAGCGTGCGGATGCCGAAAGTCGCTCGATCCTCGTCCAAGATCTCATCGGCCCCGCGCAATTCCGTCAGGGCCGAATAGAGGTGAGGCGACTCCGGATCCCAGAGCGCGGGTTCAGGAACGTGCAGCCGGAGCCGGGTCGACACGGTCGAACCGGGTAGGAGAGTCACGGGCGACGTGCTCGTTGCAACGACGGAACCGTCTCCCGCCACGACCGCCGTGGTCAGCCGCACCGTCTTAGTGACCCGCTCCTCGTTCTGGACGTTCACATCGACGAGCACGACTGCGAGCTGGTCGTCGACCTGCGGGGTGGTGACCCGGACCCCGTCCAGTGCGATGTGCACGGGACCGCCAACGATCAGGTGCGTGTTGCGGTAGATCCCTCCACCGGTGTACCAGCGAGAGTCGAGGTGTGCTCTGGCCTCGACCTCGATCTTGTTCGCCTGGCCGGGTCGCAGGTATGGATCTGCTCGAAAGTTGAAGGAGCTGTACCCATAGGGCCGTTGAGCCACGAAGTCACCGTTGAGGTACACCACGGCGTCCCGGTAGACGCCTTCGAACTCGAAAAAGACTGCCTTCCCTCGAAGGTCCTCGCCCACATCGAAGGTCTTCGAGTAACGGAAGTACCCGCCGGGGAAATAGCCCGTGTTGGCCTCGGCCTCGGCACTGCGGTCGAGGTCTCGGACCGCATCCCACGGCAGAGTTACTTCTCGCGTGGGGCCGCCGCCTGCCATCGCGTCGAAAGCGGTCTGCGCCGCTCCCGCCGTCCATCCGAGGTTGAAGGTCTGGCGTAACACGAGCTTATCCAATCGACGTCGGGCTGCGGCGTGCGACTGGGGCGCCGGGCTCCACACAAGCCCGAGCGCCCCAGTCCTGGGAGTTAAGGCATGTAGTCGTTGGTGACGAAAGGCGTCGGGTCGAAGCTGTCGATCGTTTTGCCGTCCTTGTCCACTAGGAGCCCGTTCTCGGCCAGGTAGTCCGCGTACTCCGACCACTGGTCGGCCGAGAGAGTTCCCACCGGACCGTCCGGGTTCGGGTAAGAGCTCTCGGCGAAGGAATCGGCCACGAACTCGACGAGGTCCGTGTTGCTCTTCAGGTCGGGAAATTCGGCGTAGAGGGCCTCGTTGGCAGCTGACGGGTCGTCGATAGCCATTTGGTAGCCGCCCTGCAGCGCCTTGACGAAGCCCTTGACCAGGTCCGGGTTCGCTGACAGGAAGTCGTTGTTGGCAACCGCGACGAGCCCGCCACCATCCGGCACCCCGTAGTCAGGGCCGAACCAGGTGTTGAGCTCCACGCCTGAGTTGACGAACTCGAAAACGTGATCGGGCCACAGGGCCGCGAGATCGACCTGCCCTGCTTTCAGCGCCTCGGTGGAACCGACCTGCAGGGCAACGGACTTGACCTCGCCGTCACCACCGTCGGTTTCGACCATCGTCTTGAGGATGAGGTCCTCCTGGGGAAATCCGTACCCGCCGTAGGTCTTTCCCACGAAGTCCTTTGGCGACGTGATTCCGGAGTCCTTGAGCGCTGCCATAACCTGAGGCTCGCTCGGCTGCCCCATGAAAACAGGCGTGAGCGGGACACCCAACGCAAGGTCAGTGACCCCGGCTCCAACGTTTCCGATGAAGCCGACTTCTGCCTTGCCAGAACCGATGATCGTGTCGGAACCTGCACCGCTGAACGGGATGAGTTTGAGCTTGATCCCCTCATCGGCGAAGAGGCCCTCATGAATGGCATACGCGAGGCCGTTGTGCACCACCGACGGAAGATACTCCATCGCGAAGGTGACCTCGGTGAGCTCGGCGGGGGTTGAACCCGAGGGGACATTGGACGCGTCAGCGCCAGCGTCTCCGCTATCGCTGCCACAAGCAGTCAAGAACAGGGCGGATGCGGAGAGCGCAGCGACCAAGCCGAGTGTTGAGCGCCGAGTCGCGCGGGTGCTCCTCAGTACGAGTCGGGCCATGACACACACTTCCTTCGGTCTGCAAGCCGTTAGTACTTCATTGGGTACGATTATAATCTAAAACGTACCAGATTGTTCCGTCGCTCACCAGCACCTTTTCAGGCTCGATCCATGAGCGTTGGTACGTTAGACAGCACGGTAGGCTTTACTGTCGTATGTCGATTGGAGTCTGCCGTGTCGCCGAACACCAACCCCTTGCCGACGGCACCCACGCTCCCTGCCGCTCGGGGAGCCCGAGCCTCGGTGCGCCGCCGACGCGTCGACAATGTCCGCCGGGCCTCCATCGCCTCCGAACTCGAGTCCCTTATCCTTCGCGAGGGCTTCACCAGCTTGACCGTGGACGACATGGCACGCCACCTTCGCTGCTCCAAGTCCACCCTGTACAGCATCGCGCCCAGCAAGGAGCAGTTGGTCGTGGCGATCACCAAAGGATTCTTTCGCGAGGCGGCCGTCTCCATCGAAAACGCCATCCTGGCCGAGGCTGACCCGGCCCGTCGAATCGCCACCTACCTCGACGGCGTCGGCTCGGCTATGAACCGCTGCTCCCAGTCGTATTATGTCGATCTCAACAGTTTCGCCCCCACCCTCGCTGTCTACGAGCGCAACGCTCAGACTGCCGCCCGACGTGTCCAGGAGCTGATCGAGGCCGGGGTCGAGGCGAAGGCACTGAGGTCCTCTGACAGCCGGTTCGCAGGTCAATTCGTCGCTCTCGCCATCGACGGCGTGCTCTCTGGCGCCCTACTCAACCCCACGGGACTGACTGCCGGGCAGGCCTTCGCGGAGATCGGCAACCTGATCCTCAACGGACTCAGTGCCACCGGCGCTCAAGGTCATTAGCGGATAGAAGCCCCAACGCCGAGACCACCGTCGACGTCAAGGACCACCCCCGTGACGTAACCGGCCTCACGCGAGCAGAGGAAGGCAGCCGCTGCGGCGATGTCAGCAGGACTCCCGGCTGCTCCGATGGGCACCTTGGACACGAGCTTGTCGCGCGCCTTGGCGTTCATCGAGGCGAGCATCGGGGTCTCGATCAGCCCGGGGGCGATCGCGTTTGACGTGATCCCGTGCCGGGCACCTTCCAGGGCCATGGCTCGAGCCAGCCCGACCACGCCAGCTTTGGCGGCGACATAGTTCGCCTGCCCGAAGTTGCCCCGCCAGCTCATCGACGAGAACGACAACAGCCGCCCGTACCCCTGAGCCTTCAGGTGCGGCCAGACCGCCTGGGAGCAGAGGAACGCGCCCGTCAGGCTGGTGGCGATGACGGAGTCCCAGTCTGACTCGGAAATATTCTCCAGACGGTTGTCGCGGATGATCCCGGCGTTGTTCACCAACACGTCGATGCGGCCCTCGGCACCCATGATGGCATGCACCCATGTAGCGACGGCCCCGGACGCTGTGACGTCCACTGGCGCCGTCGTGATCGTGCCGGCGCCGACGCCCTGCTCCGCCGCGGACCGAAGGTCGGCAACGTATACAGTCGCACCTTCGGCGGCAAAGCGCTCGGCCATCGCCAGGCCGAGCCCTTGCGCGCCGCCGGTCACCAGCACCACCTGGTCGGCGTACCTCCCCCTCACGAGCGCGCCTCGGCTGAGTCGTGATCGCCGGGCGGGGGGGACGCTGACAGGAACGCTGCCAGGCCGCTCTCGACCTCACCCGTGAGCCAGTTATGCTCGAAGAAGGCCAGTTCGCGATCGAAGGACGCTGTGGGAATCGGCCAGTTCGCGCGAAGCAGCTGCTTGTAGGCCACCTGTGCGGCCCTGTCGCTGGCCACCAGAACACGGGCCAACCCGCGAGCTGCCGCGAGAGCACCGCCGCTAGGGACCACCCGGTGGACCCAGCCCGACCTGTCCAGCTGTTCCACTGGCACCAGCTCTCCGCTGAGCGCGAGCCACGAGGCAATCGCCGCGCCGAGCTTCGCCCTCAACCTGACGCTCGCTCCCCCGCCCGGAAGTAACGCCCTTCGTAGATGACCGTCGCCGATCACAGTGCCCGCCTCCGCTACCACCACGTCGCATGCGAGTGCGAGCTCCAGACCCCCGGCAACGGCATGGCCATGGAGGGCGGCGATGAAGATGAGGTCACTGTGCTCGATCTCGACAGTCAACTGAGAGATCTTCCTCAGAAAGGGCACCGGGCTACGCCCGTCTGCCTTCATGTCGGAGAACTGGCGCAGGTCCGCGCCCGCACAGAAACTGGGCCCTGTCCCGCGCAGGATGACCACCCGGATGTCTGCGGTCCGAGCGGCGTCGAGCGCCTCGCCCAACTGGTCGACCAAGGCCTCGTCGAGGGCGTTGCGCACGAGGGGGCGGTTCAGGGTCCACACCTGGGTGCAGCCATCGCTCTCGACGATGAGCGTGCTCATGAGCTCGACCCGCCGTGGGTCAGCTCCCGACGAAGCACCGCACGCTGCACCTTCCCGCTCTCGGTCTTCGGCAGGGACGAGACCACAAGCACCGTGCGAGGGTAGGCATGGGCTGCGTAGTTCTCCTTGACCCAAGCCTGCAGTTCACGAACGAGCTCTTCGCCGCCGGTGCTCGCAGCAGATAGCACGACAAAGGCACAGACCACCTCGCCGCGCACCTCATCTGGCATCCCGACCACGGCGCACTCCACAACCGCGGGGTGACGCAGCAAGACGTTTTCGATGTCGAAGGGCCCGATGCGGTAACCCGCCATCAGAATCACGTCATCGTCACGCGAGCCGAAATGGATCACTGCGTTGGCGTCGACAGTGACGAGGTCGCCCGTGACGTAGTAGCGGCCATCTGTTGTGAATCTGCCCGCTGCCTGATCGCGCTCCGCGCCATAACCCGTGAAGGTCATCAGTTCGCTGGCGGCAACGTCGACGGCGAGCCGTCCGAGCCGCCCCGCTGCTGCTGGTACGTCCGCGGCCTGGTCAAGCACGACGAGTTGCCACCCGGGAAAGGCCCGGCCCATCGCCTCCTCCAGGATCCCTGTGTCCATCGCAGGGTGATGCGCGAAACCCGCCGGCATTCCGAGCTCGGTCTGACCGTAGTGGTCATGCACCTGAATGCCGAGCAACCCCGACATCCAGACATTGACGTCCGAGGTGAGAGGCTCGCCGGCGCTGGACACCCGGGCGAGGGAGGGAAGCGCGGCTGGGATTTCCGGCGACGCCCGCATGGCGCGCAGCATCGTCGGGGCGCCCGCGAAGTCGGTGATGTCGAAGGACTTGAGCGTCGCCCACGTCGAGCCAGGGTCGAACGGTTTGAGCGACATCACACTGGGCACACCCGTCGCCAACGGACCGACGATTGCGGTATACAGCCCGTAGGCCCAGCCCGGATCAGCGGCGCACCAGAACGCTTGGTCGGGGTCTCGGACTCCGAGCCCGAACTCCAGATAACACTGCCAGCCTGCCGCGTAGGCCAGGGGGTGAACGACTGACTTCGGTTTGCCGGTCGTGCCCGAGGTGAACATGTGCACCAAAGGCGTCTGCGGCCCTCGGGCACCCTCCCCGTCGTACGCCGCACCGTGGCGCATGGCGGCCGACAGGTCGATCTCATCGGAGCCGAGGTCATCACCCGCGCGCACGTTGGCACGGAGGACACGCCACGACCCTTCCCGGATCTTGGCACGCTGCCCCGTGTCGGTGACGACGGCACTCACCTCGGCATCAACCAGTCGGCCATGCACTGTCTCCGCGGCGAAGGCGGTGAAGAGCGGGACGTAGACCGCACCGAGACGCCAGACTCCGAGAAGCACAGCCGGCAGGTCGGAACCTTTGCTCATCAGGCTTGCCACTCGGTCGCCCGCCCGTACACCCTCGTCGTGCAGCGCACGGGCCACTCTTAGTGACCGCATTCGCAGGTCACCGAACGTGACGTCCTCAACTAGCGTCGATCCGTCAACGAAGCGAAAAGCCGTCGTCGCCGGGTCGTGACGATCGCAGAACAGCCACGCTGCCGATGCATCTTTGGCCGTAAAGGCGGCCAACACTTGGGATAGCCGGATCTGCAGTGTGTCGCTTGTCATCGCATCCTCGGTGAGTACTTGATTGGGTACGATTATTATTCAAAACGTACCACACGAGGTCACGGGACCGCTATCCAGCCCTTCCGAGCGGTGAGCATGGGCATCGGCCGGAGGCGAATACCTCCGGCCGAGAACCCGAGTCACCTCAGGCGGACTGGATGCTGTGCGTGAGTTCGTTCAGGAGCACCCGTTCAAGACGGGTGAACTCCTCAGTCTCCATGTAGTCGAGGGTGCGCGGCCGCGCATCCGGAAGCTCCAACACCATTCGCACTTCGGCAGGACGAGGGGAGAGCACGTAGACCCGGTCCGAGAGCAGCAGAGCCTCCGGCACGTCGTGCGTGATCAGGATGGTGGACAATCCAAGCTCGGCGCAGATCCCAGAGAGCCACAACTGGAGTTCAGTCCGGGTCAAGTAGTCCAAGGCCCCGAACGGCTCGTCGAGCAGCATGATCGGGCGCTCCATCACCATCGTGCGCAACAAAGCTACCCTTTGGCGCATGCCGCCTGACAACTCGAACGGGTAAGCCTCGGCATAACCCTCGAGCCGGAACGTGCCCAGTAGGTCTTCGACCTTCTTCCGAGCCTCGCCCTTGCCCATCCCCCCGAGCGTCAGGCCCAACGCGGCATTGTCCTTGGCCTTGAGCCACGGCATCAGCAGGTCCTTCTGCGGCATGTACGCCGAGAACGGTCCCTTCGTGGGGGGTCCGTTGTAGGTCACCGTGCCTTCGTCGGCGCGAAGCAGGCCGGCCAGGAGCTGGAACAGGGTGGACTTCCCGCAGCCGCTCGGCCCGATCACCGACACGAATTCACCCGGCGCCAGATCCAGGGAGACGTTCTTAATCACGAGCTTGCGGTCTTTGCGCTGACCGGGGAACGTCTTGGTCAGGTCTTGGACCGACAACAACGGCAACGACGACGCCATACCAATCACTCCTGCATTCGTTCCTGCTGCGACTGCAGCGCTCGGCTCGGTATTCATCGCGGCGCTCACTCCGACCTCATCGCTCGACGCCGGCGCTCCCAGGGCATCGCCAGCGCCTCCAAGAGGTAGGTCGAGGCGAACAAGACCAGGCCAACCACGATGGTAATGATCGTCGCTGCCAGCACAAGATCGGTGCGGAGGAGGTTCTTCTGGGTGGCCATATAGAGCCCGAGCCCGTTGAACGCGCCCACAGTCTCGGCGAAGATGGCCGCGAGAACGGCGTAGCTAGCCACCATGCGCAGACCGGCGAAGAAGAAGGGAAGCGACGTCGGCACCTGGAGGCGCAGGAACACCTGCACCCGTGACGCACCCATCGAGCGCATCAGCGTGGCGGCGTCGGGATCCGCGGACATAAATCCCTGGAGCAGCGAGATGGTCATCGGCAGCGTCGTGAAGATCGCGATGAGCCCAATCTTGGGACCCATACCGAATCCGAACCAGATGACGAACAGTGGTGCCATCACGATCACGGGGATGGACTGCGCACCCACCAAGAGTGGGAGAAAGGCGGTCCGCAGTGTCCCGACGAAGCTGAGCATCGTGGCCAGCACGACAGACACCGCCACCGAGACGGCCAGGCCGAGCAAGGTCACCTTCAGGGTCGGCACCGTGTTTGACCAAAGATTCGCTCGGTCCTCAATCGTCGCGTCCCACACTCGCTTGGGAGATGGCAAGACGGTAGGCGAGAAGTTCTTGATTTCGACGGCCGCATGCCACGCCAGCACCAGGAGCACCAGCACGATCAACGGTGCTACACCCCTGAAGATGAGCGCACCCCATTTGCCGCCCCTCAGCCGTGCGACAGCTCCCGACGTCGTGCCCGCGAGGGCAGACTCCTTCACTGCGGCAACCCGCTCAACAGTATCGGTATTCGTCATCGCTCCTGATCCCCATCAATGAAGTACAAGGCATTCCTCGTGGCTCGTGAAAGCGTAGATCGGCTCACTGTTGGGCCGTTGGTCATCCATTCGCTGAGGCTGGTCAACCGCCTCTGCACATTCCTCCGGCGCAGCCGCGACCCGGGTCGGCGCACGAGCTGCGTGCCGTTGACACTATCTCGAATATATATATTGTCAAGTGTTCGACTCGACGCCGGGCTCCCGGTCACCGCACCACGGGCAGCACCAGATGCGACGGCCAGGAAGCGTCGTGGTAGACCGTCTGGTTCGCCACCAGGTGATGGGTCCCGTCCGTGACCGGGGCGCCCGTGTTGAGGTTGCGGTCCCACCGCGGAAAGTTGCTCGAGGTCACATGCACTCGTAGCCTGTGGCCGGCCTTGAAAACCATGCTGGTGGACCACAGGTCGATCTCATGCTCGTCCACGCTGCCTGGTGACGTCGCCGCGCGAAGGATGCCGTCGGCGATGTTGTGGGACACGCCGCGCTCGTCGACGTCACAGAGCCTGACGACCCAGTCGGTCGACACCACGTCGGTGCTGGCGAACAGTCGCGCGCTCACTCTGCCGGTGACCTCGAGGTCCTCGGGCAACACATCGCTGGTGAAGACCAGCACGTCCTTGCGGGTCTCAACAGCGGCCTGGTCCAGTGGGCCAGCGGGGAATTCGCTCGACATCACCTGCGCTCCCCCCCGCGTCAGGACCGGATCGGCAGGGTCATAGACGTACACGGAGCTCGCGGCGTCGTCGGTCGGCGCCTCGAAGGTCAAGTGTCCGCCCTCCCGGAGATGCAGTCGGGTCGCCTCCGCGCGGGCAAGGGGCCAGTCGTCCTCTTCCCTCCATTGGTTGATGCCCATCACAAAGATCTTCACCCCCGACTGATGACTCTTGCTCGCATCGGCGCCGCCCAACCAGTGGTCGAACCAGTCGAGCTGGACTTCGGTCAACGAGGCGCTGTTCGCTCCGGGCGGCACACACGAAGCGACTCCGAAGTTAACTTCACCCGTCTGACCCCCGTTGAGCCCAGACACCGTGTAGTGGTTCCACGGGCCCATCACCAGCCTGGTGGGGAGCCCGCGCTCACGCATCGCCCGGTAGTTGTCCAGTGTTCCTTGCATGAAGATGTCGTACCAACCACCGATATTGAGGCTGGGCACTGCGAGTTCGTCATAGTGGCCGGCGACGCGACACTCCTCGCTCGTGCGAGGGTCCCGCAGCGCGCGCTGGAGCCCGATATCGGGCATGCCGGTGCGTGCGATAGCCGGCAGGTCTCCCGATGGCAGTTCCCAATAGCCCGTGTTGGCGAGGTCGTCGAGATCCCCGACCATTGTCGCCATGGTCACGTCGAGCTCGTCAGGTGACGCACCCGTCTTCCACAGCTGGCCCAGCGACTGCCCCAGAGACCAGGGCGCGTTCAGCCCCAGTTCCAGAGCCCCACCGCGGAAGAAGATGCCGTCGTTGGGCTCACTCCAGGTCACCTGCGGGGCGATGGCCACCAGATGCGGCGGACCTGAGATCGCAGCCGCCCACTGGGTGTGCCCCGTGTAGCTGCCGCCGAACATCCCGACCTTGCCGTTACTGCCGGGGAGCTGCGCCGCCCACTCGACCGAGTCGTGCCCATCCTGCCGCTCGTAGGCCCACGGCAGCCACTCACCGTCGGAGGCAAACCGACCGCGGGTGTCCTGCTGCACCACGATGTACCCGCGCAAGACTGCAGCAACTGCATCCAGGACCAGTCCTTGGAACGGCGACGACTTGCCATAAGGGGTGCGCTGCAGTAGCACGGGCCACGGACCCTCCCCTGCGGGACGGTAGATGTCGGCGCGCAGGTTCGTACCGTCGCGCATAGGCACCGCCACGTCGAGCTCGATCGAGATTTGGGGTACACCATTGGGTACGTTCATATCATACAGCGTACCCGACTCTTGGCCCCTCGGACAGGGGGCAGCAGCCGGCCGTCTCGGCTCAGCTGAGCAGAATGGCCTTGGTCTCGAGGAACTCCTCGAACCCGGCCTCGCCGCCCTCCCGACCGAGGCCGGAGTGCTTATAGCCACCGAACGGGGCACGAGGGTTCCATGTGCCCCCGTTGATGGCGACCTGACCCGTACGGATCCGCCGCGCGACGGCGATAGCGAACGACTGGTCGGCGCCCCAGACACCGCCGCCCAACCCGTAATCGCTGTCGTTGGCGATCTCGACGGCCTCGTCCACCGAGTCGTAGCCGATGATGCAGAGCACCGGGCCGAAGATCTCCTCACGCGCGATCCGCATCTTGGGGTTGACGTCGGAGAAGACGGTCGGCGCCACGAAGTAGCCGTGAGTCCTCGGTCGCTCCGAGCCCCCCGTCACCAGGGTGGCGCCCTCCTCGATCCCGACGTCGATCAGGTTCCGGACTCGGTCGTGCTGAGCCGCGCTGACGAGCGGGCCCAGGGTGGACGTCTCCTCGAAGGGCCCGCCGACGACGTAGCTCTCGGCAGCCTTCTTCGCGAGCTGCTCCACCTGGGTTAGCAGCTCGCGGGGCACCAGCATCCTGGTGAGGGCCGAGCACGTCTGGCCGGCGTTCATGAAGCATTGAGACACCCCGTTCTCGACGGCCGCTGGGAGGTTCGCGTCGGCAAGGATGATGTTGGCCGACTTGCCGCCCAGCTCAAGGGTCACCCGCTTCACACCGGAAGCAGCGAGCTCGCTCACCCGGGTACCGGCACGGGTCGACCCCGTGAACGAGACCATGTCGACCTCGGGATGCGAGGCGATCGCCTCGCCGACCACGGGGCCGATTCCGCTGACAAGGTTGAAGACGCCCGCGGGGAACCCGATCGCGTCGACAACCTCTGCCAGCACGAACGCCGTCAGGGGCGCGACCTCGCTGGGCTTCAGGACCACGGTGCATCCGGCCGCCAGGGCAGGGCTGACCTTCAAGGACACGGCCTGGAAGGGGAAGTTCCACGGCGTGATGCAGCCGACGACGCCGATCGCCTCCCGCACGATCATCGTCTGATCGACGACTTCGCCGTCGAAGGCGAAGGACTCGTTGTGGTCGGCAAAGAACGAGAAGTGCGCGATCGGCTCGACGACGTGCATCGCGAGCGCCTCCTGGTAGGGCGCGCCGACCTCGAGCGACACGAGGCGAGCGATCTCCTCACGTCGCTCCCACAGCCCGTCGGCGAGCTTGCCGAGCCACCGGGAACGCTCGACGGGAGCCAGGCCGGACCATCCCGGGAAAGCCCGTCGTGCCGCGCGAACGGCCACATCGACGTCGTCTGCCGAGCCGGCCGGAACCTGAGAGATGATTGTTTCGTCGGTGGGGTTGACCACGTCGATCATCGCGTCGGCACTCGACTCGGTCCAGGAGCCGTCGACGTAGATCTCGGAGCGGTTATTCATGGGGACACCTTCCCTCGACAATTTATAAAGAGTCAAGACGAGGGTGGGCCCAGGATCGCGGAGATCGCCCGCACCAGCACCTCCAGGGACAGGGGCTCGTCCTGCATCGAGGTGTGCATCATGACCCCGTCGCTGAACACGGACACGAGCCGCGCTCTCTCCTGGCCTGTGTGCCGGGCGAGGATCTCGGTGAAGCCGTTGGACCAGTAGGTCGCGATGCTGCGCGCAGCGGCGTTCTGCGCGTCGGCGTTCTGCGCGGCGGCGGCATAGAGCGCAACGGCTCGGCGTACGCGGTCACTGTCTGAGTTGAACTCGTGCATCGATGCGGCAAGCACCGCCGGCGTCGCCCCCTCGCGCTGGAGCAGCTCCTCAAAGCCGGCCAGGTCACCGTCGAACCGTTGCGTCAGCAGCTTCAAAGCGGCGTCTCGCAGCTCGTCCAGGGTCGCGAAGTAGTGCGTCGTCGACCCGAGGGCCACGCCAGCGCGAGACGCGACCTGCCGATGCGTGATAGCCCCCCCGCCGGTCTCGAGCAGGAGGTCGGCCGCAGCCTCCTCGATCATGCGCCGTCGACCCTCGGGGTCGCGGCGCGCCCGCCGCTCCGACGGCCCGGACTCCTCCGGCTTCGACAACAGCCCTCCTTTGTTGTACTTTTGTACGTGTACGAATGTACACGTACTTTTGTACTGTTCGAGTCGCCAAGCGGTGTAGCCGCTAAGTATCGCGCAAGGAGGGCACCCCGTGTCCGTCAGCTCAACCCCATCTCGCGGGGACCAACGATGAGCACGCTCGCCGCGCTGACCGCGCCACCGGTCCTGCGCTCCTTCGCCCTGTCCTTCGTGGCCCGCCTTCCCCTGACCGTCATCGGGGTGCTCGTCCTGCTGCGCACTAGAGAACTCGGGTTCTCCTACGCCCTTGCCGGCGTCGCCGCCGGTGCCTTCACTCTGGGCATGTCAGCGGGCGCCCCCCTCGTCGGCCGGCTCGTCGACCGCCACGGGCAACTGTCCGTCCTCTGCACCACCTCGCTCATCGCAGGTGCTGCCATCAGCGTGTTCGCACTGGCGCCGGCCGACTCACCGCTCCTCATCGTCGCGCTCGCCGGGCTCGTTGGCTTCGCCCAACCGCCGGTCTCCGCCTGCGTCCGGGTACTGTGGGGCCGTCTGCTCAGCGAGCGAGAGCGCGATGCCATGTTCGCGGTAGACATCTCGGCCCAGGGCATCGCGTTCATCATCGGGCCGGTCACGATGCTCTGGCTCGCCTCGACCGCGGGGGCAGTAACCGCTCTCTTCGCGACCGGGATACTGATCGTGGTGGGCACCATGGCCTTCGCGCTCGACCCGGTTGGTCGCAGGCACATGGGGACGTCGCCCACTCGGATCCATTCGGGTCCAGCGGCCATCGCCTACCCCGGGGTCCGCACCATCCTCGCGATCACCGCAGCCGTGGGCGTTTCGTTCGGTGCGGTCGAGGTGGGCATCGTCGCCGCCGCCGAGCGCCACCAGGACGTCCCCCTGGTCGTGCTGTTGGGGGCGTGGTCGGTCGGAGCCCTCGTCGGAGGACCGCTCTGGGGCCTGCGCGGTGGCTCGGGCCGTCATATCCGTGACGCGCTCCTGCTCATCTCAGGACTCGTCGCCTGCACCGCGACGCTCGCGATCCCGTCCTCCGGCTGGTGGGTCGCGGCAGGTCTCGTGCTCTTCGGCCTCCTGGTCACGCCGTTCGTGACCCTGCTCTACACCATGCTGGCGAGCGCCGCGCCACCAGAGGCCTTGACCGAGGCCTACTCGTGGGAGGTCACCGGCATGACCGGCGGCATCGCTCTCGGCACCGCTGCAGGTGGCGTGTGCATCAGCGCCAGCGGCCTTGCCGGCGCCTTCCTCCTGGCGGGCGCAGCAATGCTCGTCAGCGGTGTAGTCCTGGGCCTTCGGATCCCGACTCTGCGGAGGGACTGAGGCCAGGACCATCTTCAGCGCATGGCGAGCGGACTTCCGACCGAACACCCAGGCGGGCAACCAGATCGTTACCTGCCGCTCCTTGACCATTTATAAATTACCTTTTATCGTGGCGACCCTCGGACAGTTCGTCCTTCCATCCCACACGATGCAAAAGGAAGTGTTCTCACATGTTCCGTACCGCCCTCGAACGACCGCGAACGTCGCGGCGCTCGGCTGTGTGCCTGGCCGCCACACTCGCCACCATCTCGTTGGGACTGACCGCTTGCGGTGACAACGAAACGGACGCAGCCCACGGCTCCACGAGCGGCACCAAGGAGCTCACCAAGGTGACCTTCGCGATGGACTACCTCCCCTCGACCAACCACAACGGTCTGGCCTACGCCATGCAGGAAGGGCTCTTCGAGGCGCAAGGCATCGACCTCGAGCTCATCCCCTACGTCGACGCCCTGTCGGACACTGTGATCGCGGCGGGGCGTGCCGAGACCGGCTTCAGCGGCGACGGGGAGACCGCAATGACGACATTCGCCGCCGGCGGCGACATGAAGGTCATCTTCTCGGGACAGCCGCACGCATCGCCGGTCGTCGCCGCGCTCGCCTCCTCCGGCATCGAGTCTCCGGCCGACTTCGCAGGCAAGACCTACGGCGGGTACGGCCTGGAGAGCGAAAAGGTCGCCCTTGAGGTGATGATGCAGAACGATGGTGCCACCGGAGAAGTGGACCAGGCAGTGCTTTCGGTCGGCTCCACGGAGGCGCTGAAGTCGAAGCAGGTCGACCTCACCAGGCTATGGCCCGAGCATCTCTACGACTTCGACAAGGCGGGCATCGAACTCAACACGTTCGAGTACCAGGACTACGGCATCCCAGAGGGCAGCGGTCCCGCCGTCATGGCTCGCAACGACTTCCTCGAGGCCCACGACGACCTGGCGCACGGCCTGGTCGCTGCGCTCCAGGAGGGTTACCAGATGGCGATCGACGACCCTGCCGCCGCCAACGCCGCGCTCATCGCGCAGTTCCCGGAACTCAAGACGAACACGGACCTGGTCGACTTCACCAGCGAGATCTATGCCGAGGATATCTATGCCAACCCGTACGGTCCGACGGGCACCACGTCGGTCGCACAGTGGCAGGCATTCGCCGACTACATGGCGGAGAACGACTTGCTGGCCGACGAGGGCGGCAAGGTGCTGACCAGCTTCGATCCGGCACCCTACATCACCAACGACTACCTGCCCGCGGGCTGATACACCTGCAGACGGTAGTCACACCCGTATGAAGGGGTGTCCGGTCGCTGACCGGACACCCCTTCATACGTAGTAATACTTGGGCAAAACTAAGTTGTAAAATGTTAATTTTGTCGGGCTCTTGCTATCATGCTCCCGTGTCTCTTCAACAGGTGAACGCCCCGACCAAAGGCGAAGCAGCCTACACAATGTTGCGTGACGCGGTGCGCCGCGGAACGCTGAAACCCGGACAACGCGTCACTCTCGTCGACTTGGCGGACCAGCTCGGGATGTCTCTGACGCCAGTACGTGAGGCCCTGCGGATGATGGCCTCCCAAGGCTTGGTCGAGCAGGAGTCCAACAAGTTCACGACCATCACGCAGTACACCCTCGACCGCGGGCTCGAGGTCTACCGACTCCGGATCCTGCTGGAGCCGATGGCGGTAGAGCACGCGGTACGCGTCGCAACAGACGACCAGCTCAAGCAACTTCGTGACGTCCATGAACGTGCTCTTGCCGAGCTCGGGGGTGGTCAGTCCGGTGTCCTGGCCGACCTGAACTACGACTTTCACATGGCGATCTACACGGTCTCGGACCAGCCTTTGCTCGTCCAGTTCATCGAGCGCCTCTGGAACGGCATCCCTTTCCAGGCCATCAGCCTGACCGGACGCAATGCGACCTCCCTCGACGAGCACCAGGCAATCCTGGTCGCCATCGAGGCTCGAGACGCCGAGCTGGCCGCCAGCCTGATGCGCACGCACATTGCGAACGCCGCCCGCGGCACTCTGTTGACGCTACCGACGACCCGCGACCAGCAAGAGGTCCATGCGGAGATCGAAGCGCTCGTCAAAGGCTGACCCGCGAGACTGCGCTCAGCCTTCGAGGGACAGCGCCATCGCAGGGCAGGACGCGACAGCAGTCGTTGCGTCGTCGTCGTCGAGGTCCACCTGGTCGACCAGCAGGATGAGCTCGCCGTCGTCGTCGACCTCGAAGACCTCGGGAGCGATCGACTCGCAGATGCCGATCCCCGTGCACCTGCCCCTGTCGACGACCACCTTGCCTGTATGTGTCGTGCTGTCATCGGTCACGAAGGACTCCTCTAGTTGGTCTGGACCGGGAGGCGAGTGATGCCATGGATGAACTCACTGAACATGTACTCCGGCTCGCCGACCACCTCGTAGTCGGGCAGCTGCGTCAGGATCTCCCGGAACATCGCCCGGAGCTGCGCTTTCGCCACTCCGTTGCCCAGGCAGAAGTGCACCCCGCCTCCCCCAAAGCCCAGGTGCTGCTTTCGAGGCCGATCCAGCCAAAACCTTCGCGGATCCTCGAACAGCTCGTCATCTCGGTTGCCCGAGCAGTAGAAGACACCGACCCGGTCGCCCTCCGAGATCCGCTGCCCGCCGAGCTGGAAGTCGCACGTCGCCGTGCGCGCGAAGGTCATGACGGGAGAACCGTGCCGCACAAACTCCTCGATCGCGGTCATGATGCGCCCATCGAAGTCCTCCTCGAGCCAGGCCCGCTGGTCGGGGTTACGCTGGAGCTCCAGCAGGCTCAGCGACGTGGTCTGCTTCGTCGTGTCGTTGCCGGCCACGCTGAGCAGCAGCATCACCGAGGCGATCTCGTCGTCCGTCAGCGGCTTGCCGTCGAAGTTCGCCTCGGCCAGCGCGGTGGCGATGTCGTCTCCCGGCTCTCGCCGGCGGAAGTCCACGATCTCGACCCCGATGTCCCGCAGGATGCCCAACTGGGTCGCGACGAACTCGTTGTAGCCCACGCCGTCGGGCCGCATCGCGTCATCCATCCCGCTCATTACGCCGTCACCCGCGCGCGCAAACGTCTCCACCAGGCTCTCCGGCACACCCACCAGGTCTGCGATCGTGAGCATCGGGAGCCTGGCCGAGACCGCCTGGACGAAGTCAATCTCACCCGCACCCACCACGGAGGCAACGATCTGATGCGCGCGCTCGTCGATCTGTTCGGCGATCCGTCGGATGCCTCGAGGGGTGAAGGCGGCACTCATGATCTTGCGGTAGCGCGTCTGCTCTGGCGGGTCCATCTCCAAGAAGCTCGGCGGCAGCACCTCGCTCGGGTTGTGCTGCAGCAGGTCCGCGCCCTCGACCGCCGAGCTGAAGATCTCGTGGTTCTGACTGACGAACTGGATGTCCTTCGCGCGCGTGACAGCCCAGAACCCTGCGCGACGCGGCACCTCGGCCGGCAGGTACTGGTTCTCGATGGACGGATGCCAGCTCACCGGGGCGTGGCTACGCAGCCACGCGAAGGTCTCCTCCCTCTCCTCGAAGGACCTCCGCCAGAACGCGGAGCTAGAGATGTCCTTGTCCGTGGTGAACGGGTGCTGGGTGACAAACGGCTTGGTCACGTACTCCACTTCCTCCCGCCGATGGGATCGGCGTCACAGGAACTCAGCCTTCCTCGGCCTCGGACGGGGTCTCGTTGGCGGCCTTGCGCTTGGACGACCGGTATGCGTTGAGCGAGTACTGCTCCTCGCGCCAGTCGAGGGCGGACCTCACTCCGTCACGGCTCAGGCGGAGGGCGAACTCGTCCTCGCCGGAGTCGTCGCCGTACATCGTCTTGCGGTTCTTGACCACGCCGCGCAACTCGGCCAGGGCCAGGAATTCGGCGCTAGTGTCCATGCCAGTCTTGAAGCCCATGAGCTCGAACTGACGGTTGATGCTCCGCTTGGTGAGCATCTGGAGTTGGGTCTCGGTCAGCGCGACCTCGGCTGCGATGCGCTCGGTCTCGTCCTCGAGATCCTCCGGTGCGACGACCGCCGAGGCCCACCCACAGCGGAAGGCCTCGGCGCCATCCATGGGAGTGTTGGTGAGCATGTAGTACTTGGCCTTGGTGATGCCGACCAGCCAGGGGAGGTACTGGATGTTGCCCGGGGACCAGTGTCGACCGACGGGCCAGCCGATCTGTGCGTCCTCAGCCACCACACGGATGTCACAGAACGCGGCGAGCTCGGTGCCTCCGGCCAGGCAGTAGCCCTGGATCTGGGCGATGACCGGCTTCTGCAGGTCCCACAGGGTGTAGAAGACTCGCAGGTGCTCATGATCGTAGGACTCCCAGAGCATGTCGCGTCCAGGGTTGATGTAGCCGTCGTCGGGCACGTTGGCGCCGCTCAGGTCGTAGCCCGCGCTGAAGGTCGGGCCCTCCCCCTTGAGGATGATGACGCGGATGTCGTCGTCGAGCTCGAGGTCCTTGGCCGCCATGGCGATCTGCAGCATCCGCTCATAGCCCAGCGGGTTGCGTTTCTCGGGGCTGTTGAGGACGATCCGGCCGATCGGACCTTCCCGCTCGATGCGCACGTGAGTGTACTCGGGTCTCTCCACGTCCTCGTTGCGAAACGGAGGCGACCACTTGATGCGTGCCATGTGTCCTCACTTCTTCTTCGTTCGATGGGGACGGTCGGCCACTACAGGCAAGGACCGTTGGGGTAATGTATACTTTATTAATTCGACGGTCAACTTGTAACCCCCTACTCTCAGCCTAGGACTCGGGCAGATACTCGTTGGTGACGAACGGCGTCGGGTCGAACGTGCTCAACGAGTCCCCGTCGACGTCAGCCAGCAGTCCGTGCTCGGCCATCCAGTCGGCGTTCTCCTGCCACATGTCCAGATCCTGAGTGCCTACCAGGAGTCCATCGGGGTTCGGCCACAACTCCTTGGCGTTGAACTCGTTGACGAAGGCAACCTGGTCGGCGTTCGCATTGAGCTCCGGGAACTCAGCAAGCAGCGCAGCGTTCGCGGCCGCGGGATCGTCGATGGCCACCTGGTAGCCCTCCTGGAGCGCCGCGACCAGTCCCTTCGCGAGATCGGGGTGCTCGTCGAGCCAGTCGTTCCCGGCTACCACGTTGAACTGCTCCTGGTCGGGGACGCCGAACTCTTGGGGGTAGATCCTGTTGTACTCCACTCCGGCCTTGTCGAAGTCGTAGGCATAGTCGGTGTACATCACGGCCAGATCCACCTGGTCGGCCTTGAGTGCCTCGGTCGCTCCAACCTCGAGTGCGACCTGCTTGACCTCGCCGGTGCCACCGTCGTTCTCGATCATCGTGTTCAGCACGGCCTCTTCAGCTGGGGAGCCGTAACCACCGTAGATCTTGCCGACGAAGTCCGCGGGCTCCGTGATCCCGGAGGAGGTGAGAGCTCCGATGAAGGTGGTATCGCGCTGCCCGGCAGCGAAGATCGAGGTGATAGGGACATCGGTTGCGAAGGCCGTCAGGCCGGCCTGTATGCCGCCGCCGAAGCCTAGGTCGACCTGCCCGCTCGCCACCAGGGTCTCCGTCGCGGTGCCGTTGAACGGCACGATCTTGATCTTGATGCCCTGCTCCTCAAACAGCCCTTCCCTCATCGCGTAGGCGAAGCCGTTGTCGCCGGCGACGGGAAGGTAGCCCAGGGCAAAAGTCACCGTCGTCAGCTCCGAAGCCGTCGTGCCGGTCGGGTCCGTTCCGGACTCGGTGGCGTCGCCACCACACGCCGTCAGCGCGAGGGGCAGCGCGGTCAGCGCCGCGGCCAGCTGCAGCGCCGGCCGCCGCGACACGCTCTGAGTAACCGGTGTCAGTCGGATCATGGGGATCACTTTTCCTTTTCAATGGTTCGGACGAATGGGTCAACGCGTGTATCGAGACCGCGTTCCACGGCAAGCCCGAGCTGAGCTGCCACGGCCCGCGCCGTGCGGACCGCCAAGGTGACGCCCGCGATGGTGGAGTTGCTGGCCAGCGGCGTGGGAATCACTCCACAGCCGGCGACATAGAGGTTGTCGAAGTCCCAGACCCGGCCGTCCGGGTCGGAGACGCTCGTCCCGTCGTCGGTCGCACCCATGCGCACGGTGCCCGTGACATGCAGTGACGTGCCCGGCGCGAGCAGCGTCGACTCGGTGGCCGGGTCGAAGGGACCGAGCCGCTCTGCCGCGCGTTGTTGCGTCACCCGGGCCTGGTTGATCAGAGCCAGGTCGGCGTCGGAGTAGTCGAAGTGGACGATCATGCGCGGTAGGCCGGCTGCATCGGTCTCGGTCTCGGAGAACTCGATGCGGTTCTGCTCCCGGATCTCCGTCGGTACGTAGAGCGTGATGCCCGCGCCGTACGCCAGGGGACTGCCGTCGTCGTCGACGTAGACCGAGTCGGCGAGGTAGCCGTGGAACGGCTGCGCCTGGTCACTGTGTGGGAGCCAGCCGACCGAGACCGCCCACTCGCCAGGCAGGGCTCGTCGTAGCCGCGTCAGCTCGATCCCCACACGTCCGGGGTCGACCACCACACGCCCGCTGAGGAACGCGTGCTCGTTGAGGTAACGACCCAGGGCGCTCGGCCGGATGCCGGATGCGAAGAGCAGCTGTGGGGTGCGGAACGCATCAGCGCACACGACCGTGACGCGGGACCTGACCGACGTCTCGACCCCGGTCGCAATGTCACGAAGGTCCGCGCCAGTCACGCTGCCGGCCTTGTGGTTGAGGCGTACCGCCTGGACCCCCGCACGCAGCTCGAAGGCGGGGTCCGTTTCCCCTGCGATCGGCGGGAAGATCGTGCTCGGTCCGGTGCGCTCCAGGCGTCCGCGCCCGCCGGGCGACACGGCCATGGGCATGGGCTGGAGCTCCCGGCCGGGAGCACACGAGGCGCCGAGAACCTCCTCGAGCGCCGCCATGACCGCCTCGCGCGCGGCGGTAGGACCCAGCGGGTCGTGCTGAACGCGCAATAGGCGTGACGCGGTCGCGAGGTCGCCCTGAAACTCTGCCTCATCGAGGAAGGACGGGATCTCGCTGCCCCAGGGGGTCGGCGTCGCTGCAGTCCAGTGCACTCCCATGCCGCCGACGTTCCACGGCAGCGCGAAGCCTGGGAGCGCCCCGCCGTCGTGTCCGTACGCGGCCAGGCTGTACATCCCAGGTGGCACGTCAGCGACGTCCTCGATCTCGTCCTGGGCCATCGGCGCTCCGACGTAGTGTCCCTGGATTCCGGACGCAACGCGCTCTTCATAGCCATCGGAGACAGTGGGCTGCGGTGCGTCGTGGAGATGGCGGCCCGGGGTGTCGCCGATGACCGACCCCCCGTCGACCATCAGGATCCGGGCCTCAGGAACCACCTCACGCACGAGCCGGGCGACGCTCGAGCCCATCAGTCCACTGCCGACCACCAGGACATCGATCGGGTCGAACTCCATCGCGCTAGGCACCTCCCGCACAGTGACCTGGCCATCGCCACCAGGTCGGTGCTCGACAGTCTTAGGTATGTCGCCAACATAAGTCAATGGCCGAGCAACCTAAGTTAGGCAAAACGGTGCCGTCGGGTCAGGCCGACAACACTCGCTCTGGCGAGCCGGGCGTGGCCTCCTCGTGCATTTCTCGGACGATCCGACTCGGATCCCCCTCCTCGATCCAGGCCTCGAGGAGGGGCCGGGAGAAAAGCTCGTCGGCCACCATGAACGCAGCACCGGTCAACCCGGTGAGGCCGCCCAGCGTGGAGGGCGTGATCCTCAGGTCGCGCGTGGCCAGCGGAAGCGACCGGCGATAGGTCGCCTCACGCACCGCGGCCAAGAACAGGTCCCCCGACTCGGCCACCCGGCCCCCGAGCAGGATCAGGGACGGGTTGAAGAAATTGACCAGACTGGCCAGGCTCTCGCCGATCAGGCCACCCGCGCGGACTAGCAGTTCACGACTCACCGGATCGCCGGCGTCGGCCCCGACCGCGACGTCGTTCGCGGTGATCTCGCCGGCCTGGGCCAGCCTCTCCCCCAAGTGCGTGCCGGGCCGGGTGATCGCCGCCTGTAGCCCGTCACGAGCCAGCGCCGCCCCTCCCGCCAACGCCTCGAGGCAGTCATACTTGCCGCAGCGACAGAGCACCGCTCGGTTCCCGCCGACAGCGATGTGCCCGATGTCGCCAGCGCACCCCTGCTCCCCCCTGTGCAGGGCGCCGTTGGAGATCAACCCCGCCCCGATTCCCGTGCCTGCCTTGACGTAAACGACATTCTGTTCGCCGCGGGCCAGTCCAGCCCGCAGCTCACCCAGGGCCATGACGTTGACCTCGTTGTCCACCCATACCGGTACGCCGAACCGCTCTGCGAGGCGCTGACGCACCGGGTAGCCGTCCCAGCCCGGCATGATCGGGGGCGACATGGGAACGCCGGTCGCGAACTCGACCGGCCCAGGGAGTCCCAGTCCAACCCCCCAGGTCGTGGCCGTCGCGTCGGGGTGACGGACAAGCAGGCCGTCGAAGAGCTCCTCGATGCGAGCCAAGCAGGTGCGCGGACCGTCGGCGACCTGCATGGGTTCGCGGGACTCCAGGAGGATGTTGCCTGCGAGGTCCGAGATCCCGACGGCCACGCTGCTCGCGCCCACCTCCGCGACGAGGATGCGGCCCCGAGACGAGTTGAACCGGACCTCCCGGGCTGCTCGGCCGCCCGTCGAGGCGGCGACAGCCCCGTCCTCGAGGAGGCCAGCCTCCATCAGCTGAGTGACGCGCTGGGCCACCACAGCCCGGCCCAGACCCGCGCGATGCGCGAGGGCGGGGCGGGTCAGCGACCCGAGCTCGCGGACCTGGTCCAGCACGGCGACCAAGCCGTCGTAATGGCCCCCAGGTCCGTCCACACGTCGCGACGCTCGGGTGTCCCCTGCCATGTTCGCTCCTTTCGCGTTCAGCCAGTGCTGCGGACGGGTTGACTTATGTTGACCGCCCACATAAGTTACGCATGCCGCAGCCGAAGAACACCCTAGCCGAGGGAGCGACAATGCCCGACCCCCTCCGAGCCGGAATCATCGGCCGCGGCTTCATGGGGCAAGTCCACGCGCACGCCGTCCGGGTGGCCGGAGGCCGGCTCACCACGATCGCCGCAACCTCCTTCAGCTCCGCGAAGCAAGGCGCGGTCGAGCTGGGTGCGATGCGACCGGCGTCGAGCCCGGAGGACCTGATCGCCTCCCCCGACGTCGACGTCGTCCACATCTGCACACCGAACGACTCGCACAGCTCCCTCGCCGCGGCCGCGCTCGATGCCGGCAAGCATGTGATCTGCGAGAAGCCCCTCGCCACCGGGCTGCCAGACGCGGAGTCGCTCCTGGCCCGCGCTGTGACGTCCGGCCTCGTGACAGCGGTTCCCTTCGTCTATCGCAGCTACGCCCCCGTCCGAGAGGCCAGGGCCCGGATCGCGTCGGGCGAGGCGGGGCGGGTGCACTCACTGCACGGCCACTACCTCCAGGACTGGATGGCCGACCCCACGCGGACCAACTGGCGGGTGGACGCCGGGACCGGAGGTCCGTCCCGCGCGTTCGCGGACATCGGCGTGCACTGGTGTGACCTGGTGGAGTTCGTCACCGGTCAGCAGATCGTGAGGCTGGTCGCCAACACCGGCACCATCTGGCCGACGCGCGGACCTGCAGGGGACGAACGACCCGTCACCACCGAGGACCTCGTCTCGCTCCTCTTCGAGACGGACCAGGGAGCGCAGGGGACACTCACCGTGAGCCAGGCGAGCCTGGGCCGAAAGAACCAGCTGGCCTTCTCCATCGACGGCACAAAGGCGTCGTACCAGTTCGACCAGGAGAGCCCCGACCGGCTCACCGTAGGCTCTGAGGCCATGACCAGTGTCTTGGCCCGCGGGCCCAGCTTCCGTGCGGCCGCCCAGCGCTACGTGAACCTGCCGCCCGGTCACCCGCAGGGTTACCAGGACGCCTTCAACGCCTTCGTCGCCGACGTCTACGAGAGCATCGGCGGGCAGCCTGTGGAGGGACTGCCGACGTTCGACGCCGGAGTCCGGGCTGCGCGACTCTCGGCGGCCGTGCTCGAGTCCTCGGCGCAGCGCCGCTGGGTGGAGGTGCCCGGATGAAGCTCGGATTCTTGACTGCCTGCATGCCGGATCTGTCACTGGAGGAGATCGTTGCCTGGGCGTCGGGCAACGGCTTCGCGGCCCTCGAGGTGGCCGCGTGGCCGGACCTGGGCTCGCGCCCGTTCGTCGCCAAGCACATCGACGCGACGCGCCTGGACGAGACTCGTGGCCAGGAGGTCCGCGCGCTGTTCACGGAGCACGACCTGACACTTTCGTCGTTGGCCTACTACGACAACAACCTGCATCCCGACCCGCGCGAGCGCGCAGCGATCAACGCACACGTACGAGCCTGCATCGATGCCGCCGCACGCCTGGGCTGCCCGACGGTCGGCACGTTCGTGGGACGAGACCCCGATCGCACGGTGGCCCAGAACCTTCGACTGGCCGAGGACGTCTTCGCGCCGATCGTCCAACACGCGGACTCCTGCGGCGTCGAGCTCGTGATCGAGAACTGTGTCATGGAGGGCTGGCACCCCGACGGGTACCCCGGCAACCTGGCCTACTCCCCCGAGCTGTGGGAGTGGATGTTCGGTCTCGGTCTCTACCTCAACTTCGATCCTTCCCATCTGGTGTGGATGGGGATCGACCCGGTCGAGGCTTTGCGGCCGTACGTCGACAAGGTCAAGCACGCGCAGGCCAAGGACATCGAGATCTTCGCGGATAGACGCAACCGGTACGGCTTCCCTGGAAAGGCAGTGCACCGGGAGGACCCCTGGGACGTGGGGTGGTGGCGCTATCGCGTGCCCGGCCTCGGCGACGTCGACTGGCGCCGGGTGATCGACGTCCTCTACGAGGGAGGCTTCGACGGAGTTCTCTCCGTGGAGCACGAGGACCCGGTCTGGTCGGGATCGACGCACCGGGTCCAGACCGGCCTGGAGGTCGCCCGTCGCACGCTGAGCCCCCACCTCGTCAGATGAGCCACCAGGAGGAGCCCGGATGGCATCCCAAAGTACGCAGTTCGGCGTCGAGCTCGTCACCTTCTTCCACCCCTCTTTCTGGGACGTCCCCGACGGGGCCGGCATCATGGAGTTGGGGCGGCGCGATCCTCGAGCGTTCTGGGAGAAGCTCCTGGACGCGGTCGCCGCGGCAGGTGTCACCGACCTCGAGCTCACCTTTGCGCCGACGGACTACACCACCGCCATCGCAGCGTTCGGCTCGACCGCCGGGTTCGCCGGAGCCCTCTCCGCCAGGGGCCTTCGGGTACACAGCCACTTCCTGGCCTCGCTCGCGCACGCCAGCGATCCATCGGACGGCGCGGTCCAGCGCTCAATCCTGGCTGACGCCCGGTCACAGGCGGAGTTCCTGACCGAGATCGGCGGCGAGTTCCTGGTGATGGGGCTGCCGAGCCGTCGTACGACGGGGTCGGTGCCGACGTCGTTCGTCGACCTCGCCACGGCCGGGCCGATCGCGGATCTGGTCAACCTGATCGGGGCCGAAACTGTGCAGCACGGGGTCACCACGTTGCTCCACACCGAGAGCCACTCCATGCTCTGGACGCCGCGTGACGTGGACCTCTTCATGCTGCTGACCGACCCGATGTACGTCGGCCTGTGTCCCGACGCCGGCCATCTGGCCCTGGGTGGGTGCAACCCGGTCGACGTCCTCCAGCGCCACCGGGGCCGGGTGCGCCTCGCGCACTGGAAGGATGCCTCCGGACCCGTCCCGGCAGGCATGACCATCGACGAGACCATCTACCAGCGGCAGGGTGCCTACTTCAGGAGCCCCGGCCACGGCGTCGTTGACTGGGCCGCATGGTCGCGCGAGCTGGCGAGCAGCGGCTACGAGGGCCCGGTCCTCCTCGAGATCGACGCGGCTGAGCGACCAGTCGAGGTGCTGTCGGCGGCCCGAGAGTTCCTCACGGGCCGCCTGCTCGGGCTGGCTTCCGGCGACCGCTAGAGCGCTCTAGAACATCCCGCCGTCGACCACGATCCGCTGGTCGTTGACGTAGCTGCCCTCCGGTCCCACGAGGAACCTGACGACTCGGGCGATGTCGTCGGGGAGGCAGACCCGCCCGAACGGGGACGCGGCGTCCAGGTCGTGAATGTCATCGGCGTTCTGGGTGGCGCGTGCGAAGCGTGCTCCCATGTCCGTGGCCACCAGCCCCGGCGCCACGATATTGACGCGGAGCCCCTGGTCGCGCTGCTCTTTGGCCAAGGTGTGGGCCAGCGCCTCGACGGCGGCCTTGCCCATGGCGTACGGCGCGCCACCCGCCCAGTAGCCGATGGTCGAGGTGCTGCTGATGAACACCACGTCGGACCGGTCGTGAAGCAGCAGATGCGGCAGCGCTGCCCGGATGAGCTGGTGGGGTCCGATCGCGTGGACGGCGAGCAGCCTGGTGAGCTCGTCCAGTGCAGTGTCAGCCACGAATCTGCCGCTGCTGGCGATGCCCGCGTTGTTCACCACGATGTCCAGGCCGCCGAGTTCGTCGACCACCTGGCCGACCGCCCTCTCGGAGGACGCCGGGTCGGCGATGTCGGACTCGACCGCGACCGCGACGGCTCCGCGCTCGCGAAGGCCCGCGACGAGGGCCTCGGCCGCGGCGACGTCGCGCCGATATGTGACGGCGACCGCGGCGCCGTCCAACGCCAGGATCGTGCCGATCGCTGCGCCTATGCCTCGACCGCCGCCCGTGACGAGAGCGACGCGACCGGAGAGGGGGCCTGCCACTACCGCGCGTCCCGGTGAGCGGACGGGGGATCGACGGAGGCGATGACCCGACGAGCCCGCTCCACCACCGGTCGGTCGATCATGCTGCCCTCGAGCTGGGTGGGACCTGCCTCCGACGCGTTGGCCATGACGGCACGGGCCCAGGCGAGCTCCTTCTCGTCGGGGAGGTAGGACGCGTTCACAGGCGCGACCTGGGCAGGGTGGATGCACAGCCGGCCCCCGAAGCCGGCCCTGCGCGAGGTCTGGGAGGACGCCTTGATCGCGTCGATGTCGACGAAGCCCATCGGCACACTGTCCAAAGGCTTTGCCAGGCCACCGAGTCGGGAGGCCAGGACGAGCTCGAGGCGGGCAAGCATGAGGTTCTCCTCGTCCTGGCTGGTGCCCAGGTCGAGGGTCAGGTCGACCGCACCGAGGGCGAGTCGGGCTGCGCCGCGCGCCTGGGCCAGGTCGCGCACGCGCGCCACACCCTTCGCCGTCTCCACCAGCAGCACGACAGGGACGCCGAGCTCGTCGCGGAGCCGGTCGACGGCGTCGACCTCCTCGGCCTTGGCGAGCACCACAGCCTCGAGGCCGGGCAGGCCGGCCAGCGCAAGGACGTCATCCGCCAGCCAGGCAGTGTCGGCCGCGTTGACCCGCACAGTGGCGGTGTGTCCGCCTGACAGCCAGTCGCCGACCGCTGCGCGGGCAGCCGGCTTGGCGTCGCTCGGGACACCATCCTCGAGGTCGAGCACGAGCATGTCAGCGCCTGAGCTGACGCCCTTGGAGAACAGATCAGGTCGATGGCCGGGCACGAACAGCCAGGAGGTCGCGGAGGCCGCGAGGGAGTGATCCGACGTCGGGGTGACAGTCAACGGAATGGTCCTTTCACACAGGCGCGCTGCGCTCCCGTCCGGAGGGCAAGGTCGCGGCTAGATGGCTTCGACAAGGCTGCCGACGAGGCGGCGCTGCTTGGCGAAGTTGCGCTGGGCGTCGCGCGCGGCGATCGCGACGATCCGACCGGAGGCGGCGTAGCGGTGCACCGCGCCGTCGGCGTCCTCGATGGCAACGTCGTGTCCGTCCCACAGGGTGAGGTGCCCGGCGACCTGAACACGGACGCCGAGGAAGTCGCTCCAGAAGTAGGGGATCTCGTCGAAGTCGACGGGCTCCGCGCACCCGCTCGCGTTGGTGCCGGCCGCGATGCCCTGCATGACGGCGTTGGACCAGTGCTCCACGCGGTGGTGGCGGCCCAGCCGCTGCGAGTGCCACCGGGCCACGTCGCCCGCGGCGTAGACATGGGGCAGGTTGGTCTCCAGCCGCGACGTGCAGACGATGCCGTTGTCCAGCTCGATGCCGCTGCCCGCAAGCCAATTGACGTGCGGCACGGCACCGACCCCGACGACCACCAGATCCGCCGCGAGCTGCCGTCCATCGCTCAGGGTGACACCCTGGACCCGGTCCGCACCGTCGATCGCGGCCACGCCTGCGTGCAGGTGCAGGATGCCCCCGCGCTCACGGAACGCCTCCTCGACCCAGCGGCTGAGGTCGGGGCCCAACACGCCGAGCAGGGCCGGGGCGACCTCGACCAGAGTCACCTGCTTGCCCAGTTCGAGCAGGGTCGAGGCGACCTCCATGCCGATAAAGCCTCCACCGACGACAACGACCCGCTCGGCGTCGGCCAGGGAGGAGCGCAGACCGTGGGCATCGCGCAGGTCGCGCAGGTAGTGCACGCCGGGGAGCTCGGCACCGGGTACGTCGAGCCGGCGGGCTCCGCAGCCGGTCGCTATCACCAGGCGGTGGTAGGGAACACTCGACCCGTCCAGGTGGAGCAGCCGTGCCTGGGGATCCAGCCCGGTCGCCCGGAGGCCGAGCCGCAGCTCGATGTCCGAGCGTGCGGCTGCTTCGGCTCTGAGGATGGCCGGCGGGGAGGCCATTTCCGCATTGAGCAAGAACTTCTTCGACAGCGGTGGGCGGTCATAAGGCTCGTCAGGGTCGGCATCCACCACGGTCACGGTGCCGGCGTACCCCGCCCGGCGCGCCGCCTCGGCGGCGCGGACGCCGGCCAGCGAGGCTCCGACGACAACAAGTCCCGGGTCAGGCATCGTCGAGCCCGTCGGCGAGCAGGATCGCCTGGGCCGGACACACTGCGGCAGCCTCGACGACGGCCCGGCCAAGGTCGTTGTCCAGCGGGCCGTCGGCGTTCGCGAGATCGTCGCTGAAGGCCACCAGCCCCTCGTCGTCCACATGGAACGCCCGAGCACCCACCGACTCACACATGCCGGCGCCGATGCAGAGGTCGCGTTCGAGACGAATGCTCCCCTTGCTGATGGGGTGTTGGCTCAACGCTCGACTCCTCCGCTCACGACCACAGGGACCGAAGCCCTGCACACCACTCGACACAACTCCGGGCAGCCAGTTTGCCGAATGATTTATAAAGTGTCAAGTCACCTGTCACTTGTGCCCATTCCACGGGCGCTCAGGTAACACGCATCCAGATCGGCGGCATGCGCCCGGCTCGCCATTCTCCGCACGATGCTGCCTGGGCGCTCGAGCTGCATCACCTCACCTTGAGGGCCCGCCAACCGGCCACCCAGGAACGTCACCGAGTCCAGGCAGCGCGCCCGGTCGAGCACAGCGCGTTCGCTGCGGGGCGCCCGAGCCAGGTCGAGCTCCTCGACGAGCAGCGGCCGATCCTCGAGAACGGCAGTCGTCGATGCCAGCAGGTCGCCTCCGACCTGACCCGTGCGTCCGAAGACGTAGGTCTCGCGCAGCAGCGCCCGACCCCCCGCCGCCAGAGTGACACCCGTGGAGCGCACGACGTCCGCGCCGTCGGCGACGACGAACGGCGGAGCCGTCCAGGCCAGGAACCCCTTCTCCTCGACCCGCACGTCGACCGACCAGGAGGCCGAGCCGCCCCGCATGTCGTAAGCGACCGTGCCGGCGATCTCCTGAAGCTCCAGGTCGACACCGGGACCGACGATCACCTCGATCCGCACCTCGTCGCCGGCCAGGAGTAACGCCACAGTGGACACGAGCGCGATCCGAACCCGGCCCTCCGGTGCGTCGAGGCGGCGGGCGGCGAGGACGCCGTCGCGCAAGGTGCACACAGACCGACCGCACTGCCGCCGCACCTCAATGCGGGTGGTCATGCGCTTCGCGCTGGGGATGAGTGTGCAGCGCCATCGGACCCGGGTCGATCGGCACGTGGCGCCCTTCGACCAGGGCGACCCGCAGTTGACGCACCCAGTCCGCCAGGGCGGCCACGGAGGCCTGGTCATGCTTCGAGAGCGCCAGCACAGGCCCGCCCGCTCGGGCCTCTCGCGCGTCGGCGAGCATCTGTTCGAGGTCGACGTCGACGTGCCGGGCAAGGTCGGTCTTGTTGACCACCAGAAGGTCGGCTCTGGCGATGCCGGGGCCACCCTTGCGCGCGACATCCCCACCACCGGCCACGTCGAGCACGAAGATCTGGGCGTCCACGAGCGCCGGCGAGAACGTAGCGGTCAGGTTGTCCCCTCCGGACTCGACGACGACCAGGTCCACCGGCGCGAACTCGCGCTCGAGGTCCTCGACGGCGATGAGGTTGGCGGTGACGTCGTCACGGATCGCCGTGTGCGGACAGGCACCCGTCTCGACAGCCCTGATCCGCTCGATGTCGAGCACTCCGGTCGATCGCAGGAACTGGGCATCCTCGTTGGTGTAGATGTCGTTGGTGACCACCCCCATCGACAGCTCAGCGGACAGCTCACGGCACAGCAGGGCGATCAGCGAGCTCTTGCCGGTGCCGACCGGGCCGGCGACACCCAGCCGGAAGGAGCGGGTCGGCTCAGGCATGGAACAACCTCCTCGCGGCGACTGCGTGGCGCTCGGCGTCGCCGTCGAGCACCGGCGCCCCTCGGGCGGGGATCTGAGTCGGGACGGTGAGGCGCTCGACCTCGTCGGCGAGCACCTCGATGTCGGCATGCAGCTCCAGGACCCAACGGGCAGCCACGACCGGATCGAGCGGGATGAGCTTGAGAGCCGCCGAGGCGATCGTCTGCACGTCGTCGTACCCCACGAGCTGGGCGACCTGGCGGGCCGTGAGGCCGGTCACCGCGCCGAGGACCCCGAGCACCAGCGGCCTTGGCGGGGCCGGTTCCCCGTCGAAGGCAGCACCGACCGTGTCGGACCACAGCCCGCGCGCGAGACGCAAGTAGCCGCGACCCAGCTGCCTGGAGGCAGCGCGTGCTGCGCCGCTCGGCGTCCGAGCCGACCACGCGTCCTCCACCTCGCTGAGCGACCGGCCTTCCAGGTGATGCCTTCGCGCGACGACCGCGGTGCCGGCCTCCGTTGCCGTGACGGTGCGCAGCCTCGAACGAGCCAGCGCGGGGACCTCCCACAGTCGCCTTCCGCCGTCGGAGACACCCGCCAGGACCGCTGGTTCGAGTCCCGCCGAGTGCGCATGCGCACCAGTCGGCAGGCGCGCGTCGGCCAGCATCGCCAGTACGAGCTGGGGACTGGGTCGTGGAGGCCGGTTCATCAGAACATCGAGTAGAGCTGGGCCATCGGCAACCACTCCGCCGGAGCGGGTTGGACGAGCTCGCCGTCGATCGTGATCTGGAAGGTCTCCGGGTCGATGTCGATGGCGGGCAAGGCATCGTTGTTGACCATCTGCGCCTTGCCCACTCCACGAGTGTCCTTGACCGGGGACAGGGAGCGACGCAGGCCCAGGCGCCCCTCGAGCCCGTCGGCCAAGGCTCCTGGAGCCACGAACGAGACTGACAGGTCCGCGCCGATCGCGTCTCCGAACGAAGGCCGCATGAGCACCGGCTGAGGTGTCGGGATCGACGCGTTGGGGTCTCCCAAGGCACCCCAAGCGATAGCGCCTCCCTTGATGACGATGGCCGGGCGCACACCGAAGAACGCTGGATCCCACAGCACCAGGTCGGCGAGCTTGCCCACCTCGACCGAGCCGATCACGTCGTCAAGCCCGTGTGCTATTGCCGGGTTGATCGTGTACTTGGCAACGTAGCGGCGAGCCCGTTCGTTGTCCGCGGGCAAGGCCGATCCCCCGTTGCCACGCAGGCTCTTCATCACGTGGGCGACCTGCCAGGTCCGGGTGACAACCTCCCCGATGCGGCCCATGGCCTGAGCGTCCGAGGAGGTGATGGACAAGGCACCGAGGTCGTGGAGCACGTCCTCCGCTGCGATCGTCGTGCCCCGAATGCGCGACTCGGCGAACGCGAGATCCTCGGGGATGTTCGGGTTGAGGTGATGACAGACCATCAACATGTCGAGGTGCTCGGCAACGGTGTTCACGGTGTGCGGCAGCGTCGGGTTGGTCGAGCCGGGGATGACGTTGGGCAGTCCGGCCACCGTCAGGATGTCAGGGGCGTGACCACCCCCCGCGCCCTCAACGTGGAACGCATGGATGCTGCGGCCGGCGATCGCCCCGATCGTCGACTCGACGAAGCCAGCCTCGTTCAGGCTGTCGGAGTGGAGGGCGACCTGGAGACCCCACTCCGCAGCCGCGGTCAGGGCGGCGTCGATCGCGGCGGGGGTCGACCCCCAGTCCTCATGCACCTTGTAGCCACCTGCCCCGCCCAAGGCTTGCTCGGCGAGACCGGCCGCGCTGACGGTGTTGCCCTTGCCTAGCAACAGGAAGTTCAAGGGGTAGGCGTCCAGCGAGCGGTGCAGCTTCTCGAGATGCCAGGCGCCCGGGGTCACCGTCGTGGCCTTGGATCCCTCGCTCGGGCCGGTGCCGCCGCCAGCCAGGGTGGTCAGTCCGGTCGCGAGTGCCTCGTGGATCTGGGACGGCGAGAGGAAGTGCACATGGAGGTCGATGCCACCGGCGGTGAGGATCTTCCCCTCGCCGGAGATCACGTCGGTGCACGGACCGATCTGGAGGTCCGGGTGCACGCCGTCGGCGATATCGGGGTTCCCGGCCCGTCCGAGGGCGACGATCCGACCGTCACGGATACCAATGTCGGCCTTGACCACCCCCCACCAGTCCAGCACCAGGGCATTGGTGATGACGGTGTCCGGGGCACCCTCTGCGCGCGTGGTCGTCCCCTGCGCCATGGATTCGCGGATGGACTTCCCTCCACCGAACACCGCCTCCTCGCCTCCAACGGTGAGGTCGCGCTCGACCTGGATCCACAGGTCGGTGTCGGCCAGTCGCACCTCGTCGCCGGTGGTGGGGCCGTAGAGCGAGGCGTAGGCCGCGCGGCTGATCTCAACCATCGAGCGACCCTCCTGCGACCTTGGCCTGGATTCCCGGCACGACGCGTCTGCCTTGCAGCGCCACCACCTGGACCTCGCGCGAGGCACCCGGCTCGAACCGCTGCGACGTACCGGCCGGGACGTCGAGCCGGAACCCGTGCGCCGCGCCCCTGTCGAACGCGAGTGCGGGGTTGGCGTCCGGCAGGTGAAGGTGCGAGCCGATCTGGACCGGACGGTCGCCGGTGTTCTCGATAACGAGGCTGAGTCTTTCGGCATCGGTGCGCCCGCCGTTGAGGACGACGACACCCTGCTGCGTGCGGACCGCTCCCGGCCCCGTGGCTCTGGCTGACATTCGTCGGCTACGCGATCGGATCGTGGATGGTGACCAGCTTGCGGCCGTCGGGGAACGTCGCCTCGACCTGGACATCGTGCAGCATCTCCCCCACGCCCTTCATCACCTGGTCACGGCCGAGCACCGTGCGCCCCTCGACCATCAGGTCCGCCACCCGGGCCCCCTCTCTGGCGCGCTCGATGACCCAGGTGGAGAGGAGCGCGACCGTCTCGGGGTGGTTCAGCAGCACCCCGCGCTCGAGCCGGTCCCTGGCGACCATGCCGGCCACCGCGAGCAGCAGTTTCTCGCTGTCGGCTGGACTGAGGTTCACGTCGTCCTCCTTGGGTGGGGCCTACCGTCGTCACCGTCTCTTCTACCGGCTGCAGATGACGAACCTGTTACGTGCCCGGTCCCGAGTCTTTCGCGCGAACGCTCCAGCTCCATCAGCAGAGCGGTGGCGACACCGACCGCAATGGTGGCCGGCTCCTTGCCCCGGAGGTCGCTGAGCCCGATCGGACTGACGATGCTGGAGATGGCGTCCTGTTCGTGGCCCTCCGCAGCCAGCTTGCGCTGGAACCGCGCCCACTTGGCCGACGATCCGATCAGTCCGATCGAGGCAAGGCCCCGGGTGCGAAGGGCGGCGTCGCACAGGGCGGCGTCCTCGGCATGGTCGTGCGTCATGATCAGCACGTGGGAACCGACCGGGAGCTCGCCCAGGACAAGCTCGGGGAGCACCGGCACGTGATGCACGTGGATCCGGGCGAGCGAGTCGTCCAGGGGCCCGAGGCGGTCGGCGGTGAGCTGCTCCGGTCGGGAGTCGACAAGATGCAGGTCGAGGTCGTGGCGACTGAGGATCCGGGCGAGCTCGAGGCCGACGTGGCCGACGCCGAAGATCGCCACGGACGGGGCGACGGTCAGAGGCTCGAGGAGCAGTTCGACCTCGCCGCCGCAGCACTGCACCCCGTGCTCGAAGGGCGCCTTGTCCGACAGCGCGACTGCGTGGGTCACTGGCGTGGCCGCCCCCCGCTCGATGAGCGACCGCGCCTGTCGTACGGCGACCTGCTCGAGGTTCCCTCCGCCGATGGTGTCCCAGGCGTCGGCTGCGGAGACCACCATCTTGGCGCCGACGGCGCGGGGCGCGTGTCCGCGCACCTGGGTCACCGTCACAAGCACTCCGGGCAGCCGGGCGGCGCGCAGGTGCTCGACCGCCCTGAGCCAGTTCATGAGAGCGATCCCGCCAGCACGGTCTGGGTGACCCGGCCGGCCGCGCGGGCTCGCTCGACCGCCCAGAACACCGCTTCGGGCGTGGCCGGCGAGGCGAGCTCGAGGCTCAATCCGGACGCCCCGAACGCAGCTGCGGCCTGACGAAGCGCCTCTCGCACGGAGAACGCCAACATGAGCGGCGGCTCCCCCACGGCCTTCGAGCCATACACCGTGCCATCGTCCGCGGCATCCTTCAACAGGGCGACGTTGAAGACGGCCGGCATCTCGGAGAAGCTCGGGAGCTTGTAGGTGCTGGCCGACTGCGTCGCCAGCCGACCACGGTTGTCGCCGTCGCTCTCGTCCCACCGCAGGTCCTCGAGGGTGAGCCAGCCGGCCCCTTGGACGAAGGCACCCTCCACCTGGCCGATGTCGATCAGCGGCGAGAGACTCGCGCCGACGTCCTGGACGATGTCGACCCGGCGCAGCTCGTAGGCGCCGGTGAAGCCGTCGACCTCGACCTCGGCTGCGGCGACGCCGTAGGAGAAGTACTTGAACGGCTCACCACGCATCGTGGTCGCGTCCCAGTGCAGGCCTTCGGTCCGGTAGTAACCGGCGGCCCAGAGCTGGATTCGCTCGAAGTAGGCGGCCTTGATCACCTGCTCCCACGACACGTCGGCGACCCGACCGTCGACGAACCTGACGTCTGGACCGGCCACGCTTGTCAGTCGTGTCACCACCGGGCTGAGCCGATCCAGGATCTGCTCGCAGGCGTTCTTGACGGCGGCTCCGTTGAGATCGGCCCCGGAGCTGGCCGCAGTCGCCGAGGTGTTGGGAACCTTGTCGGTGCGCGTGGGAGCGAGGCGGACCTTCGACAGGGGAACACCTAGCGAGGTAGCGGCGACCTGCAGCATCTTGGTATGCAGGCCCTGTCCCATTTCGGTGCCCCCGTGGTTGATCAGGACCGACCCGTCCTTGTAGACGTGCACCAGTGCGCCAGCCTGGTTGAACGCCGTGAAGTTGAAGGAGATGCCGAACTTCACCGGAGTGATGGCGAGCGCGCGTTTGGCGTGCTCATGGGCCGAGTTGAACGACGCGACCTCGGCGGCGCGCTGATCGAAGTCGCCATCGCGCAGCACCTGCTGCCAGACCGTCTCGAGCCGCGCCGCGTGTCGCACCGGCTGTCCGTACGGCGTGCTCTGTCCCTCGACGTACAGGTTGCGGCGTCTGAGCTCCGCCGGGTCGAGGCCGAGGAGAGGGGCGCAACGACCCAGGATGTCCTCGATCACCAGCATGCCCTGCGGCCCACCGAACCCACGGAACGCCGTCTGTGACGTCTTGTTCGTCCGGGCGATGCGACCGTGGGCTCGCACGTGGGGGAGGTAGTAGGCGTTGTCGATGTGGCACAGGGCGCGGGCCAGCACCGGCTCGGACAGGTCGAGACTCCACCCACCGTCGGAGGTCAGCGTCGCGTCGAGCGCCTGCAGTCGTCCGTCGTCGTCGAAGCCGACGCGCCACTCCGCGTGGAACCCGTGCCGCTTGCCGGTCATCGTCATGTCCTGGGTGCGGTTGAGCCGGAGGCGGACCGGGCGCCCGGTCAGCTTCGCTCCCAAGGCGGCGACGGCCGCCAGCCCGTGCGGCTGCATCTCCTTGCCCCCGAAGCCACCCCCCATGCGCAGGCACTGCACGACGACGTCGTGGCTGCGCAGGCCGAGCACCTCGGCCACGATCTCCTGCGTCTCGGTCGGGTGCTGCGTGCTGCTCTGGACGAACACGAGTCCGCCCTCGTCGATGCGCGCGAGCGAGCAGTGCGTCTCCAGGTAGAAGTGCTCCTGACCAGCGAACTCCAGCTCGCCGCTGAAGACGCGGGCCGCGGAGGCCAGGGCGGTCTCCACGTCACCGCGCTCGATGGTCGGACGGCTGCCCTGGAACGAGCCCGCCGCGATGGCGGCCGGGACCGTGACGATGGACGGCAGCGGCTCGTAGTCGACCTCGACGCTCGACGCGCCCAGCCGGGCAGCCTCGAGCGTCTCGCCCAGCACCCAACACACTGCGTGGCCCCAGTACATGACCTCCGAGGGGAACAGCGGCTCATCGCCCTTGACCCCGGCGTCGTTGTGGCCGGGGACGTCATCCGCGGTCAGGACGCGCACGACACCTGCTACGTCGTACGCCGGCCGCGTCCGCAGGCCGAGGACCAAGGCGTGTGCGTGCGGCGCCTGCACCGGGTAGGCGTGCAGGACGTCGCGGGTGTGCTGGACGAGATCGTCGGTGTAGAGGGCTGCACCGGTGACGTGCTGGGCGGCCGCCTCATGTTCGACGGCCACGCCGACGATCGCGTCGGCCGGGCGTTCGGAGAGGGCGGTCATGCGGAGGCCTCCATCCGGTTGGCGGCGTACAGCTTGCGCAGTGACATGCCCAACATGGCCGAACGGTAGTCCGCACTGGCGCGATGGTCGTCCAGTGGCGTGCCTTCGGTGACGAGGACCGCAGCAGCGGCTTCCACGGTCTCCGCGGTCCAGGGCGCTCCCATCAGCACAGCCTCGGTCCCCCGGGCTCTGATTGGGGTCGCCGCCACTCCTCCCAACCCGATGCGGGCTCGGGTGACGACGCCGTGGTCGACCTGGAGGCAGAACCCGACGGCCACGCTCGAGATGTCATCGAAACGCCGCTTGGCGATCTTGTGGAAGGCCGTCATCCCTGCCAGGGGCAGCGGGATGCGCACCGAGCGGATCACCTCGGTGCGGCGGCGGACGGTTTGGCGATAGCCCGTGAAGTACTCCGCCAGCAGGACCTCGCGGTCGCCTTCCGCAGACGCCAGCACCACGGTTGCCTCAAGTGCGAGCAATGCCGGTGGCAGGTCGCCGATCGGCGAACTGGTGCCGAGGTTGCCGCCGATCGTCGCGCTATTGCGGATCAGGCGAGAGGCGAACTGCGGGACGACGCCGTCCAGGAGCGGCACCGCACCGTCGAGGCGGCGCTCGATCTCGGTGAGGCTCAGGGCCGCCCCGATCTCGATGATGGTCGGGCCGACCTCGAGGGTGCGCAGCTCAGGAAGCCGGTCGATCGCGATCGTGAGGGCCGGTCGGTCACCACGGAGGTTGACCTCGACTCCGTGGTCGGTACATCCAGCAACCAGGACGGCATCGGGATGGGTCGCCAACAGGTCGAGCGTCTGCGCCAGATCGCTGGGCCGGACGAACGCCCCGCTCTCGCGGGAGACCGCGAAGGGAGTCGCGGGCGGTGGCTCCGCTGCGCAACGACCAGCAAGACGGTCGTCGTCTGGGGGTTGACCCAAGGCGTACGCAGCATCTCGGATCGGGCGATAGCCCGTGCAACGACAGAGGTTGCCGCTGAGGGCGTGCAGGTCGAACCCGTTGGGTCCATGGTCCGGTGGCGGCACGGTCGCCAGCGCCGGCTGCACGCGTCCGGCGCGGTAGTACTCCGCCGCCATGCTGCACACGAAGCCTGGCGTGCAGTAGCCGCACTGAGAACCACCCCGAACCGCCATCTCCCGCTGGACGGGGTGCAGGTGCTCCGGGGTGCCCAGGCCTTCGGAGGTGACGACCTCCTGTCCGGCCAGGGCCACGGCGGGGACCAGGCACGCGTTGAGCGCGACCCACTCGGTGGGGGTGTCGACGCCGGGACGGGCGACCAGCACCGCGCAGGTGCCGCACTCGCCCTCGGCGCACCCTTCCTTCGCCCCGGTGAGCCCCTGGTCACGGAGCCAGTCGAGGGCGGAGACGTGCGGGCTCGCGCCGTCGAGGGAGCGGGCGACGCCGTTGACGTCGGTCGAAAGTGGGTTCATCTGAATCTCGAGTCCTTGGCTCGCGCCTGTGGGACCACGCCGGTTCGGAGAACCCGGGGGTCGCCCAGGGCGACGGTTGTACGGCGGACGGCGGTGCCGAGGCAGAATGCCCAGCTGATGCAACGCATCGACGAGGAGTGGCGGAAACTCCGCCGACTCTCAGCTGGGCAGTGGCCGTGCTCCGTGCGCGACGCGTCCCCGCGTCCAAGCGGACTGGTGAGAGCGCCGGCGAAGGTCGAAGGAGCGGTCCTCCACCATGCCTCCACCTCCTCCGCGAGCTCTCGGTCGATTGATTCGACCCTCTCAGGGTAGGCCACCGGTCATCGACAGTCCAGGTTGGAGGGCGACCTCAGCCCTGTGCGAGCTTCGTCAAACGCAACCGATTGATCTTGGCGAGCTCGGACCTGGTGACCTGTTCCTCAGACGTCCGGTCGTTGTCCAGCCGGGCGGCGAGTCGTGCGTAGAGCTCCTCGGCGCTGAGTCCGGAGGCGCACACGAGATAGACCTTGTCGAACTTCTTCTCGTAGGCCACGTTGCCGTCACGCATCGCCTGCGCCAGTTGCTCGGTCGCGGAGGCCATTCCGCTCTGCTCTGCGGCGGCCAGCGCTCCATGCGCTGGCTCGGCGCGTTCGCCGATCCGCGGGTGCCCGGCCAGTGCTTCCAACAGGTCCGTGGGCTGCAGTGCGCTGACCGCCTCGTCGGAGGTCTCGAGCAGCGCTTCGACGGAGCTGTACGGCGCCCCGGCCAGCACAGCCCGTTGCCAGGCTGCGCTGGTGCATACGGTCCAGAGCCTCGTTGCGAACTCGGCGTCTTCACCGGTCAGCATGTCGACGTTCATCTTCAGTCCTTAGCCGGTTCGAGCTGGTGGGCGCGCGAGTCTACTATCCACGGGTACCCAACGACCTCGCTCCGAAAGGCTTCACATGGCCGTCACCAGCGACGCGTCGGTGCTCAGCTCCCTGATCACGACCGTCGACGACCTGCTGCGCGAAGCAGACGCGCTGCTCACGTCGCACTACCCCGGGGCAAGCGGCGCGAGGCAACCGATCCACACCGTCTACATGCCGGCCGACCGGTGCAACCCAGACGTCCTCACCAGCTGGTCCGAGGAGGCTCTTCGGTCGCTGGCCACCCACGGGCGCGCCGCCCTGCTCAAGGCCCTTGCGGGTGGACCGCAGACTGAGGGGCTCGTCGAACGCGTAGAACGCAAGCTGCGTGAGCAACCCATTGAGGATCTGCGGATCGACTTCGAGGACGGGTACAAGGTGCTGTTCGATGACGGTGAGGACGCCGACGCGGTCACAGCCGTCAGCCTGATCCGGCACTTGACGGGACTGCCCACGGCGCCGGCGCACATCGGGATCAGGTTCAAGTCCCTGGAGGCGAGGAGCCGCACACGGGGACTGCGCACCCTCGATCTCGTCGTCGGCGGCCTGGCCCGCTCCGGCGGCCTGCCGGACGGCTTCCTGCTGACGCTTCCCAAGGTGACCTCGGTCGACCAGGTGCGCGCGATGGTCACGAGCTGCGAGCTGCTGGAGCAGGCCTACGACCTTGCGCCCGGCTCACTGCTGTTCGAGCTCCAGATCGAGACCCCTCAAAGCATCCTCGGGGCGGACGGAGCCGCGAGCGTGGCACCGATGGTCCATGCCGCCGCGGGCCGCTGCTCCGGGGTGCACTACGGCACCTACGACTACGCGGCCGCCTTGGGAATCGCCCCCGCGTTCCAGAGCATGGAGCATCCCGTCGCAGACCACGCCAAGACGACCATGCACCTGGCCGTGGCCGGCACCGGTGTCTTCATGTCGGACGGGTCTACCAACATCCTCCCCGTCGGGGACGCAGCGGACGTCCAGACTGCCTGGGCGCTGCACTCGCGGCTGGTCCGGCGCTCGCTCGAGCGAGGGATCTACCAGGGGTGGGACCTGCACCCCGCCCAGCTCCTGACCCGTTACGCAACGGTCTTCTCGTTCTTCGACGAAGGGCTCCCGGCCGCCACCCGTCGTCTCACCGACTACCTCACCGGGGCCGCTTCGGGGGTCATGGACGAGCCCGCGACCGCCATCGCTCTGGCTCAGTTCATCCTGCGGGCTCTTGAGTGCGACGCCACGTCCGAGGATGCCCTCGCTCGACTGGGCATCCCCGATCGAGAGACCCTGACCGCACTGGCGCGACGCAAGGAGGTGCCGAACGGGGCCACCCCTAAGATCGGCGTATGAGGGTCAGGACCGAGTTCACGTCGGAGCCGTTCACCACGGGCGAGCCTTCGACACACGCCACCGCGGCCCTCGCCGTCGTTGAGCACTCCGGTCTGCCACATGACTTCGGACCGTTCGGCACCTCGGTGTGGGGTGACTCCACAGAGCTGATCCCCTTGCTGGCCACGGTTCTCGAGGCCGTCCTCGCCAACGGCGGGACGAGACTCACGCTCCAGGTCGAGCTCGATGAGTGACGATGCCGTCGGCCGCCTGCTCGAGGCCATCAAGCCGTTGTTGACGCGCATCGACGCAACCGTCGTCGCCGCGCAGGACGCAGCTGCCGACGACGTGCCTTTACGGTGGGACGGCGTCACGGTGGGAGCGATCCGCCTGGCCACGGCCATCGAGGGTCTCGATGCTCTGATCAACCAGGTCGAGTTGGAGTTCGACAGCACCCTGCGCGACCTCGCCCGCGCCGACAAGCAGGAGGCCGTGCGTCTACTCGAGGCCCGCGGCGCCTTCGAGTTCCGCGGGTCTGTGGAGCGCGTTGCCGCGAACCTGGGCGTCACCCGGTTCACCATCTACAACTACCTGAACCGCAACAAGGCCGACCGTCACTGACTCCACCCTCGGATATTCAACATTTTGTTGACGTCCGTCGTGGGGGCTCGTAGTCTTCGGCTGGCGCCAGCCATCCGAATCCATGAGAGCAGACTATGGGCCTACTCACCACCCACGTGCTCGACGCGACCCGAGGGCGACCGGGAGACGGCATCCCCGTCACGCTCGAGCACGTGGCTGCCGAGACGGTGGTCATCGCCCACGGCACCACTGATGCCGACGGGCGGATCCGGGAGTTCGTGCCCGACCTGCCGGGCGCCGGGACCTACCGACTGACGTTCGACCCAACCGAGTACTTCGCACGATCAGGCCAGGAGACCTTCTACCCGTCGGTCTCCATCACCTTCCGGGTCTCGTCGGACGACGAGTCGTGCCACGTACCGCTCCTCCTGAGTCCGTTCGCCTACTCCACCTATCGAGGAAGCTGACTCATGAGCATCACTCTTGGACCGAACCAGTACGGCAAGGCGGAGAACCGCGTGGTGCGCGTCTTCCGCGACACGCTTCGCCACGAGATCCGTGACCTCAATGTCTCCACCTCGCTGCGCGGCGACTTCCGGGATGCGCACGTGACCGGCGACCAGGCGGGCATCCTGCCCACGGACACCCAGAAGAACACGGCGTTCGCGTTCGCCAAGCAGAAGCCTCTCGGTGCGATCGAGGACTACGCCGTGAACCTCGCGACCCACCTGATGCGTCAGACCCCACTGGCCAATGGCGCACGCGTCGGGGTCGAGGAGTTCGAGTGGCAGCGGATCACGGTGGACGGCAAGGGGCACGACCACTCGTTCGTCCGAGGTGGGCAAGGCACGCGCAACACGATCGTCACGGTGGAGTCCACGGAGGCCGGCAGCACCACGCACGTCGTGTCGGGTATCGACGGTCTCGTCGTGGCCAAGACAACCGGCTCGGAGTTCCGCGGCTTCCTGAAGGACGAGTACACCACACTCCAGGAGACCGACGACCGCATCCTGGCAACCTCGCTGGTTGCCCGATGGCGCTACGCGCACAACGAGGTCGACTGGGACTCGGCGTACGCGTCCATCAAGGGCATCCTGCTCGAGCGGTTCGCCACGATCCACAGCCATGCCCTCCAGGAAACCTTGTACGGCATGGGCAAGGCAGTGCTCGAAACTCATCCTGCGGTCGCGGAGATCAAGTTCTCCGCCCCCAACAAGCACCATTTCCTGGTGGACCTGTCCCCGTTCGGCACGGAGAACCCCGGTGAGGTGTTCCTGGCCGCGGATCGCCCCTACGGCCTCATCGAGGCGAGCGTCGTACGAGATGACGCCCCCGATGCCGGCGCTGCCTGGACCTCCGTCCCGGCATTCTGCTGAGCACGGATGCGGACCCCGTGAGCACCGACCAGTTCGACCTGGTTGTCCGCGGTCGGCAGGTGGTCACCCCGTCCGGCGCCGGGCCGCGGTCCATCGGCGTGCGTCACGGAGTCATCACCGCCGTTGACGACTACGAGTCCGATCTCGGCAGACACGCGAAGCGTGTTCTCCACACCCAGGACGACGAGGTGCTGCTGCCCGGCCTGGTCGACTCGCACGTCCACATCAACGACCCCGGACGCACCGACTGGGAGGGCTTCAGCAGCGCGACCCGCGCTGCTGCGGCCGGTGGCATCACCACCCTCGTCGACATGCCGCTCAACAGCATCCCGCCGACCTGCGACGTCCCTGCCCTCGAGCTGAAGCAGTCGGTCGCGCGCGACCAGGCGTATGTCGACCTGGGCTTCTGGGGAGGCGCGATCCCGAGCAGCCTGGGGTCTCTGCGCAGCCTGCACGAGGCCGGCGTATTCGGGTTCAAGTGCTTCCTGCTTCCGTCCGGCGTCGATGAGTTTCCTGCTCTGGACGCCGAGCAGCTCAGGTCCGCGCTCGGCGAGGTCGCGGCGTTCGACGGCCTGATGATCGTGCACGCCGAGGACCACGAGGTCATCGATAGCGCACCCGAGCCGAAAGGTGCCCGCTACGACGACTTCCTGCGGTCGCGGCCCCGCGGCGCGGAGAACCTTGCGATCGCTCGGCTGATCGAGGATGCGCGCATCACGGGTGCCCGAGTGCACGTCCTGCACCTGTCGAGCTCCGACGCCATCCCCATGATCCGGTCCGCGCGCCGCGAGGGGGTGCGCCTCACGGTGGAGACCTGCCCCCACTACCTGACGCTCGTCGCCGGCGAGATCCCTGACGGCGCCACGCAGTTCAAGTGCTGTCCTCCCATCCGTGAGAAAGACAACCGCGAGGAGCTGTGGCGCGCGGTTGCCGATGGCGACATCGACATCATCGTCTCGGACCACTCCCCGTCGACGTCTGAGCTCAAGCAGCCGGACTCCGGCGACTTCGGCCTCGCGTGGGGCGGCATCTCCTCTCTCCAGCTCGGCCTCCCCCTGGTCTGGACCGAGGCCCGTAGGCGAGGATACTCGCTGACCGACGTCGCCCGCTGGATGGCCGAAGGCCCGGCCCGGCACGCCGGCCTTTCCACCAAGGGCCGGATCGCGGTCGGGGCCGACGCGGACTTCTGTGTCGTCGCCCCCGACGAGAGGTTCACCGTCGACACATCCACCTTGCTGCATCGCAATGCAGTGTCGCCCTACCACGGCCGAGACCTCCGAGGCCGGGTACGCCAGACCTGGCTGGCCGGACACCCGATCGTGGGCCCCCTGGCGACCGGGTCCGAACCTCGCGGACGACTACTGAGAAGGGGCAACCCATGAGCGACTTCCGGACCCTGCCCGACCTGGCCTCGCGACAGCTCGCAGGCAGCGTGGTCTGGGCGAACGACGAGCTGTTCGCCCAGCGCGAGAACCTCATCAACCCCGAGCCGTCGGTCTTCTCGACCGAGGAGTTCGGCCACAAGGGCAAGGTCTACGACGGCTGGGAGACCCGGCGTCGACGTGACGGTGGCGAGCACGACCGGGCCATCGTCCGGCTCGGCGCGCCCGGCATCGTGCACGGTGTCGTGGTCGACACGGCGTGGTTCACCGGCAACTATCCGCCCTACGTCTCGGTCGAGGCGGTGAGCCTGTCCGACTACCCGTCCACCGATGACCTCCTCGCCGCGACCTGGACCACCCTGGTCCCCAGGAGCCCCGCCCTGGGAGACACCGAGAACATCTTCGAGGTGGCGGACCGCCACCGGTACACCCACGTCCGGCTGACCATCTATCCGGACGGCGGCGTCGCCCGCTTCCGCGTCCATGGCGAGGTGGTCCCCGACCCGAGTCTGCTGACCGGAACGATCGACCTCGCGGCCCAGGAGCACGGCGGCACCGTCCTCGACTGCTCCAACCGGTTCTACTCCTCACCCGACAACCTCTTGGTCCCCGGACGCTCGCGCATCATGGGTGACGGCTGGGAAAACGCCCGCCGTCGCGACGACGGCAACGACCACGTGACGATCGCGCTGGCGGCGACCGGGCTGGTCAGGCGCATCGAGGTCGACACCTCATACTTCGTTGGCAACGCGCCCGGCGAGTTCCGCGTCGTCGGCATCCGCGACGCGTCGGACCTCGACGACCCGTCGTCCTGGGTGACGCTGGTCGTTCGTCGACCTGCGCTCCCCGACACCCGCCACCTGCTCACCGTGAGCGACCAGACGCCGGTCGGGCTCGTGCGCGTCGACGTCTACCCCGACGGTGGGCTGTCACGTGTCCGCGTCTTCGGGGAGATCGAATCTGGCGCCTACGCCACCATGGTCGAGGAGTTCGACCGGCTGGCGGCACAGCCGGTCCAGCGGGCCGAGAAGCACTAGCAGCGCGAGCGGCTCGACCAGCGAGAGGGCTACCCTTCGCCGAAACTGGCGGGGTCAGTTGGGTCGCCCCCCAGGTAGCTCGCCACCTGCGGGTAGCGGCAGATCGGTCGCCTGAGGATGATCTCGCCGCTCTCCTTGTCCATCGCCGTGCCGGGAATGACGTCGGGGGCTATGCCGTCCTCCACCCACGCCATCAGGGCAGCCATCCCGCTCGCGAGCGTGAGCCCTGGTCCATGTCCGAGAATGCGTGAGTGGATGTCCCCGGGCGAGAGGAAGAATCGCAGCCACGAGGCCACATCCTCGTCGCCATCGAGATGCTTCAGGACCCGCTCGTAGTAGTCCACCGTGCCGCGCGACAATATGTCTTCATCGGCCATCCCGTGAGTGAGCAGCAGCTTGGCACCGCTGTCACGCAAGGCGGCGAGATCCGCGTCGGCGCCGTCCACGGAGGCGTACTCAGTCGTGCTCTGGTCGAACAGCTCCTCGAAGGCCTCGAAGGTCAGTGTCGTCCAGTCCCAGGTCGGGTCTCGCAGCAGCCACGATGCCACCCAACCAACGCCCCACTCCTGCACGACGGGCACGAGCTTGCCGTCGACCTCCTTGGTGCACATCGCTCCCCACTCCGCCCAAGGCTCGGTGTCGATCCCGAAGCCGAACCAGAGGAAGCGACCGTCCCTGCGTCGAGGCCCGCCCCAGATCATCCTCATGGTCTCGGCATCACGCTCGGTGATCGCACCGGCCGGAGTCTCCTGACCGACGAGCTGGGCAGGGTCCCAGGTCTGGTACTCGCTGGACATGATGACGCCGTCCACAACACCGTGGTCGGCAGCGAAGGCGGAGAGGGCGGCTGCTCGGAAGGCCTCCAGCTTCGCGGCAGGGAGAGCGTTGTCCAGCTCCTTCATCACCAGCGCCGGCCAGAGCTGGACAAGGTCGATCTTGGTCCAGTTGATGGCGGGGTCCGAGGCCCAGTAGCCGTCGTAGTCGTCGGGATAGCGCTGGGCATGCACCAAGGTCTGGCGTCCTCCGCCGGACGAGCCCGCCAGGTACGAGAACGCAGGAGGCTCGCCGTACACCAACTCCACGACCGCCTTCGCCGCGATGGTCATCTCCCGGGTGCTCCGGTGCACCCAGTTCTCGATGAGATCCCAGTCGATCTCACCAGTCGCCTCGTCGAGTGCCCAGGTGAACTCGCGCTCATCCCGGTTGCCGCCGTCGGTGCAGGCAGTGGCGAAGCCGTTGCGCACCCCGTGTGGCGAAGTGGCGATCCGAAGATACGGAGCAAGGTTCCAGGCCGGCACCGTGCGGTTGCCGGTGCCGGTGATGCCGAGAAACCGCCCGTTCCAGCGCAAGGGCAGCCAAACGCGCACGTGGGCGACATGTCCGCCCGGGTTGTGGACGTGGAGCAGCACCTCGAAGAACTCGGGCAGCCCCTCGATCAGTCCGTCGGGAGACTCGTAGTCGCCGTCGACGAACCGGACCTCCATGGCCTCGACATTCGAGAGATGGGCAAGTGCCTCAGCCACCTTGTCCCGCGCGCACCGGTCGACCAGATCTTCCCGCCGGGGCACCTCCTCAAGGTGGACCCAACGCGTGAGCTCCAGCTCCACGGCAGGTGAGATCTCGGTCATCTGGCTCCTTCGGCTGGGGTGAGGACGCTGATCGGCCCTTGAGCGCACGCTGCTCGCCTGCGGGTGACGGCGAGGGAGTCTTGCTTCCGGTAAGACGTCTCCTGCTCACGCCCGATCCCGGACGACAGCTCCGCCTGGGCGGAGAGGTACGGCATGGCTGGCTCCGAACCGCTAGGCCGGGATGGCGCTCACGGCCTGGTCGATCTCGGCGTGGAGTTCGGCCTTGCGTGCGTCGTCGGCCCACGAGGCCGTCACACCGGCGTGAAGCAACTTGGTCACCTCAGCCATCGGAAGCTCGTAGCCGTCGCAGACCCGCACGTACTCATTCCCGATGTTGGTGTCGACGAATGCTTCGTCGTCGGTGCCGAGAATGAGGTTGAACCCCATGTCGTGCATGGCCTTGAGCGGGTGCGTCTGGAGGTCCCATCCACGTGAGAGGCACGTGAGGCTGTAGCAGACGGTGACCGGGACCTGGCGGTCGGCGACGGCCTGCGACTCGAGTGCGTCCTCCAGGACGTAGTAGCCGTGATCGATGCGGTCACACCCGAGCACGTCGATGCAGTACTGCACACGACTGGCCGGAGGGTAGGTCACATGCGCCGTGCGCTTGAGACCGGCCCGGCCGGCGCGCTGGAACACGTCAACGAAGAGTTCCGGCGGGGCAGCGAGCTCGTCGCCGTCGAGGCCGATACCGGCGATGTCCGGGCCCAGATGGGCGAGCACCAGGTCGAGGAGTTGGTCGGCGACCTCAGGACCCTGCTCCCGGCAGATCGCGGGAAGGATAAGCGTCGAGATCCCGAATTCGCTCTCAGCTGCGGCGGCGCCGCTGCGGATAGCCGCGAGGATGTCGGAGAACAGCTGGGTGGGGTACAGGGTCGCGTTCCAGAAGATCTCCGCATGGCGCAAGTTCGACGTGCGCGCTCCGCTGCTGAGGTACTCGTAGGTGATGAGCTCGAAGTCTTCAGGCTCGATGAGCACACTCGCGACGACGTCGAGCTTGGCGAGGAAGTCCATCGCACTCTCCACGGCATACACGTTGTCCGGGATCGTGATGCCGGCCTTTTTGGCGAGCCTATGAAGGTTCTCGACCGAGATAGTGCCCGCGATGTGCGAGTGCAGGTCGACCTTCGGCAGGTCACGCAGGAGCTGGGGGCGATTCATGGCGGTCCTCGGTCTGGTTCCGGCGGGTGGTCTGGTTGTGGCTCTAGGTCGCCGGCTCGTGGTCCCTGGCGGCGGCGAACTCATGACGCAGAGACTCCGAATGCTCTCCCACTGCCGGGACCGCACCCATCTCCGCCGGAACGTCGTTCCAGGCAATCGGCGGGAGGAGCCCTTCGACCAGACCACCTGGCGTCTGGAAACTCTGCCATCGGTCGCGGGCGGCGAGCTGAGGGTGCTCACGCAACGTCATCGGGGTTCGGATTCGGGCGTTGGCGATCCCCGCGGCATCGAGCAACGCGATCGCCTCATCGATCGAGAGCCCGCTCATGATCGAGGTGACCATCGCCGTGAGCTCCGGTCGGTTCGCCACCCTGCGGGCATTCGTGGAGAACCGCTCATCTGCCATGAGCTCCGGGGCGCCCAGCACCTTGGTACAGAACGCCGTCCACTCCCGGTCGTTCTGCACACCGAGACACACCAGCTCGCCGTCGACGGTCTCGAACGGACCATAGGGGGCGATCGTCGCGTGCTCGGCGCCGGTCCGCGCCGGCATCACTCCGCCGTAGCGCGCGTAGTAGAGCGGATAGCCCATCCACTCGCACAGCGCCTCGAGCATACTCACGGAGAAGTGGCCGCCCTCGCCCGTGCGGGCCCGGCTGACCAACCCCGTCAGGATCCCGGTCATGGCGTACATTCCCGCTGCGATGTCTGCGATCGGCAGACCAGCCTTCACCGGCGTGTCTGCCGTTCCGGTGATCGAGAGCACGCCCGACTCGCCTTGGACCATCAGGTCGTAGGCCTTCTTGTCCTCATAGGGACCGACCGGGCCATACCCGGAGATGTCACAGCAGATCAGACCCGGATTCGAGGCACGCAGGGCCTCGTGGCCCAGTCCCCGACCGGCAGCCGATCCTGGCGCGAGGTTCTGCAGGAAAACATCAGCCCCAGCAAGCATCCGCAGCAGCAAGGCATGGTCGTCGAGATCGTTCAAGTCGAGCTCGATCGACTCCTTGCCCCGGTTCAGCCAGACGAAGTGGCTGGACTGCCCCAACACCGTCTCGTCATAGGCTCGGGCGAAGTCACCCGACCCTCGGCGCTCCACCTTGATCACCCGGGCACCCAGATCAGCCAGGTGGCGGGTGGCCAGAGGAGCAGCGACCGCCTGCTCAAGCGCGACCACCAGCACTCCCTTGAGCGGCAGTTCAGCACGCTGATAACTCAAAGCGTTCTCCTGCAAGAGAGTAGGGACGTGAAACAGGAATGTAACTTAGTACTTTATAAAGTGTCAACTAGCGTCACTTTTGAGTCGCTCCAGCGTCCACCATCAAGGTGCTGGCTGTGATGTAGCGGGCCTCGTCCGACGCCAGGAAGAGCACGGCGTTGGAGACGTCGACCTCCTCGATCCACGGGACCGGGAGAAGGTTGAGGCCGACAAAGCCCTCCCGAGCGTCCTCCAGGGTCGGCGACTCGAGGTCCGGGCGGAACTTGGCGTACACCGCGTCATTCAGCATCAGAGGGGTGCTGACCGCGGTCGGGTGGACACAGTTGACACGGATCCGGTCGGGCGCCAGCTCTTGGGCGACCGAGCGCATGAACCCGACCACACCGTGCTTGGCTGCGGTGTAGTGCGACAGGTTGGGGACTCCTTTGACGCCGGCGGTCGAGCTCGTCAGGATGATCGACCCACCCTTGCCGGACCTGCGCAGGTGCGGGATCGCGGCCCGGGTCGTGCGCCAGACCCCCGTGAGGTTGACGTCGATGGTCTCCTGCCATTCCAGGTCCGTGAGCTCGTCGGCTCGGCCGAAGGACATGATGCCTGCGTTGGCACACACGATGTCCAGTGACCCGAGCTCCTGCACTCCCCGGGAGAGGAGACTGTCCATCGCCTGCGAGTCGCGGACGTCGACCTGAGCCATGAGCACCCGAGCACCGTGCTGACGCACGAGCTCAGCCGTCTCCTCGAGCTCGGCGGCGGTGGGGAGCTCGTAGCACGCCGTGTCGACTCCGCCGCAGGAGTCGATGGCGATGATGTCCGCACCCTCCTCTGCGAGCCGTACGGCGTGGCTGCGTCCCTGCCCGCGGGCGGCGCCCGTGACGAAGGCGACCTTGCCTGCTACCCGTCCTGCCATGCGGTCTCCTGACTTCGAATGCGATCCGGTCTACTCCGATGCACCCAGCACCGCCTGCAGCACTTGGAAACCCTCGATTCCCCACTCGGCGTGCTCATAGCCGCTGCCGGAGTGCTTCATCCCGCCGAACGGGACATCGGTGTAGCCGTCGTAGGTGTCGTTGACGTAGACGTGGCCGGCGCGGATCTGGCGAGCCACCGCAACCGCGTGGGAACGGTCCGCGGAATGTACTACCGCGGCAAGCCCGTAGACCGTGTCGTTCGCGATCTCGACCGCCTCCGCCTCCGAGTCGTAGGCGAGGATGCTGAGCACCGGCCCGAAGATCTCCTCCTGGGCGATCCGCATGGACGGGGTGACATCGGCGAAGATCGTCGGCTTCACGAAGTAGCCCCGCTCGAGGCCCTCGGGCCTACCCACCCCACCTGTCACGAGACGGGCGCCCTCGTCGATGCCGGATTGGATCAGCCGTTGCACATGCGCGAACTGCCTGGCGTTGACCAAGGGACCCAGCGTGGTGGCCTTGTCGGCAGGGTCACCCGTGACGTGCTCCTCGGCGGTCTCCTTGGCAATCCGGATGACATCCTCGAGACGGTCCCGAGGCACGATCATGCGGGTCGGGGCAGTGCACGTCTGTCCAGTGTTGGAGAAGCAGCCTGAGACGCCGCCCACGACGGCGGCTTCGAGCGGTGCGTCGTCGAGAATGACATTCGGCGACTTGCCACCTAGCTCGAGATGGACGGTCTTGACAGTGTCGGCAGCTTCCTTGGAGATCTGCTTGCCGGCGCGGTTCGAGCCGGTGAAGGAGACGACGTCGACTCCGGGGTGACGCGCCAAGGCACTCCCGACCGTCGGCCCCTCTCCGAAGACCAGGTTGAGGACCCCGGAAGGGACCCCCGCCTCTTCGGCCACCTCGGCGAACAAGCGCGAGTCGAGGGGCGAGAACTCGCTGGGCTTGAGCACCATCGTGCAACCGGCTGCCAGCGCGGAGGCCACCTTGGTGAACACCTGGTTGATCGGCCAGTTCCACGGAGTGATCAACGCAGCAACGCCCGCCGGCTGACGGAAGATACGTGCCGACCCTCGCGCTTCCTCGAGCTGTTGTCGCTGCACGGCTGCGATGGTGCTCTGCAGGTGGGCGACACCGAGCCAGACGTGGTCACCGATAGCGAGAGCAGCTGGCGCGCCCATCTCCCGGGTGATCGCGGAGGCGAAGTCCTGCTGCCGGCCTTCGTACACCTCCAAGATGCGCTCGAGCAGCTTGACCCGGTCCTCGACGCTCGTGCGGGAGAAGTCGGCGAACGCCCCCCGGGCGGCAGTAACGGCGTCGTTGACGTCCGCATCACTGGCGCTCCGGACTGAGGCGGTGACCTCCTCCGTGGCCGGGTTGATCACGTCCACCCAGGTCGTCCCCGTTGCGGCGACCCACCGGCCGCCGATGAAGTGCTCGCCGTGGCGTTCGATTGTCATTCTCATCCTCTGCTTCTCCGGCCGATGAGGGCCGCGTGGTTTGGCGCCAGAGCGCCCTGGATCATTGCGTAGTCGGTGCTTTGCCGGTCGGTCGGTCAGGTCGCGGCAGCGGCTTCCCCGTGAGGCGATCGAGACCGTCCGGCTCAATGGAGCACTCGATCGAGGAACGTCTGGCAGCGAGGGTCCTGAGGCGCCGACAGCACTTGCTTGGCAGGTCCCTGCTCGACGATCCGACCGTCGTCCATGAAGACCACCCGGTCCGCGACCTCACGAGCGAAGCCGAGCTCATGGGTGACGACCATCATCGTCATCCCCCCACTGGCCAGCTCGCGCATCACCCCGAGAACCTCACCGACCAGCTCGGGGTCCAGCGCCGACGTGGGTTCGTCGAAGAGCATGAGGGACGGTCGCATCGCCAGTGCCCGAGCGATTGCCACGCGCTGCTGTTGCCCTCCGGACAGGTGGGCGGGGTAGGCATTGCTCTTCTCCCGCAGGCCGACCCGGGTGAGCAACTCCATCGCCCGGGCTTCGGCCTCGTCCTTCTTGACCCCCAGAGCCTTCGTCGGGCCCTCGATGATGTTATGCAGGGCGGTTTTGTGGGGAAACAAGTTGAACCTCTGGAAGACCATCCCGATCGACTGCCGCTGCCGGGCACGATCGCGGTCATCGAGGACCACAAGCCGGTCGGCCTCCTGGCGGACGCCGATGAGCTCGTCCCCGACCCAGATCAGGCCCGAGTCGATCTCCTCGAGCTGGTTGACGCAGCGGAGCAGGGTGGTCTTGCCCGAACCTGAAGGACCGATCAGGCACACCACCTCACCCGCCTCGACCTCGAGGGTGATGTCTTTGAGGACGTGGTTGGCCCCGAAGTACTTGTTGACGCGGTCGAACCGCACGGAGACCATGTCAGACCCCTTCAGTGTGCTGGTTCATCCGCAAGCGGAAGCTCGTCTGGTTGCGCTGCGCCCCGAAGCCGCGGGCGAAGTACTTCTCCACGAAGTGCTGGATCACGCTGAGCACCGAGACACAGACGAGGTACCAGAACGCACACACCATCAGAAGCTCGACGACCCGGGTGTTCACGGCGTAGATGATCTGGGCGTTGCGCAGCAGTTCGTTGTAGGAGATCACCGCCGCAAGTGAGGTGTACTTCAACATGCCGATCACCGAGTTGCCGAACGGCGGCACGATGACCCGCATCGCTTGCGGGAGGATGATCCGACGCATGATCTGCGGCTTGGACAGGCCGACCGCCTGGGCGGCCTCCGTCTGGCCGGGGTCGATCGAGAGAATGCCGCCCCGAATGATCTCTGAGGTGTAGGCCGCGTCGGCGAGCGACAGGCCGATGAACGCCGCCATGAACGGCGTCATGAACGTCACCGTGTCGGTCGACCACAGCCCAGGAATTGCGATGGTCGGATAGATCAGCGCGATGTTGAACCACAGCAGCAGCTGCAACAGGGTTGGCGTCCCACGGAAGACGTAGACGTAGAACGCAGCGGCTGCCTTGGTGACCGGGTTGGACGACAGCGTCATCACCGCGATCACAGTGCCCAGCGCCAAGGCCGCCATCGACACGAGCACGGTCATGACCAATGTCGCGCGCAGGCCCTCCATGATGCTTGCCTCGAACAAGTACTCGCGCGCGATTTCCCACTCGATCTTCGCATTCGCCAGGGACCACACGACGAACCCCAGGAACGCGACGCAGGCGACGGCGGCCGCCCACTGTCCGTAGCGTCTGGGGTGCACTCGTCGCCAAGTAGCGGCGTCCACCCCCGTAGGGGTTAATCCGCTCGCTTGGTTCTCCGTCACTGACATCTTCGCTCCCATACCTTCGGTCATCACAGCGTTCTTGGTGACGGGCAGTTCCGTGCTCACCCCACCGGCTCGAGGTTGACCGAGACGTCGTCGAGGGCGCCGTCTCCCATGCCGTACTTGTCGAGGATCTCCTGGTACTTGCCGCTCGCCATCACGGCACGAAGGCCAGCCACCAAAGCGTCCTTGAGCTCACCGTTCGCCTTGTCGACCTGGATACCACCTCGGGTCTCTTTGAAGATCGAGCCGATGATCTTGTACACACCCGGTTCGAGCTCAGTGACTCGGTAGGCCGCGTTGCTGTAGGGCTGGAGCGCGGCGACAGAGCGTCCGGTCCGCAAGTTCGTGAAGTGGTCCGTATCAGCGGTTGCGTTCACGATCTCGATCGGATCCAAGCCCGCTGCCACGCACTTCTCGTCACTGAACTCCATGAGGTGGTCGTCGTACTGGGTGGCGCTGGTCTCCGTGGAGACCTTCTGACCACACATGTCGGTCTCAGTCTCGAAGCCCCTTTCCTCGGCCACCTCGGCCAGGGTGATGAACACGGGGCCGTTGGCCAGGTAGTCGACGAACCAGTCGGACTCATGCAGCTCTTCCAGGTCAGAGTTGCCGGAGATGCTCGCGTCGATCCGACCGGTGTCGATGGCAGGCTGCATCTGCTCCCATTGCATGAACTCCCACTTGATGTCGACGCCGAGAGCCTCACCGATCGCGTCGCCCAGTTCGATGTCGATCCCCGAGTGCTCGTCGCCGTCCACGAGGCTGAACGGCGGGTACGGCGGGGCATTGCCCAAGGTGATGGCCCCTGCGTCCTGGATCGCCTGCGGCAGCAGGGCCGTCAGTTCGTTGGGCGTCCCGGTCTCGCCTGCGGGCGTCGTCGTCTGGTCTTCCCCGGCGTCGACCGGGTCCGAGTCGCCACAGCCGGCCGTGAGAAGCACCGCAAAGAGGACGGATGTCAGGGGGGCTGCGATTCGGCGCACGATGACCACCTAGGTATTTAGTAAATTACTTAATGCATGTTACTCACTCGCACAATGGCCGTGTCAAGGGGTCTACAGCAGGTCTGCCCCTGGGCGCAGAAGAGACGTTGACTGACGCGATTGCGACCCCTATCGTCGCCAGGTCTATAAATGATCATTTACGAAAGGCTCGCCATGCGTAGGCTCAGCGCTACCCTCGGAATCCTTCTCGCCGTGCTCGCTGCAACAGCAGCATGCGGCGACTCGGAGCCCTCATCCCCGGACGATGCCCCCACGAGCACCGCTCTCACCCAGCTGTTGCCAGAGGAGATGCAGTCAGCCGGCGAGATCGTCTTCGGCAACTCTCCGCCCTACCCGCCCTTCTCGATCATCGACGGCGACGACCACTCAGGTCTGGATATCGAGCTGGGCAACGCGTTGGCCGAGGAACTGGGCGTCAACGCTCGCTGGGAGTTCTACCAGTGGGAGCAGATCAAACCTGCCCTGGACACACAGCGCGTCGACGTGGTGATCTCGGCGACCTCCGACCAGCCGACTCGTCACGAGGACGAGTGGAACGTCGACTATCTGAAGGACGGCCCCGTGTTCCTCGCGCCGGCCGAGCTCGCGAAGGAGAAGGGCTGGACCAGGGCGACCGACCTGTGCGGCGAGACCGTCTCCTACCAGACTGGCGGAACCCAGTACGACGACTACCTCAAGCAGTTCAACGAAACCGAGTGCGAAGGCGCCGGGCTTCCGGCACTGAAGACCTTGGACTCCGTGGACTCGTCGGCCCAGTTCCTCAACATCGAGACCGGCCGCGCCGTCGCCCTGTGGGAGTCCGTGACCGTCCTGGGGTATCGAGCGAATGTCATGGAACCCGGGAAGTACGTCATCCTCGGCATGGGCGACGACGGCAAGCAGCCGTACTTCGAGACCCGACTGGCTCTGCACCTCCTCAAGCCGCAGGTCGAGGCCAAGGATGCCTTGGTCGCTGCCATGGAGGCGCTCATCGAGAACGGCAAGTACGGCGAGATCCTGAAGAAGTACGGGCTGGACATCGCGGCTTTAAACGAGGTCACGGTCAACTCGACCCCAGGGATCGGCTCCGTCAGCTGACCTCTTCGGTCACTGCCGTGCCATGGCGTTGCGGTGCCACCGCATCGTCATGGCACGGCCTCAGAGGACGACGACCGAGCGCAGCACGTCGCCGTGGTGCATCTTCTCGAATGCGGCCTCGACCTCACCGATTGCGATCTCCTCGGTGACGAACGCATCCAGGTCCAGACGACCACGTTGATACAGGTCGACGAGCATCGGGAAGTCACGAGCGGGCAGGCAGTCGCCGTACCAGCTGGACTTGAGCGCACCACCACGACCGAACACATCGATCAAGGGAAGGTCGGGGACCTTCACGTCCGGCGTCGGCACTCCGACGAGCACGACGGTGCCGGCCAGGTCACGGGCGTAGAAGGCCTGCTCCCAGGTCTCCGGCCGACCCACCGCGTCGATCACGACATCAGCACCATGCCCGCCGGTGAGCTCCTGGATCGCGACCACGGGATCGACCTCCCTGCTGTTGACCGTGTCGGTCGCGCCCATTCTGGTCGCTGCCGCGAGCTTCTTCGCGTCGATGTCTACTGCGATGATCTTCGACGCCCCGGCCAGGGCCGACCCGGCGATCGCCGCCACTCCGACACCACCGCAGCCGATCACGGCCACCGACTTGCCACGGCTGACGTTGCCCGTGTTGATCGCGGCCCCCAGACCCGCCATCACGCCACAGCCCAGCAGCCCCACCGCGGCGGCCCGAGCGGACGGATCCACCTTGGTGCACTGTCCGGCAGCCACCAGCGTCTTCTCCGCGAAAGCGCCGATTCCCAAGGCGGGAGACAGCTCAGTGCCGTCCTCGAGCGTCATCCTCTGGGTGGCGTTGAAGGTCGCGAAGCAGTACCAGGGCTCACCACGGTCGCACGCCCGGCACCTACCGCACACGGCACGCCAGTTCAGGACCACGAAGTCACCGGACACCACCGAGGTGACATCAGGACCGACCGACTCGACGACCCCGGCCGCCTCATGACCGAGCAGGAACGGGAAGTCATCGCTGATCCCGCCCTCCCGGTAGTGCAGATCCGTGTGACACACCCCGCACGCCTGGACCCGGACCACAGCCTCGCCCGGACCGGGGTCCGGGACATTGATGGTCGTCAGCTCGACCGGCTGTCCTTTGACGCGGGCGACGACAGCTTTGACCTTCTGCATGGGGGGCCTTCCGTGTAGTGACAGGTGAACGACGTGAAGGGTGGGGCGAGCCGATCACTGCGTGGCGCTGTCGGCCTCGCGCCGAAGCAGCGAGAAGAGACTGGCGGTGTCGGAGTCGCCGAGGCCGTCAGCGAGCGCACGGGCGTACGCAAGGCGTGCTGCGTCGAAGAGCTCCGGCCGCACCCCGACTGCGGAGGCGAACCCGGCGATGAGGTCGAGGTCCTTGTGGAAGAGCCCGACACTCATCTGGGCCGGCTCGTAGCGGCCAGCTGCCATCATCGGGCCACGGACCTCGAGCATGCGAGAAGAACCGGCGCCACTCACCAGAGCCTCGAGCACGGTCGTCGGGTCGAGACCCGCACGCTCGGCAAGGAGCAGCGCCTCCGCGGCGGCGAGGTTGTGGATGGCGACTAGGTGGTTGGCGATCAGCTTGACCTTGGTGCCGTTGCCGAACCCACCGACATCCACCACCGAGCCGAACGCTGGAGCCAGGGCAGCTGTGGCCACGGCCACGGCCTCGGCCTCACCGCTGGCGTAGAGGATGGCCGTCCCTGCCTCGAGCTGGATCTCCGTGCCGCTGATGGGACTGTCGACCAACATGACCCCGGCGAGCCGGAGCTCGTCGCGTGCCCAAAGCTTGTCGTCCAGGCCCAGGGTGGACGCCTCCACGACCATGCGTCCCGCCGGGACTTCGCCGGACAAGAGTCCGTCGGGCCCACCGACGACCGCGCGAAGTGCTGACGCCGATGGCAGGCAGGTGAGCACCAGCGGCGACGCCCGGAGAACACCGAACGGTGTGGCTGCGGGCTCGCCTCCCAGCTCTGCGAGCAGCTCGCGCCTTGACACAGAGAGGTCGTAGCCCGTCACGTGCAGGCCCGCTGCGACGAGTCGCTTGGCGATGCCCAGGCCCATCACTCCGAGCCCGACGACACCGACCCGCGCCTCAGGAGCGTCGCTAGACACGTGCGAATCTCGTGTGCTCCAAGGCAGCGGCGATGCACGCCTCGTCGTTGTCCGAGGTGTCGCCGCTCACGCCGACCGCTCCGACGACGGTGCCACTCACCTCGTCGGTGAGCAGCACGCCGCCCGCTGCAGGAATGACTCCGCCGTCGCTCAGGCTCGCTACAGCGGCCATGAAGCTGGGGAGCTGGAGAGCGCGCTCGGCGAGCGCGCGCGAGCTGAGCATGAACCCGAGAGCTCCCTTGGCCTTGCCGATCGCGATGTCCACGCGGAGAAAGCCGCAGGCGTCCTCGCGTTTGACCAGGATCGGGTGGCCCCCGAGGTCGAGCACCGCCACTGTCATGGGGCTCAGTCCCTGCGCACGTCGGAACTCCAGCGCGCGCTCGACGATGCTTTCGGCCTCGGCGACGGTCAGGATGGCGGACGTGTTCGTCATCGACCTGCGCTCCTGTCTGTCGGGCGTAGCACGCGGTCGAGAGCTACGGCACGGCGCATCTCGTTGCGCACGATCATGAGGCCCTCGTCGACGCCCATGCCGGGCTTGGCGAGCACCTCGTCCGCGCCTGCAGCCATAGCGACGTGTGCCGAGATCTGAGCCGACCGCTCGGTCTCGTTGCAGGTGCCTCCGCAGTAGCCGACCAGACCAGCTGCCTTTGCTATCGACAACGCCTTCGCTGCGTTGGCGATGCTGCCCAGGTCGGGTGTCTTCACATGGATGACGTCGACAGCCTGCGCACCGACGAAGGCCTCGATGTCGTCGAGGGTGTTGCACCACTCGTCGGCAACGATCTCGATGGGGAGGCCGCGGTCGCGCAGTGCTGTGCGCAGCGCGAGGAGCTCGGTGATCTGAGCGGCCCGGTCGCCCGCGTCGAGGGGGTGCTCGATGCGCAGCGGGTAGGGATGCGCGGCGGCCACGACCTGCTCGAAGAAGTCGGTCATCCGCGCGGTGTCGCGGTCGAAGGCGTCCCCGGCGCAGCCGTAGAGGTCGAAGTGGAACGTCGGACGGTAGTCGGGGTCCGTGGACACTCGTCCGACCCGGTCGTGCAGCCACGTCACGTAGTCGAGGAAGAGCCCCCCTTTGCGGCCGAACTTCGATTCGACGTCGTTGAAGAGCCCGTGCGGCAGGAAGTCCGCCTGCTTGAGGACCATGCGGTCGACACTCGCCCAACGGTCGTCCCCGCTCTGGGTGAAGACCGGAACGGCCTCCAGCGGTCCTGAGCGGTCCAGGTAGTCCTGGACGATGTGAGCCATGAGCACGCCTTGCGCGTGGGCACAGGCATCCAGGAGCGCCTGCGAGAGTCCGTACGCCGCGGCGCGCGCGACCGCCTCGGGGAAGAGCCCGGGGTGTTCGATCCACTCCATGAGACCGGCGAAGTCCTGCAGGTCGGCACCGACGATCTCCGCCTCGACGTCCCCGACCGCGGCCACGATCGCGGCCGGCCGGAAGAGGGGCTCGCGACCGGCGACGCCGGAGTACTGGACGACCGCGGAGTCACCGTGCGCGACGTACCCGTCGGACAGGACCAGAAGGATCGATGCCGCGGCGCCGGGCTGGCGGATCGAGGTGAAGCCGGGCGTGACCGGCGCTTCGAGATAGAGGAAGCCGTCCTGGGTCGCCCCCGCCCGGATGGCTGCCTGGTCGTCGGAGTAGTACGCCGTCTCGGTCGGGACGACGACGACCCTCTCGATCTTCACGGAGGCTGGCCTCATCGGGCGAAGCGGATCGGCAGGCTGACCGGTCCGTGCAGCTCGAGCGCAGGACGCATGACGACGTTGCCCGCTGGCTCCAGTGATGTGAACCGGCTGGTGAGCCCTGTGAGGGTCAGGGCGACCTCCGACTTGACCAGGAGGTTGCCCGGGCACAGGTGCGGACCCCCGCCGAAGAGCAGCTGGCCCGGCGCCGGGTCTCTGGTCGCATCGAACGTGTCCGGGGCGTCGAAGACGGTCTCGTCACGGTTCGCTGAGGCGGTCACGCACAGCACCCCGGTGCCAGGAGGAAGCACGGCGTCACCGACGGTCAGCTCATCGACGACCTGACGCAGGATCAGCTGGACGGCCGGCTCGAGACGCATCCCCTCTTCGACAGCCCTTGCCGCGAGCTCGGGCTGCTCTCGGAGCAGCTGCCACTGGTCAGGCCTGGTGGAGAGGGTCTGGATGAGCGAGCCGACCTGGTGGCGGGTGTTGCCCAGGCCACCACGGAAAAGCAGTTGGGCCCACATCATCAGCTCCTGTGAACTGAGTCGATCGCCCTCCTGCTCGACAAGTCGCAGGTTCTTCAGAAGACCGTCTCGCATGTCCCCGATGTCGTGGTCGAACAACGTCTTGAAATAGGTCTCGAGATCCCGGTAGCCCGACTCCACGTCGGGCATGTTCTCCGCGGCGCGTGCCTTGTCGAAGAACTTGCCACTGCGGTGAACGGCATCCAGCAAAGCTTCCCCCTCGTCGCGAGGCATGCCCAGGATGTCGCAGATCACCATGATCGGAATCCGGTTGGCGAAGTCCCGCATGAAGTCGAAGTCCTCGCCCACCGGGAGACCATCGGCCAGCTCGGAGATCACGGCCTTCATCGAGTCCTCGTGACGCGCGACCGCGGCTGGCGTGAACTCGCGACTGACCAGGCGCCGCAGCCGCACGTGGTCCGGCCCGTTGCGGTTGAGCATGTGCTCGTCGAGACGGCTCTTGACGTAGGGGGTGAGCTCGATGCTCGGATCCACGATGCGAGGGATCAGCTGCGAGTGCGCGAGGAGGGTCTTGACAGTCGCATAGTCGAAGGCGGCGAAGTTGTCCCCGACGACGCCGACCCCTCCTGCCGCGCGCGCGTCGGCGTACACCTCGTTGAGGCGGTCCTCCGACCCCTGGAGGTCGTAATGCGGCAGGTTCTTCGTCCAGTCGGCCATCGATCGTCCTTTTCAACAGGCTCTTCGTGAAGGGCGGCGTGCACGCGGCCCCTGTCTCGACACTTCGCCACGTCGCTGATCAAAGGAGCGCATCCACGTCTTCGCCTGCGAGCGGATGCGCGACTGTCCGACGGTGCGTCTCACGACGGCTCGGGTCGACAAGACCGTAGTCAAGAAGAGGTGACCCGGTCAACTTATTTTACACATTATTTGTTATGCTCATCGCGTTCAACACCGACAGGAGTCTCCTTGTCCTCTGTTCCAAACTACTCCGAGCTGTTGCCGATCGGCCCGGACCCGACGCCGTATCGGTTGGTGACGACCGAGGGGGTCTCGTCGTTCGAGGCAGGAGGTCGGTCGTTCCTGCGGGTGGAGCCCGAGGCGATCCGGCGGTTGACAGCGGAGGCGATGCACGACATCAGCCACTATCTGCGGCCCGCCCACCTGGCCCAGCTGCGCCAGATCATCGATGACCCGGACTCCTCGGGCAACGACCGGTTCGTGGCACTGGACCTGTTGAAGAACGTCAACATCTCGGCCGGTGGAGTGCTCCCGATGTGTCAGGACACCGGCACCGCGATCGTGATGGGCAAGAAGTCCGAAGGTGTGCTGACTGGGGTCGACGACGGCGACTGGATCAGCCGTGGGGTGTATGACGCCTACACCCGGTTGAACCTGCGCTACTCCCAGCTGGCTCCGCTGACGATGTGGGAGGAGCAGAACACCGGCACCAACCTGCCCGCGCAGATCGAGCTGTATGCGGCCGGGTTCGACCCGGCCCATCCCGAGCCCGCCTACAAGTTCTTGTTCATGGCTAAGGGTGGCGGATCTGCCAACAAGTCGTTCCTGTTCCAGGAGACCAAGGCCGTCTTGAATCCCGAGCGCATGGTGGAGTTCCTCGACGAGAAGATCCGCTCCCTGGGCACCGCGGCGTGCCCGCCGTACCACCTGGCCGTGGTCATCGGCGGCACCTCGGCGGAGTACGCGTTGAAGACCGCGAAGTACGCGAGCGCGCACTACCTCGACCACCTCCCCACCCACGGATCCCTGTCCGCACACGGCTTCCGCGACCTCGACCTGGAGGAGGAGGTGTTCAAGCTGACCCAGTCCTTCGGGATCGGAGCCCAGTTCGGCGGCAAGTACTTCTGCCACGACGTCCGCGTGATCCGGCTCCCGAGACATGCTGGCTCGCTACCGGTGGCCATCGCAGTGTCGTGCTCGGCGGATCGACAGGCGCTGGGCAGGATCACGGCCGAGGGCGTGTTCCTCGAGCAGCTCGAGACCGACCCCGCCCACTACCTGCCCGACACCACCGAGCAGCACCTCATCCAAGGCGGCGAGGTCGTCCGCATCGACCTCAACCAACCGATGCCCGAGATCCGCGCCGAGCTGTCCCGCCACCCGGTCAAGACTCGGCTGTCCCTGACCGGCCCCCTGGTCGTGGCCCGCGACATCGCGCACGCCAAGATCAAGGAACGACTCGACGCCGGCGAACCCATGCCCCGCTACCTCAAAGACCACCCCGTCTACTACGCCGGCCCCGCCAAGACTCCGATGGGCATGGCCTCCGGCTCCTTCGGACCCACCACGGCTGGCCGCATGGACTCCTACGTCGACCAGTTCCAAGCAGCCGGGGGCTCCCTGATCATGCTCGCCAAGGGCAACCGCTCCCTCCAGGTCACCACCGCCTGCCACGCCCACGGAGGGTTCTACCTCGGCTCCATCGGCGGCCCCGCCGCACGCCTGGCCCAGGACTGCATCAAGTCCGTGTCGGTGCTGGAGTACGAAGAACTCGGCATGGAAGCCGTCTGGAAGATCGAGGTCGAAGACTTCCCCGCCTTCATCGTCATCGACGACAAAGGCAACGACTTCTTCAAAGACCCCAGCGGCACCGTCACCGTCCCCCTGTCCGGCATCCGGGTCCGAACCCCCCAACAGCAAAGGTGAACGCATGCCTGCGACCTGTACCGACCCCGTCGTACTCGACCTCTGGCACCCATTGGCTGCGATCGCCGAGACCGCGCCCGACCGAGCGCATGAAACCACGCTCCTCGAGGAGGGAATCTGCTACTCGGTGAGCGGTCGGTCTGAGGCGACTGTCTGGCGCAAAGCCGACGGCGAGCGCGCCGAGCTGCCGGCGCTGGTGCGCTACGGCTACGTCTGGGCGTCACTCGGGTCTCCCGTCGACCTCTTCGACATCCCTGAGTACGACGAGCCGGACCGTCGCAACCTCAACGCGAGCACGATCGGCGTGCACGTGTCGGCGCCCCGCGCTATCGAGAACTTCCTGGACATGGCGCACTTCCCCTTCGTCCACACCGGAGTCCTGGGTGCTGAGCCACACACCGAGGTGCGCGAGTACGACGTCGAGGTGTCGCCGGAGCGCGACGAGATCGTGGCCACGCGGTGCCGGATGTACCAGCCGAAGGCTGCTGCAAACTCCTCGGCGGGCGCCGACGTGGAGTACATCTACCGCGTCCCGCATCCGTTCTGCTCGGTCCTCTACAAGACCAGCGGCGGAGATGTCAGCCGTCAGGACGTGATCGCTGTCTTTCTGCAACCGGTGGACCAGGAGCGCACTCGTGCGCACATGCTGCTCTCCGTGCTCGATGAGGAGAACGAGGACAAGCAGATCCGCAACTTCCAGCAGTCCATCTTCGGCCAGGACAAACCGATCCTGGAGAACCAGTTCCCCAAGCGCCTGCCGTTGGACCCCCGGGCGGAGACGCCGATCCGGGCCGACAAGTCGGCCGTGGCATACCGCCGCTGGTTGAGCAGCAAGGGAATCACCTACGGCGTCGTCCCGGCCGGGCTGTGAGCATGGACCAGACCGCTATGGACTCCGCACCCTCCACCACTTCCTGGCATCCGATCGCCTCCTCCGACGACGTGGTCGCGCGACACGTCTTCCAGGCCCGCCTGCACGGCCGCGAGCTGGCGGTGTGGCGAGCCGACGACGGCTTCGTCAACGTGTGGGAGAACCGCTGCCTGCACCGGGGGGTTCGTCTGTCGATCGGCACCAACGACGGGCGCGAGCTCAAGTGCCAGTACCACGGCTGGCGCTACGCCAACCGCACCGCCGAGTGCACCTATATCCCGGCACACCCTGCGGACGCTCCTGCTCGCACCATCGCCAACCGCACCTTCCCGGTCGTCGAGCAGCACGGGCTCATCTGGACCACCCTTCTCGCGGACAGCCCGTGCGACGTTCCCGACCGGCTCGGCGGAGCCGAAGGGGGTCTCGTCCTGCGTGCCGTGCCCGTCCCCGCGTCCGCGCCGACGGTCGCCGAGCTCCTCGTGTCGTACGGCGGCGAGCTCGGACTTCCTCTGGCCGCCATGACGCACCTGTGCCTCCGGTTCCCCGGGGACTCACGACGGCCTGCGATGAACCTCCTGCTCCAACCATCGGACCGGACGGCCTGCATCCTGCGCGGGGTCGTCGAGGGCTGGGTCGACGACTCGGAGCGTCTCGGGCTGTGGCGTGAGTTCAGCTGGCTGCTGAGCGAGGCGCGCGAGCGCATCACGGCGCAGACCAGGCACCTGCCCCGGCCAGCGTCTGCTCCAGACTTCGAGAAGGTCGCCGAGCATCTCGCAGAGCTGCCGCCGAGAGCCGAGTCCGGTAGGTCGGCACCGTTGAGAGTGCGGGTCGACGAGAAGTGGGCGGCCGCCACCGACGTCGCAGGGTTCTCGCTGGGCCCGGTGGGCGGACCACTGCCAGCGGCGCAACCCGGCGCCCATATCGACGTGCACCTTCCCAACGGACAGGTGCGCCAGTACTCCGTCGTCAACGCCGTGGGCGACGGGGACCGCTACGTGATCGGGGTCAAGCGCGAGCCGGCGTCACGAGGAGGGTCGATCTGTCTGCACGACGTCGTCCAGGTCGGTGATGTCTTGGCCATCTCCGAGCCGCGCAACAACTTCCCCCTCCGCCGCGACGCTCCCTTCACGATCCTGGTGGCTGGCGGCATCGGCATCACACCACTGCTCGCCATGGCCCAGACATTGCAGCGACAGGGTCTCGACCATGAGCTGCACTACTTCGCCCAGTCCGAGGAACATCAAGCCTTCCCAGATCGCCTCGCGAGCCTGGGCACGTCACTGCGCTCGCACCACGCGCTCGATCCGGCCCAGACGCGGGAGCAGCTGACGGAGATCCTGTCGGACTACCGCCCCGGGCACCAGGTGTATCTGTGCGGTCCAGGTCCCATGCTCGAAGCGGCCCAGCAGGTCTCCCGTGAGTGCGGCTGGCCGGTGGGCAAGGTCCATTTCGAGTTCTTCAAGAACAGCAAGGAGATCGACAAGGGCTCCTCCTTCCAGGTCGCACTGGCCCGCTCGTGCCTGACGGTCGGGGTGTCTGCAGGCCAGACCATCCTGGAGGCTGTCCGCGAGGCTGGGGTGCCGATTCCGTCCTCGTGTGAGCAGGGCGCGTGCGGGACCTGCGTGGCCACGGTGATCGAGGGCCAGCCGGTGCACCAGGACGTCTACCTCAACGATGCGGAGAAGGCTGGCGGCGAGACCATCGTCACGTGTGTCTCCCGCTGCTCGTCCCCTGTCCTCGTCCTGGACCTCTAAGGAGCGGCGTGATGATCACACTCTTCGACTACGAGCTTTCCGCTGACTGCTACCAGGTGCGCTTGATGCTCGCTCTCCTGGACCTCGACCACTCCCGCGTGGACGTGGAGTTCTACCCGAGCAGGGAGCACGAGTCTGCGCAGTTCACCCGGGTCAACCCGTTCCAGACCCTGCCGGTGCTCCGGGACGGCGACCTCACCCTCCTGGACGTGCACGCGATCCTGGTCTACCTGGCCTCGCGCTACGACACGGCGCGGACGTGGTACCCCGCCGCCGACCCGGTGCTGGCCGCACAGGTCACGCAGTGGCTGGGTGTCGGGCGTGCCCTGGCCACCTCAGCGGGGGCCGCACGGCTGCACGAGAGCCTGTTCCACCTGACCGACGTGGAGCATGCCCGAGCCGTGGCGCACCGGTTGCTCGGCATCCTCGACGAGCATCTCTGGTTCGGCGAGCGGACCGGTCGCGACTGGTTGTGTGATGCGGCAGCCCCCACGGTCGCCGACGTGGCGCTCCTCCCGGACCTGGCGCTCAGCGAGGAAGGAGGCGTGTCGCGGATCGACTACCCTGCGGTCCGTCGATGGGTCGACCGCGTCCGGCGCCTCGACCGCTTCATCGGAATGCCAGGAGTGTTCCCGGTGGGTCACGCTCACTGAGCGAGCATGAAGTCCACCAGAGAATCGGTCAGCCTGTCAGTGGCGCTGAGCTGAGGGCAGTGGTCACTCGCCAGTGTGACCACTGAGGCGCCGGGCGAGCGACGTTGCATGTGCCGCTGCAGCGTGAGGGGGACAGCACGGTCGTGACGAGCCTCGATGTAGAGCCGGGGGATTCGGCCGAACTTGTCGGCGGTCCAGCGCGGCACCAGCGCGAGCCCCGAGTCGAGCTGGGGCGACAGTCTGCGCGACGCCGCGATCGCGTCGTCCGCTCCGGCCCGCTGGAAGAAGAGCGCTGCCCCGGCCTCTCGAGGAACGGTCGTGCCGAGCCGGTCCCGCGTGCGGCGCAGGTGAGGCACCACCCCGTCGATGGACGATGTCACCTCACCGCACAGCTGGGCGAATCCGACGCCGGACGGCAGCATCATGCCGGCGACGTAGACCGCACCGGTAACCCGGTGGGCGTACCGCTGCCCAGCGGCCGTCACCGTGGCACCGCCCCCGGAGTGCCCCACCAGGAAGACCGGTCCACGCCGGCGCGCGAGACGCCTCCCGATCTCGGCAACATTGCCACGAAGGTTCACCTCCTCGGCCGGTCGATCGCTTTCTGGGCTCCCAGGGAGGTCCGGTGCGACCACCTCGAAGCCACGAGCTGCCAGAAGCGGAGCGACCGGGTCCCAGACCCAGCTGCCAGCCCACGCACCGTGGATCAGAACCACCAAGGGCGCTGATCCGCTCGTCGGAACGGTATCCGCTGTCACGAGTCGGCTGCTGCGATCACTCGAGCCGCCTCGCGCGTCGCCCGGGTGTTCTTCTGACCGGCGCGCGAGCCGTTCAGCTTCGCCTCGACGTGATCCTTGACACTGACCGGCTCGTAGAGCGCTTCCTCGCCCGCAGGCACGAACGAGGGGATCGTCTCGATGATCGCGTCGGCATTGCCGTCGTGGAAGAAAGCCACCGAGCGCCGACGCTTGATGACGCCGTCAATCACCGGGGGCTTGACCCGGTGCAGGGTGGACATCCAGACGTCGTTGGTCAGGCGCGCCGCGACATCACCAAGATTGACCAGAAGGGCACCATCGGTCGGTGAGACATCGTGCCAACCACCATCGGCGCCCAGGACCTGCAGTCCGGCGACCTGGTCGGCCCACAGCACAGTCACCAGACCGAAGTCGGTGTGCTCGCCCATCCCGGTGAGCTCGCCCTCGAGCTCGATCTCTCCCGGCGGGAGGGCGTAGTTGTTCATGCGCATCACATCGAGCGAGTGGTCCATGAGGCTTGCCAGGCGCTCGTGCTCGACCCCGAGTGCGTCAGCGAACGCCTCGGTGAGGGTGCGCGCGACGCGACGAGCCTCGCTGAAATAGGTCTCCACCTGCGGGCGGAAGGCGGTCAACTCCTGCGGCCAGACTGATTCCGGGTAGTCCTCGGCCGATACCCCTGCGTCGGGATACTCGGCGGACGACGTGCCGACGTTGAAGGCCTCGAAGAAGTCGTTCATCCGCGTAACTGAGTCGACTCCTAGGCTGTAGCTCAGCGACTCACTCTTGGGGGGACTGTAGCCCCGGTTCTCGGCCACCGGCCGGACGTACTTCTTCTTGTCCTCGAGCGTGAGGGCGAAGAAGTCGTCCAGCGCATCCCTGAGGCCGTGGATGGCAGTCTCCGGGACATCGTGTCCCACGATCTGGATGAAGCCGACCGTACGACAAGCCTCGTCCAGGGCTCGCGCCACCTCGGCCTTGTCCGCCGTGGTGCCGCCGCGGACATAGGGGGCAAGGTCGACCGTAGGAACCTCGAACTGGGTGCTTCTCATGTCAACTCCCTGACTAGTGGATTCTGCTTGCCTGAACTTCGCCACATCAAGCAATGGCCGCTTTCTGGACGTTGGCCATGACCTCGTCGAGGACCTGCATGGCACGCTCCGAGACGTCCAGCAGCAGGTGGACGTCGTCGGGTGTGGTGGCCGTCGAGATGCTGAAGTAGGGCCACCCGAGGACGCCCTGCAGCGTGAAGAAGAGTTTCAGCGCACGTTGCCCCAGGAGCCCGCCCCCTCCAGGGATGTCCCGCAGTTGGAGCGCGAAGAGCGAGCCGCACCCGGAGACCGAGAACCGGTCGCCGTAACGCCTGTTGAGGGCAACGAGCCTGCCCTCGACGTCCGCCCCGATCTCGTTGATCCGAGCAATCTCCTCGGCGGTGAGCTGGCTCAGAGTCGCGATGCCGGCGGCCGTCATCAAGGGATTCCCGTTGTAGGTGCCGGAGAGATGCAGCGCATCGTCCCGGGCCGGGTCCGAAAGGGAGAGCACATCAGTGCGCCCGCCTACCGCCCCGACGGCTAGTCCCCCACCGATGACCTTGCCCATCGCCGTGAGATCCGGCATGACGCCGGCCCTCTGCTGGGCTCCTCCGACCTCGAGCCGCAGGGTCAGCACCTCGTCGAAGACCAGCAGAGCACCGGTTCGGCGACACAGCTCGAGCAGGCCCTCCAGGAACCCGGGCTCGGGCAGGACGTACCCGGACGCGCTTTGCCCTCCGCCGGTAAATACCGGGGCAACCAGCACTGCGGCAAGGTCTGACCCCGCCTCGTGGGCGCGCTCGGTGAAGGAGGCGAGGTCGTTGAAGGTGGCCAGCAGCATGGCAGGCCGGTCCGGCTGCCCAAGCCCGCGGGGGTCGTTGGCGACCTCGTCCCACACACCGTGGTAGGAGCCCTCGGACCGAATCACGGTCCCTCTGCCGGTGAAGGCACGCGCGAGGCGCACCGCCGTCATCACGGCCTCGGTGCCGCTGTTGGCGAACCGCACCTTCTCGATCGACGGCACCCGGTCGACCAGCAGCTGGGCCAGCTCGACCTCGCCGGGGTTGCGCACCGACCAGGCCGTGCCACGACGGACCTGAGCCGACACCGCCTCGACCACGACAGGGTGGGCGTGCCCGATCACCAGCGAGCTCGCGTTGTTGCTGAAGTCCGCGTACCGGTTGCCGTCGAGGTCGATGATCGTGGAACCGAAGGACTCACGTGCGTAGACCGGATAGGGCCACAACGCGGTGAACGCCCTGGTGTCGCCACCCGGCAGTGCGCGCTTGGCCTGTTCGCTGGTGTCGCCACCCGGCAGTGCGCGCTTGGCCTGTTCGGCCAAGCGCGCGCTCTCCGGGGACGATGCGACGTACTGGGTGCGCAGTCCCTCCAGCCACGTGCCTAGGTGGCCTTCTTGAAGCGTGGCCACGACTCGGACTACTTGGACGTGGCGTTCTTGACCCCGGTGAAGGCAGTGTTGAAGCCCAGGGCTCCCGCCACCACCCACGCGACCTCGGTGACCTGCAAGAGGTCGGCCTCGGTCGCGCCCTGCGCCAAGGCAGCACCGGCGTGCAGGTCGGCACCCGGCTGGTAGACCATGGCGGCGCACATGCCGAACTGGATCAGCTGGACCTCACGAGGCGTGAGCGGTCCAGCCTCGAGGACGGCCATCCGGGTTGCCTCGATGGCGTCGATGGCGTCGCCCAGGCCCTGAGCGTCGAATGTCGACTCCTTCACTGCAAGCGACGGCGGGACGACCGCGAAAATGCGCTGGTAGGCCTCGGCGAGCTCTTCGCGCGACTCGATCTTCTTCATGGTTGAAGTTCCTGTCTGGTGTTTTGTCGGTGGTTGTGACGGTGCCGGTTCAGCTGGGAAGTACGGCGTTGACGGACAGCGCCAGGAGCTCGCTCATCTGCGCGAGCTCCCCCTCGGTCGAGGTGTAGGCGGGACCCAGGAGAAGCAGTTCGCCGTTGGTGCCGTCGGCGAGTCCCACGGACGCGTAGACGTAGAGCCCGCGCTCCAGTGCCGCCGCCTGCACCTTCTCCACGATGCGCTCCTGGCGATCGAAGGGTGCCTTGGTGTCTCGGTCGGCGACCAGCTCCACTGCGGAGAAGAGCCCCATCGTCCGAATGTCGCCCACGTTCGGGTGCGCACCCAGCTCCGAGTGCAGCTGGCCGTCGAACGTCTTGCCGAGCCGCTCGCTGGCCTCGACGAGGTCCAGCCGCTTCATCTTGCGAACGACGGCCAGACCCACTGCCGCACCCACCACGGACATGGAGTGGGTGAAGCCGTGCACGAAGTTGCCGCTCTCGATGATCGTGCGGCCGACCGGCTCTGAGACGGCCACGAAGCCGTGCGGCCAGTACGCCGACGAGGCCGCCTTGCCGGTGATCACGAAGTCGGGGCGGATGCCCCAGTGGTCGCAGGCGAACCATCGACCCGTGCGGCCGTGACCGCACATGACCTCGTCGGCGATCATCAAGATGTCGTGCCGGCGACAGATCTCCTGGACCCTGGCCCAGTAGCTACCTGTGGAACAGGTGACTCCGGTGGTGGCTCCGGTGACCGGCTCGAAGATGAAGGCCGCGATGCTCTCCGCGCCCTCATGCTCGATGGCCTCCTCGAGAGCGGCGACATGGAAGTCGTCGCAGCCCACCGGGTGGGTCGGCACCTCGCAGCGGTACTCGAAGTAGGCGGGGAGACGCGTCGTCTGCCCGAGCCAGGGCTGGTAGAGACGGTCATAGGTAGGACGGTCGGTGGCGTCCAGCGCGCCGCGCGTGGCACCGTGGTACTCCTTGCGACGAGCCAGGATCTTGTGCCTGGACTCCTGCCCTTTGCCCACGTGGTAGGACCGCGCCATCTTGAAGGCGGTCTCTACTCCCTCGCTGCCGCCCGAGACCGTGAAGATGTAGGGGTCGTCAAGCGGCAGGACGGTGCCGAGCTCGAGGGAGTACTCCTCCAGCGACGGGCTCGAGAAGGCGGTGCGTCCGGCGTACGCGACCTTGCTCATCTGTTCGGTGACGGCTGCGACTATCTCCTGGTCACCGTGACCGAGGCTGACGGCGATGGCGCCGCCCGAGATGTCGAGATAGCGCTTTCCCTCGGTGTCCCAGAGGTAGACACCTTCGGAGCCCACGATCTTGGCCGGGGCAGCGAGCGCGTTGGGGAATGGGCGAGACATGAGAGGACTCCTGAACTTAGACGATGGCAAATGCTGCTTGCCCGGTCACACCGTTCGCCTCGCAGCTCTCCTGGAGGCTAGCCCGGTGTCCACTTCGCGGTCAACACAGTTTACAAATTATATGCCGAGTGGCAAGCGACCTTACCGCCCCGTCCACTGCGGCGGTCGCTTCTGCGCGAAGGCCAGCGCCCCCTCCTTGACATCCTCGGAAACCCAGACGGGTGCCAACAACTCCTCCTGACGCACCCACCCCTCACTCAGCTTCCAGTCACCGGCCGACCGAGCGATCTGCTTGCTCACCGCCACGGCCAGGGGGCCGTTGGCGGCGATCGCCGCGGCCAGCTCGAGGGCACTCGCCAGCGCGTCTCCCTCTGCTACGACTCGGTTGACGAGACCTAGTTGGTGGGCCCGGTCCGCGGAGATCGGGTCGCCCGTGAGCAGCAGCTCGAGAGCGATGGGGAGCGGAACGCGCCCGGGCAGAAGCAGCGCGCCGCCGGCACCGGCGACCTGACCACGTTTGACCTCAGGAAGACCGAACCGGGCAGTCCGGGCTGCGACCACCAAGTCACAGGCGAGCACGATCTCGAAGCCTCCGGCCAGGGCCCATCCTTCGACTGCCGCGATGAGCGGCTTGCGCGGCGGTCGCAGGGTGAGCCCGGCCAACCCGCGCCCCTCGATGATGGGAACCTCTCCCCGGAGGTAGCCCTTGAGGTCCATGCCGGAGCAGAAGGCACCACCCGCGCCCGTCAACACACCGACCTTCAGGTCGTCAAAGCGGTCAAGCTCGTCGATCGCCGCCGCGATCCCGTGTGCGATGGCCTCGGTGACGGCGTTCTTGGCCTCTGGGCGGTTGATCGTCATCACCAGCACCCCGGCCCGGCGCTCCACAAGCAGCTCGTCGGTCATCTGTTCCCCTCTTGACACGCTTACTCATGACTGCTTCAGTGTGCGCATATATATAGCATTTTATCAAGTAGGAGTTGCCAGCGCATGACGGGAAACCTTGAGCTGTCCGAGGTCCTGGGCCTTGCTCACGCCCTTGTGGCGGCATTCACCAGGGGTAACACCGCAGAGTACTTCGCCGGGTTCGACGCGTCCGCAACGTTCGTCTTCGACTTCGAGCAGAGCATCCAGACCCGCGCAGAGTACGAACGCAGCTGGCAGGAGTACGGCGCGGAGGTGGTGTCGTGCGAGAGCAGCAACGAGCAGGTGCGCCTGCTGGGCACCACAGCTCTCTTCCTGCACGACGTGCGCACGGTATTGGTGGAGGACGGCGTGAACGTCTGCCATTTCCAGCGCGAGACGATCGTATTCGCGAGGACCTCTTCGGGCGGCGTCAATGCGGTCCACGAGCACGTCTCGAGCCTGTCCGCCGCATGACCCGGCACGCCGTGGCGCCGTTCCAGCGCCTGACCGAAGCAGTTCGTCGTCTCGAGCGGCTCAACGAGGCGCAATGGAGCCGGCCCTCGACGTGCCCGGGCTGGAGCAACCATGATGTGCTCATCCACCTGGCGTGCACCCTCCGAGAGACGGTCGAGCCCGACTCCCTCCCCGTTGCCGTGCCCGGCGACATCGAGCGCACCAACGACGCGTTCGTGATCGCCTTCCGTGGTCAGAGCCCCACCGAGACGCTGGGTGACTACGCCAGGCTGGTCGACCAGACGATCGACACCCTGGGCTCGCTTCAGGACGAACCGGTCGCCTCCGAGCCGGCAGACTTCCACGACGCGGGCACCTACCCCCTGCACCTGGTGGCCGATGCCATGGTGTTCGACCACTTCACGCATCTGCGCTACGACCTGCCGGTCGTTGACTCCTCGGCCTCGACGAGCCTCAGCCAGGACGCCGACATCATGCGGGTGAGCCTGGGCTGGTTGATCGCCGGGTTGCCGCAGATGTCCCCCGCGAGACTCGCGAAGATCCTTACCGCTCCCGTCGATCTCGAGCTGACCGGCCCCGGGGGCGGACAGTGGACGCTGCGGCCCGGGGCGTCGCCCATTGCGGTGGCACCCTCGTCCGGAGGCGTCGAGACGGTCCTCACGTCCAGCGCCGATGCGTTCCACCAGTGGGGCACCCGGAGAACGTCGTGGCGAGACAGCGACGTCGAGATCGCCGGCGACTCACAGCTCGGCGCAGCGGTGCTCGACACGATGCGGGTCTTCTGACCGATGCCGGCCCCCTTCGCACTCGATGACGGCGGCTACGCCGCCAGCCAGCCGGCAGACACCACGGAAGGCAACGGTGGAGCATGACAGGACCACTGGACGACCTGCGAGTGATCGAGCTGGCGGGCATGGGCCCGGGACCCCACGCCGCCATGGTCCTCGCCGACCTCGGTGCGGACGTCGTTCGGGTCGAGCGTCCGGGGGCGGTCGCGACCGACGGTCCCACGGACCCCGGGCTGCGCGGCCGACGCCGGGTGGAGGCGGATCTCAAGCAGACGGATGACCAGGAGCTGGTTCGTGCCCTCGTCGACCGCGCCGATGTCCTGATCGAAGGCTTCCGCCCCGGGGTTGCCGAACGGCTCGGACTGGGACCTGTCGAGAGCCTGGCTCGCAACCCTCTACTCGTCTATGCACGGATGACCGGATGGGGCCAGGACGGGCCGATGTCCCAGCAGGCGGGCCATGACATCAACTACATCTCCACGACCGGCATCCTTCACGCGGTCGGCCGGGCCGGGCAGCGGCCCGTGCCACCGCTCAACCTGGTCGGCGACTTCGGCGGCGGCTCGATGCTGGTGCTCGTCGGGATCCTGGCGGCGCTCTGGGAGCGGGCGCGTTCGGGCCAGGGCCAGGTAGTGGACGCCGCGATGGTCGACGGCGCCAGCCTGCTCGCCCACTCGCTCTGGGCCGACCACAGCCGTGGGTGGTTCAGCACCGACCGCGGCACCAACCTTCTCGATGGCGGTGCGCCCTTCTACGACACCTACACCTGCGCTGACGGCCGCTGGGTCGCGGTCGGCGCGATCGAGCCACAGTTCTACCGGCTGCTCCTGGATGGGCTGCAGCTCGACCCCGCTGACCTGCCCGACCAGAACGACCGCTCCGCCTGGCCAACCTTGCGCGAGCACCTGAAGCGGGCCTTCGCGGCGCGCGATCGCGACCACTGGGCTGACGTCTTCCAAGGCACGGACGCCTGCGTCACTCCCGTGCTGAGCATCGACGAGGCAGCCACCCACCCCCACGCCCAGCACCGCACCACCTTCGTGGACCTGGACGGGGTGAGCCAGCCGGGGCCGGCCCCACGGTTCTCCCGCAGCCGGCCCGGCAACCTCACCCCACCTCCCCGCATCCCCACCCCCGCCGAAGCGGTCCTAGCCGGCTGGCAGTCCAACCCCCCGCAC
>CZKA01000002.1_pt1 | contig 73634 bp, 73 predicted proteins | sample 1657991 | NCBI WGS metagenome assembly CZKA01 (sample SAMEA3501708, study PRJEB10268) | metagenome | biome: nitrite-oxidizing laboratory bioreactor; material: liquid mineral medium | place: Austria | collected 2011-12-21
GCGTCACCTGCGGCACTCGTGGGATCGACACGGCTCGACCCTACAAGTCCGCGGGGCGCTGGCCGGGAGCACGGTGACGAGCCGGTAGGCTGGCTGACGACAACAACACAAGGAGGTCGGATCGCGTGAGCAAGCAGGACGCCACCTGTGATCGCATCACAGCGCAACTGTCCGATCCCTTGGCTGCGCTCGGGCTCGATCTCGAGGCGGTCGAACTCACCCCGGCCGGCAAGCGCCGAGTGCTGCGGGTCGCCGTCGACAAGGATGGCGGCGTCAACATGGACGACGTCGCGGCCGCCACCCGCGAGATCTCCCAGGTGCTCGACGAGTCCGATGTCCTGGGCGAGCAGCCCTACACCCTGGAGGTCACCTCCCGCGGTGTCGACCGCCCGCTGACCCTGCCTCGGCACTGGCGTCGCAACGCCGACCGGCTCGTCAAGATCGACCTGGTGGGCGGCGACGATGTCACCGGCCGCATCGGGGCGAGTGACGACGACGCCGTGACGGTGGAGGTGGACGGCGCCGATCGCACGATCGCCTACGCCGACATCTCCCGCGCCAAGGTGCAGATCGAGTTCAACCGCAGGACAGTCGAGGAGGACTGATGGACATCGACCTGAGCATCCTCAGGATGCTGGAACGCGAGAAGGAGATCTCCTTCGATGTCCTGGTGGAGGCCATCGAGCAGGCTCTGCTGACCGCCTACCACAAGACTCCGGGGGCCCAGACGCGTGCGCGCGTGACGCTCGACCGCAAGAGCGGCCACGTGACGGTGCTGGCCGCCGAGCTCGACGAGGAGGGCAACCTCGTCACCGAGTTCGAGGACACGCCCGAGGGCTTCGGCAGGATCGCTGCGACGACCGCCAAGCAGATCATGCTCCAGCGGTTGCGCGATGCCGAGGACGACCTCCGGTTCGGGGAGTTCTCCGGCAAGGAGGGCGACATCGTCTCCGGCGTCATCCAGCAGGGCCGCAACCCCGACGACGTGATGATCGACCTCGGCAAGCTCGAGGCGATCCTCCCGCTGGGTGAGCGCGTGCCGGGTGAGCGCTACGAGCACGGAGAGCGCATCAAGTGCATCGTCGTGAGCGTCCGCAAAGGCATGCGCGGACCCCAGATCACGCTCTCCCGCTCCCACCCCAACCTGGTGCGCCGGCTGTTCGCTCTGGAGGTTCCCGAGATCGCCGACGGCACCGTGGAGATCGCCGCCATCGCCCGCGAGGCGGGTCACCGCACAAAGATCGCCGTGTTCACCACGACCCCCGGGGTCAACGCCAAGGGATCGTGCATCGGTCCGATGGGGCAGCGGGTGCGCAACGTGATGGCCGAGCTGCACGGCGAGAAGATCGACATCGTCGACTTCTCCGAGGACCCCGCCGAGATGGTGGCCCACGCGCTGTCACCGGCGCAGGTCACCAAGGTCGAGATCGTCGACCTCGCGGGGCGCTCCGCGCGAGTCGTCGTACCCGACTTCCAGCTGTCGCTGGCGATCGGCAAGGAAGGGCAGAACGCCCGCCTGGCCGCACGCCTCACCGGATGGCGCATCGACATCCGTTCCGACGAGGCGCCGGACCCGGCTTAGGTGCAGGTGGCGCCCCTGGGGCCTAGCCCCACCTGCTGACGACCCAGTCGTCGGCATCGATCGTGAGCTCGACCGTGGCGCAGTTGGCCAGCGGGCTCGGGACCACGCCATCCAGGCGTGCGAGCACCGGGAGCGCCAGCCGTACGACGCCGCCGTGGCTGACCACCAGGACCGTCTCACCTCGATGGCCGTCGGCGATCTCGGTGAGGGTCAGGCGCATCCGTTCCACGATCTCGCGGCCGGTCTCGGCTCCCGGCAGCCGTACGTCGAGGGACCCGTCGAGCCACTGCTGGTAGGTGGCGAGAAACGGATCGTGCGACATCGGCGATCCGGCGAAGTCGCCGCAGTCGAACTCCCGCAGCCCCTCTCGGGTGGTGACCGCGACACTCTGGTGACGCGCGGCGATCTCGGCGGTCTGGACGGCCCGGGCCCGGGCGCTCGTCCAGACGTGGGAGACCCTGTCCAGGCCCGATCCGAGCTCGGCGGCCTGGGCCCTGCCGGCACTGGTCAGGCTGCCGCCGGCATCGCTCCAGCGGTCGGTCTCGTACTCCGCCGCGCCGTGTCGGGCGATGATGAGCCGGGCAGCGCACTGCAGGTCGCTCACCGCTCGTCCCACGTGACGGCGTAGGGATGGAACTCGAGGTCGTCGCCGAACATCGCCCCAGCCTCGCCGAGAGGGACCGTCGCCCGCAACAGGCTGAGGACGGCCGGTTCGGTGTTCCCCACGGAACGCGATAGACTCACCGATGGTGGTTCACGAACTCATCTCCCCTGCCCGGACGACGATCTACCCTGTCCGGACATGTGTGGGGTGCAGAGAGCGGGCCGCCAAGAGCGAGTTGCTGCGGGTCGTCGCAGGGACGGATGCTGAGGGCCGCCCGGTCCTCGTGCCCGATCCAGCACAGACGGCCCCCGGTCGCGGAGCGCATCTGCACCCCGTGATCGCGTGCTTCGACCTCGCCGTTCGCCGCAAGGCGTTCCCACGGGCCCTCCGGGTCCAGGGGGCGCTCGACAGCGAAGCGGTGGGGGAGCACCTGCGCGAGTCGACCGCTCGCACCAATCGACCGTGATCGACCGAGAAGAAACTGGAGCAGCAGCTCATGAGCACTCGATGAGTTCTTTCCGATGAGCGTGCAACACCACTAGCGGTCCGTTTCACCCCACCCGATCAACTGGGAGTCTGGGGCTCGGACCAGAAGGAGAAGCGTGGCTAAGGTCCGAGTCCACGAACTCGCAAAAGAGTTCGGTGTCGAGAGCAAGTTCGTTCTCGAGAAGCTCAAAGAGATGGGTGAGTTCGTCAAGTCGGCATCGTCGACGGTCGAGCCTCCTGTCGAGATGCGATTCAAGAAGCAGTACGGCGACCAGCTGAAGTCGGCCGCCGCACCTGCTCCCGCGCCGGCGGCCCCGGCTGCCCCGACGCCGGCCCCGGCGGCTGCGAGCGCGCCCGCACCGGCGCCTGCAGCAGAGCCGACCGCCCCTGCGGCCCCTGCGGCAGAGCCGACCGCCCCTGCGGCCCCTGCGGCTCCCGCCGCTCCCGCGGCGAGTGTCGAGGCGCCTGCTCAGCCAAGTGCTCGTCCGGGCCCCAAGCCCGGCCCCCGCAAGGCAGAGCCGGAGACCACCCCGGAGGCGGCCCCGGAAGCGGCACCCGAGGCTCCCGCTGCGGCTGCCGAGGTCGCGAGCCCGGCGTCGCCGGCTCCGCGAGCACCCGCCCCCCGGCCTTCGGCGCGCCCCGGCGCTCCGCGGCCCGGCAACAACCCGTTCGCACCGAGCCAGGGCATGGGGCGTCGCCCGGCGCCCGCTGACCGTGGTCCGGCCGCACCCGGTGCCCCGAGCGCTCCTGCGGCGCCCGGCGTCCCCGGTGACCAGCGTCCTCCTCGTCCGCCTGCCGGTCGTGACGGTGGCGCCCCCGGGGCGGCTCGTCCCGGCATGCCCCGCCCCAACCCGGCCATGATGCCCAAGTCCCCGGCCGCCTTCGGCTCGGGCCCGGGCTCGCGCGGTCCGGGTGGTCCCGGTGGCCGTGGCGGTGCTCCCGGTCGCCCGGCCCCCGGTGGTCGTGGCGCCCCCGCCCGCGGTGGTGCCCCGGCTGGCGCCGGTGCTCCCGGTCGCGGCGGTCCGCCCGGCTCCTTCGGTCCTCCCGGTGGTGGTCGCCCCGGTGGCGGCCGTCCCGGCCAGGGTGGTCGTGGCCAGACCCAGGGTGCCTTCGGTCGCCCCGGTGGTCCGTCGCGTCGTGGCCGCAAGTCGAAGCGTGCTCGTCGCCAAGAGTTCGAGCAGATGCAGGCGCCCACCATCGGTGGGGTCCGCGTCCGCAAGGGCGACGGTGAGACCGTGCGCCTCGCGCGCGGCTCGTCCCTGACCGACTTCGCCGAGAAGATCGGCGTCGACGCCGCAGCGCTGGTGCAGATGCTGTTCAGCCTCGGCGAGATGGTCACCGCCACCGAGTCCGTCAACGACGAGACCCTGGAACTGTTGGGCGAGGAGCTCAACTACATCATCCAGGTCGTCTCGCCGGAGGACGAGGACCGCGAGCTGCTCGAGTCCTTCGACCTCGAGTTCGGTGAGGACGAGGGCGACGAGAGCGACCTGGTCGTCCGTCCGCCGGTCGTGACCGTCATGGGTCACGTCGACCACGGAAAGACCAAGCTGCTCGACGCCCTGCGCAACGCCAATGTCGTCGACAAGGAGGCCGGTGGCATCACGCAGCACATCGGTGCCTACCAGGTCGCCACCGACGTCGACGGCACCGAGCGTCGCATCACCTTCATCGACACCCCCGGTCACGAGGCGTTCACCGCCATGCGTGCCCGTGGTGCTCAGGCCACCGACATCGCGATCCTCGTGGTCGCGGCGGACGACGGCGTGATGCCGCAGACGGTCGAGGCGCTCAACCACGCCAAGGCCGCCGGCGTCCCGATCGTGGTCGCGGTGAACAAGATCGACAAGCCTGACGCCGACCCGACCAAGGTGCGCGGACAGCTGACCGAATACGGCCTGGTGCCCGAGGAGTACGGCGGCGACGCGATGTTCGTCGACGTCTCGGCGAAGTCCGAGCTCAACCTCGACAAGCTTCTCGAGGCGGTCATCCTGACGGCGGACGCGTCGCTCGACCTGCGCGCGAACCCGACCCAGGACGCCCAGGGTCTGGTCGTCGAGGCCCACCTCGACCGCGGTCGCGGTCCGGTGGCCACGGTGCTGGTCCAGCGCGGCACGCTGCGCGTGGGTGACTCGATCGTCGCCGGTCCTGCCTACGGGCGGGTTCGGGCGCTGCTCGACGAGCACGGCGAGAACATCGAGGAAGCGACCCCGTCGCGTCCCGCGATGGTGCTCGGTCTCACCGCCGTCCCCGGCGCCGGTCAGAACCTGATCGTCGTCGATGACGACCGGATGGCCCGACAGATCGCCGAGAAGCGTGAGTCGCGCGAGCGGGCGGCCATGCAGGCCAAGCGCCGCGTGCGTCGCACCCTCGAGGACTTCATGGCCTCCATGGAGAAGGGCGAGAGCCAGGAGCTCAACCTGATCCTCAAGGGCGATGTGTCCGGTTCGGTCGAGGCGCTCGAGGACTCGTTGGCCCAGATCGACGTCGGAGCCGAGGTCAGCCTGCGGGTCATCGACCGCGGCGTCGGTGCGATCACCGAGACCAACGTCGACCTCGCCGCGGCATCCGACGCGATCATCATCGGCTTCAACGTCCGCCCGCAGGGCAAGGCGAGCCAGATGGCCGACAAGGAAGGTGTCGAGATTCGCTACTACTCGGTCATCTACCAGGCGATCGAGGAGATCGAGGCAGCGCTCAAGGGCATGCTCAAGCCGGAGTATGAAGAGGCGGTGCTCGGCCAGGCCGAGATCCGCGACATCTTCCGGTCCTCCAAGATCGGCAACATCGCCGGCTGCATGGTCACCTCCGGGACGATCCGACGCAACGCGAAGGCACGTCTGCTGCGTGACGGTCAGGTCGTGGCCGACAACCTCGACCTTGCCTCCCTCAAGCGGGAGAAGGACGATGCCAGCGAGGTCCGCGAGGGCTTCGAGTGCGGTCTGGTGCTGAAGAACTACCAGGACATCAAGCTCGGCGATGTCGTGGAGTCCTTCGAGATGCGCGAGATCCCGCGCAGCTGATCCAACGACCTGTCGCAGATGTACACATTCGCGTGTACATCTGCGACAGGTCACCGGCCCTCGTACGTACATCTGCGACAGGTCGGGAACGACAAGGAGTGAACGAGATGGCCAACCCCCGTGTGCGCAAGATCGCCGACCGCATCCAGGTGATCGTCGCCGAGATGCTCGAGCGACGGATCAAGGACCCGCGTCTGGGATTCGTCACCATCACCGACGTCCGGCTGACCGGTGACAACCAGCAGGCCACCGTGTTCTACACGGTCCTCGGCGGAGAAGAGGAGATGGCCGGCACGGCCGCTGCCCTCGAGTCCGCCAAGGGAGTGCTGCGCTCCGAGGTCGCCAAGCAGCTCGGCATGCGGATCTCGCCCACGCTGACCTTCGTGCACGACGCCCTGCCCGAGTCGGCGCGCGCGCTCGACGAGGTGCTGGCCCGGGCCAAGGCGCAGGACGACGCCGTCGCGGCTGCCCGCGGCACGACGTACGCCGGGGATTCCGACCCCTACAAGAAGCCGCACGAGGACGACGTCCCCGAGGCTGACGAGTCCGACGACGACGGACCGGGCGACCGGGAAGCGTGAGCCTCGCCTCCGGGCTGGTCATCGTCGACAAGCCTGCAGCGATCACCTCCCACGATGTGGTCGCGCGGGTGCGGCGACTGGCCGGCACTCGCAAGGTCGGACACGCCGGCACCCTCGACCCGATGGCGACCGGGGTGCTCGTGCTCGGCGTGAACCGGGCCACCCGCCTGCTGGGTCACCTGATGCTGACCGAGAAGGGGTACGACGCGACCATCCGACTCGGTGTGTCCACCACCACCGATGACGCCGAGGGCGAGGTCGTCTCGGTGACCCCGGCCGCCCAGCTCGACGAGGGCGCGGTGCGCGCTGCTCTGGAGCAGTTCGTCGGCGCCATCGAGCAGGTCCCCACAGCCGTCTCCGCGATCAAGGTCGACGGCAAGCGGGCCTACCAGCGGGTGCGCGACGGGGAGACCGTCGAGCTCAAGCCACGCCCGGTGACGGTGCACGCGATCGAGGTGCACGACGTGGCCTCGACCGACTCGACCACCGACGTCAGCATCTCGGTCCGCTGTTCGAGCGGCACCTACATCCGTGCCATCGCTCGCGACCTCGGGGAGTCCCTCGGCGTGGGCGGCCACCTGACCGCACTGCGCCGCACCGCGGTGGGTGCCTTCGACCTCTCGCGCGCCCGCACCCTCGACGAGCTGGCCGACGACTTCCGCCTGCTGCCGATCGCCGAGGCGGCTCGGGCCACCTTCCTGGCGTTCGAGCTCGACGAGTCGCAGGCCGTGGACGTCCGCGTGGGTCGCAGGCTCGACCTCGAGCTGAACACGATCACTGCTGTGTTCGCGCCCGACGGCGAGTTCCTGGCGCTCTACGAACCGCGCGCCGGTGAGCCCGGGGTCGCGCGCCCCCTGGCCGTCTTCACCGGATAGTCCGAACATGCGGCGCCCGAGGGCCATCTGATCCCGGACGACCGCGATATGGGAGGCTGTCGGCCGTGCAGACATGGCGATCGCTGGCTGAGATTCCGGCCGACCTCGGACGCACGGTCGTGACCATCGGAAACTTCGACGGCGTCCACCTAGGCCACCGCACCGTGCTGGCGCGCGCCCTCGAGGTGGCGCGCGAGGTGGGCGCGGCGTCGGTGGTGGCGGTGACGTTCGACCCGCACCCGATGGCTGTCCTCCGGCCCGAGCACGCCCCCTCGAGCCTCACCTCGATCGAGACCCGGGTGTCGCTGCTGGGTGACGGAGGGGTGGACGCCGTGCTGGTCCTGCCCTTCGACCTCGAGGTGGCCGGCTGGACGCCGGGAGAGTTCATCGAACGCATCCTGGTCGACGCCCTGCACGCGGCTGCGGTCGTGGTGGGTGCCAACTTCCGCTTCGGCAACAGGGCGGCCGGTGACGTGGCCACCCTGGCCGACTACGGCGCGAGTCACGACTTCACCGCCGTCGGCGTGGCCCTGGACGGCGGCCCGCAGGTGTGGTCCTCGACCTACGTGCGGACCTGCCTGGCGACGGGAGACGTGGCCGGCGCCGCTGAGGCGTTGGGACGTCCCTTCAGCGTCCGCGGGGTCGTCGTCAAGGGCGACCAGCGAGGTCGCGAGCTCGGCTATCCGACCGCGAACGTGCCGACGAGCGCGTTGGCCGCGGCGCCCGCCGACGGCGTGTACGCCGGCTGGCTGCGTCGCTGTGACACCGGCGAGACCTATCCCGCCGCGATCAGCGTGGGCACCAACCCCACCTTCGACGGCGAGCGCGAGCGGCGGGTGGAGAGCTATGTGCTGGACCGCACCGACCTCGAGCTGTACGGCGTCGAGGTCGAGGTGTCCTTCGTGGACCGCCTGCGGGGGATGGTGAAGTTCGAGTCGGTCGACGGCCTGATCGAGACGATGGGCGACGACGTCGAGCGGGCCAGGACCATCCTCGGTGGCTGACGCGGGACGGACTCGGCAGGACGCCGAGTCCTGGTTCGTCGGCCACGGGCTGCCCTACTTCGTCGACCACCTGCGCCACGACGTACGGCGCCGGCTCAGCCGAGGGCGACTGACGCTCGTCGGGGCCCTGTCGGTGCTGGTCGGGGTGGGTGTGGGAGTGCTGCTCGGGCTGTCGGGCGCGACCGGGGCGCCGCTGGCCGGAGTGAGCGCGGCCCTGCTCGTGTGCAGTGCCTACGCGTTGCGGGCGCTGAAGGTGTGGATGATCGCCCGGTGGGCCATCCGACGCACGCTGGGCAGCCTGGGCCTGCTGGTGCCACTGGCCACGCGAGCGCTGCCGATGCTGCTACTGTTCATGACGTTCCTGTTCATCAACACCGAGGTCTGGCAGGTGGCCTCGTCGCTGGACGGGGCGGTGCTGGGGGGAGCGGTGCTGGTCTTCGCGGTCGTCGCCGTGGGCTTCCTGCTCGGCCGGCTGGGTGAGGAGCTCGACCAGTTCGACGACGACATCACGCCCACGGACGTGCGCGAGCACTGCCAGGACACTCCGTTCGGAGACGCGGAGATCGAGGTTGCCGCGCAGCGCGAGGACCTGGCTGCCGCGGCGCAGGTCACGGGCCTGCAGAAGGCCAACCTGGTGCTGATGCTGCTGGTCGCCCAGGCCGTCCAGGTCCTGCTGCTGGTGCTCGCGGTGTTCGCGTTCTTCGTGGTCTTCGGGGCCGTCGCGATCGACGCGCAGGTCATCGAGTCGTGGATCGGTACGCCGCCGACGTACCTCTTCGGGGCTCGGCCCATGAGCCGGGAGCTCCTCCAGGTCGCGACGTTCCTGTCGGCGTTCAGCGGCCTCTACTTCACGGTCTACGCCGTCACCGACTCGACGTACCGCCAGCAGTTCTTCACCGCGATCATGCGCGAGCTCGGGCAGGTGGTCAGCGCCCGCGTCGTCTACCGGTCGCTGATCGACCGACGAGACGACTGAACCGGGCCATCCCGGAGGGACGGCCCGGCTCAGAGGTGGAGTCAGGCGTCGAGGTCGGACTCGACCATGGCAGCGATCACGTCGACCGCGGCCTGGTCCTCGCCGGAGACCTCGACCGTGTCGCCGTTGCCGGCGCCCAGGGTCATGATCATCAGCGACGAGCTGGCGTCGACCGGCTCGTCACCGGGCAGGCCGATGAAGACATCGGACCCCAGCTCGCCGGCCTTCTCCGAGATGAGCGCAGCCGGGCGGGCATGCAGTCCGACGGACGAGCCGACGACAACGGTCTTGGTGGGCATGTGGAGCTCCTCTTGAGTGGTGGTTGGGTGAGTTCGGGTAAGGGATCAGACCATCGCGGCTGCGGCGTCGACGGTGACCTTGCTGGGCCACAACGTCTTGGCAGCGATGACCGCAGCGGCTCCGACGATCACGCCGGCGACCAGCGCGATCAGGAAGCCGAGGACGTTCTCGACGGCGAACAGCACGAAGATCCCGCCGTGTGGTGCGCGGACAGCCACGTGCATCGCCTCCGAGAGGCCACCGGTCACCGCGCTGCCCAGCATGATGGCGGGGATCACCCGCAGAGGGTCTGCTGCCGCGAACGGAATGGCACCCTCGGTGATGAACGACGCTCCGAGGAGCCAGCCTGCCTTGCCGTTCTCGTGTTCGGGCAGCGTGAACAGCTGAGGGCGAACGACCGTCGCGAGCGCAAGAGCGATCGGCGGCACCATGCCCGCGAGCATGACCGCAGCCATGATCTGGAGTCGGGGGTCGTCGGCCGCGGCCGTGGCGGCCGCTCCGACGCCGGCAGCAGCGAAGCTGTAGGCGACCTTGTTCAGCGGACCGCCCATGTCGAAGGCCATCATCAGCCCCAGGATCACTCCGAGCAGGATGGCGCTCGAGCCGCTCATGCTGTTGAGCCCGTCGGTAAGCTGGTTCATCAGCCAGCTGATGGGCTTGCCGAACACGATGAGCATGGCCAGGCCGGCGATGATGCTGGTGAACAGCGGGATGACCAGGACCGGCATGAGACCACGGGCCCAGGTCGGGACCTTCCAACCGGCGATCCAGTGAGCGATGATGCCGGCCAGCACGCCGCCGACGATCGCGCCCAGGAAGCCCGTGGCGGGAAGACCGACGCCGTCGGCGTCAGCGAAGCCGCTGACGTTGGCGGCCAGGCCACCCACCACGAAACCAGGGGCGATGCCGGGCCGATCCGCGATCGCGTAGGCGATGTAGCCCGCCAGAGCTGGAACGAAGAAGAGAAAGGCGGTCTTGCCGATCACGAAGAACAGGGCACCGATGTAGGCCATCAGTCCCGAGCCGAACAGCGCGTGCTCGAGGCCCAGTGCGTCGACGTCCGGCGGGTTGAACACGCTGTTGTGGGCGACGATGTCGCCGAAGGGCCCGACGATCTCGTAGCCGCCGAACAGGAAGCTGAGCGCGATCAGCAGACCGCCCGCCGCGACGAACGGGATCATGTAGGACACGCCGGTCATCAGGACGCGTCGAGTGCGTCCACCCCACGTCTCACCTGCACCCGATCCGGCCGACGCGGTCGACGCCGACGCCGTGCCCTCGACGCGCGGAGGGTTGGGGTCGTCGGCGTAGCGCAGCGCCTCGGCGATCATGCTGTCGGCATCGTCGATGGGCCGCTTGACCCCCGACGAGACCAGCGGCTTGCCGGCGAACCGGCCACGGTCTCGCACCCCGACGTCGACGGCGAAGATGGCGGCGTCGGCGTTGGCGATGGTGTCGGGCGACAGGGGCGTGGAGCCCGCCGACCCCTGGGTCTCCACCGCGATGTCCACGCCTGCACGCAGAGCCGCAGCCTCGAGGGCCTCGGCTGCCATGTAGGTGTGCGCGATGCCGGTGGGGCAGGCGGTCACGGCCACCAGGCGCCGGCGTACGGCGGGCTCGGGCTCCTTGGCCAGCGACGCGGCGGCCGCAGCGCTCCCTCCCGTTGCCGCCGCCGGGGCGGCAGGGGCGGCGGCCGGAGCCGGCTCCAGCACCGCCATCACCAGGGCGACCACCTCGTCCGCGGACTCGGCGTCGCGCAGCGAGTCGGTGAACGCCGGCTTGACCAGCGCTCGGGCGAGCTTGGTGAGCAGCTGGAGGTGGGTGGCGTCCCCGCCGGCAGGGGCTGCGATCAGGAACGCGAGGTCGGCAGGACCGTCCTTGGCCCCGAAGTCGACCTTGGGCTCGAGGCGGGCGAACGCCAGGGTCGGCTCACTCACACCGGCGGTGCGGCAGTGGGGGATGGCGATCCCACCCGGGAGGCCCGTTGCCGAGGTCTCCTCACGGGCGAACGCGTCTGCCACCAGCTGGTCCACATCGTCGGCTCGTCCGGCCCCCGCGACCAGGGCCGCCAGAGAACGAATGGCTTCGTGTTTGTCAGCGCCCATGTCGGCGTCGAGGCTGACAAGTTCAGCGGTGATTAGATCGGACATTTCACCCTCCTTGGGTGAGATCGAGCTCGCGGACCGAGACCTGCTCGGGCCGGACCTGCGACGGAATGGGGATCGTGGTGCCGGGTAGCCCAGCCGCCGCACTGCCGTAGGCCACGGCAAGGGCGAGCCGCTGAGCCGGATCGCGTTGCTTCACTTCTCCCAGAAGGTATCCGAAAAGACTGGAGTCGCCAGCCCCTACCGTGCTGACGACCGTGATCGGGGGTGTCGTGGCGTGCCAGGCGCCCTCCCGGGTGACCAGCACAGCGCCGTGCTTGCCCAGGGTCGCGAGCACCGTCTCGACCCCCTGGTCGACCAGCGTGCGCGCTGCAGCGGCGGCCAGGGCGGGGTCCGACTCGAGCGCGTCCGGGTCTCCGCCGGTGAAGGAGGCCAGCTCCTCGCCGTTGGGCTTCATCAGGTGGGGCGGTGCCACGTCGAGGCGGGCCACCAGCTCTGACAGTGGTGCGTCGCTGGTGTCCACGGCGACCTTGGCCGACGTACGGCGCAGCACGCCGACCAGGTGGGAGTACCACTCGGGTGGGGCGCCGGGGGGCAGCGATCCCGCGAGCACGATCCAGTCGGCCGCGCCCGCACGGCGGCGCAGGGCTCCCTCGAGGTCGGCCAGGACACCGGGAGTGACCTCGGCTCCCGGGCTGTTGAGCTTGGTGGTGGTCCCGTCGGGCTCGGTGATGGTGATGTTGACGCGGAGGTCACCACCGCTCGGCACGGGACGGCAGTCGATGCCGGCCGCCAGCAGCTCGATGACGAAGGGGTCGTCCTTGGCCGCCGGCAGCACCGCGATGGAGGGCAGTCCCGCCGACACGGCGGCACGCGAGATGTTGACGCCCTTGCCGCCTGCCTGCGAGGTGACCGACAGGGTGCGGATCACCGCGCCGCGCTCCAGTGGACCACTGAGCATGACCGTGCGGTCGTGGCTCGGGTTGGGGGTGAGTGTGACGATCATGCGATCACGACCTCGATTCCAGCGCGGCTGAGCGCGTCCTTGTCGGTTTTCGCGATCCGGCTGTCGGTCACGAGTACGTCCACCTCGGAGAGGTCGGCGAAGCGGATGGGGGTCTCCACCATGATCTTGTCGGCGTCGGCGAGGACGACGACCTGTCTGGCGCACCCGACCATGGCGCGTTTGGCGGCGGCCTCGTCACGGTCGGGGGTCGACAGGCCGTGCTCGAGGGAGATGCCGTTGGTCCCGAGGAAGGCGAGGTCGGCGCGCAGCCCCTCGAGGGCGACGACGGTCTCGGGACCCACAGCGGCCTGGGTGTTGGTCCGCACCCGGCCGGGGAGCAGGTGCAGCTCGATCTGAGGCAGCAGCGCCAGCCGCGCAGCCACCGGGACGGCGTGGGTCACCACGATCAGGGGGTGGTCGCGGGGGAGGTAGGAGGCGAGCCGGGACGTCGTCGATCCGGCGTCGATCACGACGGTCGAGCCGGGGGGCGGGAGCAGCGCGATCGCCGCGGCCGCGATGTGGTCCTTCTCGACGGTGTTGGCCGAGTCGCGGTCGGCCAGAGCGGCCTCGATGGCGATCAGGGTGTTCGCAGGAACCGCGCCGCCGTGGACCCGCCGCACCAGTCCCATCCGCTCCAGCGCCGACAGGTCGCGTCGTACCGTCTCGGTGGTCACGTCGTACTGGTCAGCGAGCTCGTTCACCGATAGCCTGCCTCGACGGGTAACCAGCTGGGCGATGGCCTGCTGACGTTCTTCGGCATACATGCTGATGGCCCTCACCTCCCGGAGTCGCAGACAGTACAGAATCTTTGTATGTGTTGTTTTACGCCCGAACATGTTGACTGTCAAGAGGAACGTAGGGTTAACTTGTGACCATGGTCACCCCTATTGAGTCCGGTCCGGGCGTCCTCCAGGGCACCCCCGTCGTCACCGGTGTCGCCTTCGGGCCCGCCCTGATCGTGCGCGGAGAGGTCTCCGCCGAGGCCGTCGAACGCTTCGGCGCCGGGCCGTACGCCGACGCCGACGCCGCCCTCGCGGCGTACGACACCGCAGCGAGCGCTGTCGCCGACGGCTTCACCCGCAAGGCCGACAAGGCCTCCGGAGCCGCCGCCGAGGTGCTCACCGCCAGTGCCGGCCTCGCCCGCGACAAGGGTCTGCGCGGAGCCGTCCGCAAGCACCTCAACACCGGTTCGTCCCTGGTGGCGAGCGTGCACGACGCGGTCGAGCAGTTCGTGGAGATCTTCACGCAGATGGGTGGGCTGATGGCCGAGCGGGCCACCGACCTGCGTGACATCGAGCGCCGGATCGTGGCTCACGTCGTCGGTGAGCCCGAGCCCGGCGTCCAGCTGCCCGAGACCCCGTCGGTGCTCGTCGCCGAGGATCTCGCGCCCAGCGACACCGCCGGCCTCGACCCGGCCGTCGTCCTCGCGCTCGTCACCGAGCGCGGCGGTCCGACCAGTCACACCGCGATCATCGCCCGCCAGCTCGGCATCCCCTGCGTGGTCGGCACCCCCGGCTGCCTCGACCTCCCCGTCGGCGTCGACGTGCTCGTCGACGGCACCGCCGGCACGATCACCAGTGGCGTCGAACCCGAGGAGGCGGCCAAGCTCGTCGCCGCCGACAAGGAGATGCGCGAGGTCTCGGCCAACTGGTCGGGGCCCGGCCAGACCGCCGACGGCACTCCCGTCAAGCTGCTCGCGAACGTCGCCGACGGTGCGTCGGCCCAGGGGGCGGCGTCCGCCCCCGTGCAGGGCGTCGGTCTGTTCCGCACCGAGCTCTGCTTCCTCGACCAGAAGGAGGAGCCGACGGTCGAGGAGCAGGCCGACATCTATGCCGAGGTGCTGACGGCGTTCGCCGACGTCGGGTACGTCGTGATCCGCACCCTCGACGCCGGCTCCGACAAGCCGGTCGCCTTCGCCACCCACGTGGGCGAGGAGAATCCCGCGCTCGGCGTACGAGGCCTGCGCCTGTCGTTCGACAACCCCGGCCTGATGGACCGCCAGCTCGACGCCATCGCGCTGGCCGCCGAGCGCACCAGCACCGAGACCTGGGTGATGGCCCCGATGGTGGCGACGGTCGCCGAGGCCAGCGAGTTCGCCGAGAAGGTCCGCAACCGCGGACTGAAGGCCGGCGTGATGGTCGAGGTGCCCTCAGCCGCCCTGCTCGCCCACCGGATGCTCGAGGTGGTCGACTTCCTGTCCATCGGCACCAACGACCTCACCCAATACACCATGGCCGCCGACCGGATGGCCACCGACCTCGCCCACCTCACCGACCCGTGGCAGCCCGCCGTCCTCCAGCTGATCGCGATCACCGCCGAGGCCGGCAAGCAGGCGGGGAAGCCGGTCGGCATCTGCGGCGAGGCCGCGGCTGACCCGCTGCTGGCCTGCGCGCTCGCCGGGATGGGCATCACGTCGCTGTCGATGGCCGCCAAGGCCGTCAAACCGGTCGGTGCCCAGCTCTCGATCGTCGGCATGGATGCCTGCGAGGACGCCGCCGAGGCGGCTCTCTCGGCGTCCGACCCGATGGCGGGCCGGGCAGCCGTCCGAGCCGTGCTGGGCCTCTAACGGCGACCTGTCGCAGATGTACGCGTGAGGTTCATCGACCTGTCGCAGATGTACACGCGCGTGTTGTACATCTGCGACAGGTCGACGCGATTCTCGCGTACATCTACGACGGGTCGGGGTGGACGGTGACCGGGACGCCGCTGAGGGCGGCGTTCCCGGAGATGTCGAGCAGCTCGGGATCGGTGAGGTCGTTGATCGACACCCCGGTGACCTTCTGGGCACCGGCCATCCGAGTGCCGGAGAGCTGGTGTCCGAAGCCGTGCGGCAACGACACGACGCCCGGCATCAGGTCGTCGGTGGCCAGCACCTCGACCCGGACGGCGCCGACCCGGGAGGTGACCGTGACGGTGCTGCCGTCGATCAGTCCGCGCGACGACAGGTCGCCGGGGTTCATGAGGAGCTGGTGGCGTTCCCGTCCGCGGGTCAGCCGGCTGGAGTTGTGCAGCCAGGAGTTGCAGTCACGCTGGTGACGGCGTCCGATCAGCAGCAGCTCGTCGACCGCGGGCGGGTCGGACGCTGCGAGTCGGGCGAGGTCGTCGAGGACCAGGCCGGGCGCTGCCTCCACGCGCTTGCCGGGCGTCTGCAGGCGGTCGGGGAACGAGCCGGCCTGCAGCGGCCCGAGGTCGACACCCGAGGGAGAACGTCGCAGCTGCGAGATCGTCACGCCGGCCCGATCAGTGCGCAGCAGCTGGCCGATCAGGAAGGTCGGACTCATCGCCAGCCGAGCGCGGCTCGTCAGCCGCCTCCTCAACGACGGCTTGCGGACCAGGCGACGGGTCAGGCGCTTGCCCAGCTCGCGGTAGATCTCCCAGTCGTGACGCTGCTCGCGCTCCTTGTCGAACACCGCCGGCGTGAACCTCGCGGTGTTGCGCACCGCCAACGTGTGGAACACCAGGTCGTAGTGGTCGCGCTCGAGGGCCGTGGTGGGAGGCAGGATGACGTCGGCGTGGCGAGTCGTCTCGTTGATGTAGATGTCGACGGCAGCCATGAAGTCGAGTCCGGCGAGCGCCCTGTCGAGGGCGGCTCCGTCGGGCGTCGAGAGCACCGGGTTGCCGGACAGCGTCAGGACGGCGCGGATCTGGCCCTTGCCGGGAGTCTCGATCTCCTCGCGCAGCACCGCCACCGGCAGCTCGCCGCCACTCTCAGGCAGTCCGCGCACGCGGCTGCTCCACAGGCCGTGGTGTCCCTTCCCGATCAGCCCGCGCCCGACGGCGTCGATGGCGGGGGAGGTGATCAGGGTGCCGCCCTCCCGGTCCAGGTTCCCGGTCACCAGGTTGAGCAGCTGCACGCCCCACTGGGCGACGGTTCCCCACGCCGTGGTGGACACCCCGATCCGGCCGTACGCCGCGGCCGCGTCGGCAGCGGCGTACTCGCGAGCGATCCGGCGGATGTCAGCAGCGGGAACGCCACTGGCCTGTGCGGCGCGTTCGGGGCTGAACGGTGCCACCGCCGCGGCCACGACGTCCAGCCCGTCGACGTAGGGGGGCGGCGTGGCCAGGCCCTCCTCGAACAGCACGTGGAGCATGGCCAGCACGACCTGGAGGTCGGTGCCGGGTCGGATGAAGTGGTGCTCGTCGGCCAGCTTGGCCGTCTCGGTGCGTCTCGGGTCGAACACCACCATGGAGCCGCCGCGCCTACCGAGGGCCCGCAGCCGGTTGGGAAAGTCGGGGACGGTCATCAGTGACCCGTTCGAGGCCATCGGGTTGGCGCCGAAGACCAGGAAGTACGACGTGCGATCGAGGTCGGGCACCGGCAGCATCAGCTGGTGGCCGTACATCAGGTGGGCGACCAGCTGGTGAGGCAGCTGGTCGACAGAGGTGGCGCTGAACCGGTTGCGGGTCGGGAGCAGCTTGACCAGGGCCGGCCCGTGGGTCATTGCGCCGAGACTGTGCACGTTGGGGTTCCCGAGGTAGATGCCGACCGCGTCACGACCGTGCTCGTTGGTCGCTGCGGCCAGTCCGTCGGCGACGAGGTCGAAGGCCTCGTCCCAGCCGATCTCCTCCCAGTGTGGCTGCCCGTCGAGGAGGATCCGCCTGACCGGGCGCCGCAGCCGGTCCGGGTCGGCGTACACATCGGCGATGGCGATCCCCTTGGGGCAGATATGGCCGCGGGAGAGCGGGTCGTCGCGGTTGCCGCGCACGGAGACGACGGTGCGGTCCTCGACGGTGAGCTCCAGGCCGCAGATCGCCTCGCACAGGTTGCAGACGCCGATGCGCTTCTCCATGGCGACCATCGTGTCAGACGAGACAGTCCGCTTTAACATACTAAGAACACTGAATTACTCATGTTAGTGTCACATCATGAGACCCGAGAAGCCACCCGTCGCCAGCCGGCGTACGTTCCTGGCCGCCACGGCACTCGCCGGCGGTGCCGCACTCACGCCCCTGCGTCCAGCCCTCGCAGAGGTCGCCCCCGTTGCGGACGGCCCCATCCTCAAGCCGCTGCCGCCCGAGGCGTTCATCGACCTCGGCACCAACGCCGAGATGCGCTGGGACTCGGTGCTGACCCGTGAGTTCCGCACCCGCCAGTCGCGGCTCTTCGTGCGCAACCACACCGCGACTCCGCTCGTGGCCGCCTCGAGCTATGCGCTCAGGATCTTCGGTGACGGACTGAGCGTGCCGCGCGGCGATGCCGAGCCGCTCTCCTTGACCCTGCGCGACCTGCGACGACTGCCGCACACGTCGCTCACCGCCGTCCACGAGTGCACCGGCAACGGCCGCAGCTTCTTCGGCACCCAGCAGGGCGCCCCGGCGGCGGGCACCCAGTGGACCCTCGGGGCGGTCGGCACCGTCCGCTGGGAAGGGGTCCGGCTGGCCGACGTCCTGCGCCGGGTCGGGATCAGCCCCGCAGCCGTCTCCGTCCAGGGCGCCGGGCTGGATGCGAACTACGTCTCCGGTGGCGTCGACTACGGAGCGGTACGTCGACCGCTCCCCATCGCCAAGGCGCTCGACGACGCGCTGCTGGCCTGGGGGATGAACGGCGAACCGCTCCTGCCCGACCACGGCTTCCCCCTGCGGTTGGTGGTGCCGGGCTGGGTCGGCATCGCGAGCATCAAGTGGCTCGGCTCGCTGGAGGTCTCGACGACCGAGCTGACCTCGCCGTGGAACACGAAGTGGTATCGCATGAGCGGGCCGGGCATCCCAGCCGACTCGCCCCCGCTCACCGAGAACCCGGTCCGTTCCGCCTGGGAGCTCGCCTGGAACGCCCAGCTGACGGGACGCTCCATCGAGCTGACCGGGCGGTCGTGGAGCGGAGCCGGACCGGTCCGGCGGATCGACGTCAGCACCGACGGGGGAGCGACCTGGTCGCAGGCCCGCCTGACGCGACCGGGGCACCGCGACGGCTGGACCCCGTGGGCGCACACCTGGCGTCACCCGGCCCCGGGAGCCCACGAGCTGATGGCGCGAGCCACCGACGTCACCGGGCGCACCCAGCCGTTCACCGCGCTGGAGAACGACGGCGGCTACTTCTTCGACGCCGTGGTGCGACACCCGGTCACGGTCGTCGCCTGACTTCAGTACGTCGTGATCCGCAGCGACCGCATCCGTGCGTAGAGCGTGGTGCGCGAGAGGCCCAGCTCAGCCGCGGCCCGCACCTTGTTGCCGCCACAGCGCTGAAGCGTGGCCACGATGACGTCCCGCTCAGCCTGGTCCAGCGGAGCGATGGGCTTCTCGGGCTCACTGGAACGGTAGGCCTCGGGCAGGTCGTCGACCGTGATCGCCTCGCTCCACCGCCGCTGCGCCGCGTGCGACATCACGGCCTTGAGCTCACGCAGGTTGCCGTGCCACGACGGGGCGCTGAGCGCTGTGATGGCGCTCGGGGTCAGGTGCAGCGGGACGGTCGGCTCGAGCTCGTGGAGCATCCTCGCGGCGAGGGCCGGGATGTCCTGGCGGCGCGCGGCCAGCGGCAGGGTCTCCTCGCGCCGCGTCGCGGACCCGGCGAGTACGGCGGCCCGGCCGGTCAGCTCGCTGATCGGCCCACTGGTGAAGATGAGGTGCGGCCGGTCCTTGGTGTCGACGCGAAGACCGACCAGCTCGAGGAGCCGGTCCGAGAGCAGGTCGATGCCGTCGATGCACACCGAGCCGGTCCTGCGGCTCATCAGCGCCTCGAAGTCGCGGGCCCAGGCCGTGTCTCCGTCCAGCAGGGCGGCTCCCGGGCGCAGCACGGTGAGGGGCTCGTGCTCGGCGAGCTCGCGAGCCCGGGTGGTGCGCCCCGTGCCGGGCGGACCCCACACCAGCAGCGGGCTGCTGTGCTGCTCCCGGCTGGTCCACGACCGACGGGCGACCGTGCGGGCGCGTTCCTTGTCGAGGGGCTCGACATGCAGCAGGGCACCTCGGCGCGCTCCGCTGACCGGGCTGACCTCGACGGTGACCGCGCGGCCCGACTCGAGCGACAGCTCCAGGCGGGCGCCGTGGCGCTGGGCGTCGATGGCCAGCATCCGGAGCATCGCCACGTCGCCGGGGCCGAGCAGGTCGAGGGCCGCCTGGTTGGACAGCACGACGTCCTCGCCGATGGCGACCATCGGACGGCGACGCAGGCTGGTGGCTGCCTGGAAGGCGTCGAGGAGGCTCTTCTCCGAGGCCCGTGAGCCGTCGAGGAGGCGCTGCTCGATGTCGGCGACCGCGCGGTCGATCAGGGCCGGCAGCAGCGGGTTCGCCTCGGGTGCCAGCGCGGTGATGTCGAGGACGCCCTCGATCCGTCGGGTCAGCGGATGCCGGATGGGGTGCCCGTAGCAGCTGAAGCCGCGTAGGGCCTCGGCGAAGTGCTCGGCACCGTTGACGGTGATGCTCGTCCGGGTCTCGAGCACGGTGCCGAGGGCGTTGGTGCCGATGTCCTCCTCCAGCAGACTGCTGCCCAGGCCGAGGTGGAGGTCGTCGAAGCCGGCGTCGATGCGCCGGTCGTCGGACCAGCGCCGCACGATGCGGCAGTCGCGGTCGACCAGGATGGTGGAGTACTTGGTGTCGCGCAGGCGCCCGTCGAGCTCGTCGAGGACCGGGGCCGCCGCCGTCATCAGGGACCCCTGGGAGTCGACGTCGACCTGCTCGAGGTGGTCGAAGGTCGAGGACGGGTCGAGACCGACCAGGTCCGCCCGGTGCCACGACTCGGCGATGGCCGGACGCAGTCGGGTGGAGGAGTCGTCGGTCAACGACATGGACAGCCTCCCGTCGTACGACAGTCGATTGGCGATCCGCGACCCGGACGCGGTGTGTTGAGGCTCAGAGTAGCCCGCGCCACCCCGGTCGGCGAATGTCCAACTCCTGAACATCCGCCCTGGGCGGGGCGTGGAAGTGTGGTGGGCATCACACACCCCCTGGAGGAACGCGCATGAAGACCACCGCCGCTGTCGTCTACGAACCGGGCAAGCCCATCGAGATCGAGGAGCTCGAGCTCGACAAGCCCCGCGAGGGCGAGGTCCTGATCCGCTACACCCACGCCGGCCTGTGCCACTCCGACGTGCACGTCGCGCACGGCGACCTGGAGGCCCGGCTGCCCATGGTGCTCGGCCACGAGGGCGCCGGGATCATCGAGGAGGTCGGACCCGGGGTCACGCGCGTCAAGCCCGGCGACCACGTCGTCTGCTCGTTCATCCCCAACTGCGGCACCTGTCGCTACTGCGCCTCGGGCCAGCAGTCCATCTGCGACATGGGCGCGACCATCCTCGAGGGCTACCTGCCGGGCGAGCGGTTCCCGATCAGCGGCCCGCGCGGTCAGTACGGCGCGATGTGCATGCTCGGCACCTTCAGCCAGTACGGCGTGATCCACCAGAACTCGGTCATCAAGGTCGACGACGACCTGCCGCTGGAGAAGGCGGTGCTCGTCGGCTGCGGCGTGCCGACCGGCTGGGGCGCTGCCGTCAACACGGCCAACGTCAAGCCCGGTGAGACGGTGCTCGTCGTCGGTGTCGGCGGGATCGGCATCAACGCCGTGCAGGGGGCGCGACTGGCCGGGGCGAAGAACATCATCGCGATCGACCCGCTCGAGAACAAGCGGGAGAAGGCGATGGAGCTCGGAGCGACGCACAGCTTCGCGAGCACCGATGAGGCGATGCAGGCGATCACGGACATGACCCGCGGACAGATGGCCGACGCGGCCATCCTGACGCCCGGCCTGATGACCTCCGAGATCGTGGCCGGCGGCTTCCACGCGGTCGGCAAGGGCGGCGTCGTGGTGCTGACGGGCCTCAACAAGATCATGGAGCAGACCATCGAGCTGCCCGGCACGATCATGACGCTCTACCGCAAGTCGCTGAAGGGCAGCCTGTTCGGCGACTGCAACCCCACGGTGGACATCCCGCGCATCCTCGGGCTCTACCAGTCGGGCGACATCAAGCTCGACGAGATCATCACCCGGACCTACACGCTCGACCAGGTCAACGAGGGCTACGACGACCTTCTGGCGGGCAAGAACGTCCGTGGCGTCGTCGTGCACGAGCACGCATGACGGCTACCCCCCAGTCGGTCGTCGATCGCGACCTGGAGGCGCAGCTGCTCGAGGCCGCGCTCTTGAGCGGCGCCCACGTCCTGCTCGAGGGACCTCCCGGAACGGGCAAGTCGACCCTGCTCCGGCAGGTCGCCTCGGGCCGGAGGGTGCCGTTCGTGCTGGTCGAGGGCAACGCCGAGCTCACGCCCTCCCGCCTGGTCGGGCACTTCGACCCGGCCCTGGTGCTGAGCAAGGGCTACCGCGCGGAGATCTTCGTCGACGGCCCGCTGCTGGAGGCCATGCGCTCGGGCGGGTTGCTCTACGTCGAGGAGCTCAACCGGGTGCCCGAGGAGACCGTCAACGTGCTCCTGACCGTCATGTCGGAGGGTGAGATCGCGGTGCCGCGGCTGGGCCGGGTGCAGGCGGCTCCGGGCTTCGGGCTGGTTGCGGCGATGAACCCGTACGACGCCGTCGGGACCGCGCGGATCTCCTCGGCCCTCTACGACCGGACCTGCCGGATCGCGATGGGCTACCAGTCCCGGGCCGCCGAGCAGCGGATCCTGGAGCTGCGCACCGACTGCCGCGACGAGCAGTGGCGCGACCGCGTCGTCGAGCTGGTGCGTGACACCCGCGAGCATCCCGACATCCGCATGGGGTCCTCGGTGCGTGGCGCGATCGACACGGTCGGGTTGGCCGCCCAGCTGGCCCGGCTGCGCGGCGTACCTCTCGACGACTGGACCGTCGGCCTGCACGCCGCGACCGCGGCCCTCACCGGTCGGATCAAGCTGCAGGAGTCCTGCCCCCGCACGCCCGAGCAGGTCGTCGCCGAGCTCTACGAGAAGGTGTTCGGCCCACGGCCGGCCGGTGAGGAGGGCGACGATGGCGCGGGGGAAGCCTGAGCCCGCCCCCCGGGGCGGGCCAACCCCAGCCGCAGGGTCGGCCCCCCGCCAGCCCGCGCGACCGTCAGCCCGCCAGCCGTAGCACCGGGCGCAGCGAGCTGTCGCGACACCCGCGCTTCGCCGAGCTCTCGCCGGAGGTGGGCGAGCTCGACCACCAGGCCTTGCAGGACGCGCTGGGGGAGGATGCCGACGACACCCTGACCCTCCTCGTGGCGATGGCCTCGGCGACCGACGAGAACCTGCGACGGCTGGTGCGCGCACTGGCGCCGCGCCTGATCCTCGACCGGTGCCGCACGGGCATGCCTCGTCGCAGGGGGGTGGGCCGTCCGCGCAACGTGCCCGCGCACGTCGGTGGAGAGCTGGACATCGACGCGTCGATGGACGCGATCGCCACCGCCGCCGGTGAGGGTCGCCCGCCGGCACTCGACGAGCTGACCGCCCGCGACTGGGGACGCCCCGAGCTCGCCCTGTGCCTGGTGGTCGACCGCTCCGGCTCGATGTCAGGGGCTCGGCTGGCGACGGCCGCGGTCACCGCCGCGGCCTGCCTGGTGCGGGCTCCGCGCGAGCATGCCGTCATCGCGTTCGCGAGGTACGCCGACGTGCTCGCGCCGCTGCAGGGCGGTCAGGACCCCGGCCGGATCGTCGAGGACGTGCTGGCGCTGAGGGGGCACGGGATGACCTCGGTGAGTGCTGCGCTCGAGGAGGCCGGTCGTCAGCTGGCCGGGTCGCGAGCCACCAGGCGGGTGACGGTGCTGCTCTCCGACTGCCGGTCCACCGACGAGGTCGACGCGCTGCCGGCTGCGCGTGCGCTCGACGAGCTCCTGATCCTTGCGCCGGCCGACGACGCCGACGAGGCTCGCCGGATCGCCCGCGAGAGCGGAGCCAGAGTCGGCGAGGTCGTGGGGGTCGACGACGTCCCCGCCCTGCTCGACCGACTTCTCGACCCCCGTTGACCAGCTTGAGGAGGCTGCCATGTCCAATGCCACCGAGGCCCTTCGTGCCGCCCGCGACCAGCTGCTCTCGCTGCGAGGGGACCAGGAGCGGGCGGTCGCCGAGTTCCGGTTCCCCGCGATGGACGGACCGTTCAACTGGGTCTCGGACTGGTTCGACCAGGTCGCTCCGGGCAACCACCACCCGGCCCTGGTGATCGTCGAGGAGGACGGACGCTCGACGTCGTACTCCTTCGACCAGCTGCACCAGCGATCCCTGAAGGTGTCGGCGTGGCTGCGCCACCTCGGCGTACGGCGAGGCGACTCGGTCATCGTGATGCTGGGCAACCGGGTGGAGCTGTGGGAGTCGATGCTGGCCGTCATCCGGCTCGGCGCCGTCGTGATGCCGACGACCACCGCCCTCGGGTCGACCGATCTCGCCGACCGGATCGTCCGTGGTGCGGCCAGGCACGTGATCGTCGACGCGGCCAGCGCCGACAAGCTGGAGTCGGTGGCCGGCGACCTCACCCGCATCAGCGTCGGGACCCCGTCCGCCCAGGGGAGCGGCTGGCACGACTTCTCCACGGCCTACGGTCACCCCGACGAGGTGGTCGGGCACCCGGGCACGGTGGCCTCCGACCGGCTGCTGCTCTACTTCACCTCCGGAACCACCAGTCGGCCCAAGCTGGTCGAGCACACCCAGGTGTCCTACCCGGTCGGCCACCTCACGACGATGTTCTGGCTGGGGCTCCAGCCCGGCGACGTGCACCTCAACATCTCGTCCGCCGGGTGGGCCAAGCACGCCTGGTCGAGCTTCTTCGCTCCCTGGCTGGCGGAGGCGACGATCGTCGTGCTCGACTACGCCCGCTTCGATGCGGGTTCGCTGCTCGAACGGGTCCGCGAGCACGAGGTGACGACCTTCTGCGCGCCCCCGACGGTGTGGCGGATGCTCATCACCTCGGACCTGTCCGGCGGGCCGGGAGCCCTCCGCGAGATCATCGGCGCCGGTGAGCCGCCCAACCCCGAGGTCATCGCGCAGGTCCAGTCGGCCTGGGGGATGACCCTGCGCGACGGCTACGGCCAGACCGAGATGACCGCCGCCGTCGGCAACCCGCCGGGCGCCGAGGTCAAGCCCGGCTCCATGGGCCGCCCCCTGCCCGGGATGCCGGTGGTCCTGGTGGATCCGCTGACCGGCCTGCCCGACGACCACGAGGGGGAGATCTGCCTCGACCTGAACGCTCCCGCGGGGAGGCCGCTGTCGTTGATGACCGGCTACCAGGGCGATCCGGAGCGTGCTGTCGAGGCGATGGCCGGCGGTTTCTACCACACCGGCGACCTGGCCTCCCGCGACCACGAGGGCTACCTCACCTACATCGGCCGCACCGACGACGTCTTCAAGGCCTCCGACTACAAGATCAGCCCGTTCGAGCTCGAGTCCGTGCTCATCGAGCATCCAGCGGTGGCCGAGGCGGCCGTCGTACCTGCTCCGGACCCGGTGCGGCTGGCTGTTCCCAAGGCCTATGTCGCACTGGCCCCCGGCTTCGAGCCGACGCGGGAGACCGCCCTGGCGATCCTGACGCACGCGCGTGAGCGGCTGGCTCCGTTCCTGAGGGTGCGGCGCCTGGAGTTCGCCGAGCTGCCCAAGACGGTGTCGGGGAAGATCCGCCGCGTCGAGCTGCGCGAGCAGGAGACGCAGCGGGCGGGAGCGCCGCCAGCAGGGGAGTGGCGCTACGAGGACTTCCCCGAGCTGGGGCGATGACTCGACGACTGCGAGTCCCAGTGTGTCGCAGTGAGGAGTACTGCGCATAACGTAGTACCGTGCAGTGCATGGACAGCACCCAGCTCCTCAAGGGCGTACTCGACCTGACCGTGCTGGCGGTCCTCGACGACGAGGACGGCTACGGCTACGACATCGTGCGGAGGCTGCGCGCGGGCGGCCTCGAGGGGATCGGGGACGCGTCCGTCTATGGCACGCTGCGTCGGCTGTACGCCGGTGGCGCCCTGACGTCGTACGTCGTGCCCTCGGAGGCCGGCCCGCACCGCAAGTACTACGGGATCAGTGCGACGGGTCGCTCGCTGCTCAAACGACAGCGCGACGACTGGCTGCACTTCTCCACGACCGTCACGACCCTGCTGCAGGCCAAGGGAGCATCCGCATGAACGACCACCTGGAACTCGAGACGCGCCCGGAGATCGTGGCGTTCGTCGCCGGGGTTCGCGCCCGGCTCGCCGACCTCGATCCCGAGGTGCGCGAGGAGCTGACCGACGGCCTCGAGGCGGACCTCTCCGAGCTGGTCGCTGATCACGGGGGTGAGCGACCACTCGGAGAGGTCCTGGGCGACCCCGCCGCCTACGCCGAGGAGCTGCGCGCCGCGGCTGGACTCGAGCAGGTCGAGAGGAGCGGGCGCGGACTGCGAGGTCGCACCATCGGCCTGTGGTCCCGGTGGACGGCCGCTGCCACGACGCTCAGCGGTCGGGTCGACTCCGAGATCGCGAGCAGGCCCTGGGCGCAGGGCTGCCTGGCCTTCCTGGTCACCCTGCGTCCGGCTTGGTGGGTGCTGCGCGCGTACCTCGCCGTCCAGCTCGTCGACCGATGGGCGGGCCCCTACGAGCCGTTCGAGGTGATCCCTCGCCTCGGTCTTCCGCTCGTGGGCCCGGTCGTGCTGCTGGTCGCCATCGTGGGCAGCGTCCAGCTGGGCCGCGGAGCCTGGTGGCCGGCAACGATCCAGGACACCTCGCGCTCGGCCCGCGGCGCGATCGTCGTCGCCAACGCGTTCGCCCTGCTCGTCGCGCTCCCCATGGTGCTCGACAGCACCGACAACGCGATCTACGTCTCCTCGGGCGGCGGCGGCCGGGTCCCGGGCGTCGTGAACGACGGCCACGCGGTGTCCAACATCTATGCCTTCGACCGAGACGGCAAGGCGGTCACGGGTGTGCAGCTCTTCGACCAGGCCGGACGCCCGCTGTCGGTCGCCCCGGAGTGGTCCGGCGGCTACCGGATCCCGGGCGAGGCGGGCTGGATGGCGCCGTACCCGTGGTTCAACGGGAGCGCGCGGCTCTACAACGTCTACCCGCTTCCCGTGCGTCAGCAGAGCTATGCCGCCTACCGTGCGAGTGCTTGGGACTCCGAGCGGCCCCCGGTCCTGCCACCGGCGCTGTTCGCGAGCGTTCCCGGCGTGACGTTCCCGGGGGCGGTCGCGCCCGAGGACACCCGGCCCACCGCCCCCACCACGGCTCCTGCGCCCACCCGGCGCTGAGCGCTCGATTGGGTGATGGGTCGCAGGCGCTGATAATCTTCACCGGTTGTCCTTGACGGGACGACCACGCCGTTCAACGGCCGCGGAGAGAGAGAGCCCCAGGCACCAGGTCCGGGGCGCCGCGCAACGGATGAAACCGGAAGGAGCCCCGCATGTCGATCGGTACTGACGCGGAGACCAAGAAGAAGATCATTGCTGAATACGGCAAGTCCGAGGGTGACACCGGTTCGCCGGAGGTGCAGATCGCTCTGTTGAGCTTCCGCATCGCGCACCTCACCGAACACCTCAAGCAGCACAAGCACGACCACCACAGCCGTCGAGGCCTGCTGCTGCTCGTCGGCCAGCGTCGCCGTCTGCTCAACTACCTGCAGAAGACCGAGATCGCGCGCTACCGCTCGATCGTGGAGCGTCTCGGCCTGCGCCGATGATCTAGGGGAGCGGTTGTCCACCCGGACAGCCGCTCCCGTCGCATTTCCCGGTCGGGCCGCTAGGCTCGACGAACAGAACTGAACACCGAAAACCACCCCCAGGAGCGACTCGCACACGTCTGGCCCGGTCCTCGGTAGTGGCTCTCAGATCACCGATCTGCGGGCCTCGATCGAAGACCGGCCCCCTTGAAGTCAAGGGAAGGCGGGAAGCACTTCGACTGCCCCGCTTCGGGCTCACAAGCCCGGGTGCGACGAAGCGGCAAGCTCCGCTCACAGAAAGGGACACCCTTGACTGAGGGACCCGTCATTTCAGCCGTCGAGACCGTGATCGACAACGGCAAGTTCGGCACCCGCACCATCAAGTTCGAGACCGGGCTGCTCGCCCGCCAGGCCGCCGGTTCGGTGACCGCCTACCTCGACGACGAGACGATGCTGCTCTCGGCGACCACCGCCGGCAAGCAGCCGAAGGACCACTTCGACTTCTTCCCCCTGACGATCGACGTCGAGGAGCGGATGTACGCCGTGGGTCAGATCCCCGGCTCGTTCTTCCGCAGCGAGGGTCGTCCGGGTGAGGACGCCATCTTGACCTGTCGCCTGATCGACCGCCCGCTGCGCCCGACCTTCAAGAAGGGTCTGCGCAACGAGGTCCAGGTCGTCATCACCGTGATGGCCCTCGACCCCGACATGCCCTACGACGTGCTGGCGATCAACGCCGCGTCGATCTCCACCCAGCTCTCCGGACTGCCGTTCTCCGGTCCCGTCGGCGGCGTGCGCGTCGCGCTCATCGAGGGCCAGTGGGTCGCGTTCCCGTCGCACAGCCAGCTCGAGGACGCCGTCTTCGACATGGTGGTCGCCGGTCGCGTCACCGACACCGGCGACGTGGCGATCATGATGGTCGAGGCCGAGGCCACCGAGCAGACGTGGACCCTGGTCCAGGGTGGTGTCCAGGCGCCGACCGAGGAGGTCGTCGCCGGCGGGCTCGACGCGGCCAAGCCGTTCATCAAGCAGCTGTGCGAGGCCCAGGCCGAGCTGGCGAAGGCCGCCGCGAAGCCGGTTGCCGACTTCCCGATCTTCCTCGACTACGAGGACGACGTCTACGCCGCGGTCGAGGCCGCCGGCAAGACCGACACCGCTGCCGCACTGGTGACCGAGGGCAAGCTCGAGCGTGAGGAGAAGCTCGACGCCGTCAAGGCTTCAGTGCTCGAGAAGGTCGGTGCCGACTTCGAGGGTCGCGAGAAGGAGATCGGAGCGGCCTACCGCTCCCTGACCAAGTCGCTGGTCCGCGAGCGCGTGCTGCGCGACAAGGTCCGCATGGACGGTCGCGGCCTGGCCGACATCCGTCCGCTGCACGCCGAGGTCGCCGTGATCCCGCGGGTCCACGGCTCGGCGCTGTTCGAGCGTGGCGAGACCCAGATCCTGGGTGTCACGACGCTGAACATGCTCAGCCTGGAGCAGAAGCTCGACACGCTCTCCCCGGAGAAGTCGCGTCGCTACATGCACAAGTACATCTTCCCGCCGTTCTCCACCGGCGAGACCGGTCGCGTGGGTTCGCCCAAGCGTCGCGAGGTCGGACACGGCGCGCTGGCGCGCCGCGCCCTGCTGCCCGTGCTGCCGACGCGTGAGGAGTTCCCCTACGCGATCCGTCAGCTCTCCGAGGCGATGGGCTCCAACGGGTCCACCTCGATGGGCTCGGTCTGTGCCTCGACGCTCTCGCTGCTGCAGGCCGGCGTACCCCTCAAGGCGGCCGTTGCCGGCATCGCGATGGGTCTGATCTCCGGTGAGGTCGACGGCGAGACGGAGTACGTCGCGCTGACCGACATCCTCGGCGCCGAGGACGCGTTCGGTGACATGGACTTCAAGGTCGCCGGCACGCGGGAGTTCATCACCGCGCTCCAGCTCGACACCAAGCTCGACGGCATCCCGGCCGAGGTGCTGGCTGCGGCCCTCACCCAGGCCAAGGGCGCCCGCGTGGCGATCCTCGACGTGATGGCCGAGGCCATCGACGCTCCCGAGGAGATGTCGCTGCACGCGCCGCGCATCATCACGGTGCGCATCCCCGTCGACAAGATCGGCGAGGTCATCGGCCCGAAGGGCAAGATGATCAACCAGATCCAGGACGACACCGGCGCCCAGATCTCCATCGAGGACGACGGCACGATCTACATCGGTGCCACCAACGGCGAGTCGGCCGAGGCTGCCCGCACGATCATCAACGGCATCGCCAACCCGACGATGCCCGAGGTCGGCGAGCGCTACCTCGGCACGGTCGTCAAGACCACCAACTTCGGTGCGTTCATCTCGCTGATGCCCGGCAAGGACGGCCTGCTGCACATCAGCAAGCTGCGTTCGCTTGCCGGCGGCAAGCGGGTCGACGCGGTCGAGGACGTCGTGTCGGTCGGCCAGAAGATCCAGGTCCAGATCGCCGAGATCGACGACCGTGGCAAGCTGTCGCTGATCCCGGTCGCCGAGGACGACGAGTCGGCCGCCGCGCCGTCCGACGAGGTCGCCGCGGAGTGACGCTTCACCCTGTGACGACGACCGGCCAGCAGGTTCCTGCTGGCCGGTTGTCGTCTGACCAGACGATCGGGTCCACCCGGACCGTGCTGTCCTCCGATGACGGCCTGGTACGTCGCAGCCTGCTGCCGGGCGGGTTGCGCGTCATCACCGAGCAGATGCTGGGCGTGCGCTCGGCCAGCATCGGGGTCTGGGTCGGGGTCGGCTCGGTCGACGAGACGGTGAGGCAGCACGGCTGCTCACACTTCCTCGAGCACCTGCTGTTCAAGGGCACCACCGAGCGCACGGCCATGGACATCTCCGTGGCCCTGGACGCCGTGGGCGGTGAGTTCAACGCCTTCACCGCCAAGGAGTACACCTGCTTCCACGCCCGGGTGATCGACCACGACCTGCCGATGGCGATCGACGTGCTCGGCGACATGGTCACCAACTCGACGCTGAGCGTCGAGGACGTCGAGGCCGAACGAGACGTGATCCTCGACGAGATCGCCATGCACGAGGACGACCCCGACGACGTCGTGCACAACCTGTTCGCCGAGCAGGCGTGGGGCAACGCTCCGGTGGGTCGCAACATCGCCGGCTCCGTGGGATCCATCGAGGCGATGACCCGCGAGCAGGTGCTGAGGTTCTATCGCCGTCACTATCGCGCGCCCAACATGGTGGTCGCCGCGGCCGGCAACGTCGAGCACGAGGCTGTCGTGGCCGCCGTCGAGGCAGCCTTCTCCCGCAACGGGTTCCTGGCCGTCGACACCCTGCCTGAGCCGGTCCGGGTGCACGCCAAGCCGCGCCGGGTGCACCCCGGGACCGCTCGGCTGAGCCGTCCCTTCGAGCAGGTCAACCTGGTGCTCGGCGTCCAGGGCATCACCCGCACCGACGACCGACGCTTCGCACTCAGCGTGCTCAACGCCGCGCTCGGCGGGGGTACGTCGAGTCGGCTGTTCCAGGAGGTCCGTGAGGTGCGCGGGCTGGCCTACTCGGTGTTCTCGTTCGCCTCGCACCATGCCGACGCCGGTCTGGTGGGAGTCTCCGTGGGCTGTCTGCCGAGCAAGATGGAGGCCGTGCTCGACACGGTTCGCGCCGAGCTCGCCAGCATCGCCGCCACCGGCATCACCGATCTCGAGCTGTCCCGCGCCCAGGGTCAGATCAGGGGCGGCATGGTGCTCGGTCTGGAGGACAGCGGCTCGCGGATGTCGCGTCTGGGCAAGGCCGAGCTGGTCTACGACGAGCTGCTCAGCCTGGAGGAGATCATCGCGCGGCTGGAGGCGGTCACCCTGGAGCAGGTGCGCGATCTTGCCGCCGAGCTCTTCGCCGCACCCGAGATCCTGGCGATCGTGGCTCCGGCGACGTCCTCATAGCAGCAACAGCACGGAGCCGGCGCAGGCCGCGGCCCACAGCACGCTGGTGAAGGTGCCGATGATGAATCGCTCGGCGATGCCCGAGCTGTCGCCACTGCGCAGCTCGGGATAGCGACCGAGGCCCTTGAGCCCCAGCACGACGGCGAGCCCCTCAGGCCACCCCCAGATCAGGGTGGCGAAGACGGCCGCTCGCTCCAGCGCGCCGATCCAGGCCCCACCGCGCAGCACCTGACCGGCCTGCGCCATGCTGCGCTGGCCCGTCGACGCGGCGCCGTCGATCAGGGTGAAGACGAGGGTGGTGGTCGGGCCGCCGCCCCCGATGGCCACCAGCGCCCCCGTCGCCAGGAGGAACAGGTGGGGCCAGGGATCTGAGGGGGCCGCGTCGGTGCGCACCAGCCCGACACCGGCGACGGCGGCCAGCGCGAGCGTCGCGACCAGCACGGACGCCATCTGGAGGCGGCGGTCGGTGACGAACCATCCGGTCACCACCCCGACGAGGGACACCACGAGCAGCGCCAGGCCCATCAGGATGCCTCCTGTCCCATCATCTCGGCGATCAGCTGGTGGGCGAGCCTGGCGGCGCGCTCGGTTTCGATCACGTGGGCCGCGCGAGCCCGCTGGCTGACAGCCGACTGGCTCACTCCGAGCCGACTCCCGGCCTCGGCGTGGGACAGACCATGTCCGATCAGGTCGGCCACCTCCCAGCCTCGCTCGCTGCGGCGCTCCACCAGGCTGTTCCAGAGCCACAGCACGGTCTCCAGCTGATCGGCACGGTAGCCGTCGTCGCCGACAACGCAGAGGTGTGCGGGGACCTGCTTGGCCCGGTTGACCGCGTCGCGAGCATGCAGGTACGCCGGGCCGCGTCCTGCCCGAGCCTGGTCGGGGAGGGGGAGCTCGACCCGGCCGACACCCACCCCGATGTTCCACTCTCCTCGCCGCAGCAGCGTGCGGAGGACGGCGACGGCGACGGCCGGATCGTCGACGATGCCCTGGATCTCGTCGCCGGCGGTGCGCTCGAAGGGGCGGAGCGTCGCCAGGGTCGAGAGGTCCGCCAGCAGACTGGGGACGAGGTCGGGTCTGCTCCGGCTGGAGCGCTGGTCGACGGTCAGCACCATCGGGTCCATGCTGCTCAACTCCATCAGGCTATAGGCTGATGAAGAGCATACATAAGTCTCAGGACTTATGTCCAGGCATCAGCAGGGCAGGCCCTCACCGGCGTCCGATGATGCCGATGACCGGCGGGTGCTGGCTCTCCACGACCGACACCCGGAAACCACCCGCGGTCAGGGCGGCCGAGGCGCCTTCGACGATCTGGGGCACCCGCTCGCGATGGGTGGCCTCGTAGAACAGGTAGACGCCCCCGCCGGGACTCACCCGCTCGTGCAGCAGGGCAACCTCGTCGGCGCAGCCACGCACCCAGAACAGGTTGACGTTGAAGGCGAACACCTTGTCGAGGCGCTTGACCGGGACCCGCAGGGTGGCCAGGTCGATCTGCCGCACCGTCAGCCGCCCAGCGGAGACGAACGCGGCGTTGCGTCGCTTCGTGCGGTCGACCCCCGACTCCGAGCGGTCGATGGCGAACAGCTTGCCCTTCTCCAGCCGGGCGCAGATCAACTCGGCCGCTGCCCCCGGTCCGCAGCCGATCTCGAGGACCTGGTCGGCGGGTTGGACGTCGAGGACCCCGACCGCCCATGTGATCCGCGGTGGGACCTGGTGCTGTGCCATGGGGACAGCCTGCCACTACCGGGCGTCCGCGTCAGTCACTGCCACGCTGCGGGGGCCCGCTCATCAGTAGGCTGACCGGTGTGAGTGGACTGCGAGTGGGCGTTCTGGGAGCGCGAGGCAAGGTCGGCGTCGAGGTCTGCAAGGCGGTGGAGAACGCTGCCGACCTCGAGCTGGTGAGCCAGGTGGACGCCGGTGACTCGATGGAGGACCTGGTGTCCTCGGGCGCGCAGGCGGTCGTCGACTTCACCCACCCCGACGTGGTGATGGACAACCTGCACTTCTGCATCAGCCACGGGATCCATGCCGTCGTCGGCACCACCGGCTTCGACGACGCCCGACTCGGCCAGCTCGAGACCTGGTTGGGCGACTCGCCCGGGACGGGCGTGCTGATCGCCCCCAACTTCTCCGTCGGGGCGATCCTGATGATGAGGTTCGCGGTCGAGGCGGCGCCGTTCTTCGAGTCGGTCGAGGTCGTCGAGCTGCATCACCCCGACAAGGCCGACGCGCCGTCAGGCACGGCTCGCCGTACGGCGGAGCTGATCGCCGCCGCCCGACGGGCCGCCGGGTCCTCGCCGATCCCCGACGCGACGAGCACCTCTCTCGAGGGCGCCCGTGGCGCCGACGTCGACGGCGTCCGGGTGCACGGGCTCCGGGTCAGGGGGCTGGTCGCGCACCAGGAGGTGATCCTGGGCGGGCTGGGGGAGACCCTCACCATCCGCCACGACTCCCTCGACCGCGTCTCCTTCACGCCCGGGGTGCTGCGTGGGCTCCGGGCGATCTCCGACCACCCCGGCCTGACGGTCGGTCTGGAGCACTTCCTCGACCTGGGGTGATGTCGCCCCCTCGAGACGGCACGAGGGCCGCACCGGCAGCCGGTGCGACCCTCGTGGCTCGTGGAAGGTCCGTCAGGGAACGACGGTGACCTTGATCGCCCGGCCTTCCTTGACGATCTGGAAGGCCTCCAGGGCCCGCTCGAGCGGGATGTGCTCGGTGATGAGGTCCTTGACCGGCACCTGGCCGGTGGAGATGTACTCCAGCGCCCGCTTGTTGTGCTCGGGTGCCGAGCCGTTGGCTCCGTGGATGTGCAGCTGGCGGTAGTGGACCAGGTTGGAGTCGCACTTGATGAACGGGTCGGTCTTGGGCAGTCCGCCGAAGAACGAGATCCGCCCGTTGCGAGCCGCCATCGAGATGGCCTGCTCCTGGGTGACGTTGGCGGCGGTCGCGGTGATGATCACGTCGGCCCCGCGGCCTCCGGTCAGCTCCATGACCTTCTCGACGACGTCGACCTCGGCACCGTTGATGATCTCGTCGGGCTGGACCGCGTCGGCGGACATCTTCAGGCGGTCCGCATTGACGTCGACGAGGAAGACCCGACCGGCCTTGTGGACGCCGCGCGCGATGCGGATGTGCATGCAGCCGATCGGTCCCGCGCCGAACACGACGACGGTGTCACCCTCCTCGATCCCCAGCAGCTCCTGGGCGTTGATCGCGCAGGCGAACGGCTCGGCTGCCGAGGCCTCGTCGTAGCCCACGTTGTCGGGGATGCGGTTGAGCCCGTCGACCTTGAGCACCTGCTGCGGCACGATGATGTACTCGGCGAACCCACCGTCGTACTGGTAGCCCACCGAGGTCTGGTTCTGGCAGACCGCCATCCAGCCCTTGTTGCACTCGTAGCAGTCCCCGCACGGCACCGCGGCGATGACCTGGGCGCGGTCGCCCGGCTTCCAGTCGGCGCTGTAGGTCGCGTTGACCTCCGAGCCGACCTCGACGACCTCGCCGGCGATCTCGTGGCCCATCGTCGCCGGGGGCGTGATGTTCTGGTGGCCGTTGTAGAAGATCTTCACGTCGGTCCCGCAGGTCGAGCAGGCCTTGACCTTGAGCTTGACCTCGTGGGGGCCGCATTCCGGCTCCGGGACGTCCTCGAGTCGTACGTCCTCCGGGGCGTAGAAGCGCAGGGCCTTCATCTTCTCCTCCAGGTGTGTCAGCGGGATGTGATTCGATCGAGGGGCCGTGGTGACCAGACGCTGTCACTGTAACGGCGAGGTCGCGGGCCCACCAGAGCTGCGACCCTACCGCATTTGCGTGGTTATCCCTGCGAACATGTTGGTTTAGATGCTTGACGTGGACGTCTTTCACTGGATATAAACACAATCACAGATACGTGACTGGCATCACAGGCCCGTGTGCCAGCCCCGGTCACCGCTCAGGAACACCGCTCTGTCGGTGTCGGTCCAAGGGAAGGTCTTCATGGCCACATCAACAAGTACGGCCACCAGCAGTGGTGGCGCGAGAGTCCACGTGCAGAAGTTCGGCACGTTCCTGTCGAACATGGTGATGCCCAACATCGGCGCGATCATCGCGTGGGGCTTGATCACCGCATTCTTCATCCCCGTGGGGTGGACCCCCAACGAGAAGATCGCCACGATCGTCGGACCGGGCATCTTCTACCTGCTGCCGCTGCTGATCGCCTACACCGGCGGCTACAACGTCTACAAGGTCCGCGGCGGCGTCGTGGGAGCCACCTGCACGATGGGCATCATCATGGCGACCAGTGACGTCCTGTTCGTGGGTGACCAGGGCGGCTCGCCGATGTTCCTGGGCGCCATGATCATGGGCCCGCTCGGCGCCTACGTGATCATGCAGCTCGACAAGCTCTGGGACGGCAAGATCAAGCCCGGCTTCGAGATGCTCGTCAACAACTTCTCGGCCGGCATCTCGGCCGCCATTCTGGCGATCGGTGCCATGTTCCTCCTCGGGCCGGTCCTGCGTGCCGTGATGGACGGCCTCGGCAACGCCGTCGAGTTCCTGATCGACAACTCCCTGCTGCCCTTCACCGCGATCTTCATCGAGCCGGCGAAGGTGCTGTTCCTCAACAACGCCATCAACCATGGCGTGCTGACGCCGCTGGGGCTCGACCAGGCGAAGGACGCCGGCTACTCGGCATTGTTCCTGCTGGAGGCCAACCCCGGTCCCGGCGCCGGACTGCTGCTCGCGTTCATGGTCTTCGGCAAGGGTGTCGCCAAGGCCACCGCTCCCGGTGCACTGGTGATCCAGTTCCTCGGCGGCATCCACGAGGTCTACTTCCCCTACGTCCTCGCTAAGCCGCGCCTGCTCCTCGCGCTGATCTGCGGCGGGGCCGCCGGCACCTCGATGAACGTCATCTTCGACTCCGGCCTCGTCGCGCCAGCAGCACCAGGCTCGATCTTCGCTGTCTACTCGTCGGTGGCCAAGGGCAGCGTCTTCGGCGTGACCATGTGCTGGTCGGTCGCCCTGGTCGTGACGTTCCTCGTCGCCTCCGTCCTCCTCAAGCTCGACAGGTCCGAGGACGAGGTCGACCTCGCCACAGCCACCGCCAGCATGGAGGAGATGAAGGGCAAGAAGTCCTCCGTCGCCAGCGTGCTGGTCGGCTCCGGCGCCTCGACCGGTGGCGCGATCCGTTCGATCGTGTTCGCCTGCGACGCCGGCATGGGCTCCTCCGCGATGGGTGCGTCGGTGCTCCGCAAGAAGGTGCACTCGGCCGGGTTCAGTGACGTGACCGTCGTCAACAAGGCGATCTCGAACCTCGATGACAGCTACGACCTGGTCGTCACCCACCAGGACCTGACCGCTCGAGCGCAACAGCGGACCGGATCGGCGGTGCACGTCTCGGTCGACAACTTCATGAACAGTCCGAAGTACGACGAGATCGTGGAACTTCTCCAGCAGACCAACGTGACCAGCTCGGTGGGAGCGTCCTCGGGCGGTTCCCACTCCGCTCCGGCCGCGCCGTCGGCCGCTGCGGGTCCGGGCCTCCTGGCCCAGAGCTCGATCGTGCTCGATGCCTCCGGTGACAGTCGCGACGCGGCCATCACCCGGGCCGGCGAGCTTCTCGTCGCCACCGGCGCGGTCCCCGCGTCGTACGTCGAGGCCATGCATGCTCGTGAGGAGTCCGTGTCCACCTACATGGGCAACCTCCTCGCGCTGCCGCACGGCACCAACGAGGCGAAGCCGACCATCGAACGCACGGCGCTGTCGTTCGTGCGCTACCCCGATGGCATCCAGTGGAACGGCAAGGAGGTCAAGTACGTCATCGGCATCGCCGCCGTCGGCAACGACCACCTCAAGCTGCTGGGCCAGATCGCGGAGATCTTCCTCGATCCCAACCAGGTGGCCCGTCTCGACGCCGCCACCAGCTCCGCGGACGTCCTCGACGTCCTCGGGTCCGTTCAACCCGGCTGATCCACCGGAGACGGAGCTGCGGCCCTGGTCTGACTCAGAAGAGTCGGATCAGGGCCGCAGTGCTTGCCGCCCCGATCACCACAATCAGGAAGGGAGCGCGCACGAGCAGCAACAGCAGGGCCACGCCCAGCCCCGCCAGCCGGGCGTCCACCTGCAGGTGCGGACCCTCAGGACCGGTCGCCGAGAAGACCTGCACCGCGATCAGTCCGGCGAGCAGCGCCACGGGCAGCAGGTCGGCGACCCGCTCCACGAGCGGGTTCTCGAGCACTCGGGACGGGACCGAGAGGCCCGCCAGCTTCAGCAGGTAGCACCCGAGCCCGCAGCCCACCACCGCCACCCAGATCATCGGCGCCGCTCCCGCCGGGGGAACTCGGTGTCGTCGCGGGCCTCCCGCGTGAGCAGGCCGACGCCGAGGGCGACCACGGACGCCGCGAGCACCGGCACACCGGCCGGGGTGAGCGGGACCAGGCTCAGCGCGAGGGCGGCAGCCAGCACCGCGACCAGCCGGTTGCGGGTGTCGCTCAGGCGGGGCCACAGCAGCGCCAGGAACGCACCGCCCACCGCGGCGTCGAGGCCGAAGGTGCGCGGGTCACCGAGCTGGTCACCGGCCAGGGCCCCGAGGAGGGTCGCGAGGTTCCACAGCACGAACACGCCTACGCCGGTCGCGACGAAGCCCACCCGGGCTGCCTCCGGAGACTCCCGGTTGATCGACATGGCCGTCGACTCGTCGAGGACGAGGTGGGCACCCAGCAGCCGGCGTACGCCGTGCCAGCCCAGCAGTGGAGCGAGCCGGAGCCCGTAGAGGGCGTTGCGGGTGCCGAGCAGCAGGCCGGTCAGTGCGCCGGACAGGGGTGCCCCACCGGCACCCAGCACGCCGACGAGGGCGTACTGGCTCGCCCCCGTGAAGATCAGCAGCGACGAGGCGCAGGCCTGCCAGACCGACAGCCCCGAGGTGACGGCGATCGCGCCGAACGAGATCCCGTAGGCGCCGGTCGCGACCGAGACCGCAGCGGCGTCCCGGATGATCTGCCGGCGCCGGGCGGGGTCGGGAGGGCTCACCCAGGTCAGCCGTCGATCGCCGTGTGCAGCCGGACCTGCTTGACCGTCACCGAGCCGTCCCCGTAGAGGTCGAGCTCGCGGTGGGCCTGGTCGGGCGCCCAGCCTGCGTCGCCGAAGAAGGTCCGCAGCACGTCGTCGGAGGAGTTCACCCAGGTCAGTGCCCGGGTGAACCGGTCGGCAGCGAGGGTGTCGACGACAGCCTGCTGAAGTCGCGAGCCGTGCCCCTTGCGCTGCTCCAGGGGCAGGACGGTGAAGTCCGACACCTCACCGTCGGCGACCGGGTCGCAGTCGGGGTCGGAGCCGGGTGAGGTGATCGCGAAGCCGACGATGCGGTTGCGCTCGAGCGCGACCAGGACCCGGTTGCGGGCGTCCTGGGGGCGGGTCAACGAGGCGTGCCACCCCTTGGCGAACGCGTCGACGTCGAAGGCGGCGAGCTCCTCGGGCGGCAGCAGGTCGGCGTACGCCGTGCGCCAAGCGGCGACCTGTACCTCCGCGATGCCGCGCGCGTCGTCGGCCCACGCGATCCGGACGGAGACGTCGGCCGTGGGCCCGGGACTGGTCATACGGCTATCCTGCCCTGCTCGCGTCCGAGAGCGACGGTGGCCCCGGTCGCCAGCAGCAGCCCGGCGACGACCAGCGGCCACGAGCGGATGCCGTCACCGAGCGCCACCACCCCGATCGCCGCGGGGACGAACGTCTGGGTGACGATCAGGGGTCCGGTCGCCGCCGTGACCGAGGCCCGGTCGAGGGCTCCTGAATAGATCCAGAAGGCCACCAGGCCGAACACCGGGACGCTCAGGGCGGTGATGACCACCGTGGCGGTCACCGGCGTGCTGACACCGCGGACCGCGACTGCCGAGCCGGCGTACCCCAGACCCGCCAGCAGGCCGAGCCACCCGCCCGGCCAGCTGCCCGAGCGCAGCCCCGCCAGCACGATGCCGGCTGTGCAGGCCCACAGGGCCACCGCGAACGCCACCGTGGCCTCGGCGGTGCCGGCGTCGCCCGAGCCGATCGCCAGCAGGGCCAGCCCCACGGTGACGCCGGCGACGGCGAGCCAGCGGCCCACCCCGAGCCCCTCGTGCAGGGTCACGATCGCGGCGACCGCCGTGATCGGCATCGACAGCGAGATGGCGGCCTGGGCGAGGTAGAGGGGGAGGTACCAGATCGAGACGGCGTGCAGCACGAAGCCTGCGAGGTAGGCCGCGACCACCGCGAGCATCAGCGGGTCGCGCACCGAGTGCGCAACGAACGCAGGCAGTCCCACGCCGGACGGCATGCGTCGCGCGGCAGCGGCCTGGGCCACCGCCGCGAGCCCGAAGAGTGCGGCTGCGAGCAGACCCGCAGCCAGACCGATCAGCACGTCAGCGGTAGGTCTCGGGCAGTTCCTGCCCGATCTTCACCCGTGACTTGGGCAGCCGCATGAACCGCATCTGCAGTGCGCGCATCAGCACGTAGGACGTGGTGCCCCTGGTGGGCTCGTTGGGGAAGCGGCGGGCGAGCTCGCGCTTGGTGCGCATCCGCAGCAGGAACAGCTCGACCGCGACCAGCAGCAGGGTGCCGAGCAGGATCGAGTTGCCGATCTGGGCCAGGGTGGTGCTTCCGGAGTAGCCCAGCACCAGGGTCACCACCATCAGCGGGATCATCAGCTCCACGAAGGAGAACCGGACGTCGACCATGTCACGCAGGAACGCCTTGACCGGACCCTGGTCGCGCGCCGGCAGGTAGCGAGGGTCCCCGCCCTTCATCGCGGCGCGCATCTTCTGGCTGGAGTCCATCCGGCCTTCGCGCTGCGCGGCGGCGATCTCCTTGCGGGTGCGGGGCGTCTTGGCCCGGGCCTTGGCAGCGGCCTCGGCCTCCTTGCGGGTGGGCGTGGGTCGGCCCTTGCCGCCCTCCTTGACCTCGGAGGCGTCGACAGGCGCGGGCTTGGTTCTGCGGAACAACGATGGTCCTTCGCGCACGGGAATGGATGGCTTGCTGATGGGCCCACCCTACCCGGACGGGCCCGCTCGTCGGGACTTGCGTTTCCCTCTAGGGTGAAGTCAGACACGACGTCTGTTCGCCACGGGGTTTTCGCCACCAGAGAGGGGTTCGTTTCCCCATGAGTCTCATGCAACGCATCAGCCTGATCTTCCGTTCCAAGGCCAACAAGGCCCTCGACCGCGCCGAGGACCCGCGCGAGACGCTCGACTACAGCTATCAGCGCCAGCTCGACCTGCTGACGAAGGTGCGCCGCGGCGTCGCCGACGTCGCGACGAGCCGCAAGCGGGTCGAGTTGCAGGTCAACCAGCTCGACAGCCAGGCGGCCAAGCTGTCCGACCAGGCCCAGAAGGCCATCGCGATGGGTCGGGAAGACCTCGCGCGGGAGGCGCTGACCCGCAAGTCCGGTCTCGCCCAGCAGATCGCCGACCTGAAGGCCCAGCACGCACAGCTGCAGGGCGAGGAGGAGAAGCTGACCCTCGCTCAGAAGCGGTTGCAGGCGAAGGTCGAGTCGTTCCGCACCCGCAAGGAGACCATCAAGGCCACCTACACCGCGGCCGAGGCGCAGACCAAGATCAACGAGGCCATGTCCGGCATCGGCGAGGAGATGGGCGACGTCGGCATGGCGATCCAGCGCGCCGAGGACAAGACCGCGCAGATGCAGGCCCGTGCCGGCGCGATCGACGAGCTGATCGCCTCGGGTGCCCTCGACGACGTCTCGGCGGCGATCGGCTCGGGCGACGACATCGCCCGCGAGCTCGACTCGATGAGCTCGCAGGCCGACGTCGAGGCCGAGCTGGCCGCGCTCAAGGGCATCCCGGCGCCCTCAGCCACTCCGCCCGCCATCGATGCGGCGGAGGACGGCGGCGACATCCTGCAGGTGCAGCCGGTCAAGCAGGAGGGCCAGGCATGATCGTCCGGATCCTCGGCGAAGGACAGTACGACGTCGCCGACGACCACCTCGACACACTCAACGCGCTGGACAAGGACGTCGAGGCGGCGGTCGAGGCAGGCGACGAGGCCACCTTCGAGGCGGCTCTCGCCGCGCTGCTCGACGGCGTACGCTCCGCAGGCTCGACCCTCGACGACGACGCCCTCGACCCGTCCGACCTGATCCTGCCGCCGGCGGATGCCAGCATCGACGAGGTGCGCGAGCTCCTCAGCGACGACGGACTGATCCCCGGCTGACGGTGGCCAGCTCTCGCTTCATCCGGGACACCGGGCTGACGGTCCGGATGACGTCGGTGATGTTCTTCCTCGGGGCGCTGTTCGTGGCCATCGTCGTCACGCTGCTGTTCGTGTTCCCGCCCCAGTACGCCCCCTTCATCGGGCTGGTCTCCCTCGGCCTGGTCTTCTACCAGTGGTGGACCTCCGACACCGTGGCCATGCGGGCGATGCGGGCTCGCGAGGTCACCCCGGAGGAGGCTCCCGAGCTGCACGGGATGATCGACCGGTTGTGCCAGCTCGCCGACATGCCGAAGCCGCGGGTCGGGATCTCCGACATCGACCTGCCCAACGCGTTCGCCACGGGGCGCTCGCCCAACCGCTCGGTCGTGTGCGTGACCACCGGGATCCTGCAGCGGCTCACGGCCGAGGAGCTCGAGGGCGTCCTGGCCCATGAGCTGTCGCACGTCGCGCATCGCGACGTACTCGTGATGACGCTGGCCTCGTCGGCGGGCATCGTGGCCGGCATGCTGACCCGATCCGCGCAGTACGGCGGGTTCGCGCTCGCCGGCAACTCCCGCAGCCGCGACAACAACGGCGGCGCCCCGGCCTACCTCGCGGTGCTGGCTGTCAGCCTGGTCGTCTACGCCATCAGCTTCTTCGCGATGCGCCTGCTCTCGCGCTACCGCGAGCTGTGCGCCGACCGTTCGGGCGCCTATCTCACCCAGAAGCCCGGTGCGCTCGCCTCGGCGCTGCAGAAGATCACCGGCGAGCTGGCCGTCATCCCGGCGAAGGACCTGCGGGCGACCAGCTCGATGAACGCGTTCTTCATCGCCCCGGCGATCAGCGGCATCAGCCTCAAGACCCTGACGGCGACGCATCCCTCGCTCGAGCAGCGCCTGGAGCAGCTGGCCGAGATCGCCACCGAGCTCGGCAGGCCGATGCCGTGAACTTCATCGACTCGATCCTGGGCCGGAACCGCCCACGCGCCGCCCAGCTCGACGCCCTGTTCGGTCTGCCCAACGCCGCCCTCACCCTGGAGACGACCTCGGGGTTCCTCCCGGTCGGATCCGGGGCGGTGTGCTTCCGAGCCGCGGAAGGGGCGGCCGCGGCCCAGACCCAGGCCGACATCGTGCAGCTCCTCGACGCCGACGGGGACGGCCCCGCTGTCGAGCAGGTCACCGACTCGTTCGGGTTCACCTGGCTGATCACCCGCCAGTCCGACATGTCGGCGCTGTGCACCGACCTGCACGCGATCAACACCGGCCTGGAGGAGCAGGGCTTCGGCTCCGGCCTCCTGTGCTCGATGGTGCCGTTCGCCGAGCCCACAGGACGCCGTTTCGGCCTCGTCTACCTCTACAAGCAGGGCACCTTCTACCCCTTCGCCCCGAAGGAGGCGCCCACCCGCGACAACCTCCTCGAGATCCAGGTCCGCGACCTGCTCGCCGGCGAGCTCCCCATCGAGAAGGACCTCACGAAGTGGATGGCGCTGTGGGGTGCGCCGGGCCTGTAGGGAGCCCCGGATATCCGGGGAAACCTGCACCTCCCGGAAGCCCGCGTGCACCTGGCTGGGTAACTTGTGCACCATGAACGATGTCGCCTGGATCGAGGCCGCAACGATCGGCAGCGAGGCCGCACGGGAGACCTGGGCCCTGGCTGCCCGTCACCTCCTGGCCGACGTTGCCGGCGACTACCACGCCGTGATGACGGTGCAGGAGCTCGGTGACGGTGTGCAGCAGCGCAGCCGGATCCGGACGCGACAAGCCGTGCACTACTGGATCGGCGACGTCCTGTTCCGGGTGGCCACCGACTGCGAGCGTCGCCGCGAGCCCAACCTCGGGTCGCTGTGCATCCGCGCCGACGGCACGATGGGCGACTGGTACGCCGACACGGTGCTCACCCTTCGCTCCGAACGAGTGGCGGATCCGGACGAGCACGCGGCCTTCGAGCGTCTCGAGTGCTACCGCCGCAACGGTGCCGAGCTGCCACCTGGGGGAGGGGAGCCGGCCCGCACCGTCCGGGTCCCCGGCAGCCGCACCCGGGCCACGACCACCCGCACGGCCGCGGGACCGCGGACCCCACGGGCCGCCAAGGCATCAAAGCCAGCCCGGGTCGCGAAGAGCGATGCGCCGCCGCCGAAGGTCTGCGATCGCTGTTTCATGGCGTTGCCCGCGTCCGGCGTCTGCGACTACTGCGACTGATCAGCCCAGCACGGCCACGATCACCAGGATCAGCGGCACGCACAGGCTGGTCGTGACCAGGATGGTGTCGCGGGCCAGCAGCTGCCCACGGCCGTAGCGAGTCGCGTGCGTGAAGACGTTCTGCGCGGTGGGCAGCGCGCTGAGGACCGCAACGGCCAGCAACGCGGTCCCGCTGAGACCGAGCAGAGTGCCGGCGAGGGTCGCGACCGTCGGCTGCACGACCAGCTTCAGGCTGGACACCAGGGCGATCTCGCCGGTGCTGCCACCTGAGCCGAAGCCTCCGCCGAGCCGCAGGGAGATGCCGTAGGCCACCAGCATCGACGGCACGGCCATGGCGCCGACCAGGTCGAGGGGGGCGGCGAGGGCTCCCGGGATCGGCGTACTCGTCAACGAGAGGAGCAGCCCGAGGACCACCGCGATCGTGAGGGGGTTGGCCAACGGGAGCAGCAGCGCGGTCCTGGCGCGCGAGCGCGCCGCGTCGTGGTCGAGCAGGCCCACGCAGATCGGGGTGATCACCACGAGCTGGAGGAGCAGCGTGGGGACCACGTAGGTGACGTCTCCGAGTGCGTACGCCGCCACCGGGAGCCCGAGGTTGCCCGCGTTGACGTAGGACGAGCAGAGGCCCCCGATCACCGTGTGGCCCAGCCCTCGCCGCCACACCCACCGGGCGCAGGCGACGTAGATGGTCAACGGGACGAGCACCCCCGCCACCGTGGCCACCAGCTGCCTCGACAGCACGTGGGAGACGTCGGTGCGCGACACCAGCGAGAGCATCAGGGCCGGGCTGGCGAGGAAGAACGAGACCTTGGACAGCACCAGGGCGCCGGAGAGGTCGACCACCTGCAGCTGGGCCAGGAGCGCGCCGAGGGCGATGACGACACCGATCGTCGCGAACCCCTCGAGGATCCCGGTCAACCCCGGGGACTGTGCTCAGTCACGATGGGACTTGCCGGGCAGGTCCAGCATCCGCTGGAGGGCGATGTTGGCCCAGTGCTCGGTGTCGGGGTCGACGGAGATCACGTTCACGACGTTGCCGGCGACCAAGGACTCCAGGGCCCACACGAAGTGCGGCAGGTCGATGCGGTTCATCGTCGCGCAGTAGCAGACGTTCTTGTCGAGGAACATGATGTTCTTGTCGGGATGTGCCGACGCGAGTCGCTTGACGAGGTTCAGCTCGGTGCCGATCGCCCAGCTCGACCCGGCGGGTGCCGCCTCGATCGTCTTGATGATGAACTCGGTGGAGCCCACCAGGTCTGCCTTGAGCACCACGTCGTGGGTGCACTCGGGGTGGGCGAGGATCTTGACGTCCGGCACCTTGGCCCGCAGCTCATCGACGACCGCGGCCGAGAAGCGGCCGTGCACGGAGCAGTGGCCCTTCCACAGGATCATCCGCGCTGCCTGCAACGCCTCGATCGTGTTGCCGCCGTTGGGCTGGCGGGGGTCCCACACCACACAGTCATCGAGGGAGAACCCCATCTTCAGCACGGCGGTGTTGCGGCCGAGGTGCTGGTCCGGGAGGAAGAAGATCTTCGCGTCGGGCACCTGGTCGAAGGCCCACTCGAGGGCCACGTCGGCGTTGCTCGACGTACACACGGCTCCGCCGTTGCGGCCGCAGAAGGCCTTGATGTCGGCGCTGGAGTTCATGTAGGTGATCGGGACGACGCTGTCGGCGATGCCGGCGTCGACCATGGCGTCCCAGGCATCCTCGACCTGGCCGAGCCGGGCCATGTCGGCCATCGAGCAGCCGGCCCCGAGGTCGGGCAGGATGACCTGCTGGTTCGCAGCGGTCAGGATGTCGGCCGACTCCGCCATGAAGTGGACGCCGCAGAAGACGATGTATTCGGCCTCCGGGCGCGCGGCGGCGTCCCGGGCCAGCTTGAAGGAGTCGCCGGTGACGTCGGCGAACTGAATCACCTCGTCGCGCTGGTAGTGGTGGCCCAGCACGAACAGCCGATCGCCCAACGCGGCCTTCGCTGCTCGGGCGCGCTCGACCAGACCGGGGTCGGACGCCGCCGGCAGGTCTCCGGGGCACTCGACGCCGCGCTCGGAGTCGAGGTCGCTGCCCTTGCCGAGGGGGAGCAGGGGCAGGTCGATCGTCGTCATGACCTCATCGTAGTCCGGCTCACAGGAAGGACCCGTGGTGGAGGTACGGCGTGGGCGGCTGCATCCGGCGCAGGGCCAGGTAGCCGTCGAGGTGCAGGTCCAGCCGGGCGGCGATCCCGACGTCGAGCGCCCACTCGTTGGCCGCGGTCAGATGCCGGACCGTGGTGGTCGCTTCGCTGGCAGCCAGTGCCTCCCACAGCAGTCGTGCGGCGGTACGCCGATTGGTCGCCGCGAGCAGCTGGACCTCGCCCGTGTCGCCCAGGTAGGCGTACCCGGACCCGGTGGTGGTGTCCGAGACGATCAGCCGCCACAGCCGAGCCATCACCTCGTGGTCCGCTCCGTGGGCGGCTCCGCGCGTGCGGCGGTCGATCGAGTCCATCAGGTCGATGTCGCCCAGCGTGCCCGCCCGGACCTTCTCCACCACCGGCAGGGCCGATCGGTCCACCGTCCCGGTGAGGAGCATCTGCGGGTGCAGCGAGAAGCCCGCCAACCGGTAGCGGCGTACGGCGGCCGGGTCGCTCGACGCCGCGAGCATCCCTCGCAGGGAGCCGTCCCCGTGTCGCAGCGCGGCGCCCAGGAGCTGCTTGCCGATGCCACGTCCCTGCTGGTCGGGGCGCACGGCGTAGGTCGCCAGGCACCAGAGCTTCTCGCGGTTGAACGACGTGGCGACGCCGAGCAGGCCGGTGTCGTTCTCGGCCACCCAACAGCCACCGGGATCGGTCCTCAGGAAGTGCAGGGTGCGCTGGACCCAGGCGTCTGCCCGGGTCGCCGGCCGCAGCTCGGGCACCGGCAGCGCGGCTGACGTGGTGCGCTGGTCGAGCTCGTGGAAACTGACGGCGCTCAGGCGCTCCGCGGCCCGGACATCGTCGGGGTGCATCGGCCGGATGGTCACCTCGCTCACTCGGCCAACGTAGTGGGAGGCCAAGATGTGCGCATGCGGGTACTGATTGCTCCGGACAAGTTCGCCGGGACGCTGACGGCGGTCCAGGCGGCCGAGGCGATCGCGGAGGGCTGGCGGCGCCGCGCGCCCGACGACGAGCTCGACCTGGCGCCGATGTCCGACGGAGGACCTGGGTTCGTCGACGTCATCCACGCCGCCGTCGGAGGGGACCTGCTGGCGGTCACCGTCGAGGGTCCGTACGGCGACCCGGTGCCCGCACTGGTGCTGCGCCACGGCGACACGGCGTACGTCGAGAGTGCCCAGGCCTGTGGCCTGGCGCTGACCCGCGACGGCGACCCGGAGAAGGCCTCGACGTACGGCGTCGGGCAGCTGCTGGCGGCGGCCGTCGACAGTGGCGCGAAGCGGGTGATCCTCGGACTCGGTGGCAGCGGGACGACCGATGGGGGCGCAGGTCTCCTCGCCGCCCTCGGTGCCGAACCGGCCCCCAGCCTGCGCGCGGGAGCTGCAGGACTGGCAGGCCTGGACACCGTGTCGCTCCCGGCTGCTCCCGCTGTGGAGATCGTGATCGCCTCCGACGTCGACAATCCGCTGACCGGCCTGTTCGGAGCGGCCAAGACCTATGGCCCGCAAAAGGGCATCGCCGAGGACCGGCTGCCTGCCGTCGACGGGCTGCTGGAGCACTTCGCCGCCCGCACCGACCGTCGCCTCGCGCTCGCCAAGGGGGCCGGGGCTGCAGGCGGACTGGGTTTCGCGCTCCTCCTGCTGGGTGGCACCCGGACTCCGGGCATCGACCTGGTCGCCGACCTCGTGGGCCTGTCCGAGCGGGCCCGCACGGCCGACCTGGTGGTCACAGGGGAGGGCGCGTTCGACTTCTCCAGCCGGTCCGGGAAGGTGCCCTACGGCGTCGCGCATGTCGCCGCGGAGGCGCTCAGACCGTGTATCGCGCTGGCCGGTCAGGTGCTGATCGGGTCCCGGGAGATGCGGGTGCTCGGCATCGAGGCGGCCTACTCCCTGGCGGACCTGGTGGGCCTCGACCGGGCGCTGTCCGACCCGGCAGGCTCGCTGGCCGAGCTCGCCCAGCGAACCGCGCGCACCTGGTCACGGGAATAACCGTCGGTGTGCGAGAATTGGACTCTGCAAGACCACCAGACTTTGGGAGCAGATACATGACTGAGCAGGCGTTCGAGACTCGCACCGACCAGATCAACCTGTCTCCGGTGGCGGCCGAGAAGGTCCGCAGCCTCCTGGCGCAGGAAGGTCGTGACGACCTGGCGCTGCGCATCTCCGTCCAGCCCGGCGGGTGCTCCGGACTGCGCTACCAGCTCTTCTTCGACGAGCGCACCCTCGACGGTGACGTCGTCACCGACTTCGACGGCACCTCGGTGGTCGTCGACCGGATGAGCGTCCCCTACCTCAACGGCGCGGTCATCGACTTCGTCGACAGCATCGAGAAGCAGGGCTTCACGATCGACAACCCCAACGCCACGGGTTCGTGCGCGTGCGGCGACTCCTTCAGCTGAGCAACACCTGACAAGAGCCCTGCCGGATCGATCCGGCAGGGCTCTTGTGTGTCGTGCGTCAGTCGCTGAAGAGCGCCGCCGCCAGTCGAGCTGTCGCGGCATCGACCGAGAGCTCGCGCTTGGGCAGGTCGCGCGGGAAGTCCTCGAAACGCAGCGACGGCGCGGGCAGGGCGGCGGCCCTGGCGATCCGGTCGTAGCGCAGCTTCACGCCGATGCTGCGACAGTCGTCGTACATCTCAGGCGGGGTCGCAAGCTCGGCGTACGCGCGGCGATCGGTGTCCATGACTCGAGGTTAAGCGCTACCAGCCGGTATCCCCAGCGCGCAGCGCGCGAGCCGACGACGGTAGTGTCTGCCAACATGTCGCTGCTGATCGCGGGCTCCATCGCCACCGACCACCTGATGTCCTTCCCGGGCAAGTTCTCCGACTCCCTCGTCGTCGATGCACTCGACAAGCTGTCGGTGTCGTTCCTCGTCGAGGATCTCGAGGTACGGCGCGGAGGGTGCGCTGCCAACATCTGCTTCGGCCTCGGCAACCTGGGCCTCACCCCGGTGCTGGTCGGCGCCGTGGGCGAGGACTTCGGGGAATACCGTTCCTGGCTCGAGCGCCATCACGTCGACTGCGACTCGGTCCACGTGTCCGAGACCCGTCACACGGCGAGGTTCGTGTGCACCACCGACACCGCGATGGCCCAGATCGCCTCGTTCTACGCCGGCGCGATGAGCGAGTCGCGCGAGATCGAGCTCAAGCCGATCATCGACCGCGTCGGTGCGGCCGACTACGTGCTGATCGGCCCCGACGACCCCCAGGGCATGCTCCGCCACACCGAGGAGTGCCGTCAGCGGGGCTACCGGTTCGTCGCCGACCCCTCCCAGCAGCTCGCCTTCGGCGACGGCGACCTCATCCGCCAGCTGATCGACGGGGCGCACATCCTGGTCTCCAACGAGTACGAGGCCAGCATGATCACCCAGAAGACCGGTTGGACCCGGCAGGACGTCCTGGACCGAGTCGGCACCTGGGTGATCACGCTCGGTTCCGAGGGCGTCGCGATCGAGTCGAAGGGCGCCGAGTCGATCACGGTGGCCGCGGTGCCCGAGATCCGCAAGGTGGAGCCGACGGGGGTCGGAGACGCGTTCCGCGCCGGCTTCCTGGCCGCGCTGACCTGGGGCCTCGACCACCAGCGCGCCGCGCAGCTCGGGTGCCTGCTGGCCGTGTACGTCGTCGAACGGGTCGGCACCCAGGAGTACGTCCTGTCACGGGCCGAGTTCCTGGGCCGTCTCGGCTCGGCGTACGGACCGGAGGCGGTGGCCGACATCGAGCCGCACCTCGTCACCATCCGCCCCTGACCCCGACCTGTCGCAGATGTACGCGCAGATCCCCCCGACCTGTCGCAGATGTACGCGCAGATTCCGCCGACCTGTCGCAGATGTAGGTGTCAGGTGAGGCGCCGGACCAGGTAGCGGGTCACCCCGTCGGCGGCGACGTCCTCACCGGCGTACTCCTGGTCGCGCATCCGGCACCAGGCGGCCAGGTCCACGCCGGCCGCCGGGTCGGTCGTCGCCACGGCGACCGTCTCGCCGATCGCGACCTCGGGGAACATCCGGGCCAGCTCGATGACCGGCATCGGGCAGCGCATCCCGCGGCAGTCGAGCTCGCGGGTCACAGTCCCGCCTCCGATCTGATGCGGGCGACGATGCCCGGCAGGTGGGTCAGCAGACCGTCGATCTGCTCCGTGGTGGTCTCCCTGCCGAGCGAGACCCTCACGTTGCCGTGGGTCAGGACGCCCATCGCCGCCAGCACGTGGCTGGGCGTCAGGGTCGACGAGGTGCACGCCGAACCGCTCGCGACCGAGAACCCCACCCGGTCCAGCGCCTCCACGAGCACCTCCCCGTCGACGTAGAGGCAGGAGAAGGTCACCAGGTGGGGGAGGCGGTCGTCCGGATCCCCGACGACCTCGACGTCCGGGATCTCGGCGGCGACGACGTGGCGGATGCGCTCCACGAGCGCGCGCTGTCGGCCGGCGACCTCGTCTCGCTCGGCGACGACCGCCTGCAGCGCTGCCGCTGCGGCCAGGGCGCCGGCGACGTTCTCGAAGCCGCTGGTGCGTTCGTCGATGCGGTCGTCACCAGGAAACGGATTGCGCCAGCGGACGCCCTTGCGGACCAGGAGTACGCCGACCCCGGCCGGCCCGCCCCACTTGTGGGCCGAGCCGGCGGCCGCGCTCCAGCCGATCGGCAGTGGGGTTCGGCCCATCGACGCGCAGGCGTCCGTGAACAGCGGAACCTCGCCCAGCGCGCTCGCCACCTCGGAGACGGGTTGGAGGGTGCCCACCTCGTGGTTGGCCGCCTGGACGGCGACCACCGACACGCCGGGCGCCAGGGCGTGCGAGAGCAGGGCCTCCAGGTCGACTCGGCCCGTGCGTCCGACGGGGGCCGCCACCGCAGTCCCGTCGACCCACCCGGCTGCGTGGAGCACCGCTGAGTGCTCGACCGCGGAGTGCACGATCGTCGAGCCCTGACGCCTCCTTCCGGCGTGCAGGCCCAGGAGCCCGCGGTGGACCGCCTCGGTGCCGGAGGCGGTGAAGCTCACCTCGTCGGCTCTCACCCCCAACGATTGCGCCACGACCTCACGCGCGTTGTCGAGCAGCAGACGGGCCGAGCGGGCGGCACCGTGCAGGCGTCGCGGGTCGGCGTACCCCTGTTCGAGCGCCGCCGTCAGGACCTCTCGGGCGGCAGGGTGCAGCGGCTCCGAGGAGGCCGTGTCGAGGTAGGCGCCATCCGACCCCGCCCCCGGCTCCGACACATTTCTCACACGCCGAACCTACCGGGCGCCCTGCCGTCCACACCGGCCCCGAAGTCCAGTAGTGTTCTTGCTGTCCGCTGAAGTTGAGAGAGAGGCTCGTTCGTGGGTCTGCACCTCCCCAAGACTGCCCATCGGGTCAGCCGGCGTCTCATCGCCGCGGCTCTGCTGGGTTTCAGTCTGTTGATGCTTGCCGGATGCTCCCAGGAGACGCAGGACCAGGCGTCGCGTTTCGCGATGCCCGCAGACTCTCCCGCGACCGTCCAGGGTCAGCACATCGCGGACCTCTGGAAGTGGTCGTGGGTCGCCGCACTGGTCACCGGAGTCGTGGTGTGGGGCCTGATCTTCTTCGTGGTGTGGCGCTACCGCCGCAAGAGCGACGACGAGATCCCGGTCCAGACGCGATACAACCTGCCGCTCGAGATCTTCTACACGATCGCGCCGATCATCATGGTCGTGGTGCTGTTCCAGCACACCGTGCTCGCGCAGAACGCCGTCCTCAAGCTGGAGGACAACCCCGACCACGTGGTGAAGGTCGTCGGCCAGCAGTGGACGTGGACCTTCAACTACGTCGACGAGGACGTCGCGGGGGGCAAGGTCGTCTACTCCTCGGGTACGGCGCGCGAGGTCCCGACGCTGGTGCTCGTCGAGGGCCAGACCGTCGAGTTCGACCTGAGCAGCCCCGACGTGATCCACGGCTTCTGGGTGCCCGCGTTCCTGATGAAGATGGACGTCGTCCCCGGGCGCAACAACCGCTTCCAGGTCACGCCCAACCAGATCGGTGACTTCAGGGGCAAGTGCACCGAGCTGTGCGGCGTCTACCACTCGCGGATGCTCTTCAACGTCAAGGTGGTCACCGAGACCGACTTCGAGCAATACCTCCGCGACCAGATCGAGGCGGGCTTCGTGGCCGACGAGCCGTTGCTCGGCGGCGAGGACGCCCGCACCGTCACCGGCCAGGACGACTCCGAGGGAGGCTCCGAGTGAGCACCGCACCAGGCTCGGCTCGCAAGCCGCTGGGTCAGCTTCTCGTCCGGATGATGACGACGACCGACCACAAGCTGATCGGCAAGATGTACCTCGTCACGTCGTTCGCGTGGTTCCTGATCGGTGGCCTGATGGCCATGCTGATCCGCTCGGAGCTCGCCTACCCCGGCATGCAGGTGGTCAACGACGAGGTTTACAACCAGCTCTTCACCATGCACGGCACGATCATGCTGCTGCTGTTCGCGACGCCGCTGTTCTTCGGGTTCGGCAACGTGATCATGCCGCTGCAGATCGGCTCTCCCGATGTGGCCTTCCCGCGCCTGAACATGTTCAGCTATTGGCTGTTCCTGTTCGGCGGACTGATCGCGGCCTCCGGCTTCCTCACCCCGCAGGGGGCTGCGGACTTCGGCTGGTTCGCCTACACGCCGCTGTCCGACGCGGTCCGCTCGCCCGGCATCGGCGGCGACCTGTGGATCATGGGGCTGTGGATGGCCGGTCTCGGCACGATCCTCGGTGCGGTCAACTTCATCACCACCATCATCTGCATGCGCGCTCCCGGCATGACCATGTTCCGGATGCCGATCTTCGTGTGGAACACGCTGATCACCTCGCTCCTGGTGCTCATCGCGTTCCCGATCCTGGCGGGCGCGCTGCTGTCCCTGGAGGCGGATCGACTGCTCGGGGCTCACGTCTTCGACGCGGCCCACGGCGGCCCCATCCTGTGGCAGCACCTGTTCTGGTTCTTCGGCCACCCGGAGGTCTACATCATCGCGTTGCCGTTCTTCGGCATCGTGACCGAGATCCTCCCTGTCTTCAGCCGCAAGCCGATCTTCGGCTACGTCGGCCTGGTGGGGGCGACCCTCGGCATCGCGATCCTGTCGGTGGCCGTGTGGGCCCACCACATGTTCGTCACGGGCGCGGTCGACCTGCCGTTCTTCTCCGGCATGACCTTCTTGATCGCGGTCCCGACCGGAGTGAAGTTCTTCAACTGGATCGGCACGATGTGGGGGGGATCTCTGTCCTTCGACACCCCCATGCTGTGGACGATCGGGTTCCTGACCACGTTCCTCTTCGGTGGTCTCACGGGCATCATCCTGGCCAGCCCACCGCTCGACTTCCACGTGTCCGACTCCTACTTCGTGGTCGCCCACTTCCACTACGTGGTCTTCGGCACCGTCGTGTTCGCGATGTTCGCCGGGTTCTACTTCTGGTGGCCGAAGATGACCGGGCGGATGCTCAACGAGCGGCTCGGCAAGATCCACTTCTGGTTGCTCTTCGTGGGCTTCCACACCACGTTCCTGGTCCAGCACTGGCTCGGGGTCGAGGGCATGCCGCGGCGCTACGCCGACTATCTGCCCGACGACGGGTTCACCACGCTCAACCAGGTGTCGACGGTGGGTGCCTTCCTGCTCGGTGCCTCGACGCTGCCGTTCCTCTACAACGTGTGGATCACCCGCAACGCGCCCCTGGTGGGTGTCGACGACCCGTGGGGCTGGGGCCGCTCGCTCGAGTGGGCGACGTCGTGCCCGCCGCCGCGGCACAACTTCGTCAGCATTCCCAGGATCCGCTCCGAGTCGCCGGCCTTCGATCTCCACCACCCGGAGATCGCGGCGCTCGAATATGACGACAACAACGGGCTCGAGGCCGATCGCGAGGTTGCCGACGCGCCCGACATGGACGGGCGTGAGGCGATGCTCAAGGAGCGGATCGACGGCCAGGAGGATGACGCCCGATGAAGGACGAGACCTGGGTCTTCGCGATCACGACCGCCTTCCTGGTGCTGGTGTCGCCCGCCTACTGGTTCATCACCGGTGACTGGACCGGCACCTCCGCACTGACGATGGCCACGTTGCTGGTGTTGATGATCTCGCTCTACCTCGGCTTCCACGCCTCGAAGATGGAACCGAGGCCGGAGGATCGCAAGGACGCCGAGATCGCGGACGGCGCGGGCGAGCTGGGCTTCTTTCCGCCCTACTCCTGGTGGCCGCTGTGGTGTGGGCTCACGCTCGCCCTCTGCGTGCTGGGGGTCGTGTTCGGCTGGTGGCTGTTCATCCTCGGCGCGGCGCTCGGCATCATCGCCCTCAGCGGATGGGTCTTCGAGTTCTACCGCGGCGAGCACGCTCACTGACGACAGAAGCAACCAAACCGCCCGGACTCGCGTCTAGAGTTCGGGCGGTGTTTTTGTGTAGGAACCCCGCCCGCCTACCCTTTACCTAGCCAACCTTCTCTGGGGGAACCGAACATGTCCGTGCGCCACATTGTGACGGCGTTGAGCATCGCCGCGTTGACGACGGTGTCGTTGTCAGCCTGCACCGGGAGCTCTGGCGCTCCTGCTGCCGACTCGTCGAGCGACGCGAGCGCGTCCGGCAGCCCGTCGGCGTCCGACTCGCCGTCGGCCGCACCCGTGAAGGTGACCACGAACGTCCGGGGCACGGGCGTTGCGGTCGACTCGGTGGTCAAGGTCGAGGCGGCCGGCGGCACCCTCGACGAGGTGAGCGTGAAGTCGCCCGAAGGGCCCTTGGCGGGAGCGATGAACAGTGCCGGTGCCTGGGTGGCCAGCCAGCTGCTCGAGCCCGGCACGACGTACGTCGTGAAGGCCGTGGCGACCTCGGACGACGGGGCCAGTCGCCGTCAGCGCAGCCAGTTCAGCACCAAGGACCTCACCCTCGACCAGCAGACCTATGCCTCGGTCGCGCCGTTGGACGGCGAGACGGTCGGGGTCGGCATGCCGGTCATCGTGTCCTTCGACGTGCCGGTGACCGACAGGGCGTCGATCGAGAAGCACCTCACGGTCACGAGCACGCCTGCCCAGAAGGGCAGCTGGCACTGGATCAGCAGCCAGGAGGTGCACTGGCGTCCCAAGACCTACTGGCGGGCCGGCACCGATGTCGCGGTCGACGTCGACGTCAACAGCGTCCCGGCCGGCAACGGGATCTTCGGCCAGGAGGATCGTCACATCGACTTCCACGTCGGTTCGGCGAACATCTACAAGGTCGACGCCCAGACCCACCAGATGAAGGTCTACTCCAATGGCAACCTGCTCCGGACCCTTCCGATCACGACTGGCAAGCCTGGTTTCACGACCCGTTCGGGCACCAAGGTGATCATCGAGAAGTTCTCGGTCAAGCGAATGAACTCCGAGACGGTCGGCATCGCGGCGGGCAGCCCCGACGCCTACGACATCGACGACGTCAGGTGGGCGATGCGGGTGACCTACTCGGGCGAGTTCATCCACGGGGCCCCGTGGTCGGTGTCGTCCCAGGGCTACGCCAACGTCTCCCATGGCTGCACCGGCATGTCCGACGAGAACGCGAAGTGGCTCTACGACATGTCCAAGCGTGGCGATGTCGTCGAATACACCGGCACCGACCGGCCGATGACCCTCACGAACGGCTACGGCGACTGGAACGAGTCCTACTCGGCGTACGCCGACGGCTCCGCCCTCTAGCCGACCTGTCGCAGATGTACACCTGAAACGGCTCGACCTGTCGCAGATGTACACGTAGCTGTGGATGACTCGTGAGGTTGTCCACAGCCTGACCAATCGCCACTGGTGGATCCTGAAGACCAGCGGCACGTTCGTCCCATGAGCTCATTCGTGCGGGCGTTTCTCGACGCATCCGACCCCGTGCCGGTGGATCGACCGTTCTCCTTCGCCGAGACGCGTCGTTGGGGCCTGGATCGCCGAGTGCTGTCCCGCTGGGTGAGCCAGGGCCTGCTGATGCACCCGATCGAGGGTGTCTACTACGCGGCCCAACTGACCGACTCGCTCGGCCTTCGTCTCGAATGCCTGAAACTGGTGGTCCCCGCCGATGCCGTCGTGACCGATCGCACGGCGGGGTGGCTCCACGGGGCACCCATGGTGCTGGCTCCGGGGGACCACCAGGTGGTGCCGAGGGCGTCGGTGTTCCGACCGCCTGGCTACCGGCTGCGCAACCCACTGGCAGCCAGCGGTGAACGCACGTTGGCTCCCGATGACGTGATGGAACTGGCTGGCGTCAAGGTGACCGTCCCCCTCAGGACAGCGTGTGACCTGGGACGGTTGCTGCGGCGGGACCAGGCCTTCGCGGCACTGGACGCCCTCACGCGTTTGGGTGCCTTCGATCGCGACGAGCTGCTGGAGCGCACCCGGCGCTACCGGGGATACCGGGGGATCCGTCAGCTGCGAGAGTTGGCACCTCTCGCGGACGGTCGTTCCCAGTCGCCCGGTGAGAGCATCCTCCGGCTTCGATGGCTCGACTGCGGCGAACTGCCGTCGCCGACCTTGCAGTTCGAGGTCGCCGGTCCGACGGGCCCGTTCTTCCTCGACCTGTCCGTCCCCGAGCTCCGCTACGCCGCGGAGTACGACGGGGAGCAGTGGCACGGTCCCGAGCAGCGCAAGCACGACGCCGCCCGCCGGGAGTGGGTGCGGACTCGACTGGGCTACGAGGTGGACGTGTTCACGGCTGCCAACATCCATGGCCCCTGCCAGGACGCCGATCTGCGCCTGCGCCGAGGCATCTCGCGCTCGCGTCGTCGCTACGGTTTGCGCCCCTAGCGTGTACATCTGCGACAGGTCGGCGTGATTCACGTGTACATCTGCGACAGGTCGGCGAGGGTGGTGGTGGGGCGGTCGACGTGGACGGCACGCAGGCCGGCGTCGCGGGCCCCGCGGACATCGACGTCCAGATTGTCTCCGACCATGAGCAGCTCACCGGGGGAGAGATCCAGGGCGGCGGCGACGTGGGCGAAGGCACGAGGGTCGGGCTTGGTCACCCCGAGACGCGAGGAGGCGAAGACCGGGCCGCAGACGTCGCTGAGACCGATCGACCTCAGCTTGGCCTCCTGCTGGTCCTGGTCGCCGTTGGTGAGCACAGCCACCTGTCGGCCGGCCCGGCGTACGGCCAGCAGCGCGGGCAGGGCGTCGTCGTAGGCACACCAGGCTGCCACGTAGGCCGCCAGGTAGCCCGTGTAGGCCTCGTCGAGGTCGTCGGGCACGGGCAGGCCGAGAGCCTGGCTGAACTCGGCCATCCGGACCCGTCGTTGCCCGCGGTGGCTGAGCCGTCCATCGAGGTAGCCCTGGTAGTGCCTGTCCTCCAGGGCGAACCACACCGCCTCCACCTCGTCGGGGGCCAAGGAGGTCGGCCCCAGCGTCGGGGCCCACGCCCGCAGGCCGCAGAGCGCGGCACCGTGATGGTCGAACAGCGTGCCGTCGAGGTCGAACACGACACCCTTGATCACGGGGACACCCTTCTGAGGAAATGGCCGAAGGCCCCCGACCCGACTGCTCGGATCAGGGGCCTTCGCGTCAGGTCAGTGACCCGGCCGAATCGGCTCGTCGTCGATCGTGTGCCGGCCGTCGAACTGGTGACCGTCGGCCGAGTGGTCGAGGCCGGCCTCCAGCTCGTGCTCGTGCTCGGCGTGCTGGTGACCCTCCTCGAGCTCGTCGGCGGTCGGGGGAGCGATGTTGTCGGCGTACATCAGCGTCGACAGCCGGGCGCGCAGCTTCTCCTTGAGCGTCCCGGGTGCGGCGACCCCGTTGGAGTCGGCAGCACTCGGACCGGTGTAGACCTTGTCGGCCTCGCGTGCGGTGAGCTTGTAGGCCGACTCGACGGGCAGCGGGAGGTGCTTCTCGCTGTAGCCGCCCTCGGGCGAGCGCATGATCACACCCGACTCGTAGCCGTGCAGCACCATCTCCTTGTCGTGACGCTGCAGCGAGATGCACCAACGACGCGTGATCATGAACGCGATCACCGGTCCGACGAACACCGCCACCCGGTTGAAGTAGGTGATCTGCTCGATGCTCATGTGGAAGGTGATGCCGATGATGTCGTTGCCGCCGGCCGCCCAGAGAATGCCGTAGAACGTCATCAGGGCCACCATCACCGCCGTGCGCGTCGGAGCGTCGCGTGGTCGGTAGAGCAGGTGATGGTCGCGCTTGTCCTGGGTGATCCAGGCGTCGATGAACGGCAGCATCATCAAGATCGTGAACATCAGGCCCGGGAGCACGATGATCGGCAGGAACACGTTCCACGACAGGGTGTGACCCCACAGGTGGGTCTCCCAGCCCGGCATGATCCGCAGGGCGCCGTCGGGCCAGCCCATGTACCAGTCAGGCTGCGATCCGGCGGTCACCTTGGACGGGTCGTAGGGACCGAACTTCCACACCGGGTTGATCGTCAGCAGGCCACCCATCAGGGAGATGATGCCGAAGACGATGAAGAAGAACCCACCCGCCTTGGCGGCGTAGACCGGCAGCATCGGGTAGCCGACGACGTTGTCGTTGGTGCGTCCGGGGCCGGGCCACTGGGTGTGCTTGTGGTAGACGAGCAGCAGCATGTGGGCCGCCACCAGGGCGAGCAGGACGCCCGGGATCAGCAGCACGTGAACGGTGTAGAGGCGGGGGATGATCGACTCGCCGGGGAACTCCCCACCGAACAGGAAGAACGACATGTAGGTGCCGACGACGGGCATCGACTTCATGAAGCCGTCGGCGGCGCGGATGCCGGTGCCTGACAGCAGGTCGTCGGGCAGCGAGTAGCCGGTGAAGCCCTCGAGGGTGCCGAGCAGCAGCAGCAGCGAGCCGATCACCCAGTTGAGCTCACGGGGCTTGCGGAACGCGCCGGTGAAGAACACCCGCAGCATGTGGATCATCATCGAGGCGACGAAGAGCATGGCGGCCCAGTGGTGCATCTGCCGCATCAGGAGTCCGCCACGGACGTCGAAGGAGATGTCGAGGCTGGAGCGGAACGCCTCGGACATGGGTACGCCGCGCCACTGGGCGTAGGAGCCCATGTACTCGACCTCGGCCATGCTCGGGCGGTACCACAGGGTCAGGAACACACCGGTGAGCAGCAGGACCACGAAGCTCCACAACGCGATCTCACCGAGCATGAAGGACCAGTGGTCGGGGAACACCTTGCGGAGGTTCTTCTTCGCCAGGGTCGCCAGCCCGAGCCGGTCGTCGGCCCACTCGGCAGCCGCGCCGGCCGGGTTCTTCTTGGTCGCCTTGGCCGCGGTCTTGCCATTGGTGGTGGCGACGTGGTCGGCAGCACTCATGATGAGTCACGCTCCCAGAAACTCGGGCCTACGGGTTCGGTGAAATCGCTCTGGGCGATGAGGTAGCCCTCGTCGTCGACCGCAATCGGCAGCTGGGGCAGGGCTCGGCCGGCGGGGCCGAAGATGACGCGGCCCGAGTCGGCCAGGTCGAACGTCGACTGGTGACAGGGGCACAGCAAGTGGTGGGTCTTCTGCTCGGCCAGGGAGATCGGGCAGCCGACGTGGGTGCAGATCTTGGAGTAGCAGACGACGCCGTCGACAGCCCAGTTCTCGCGATCCTTGTTGGGCACGATCTCGTCGGGCTCCATCCGGATCATGATGACCGACGCCTTCGACTTCCCGACCTGCATCTCCAGCCCGGTGAGCTCGGGATAGCCGTTCTCCTCGGTGGGGAACAGTGCCTCGGGCTGGGCGTTGAACAGGTCGCCGATCTGCAGGTCGGAGAGCAGGATCGGGGTGCCGGAGACATCGCGGACGATCCGCATGCCCTTCTCCCAGATCGTGTGCAGCAGCTTGTCACCGGGCAGGGGACCGAGGTCACGCAGACCGACAACCAGCGGGATGCCGATCAGGCCGACGGCACCCAGCATGGAGTTGCGCACGAGGGCGCGACGGCCGAGGCCGGACTCCTCGAGGCCCTGCCCGAGGGTCGCGACGACCTCGACGCGGTCCTCGTCGGACGACTTCGCCGGGTGACGCAGCTCGGAGATCTCGTGGTCGGTCATCAGCTTGCGGGCCAGCTGGATGATGCCGATCCCGATGAACAGGAGGGCGAGACCGAAGCTGAGGCCCAGGGCGACGTTGGAGGCGCCGAAACCGGCGAAGACCGTCGGGTCCTCACCGATGCTGAGCGTGAAGTAGGCGACCACGAACAGCACGGTGCAGACCATCGATAGCCCGAACAGAGCCGCCACCTGTCGCTCCGCGCGACGCTCCGCCTTCGGGTCCACATCGGTCGGACGCCAGTGGTGCTCCGGGAGCCCCGGGTTGGGGATGACCTCGATGCTCGAGTCGGTCTTGGCCGGCAGGTTCTCGGGGTGGTCGCTCACGCTGAGGCCTCCTCGTTCTTGGTCTTGCTCGAGCGAGTGGTGTGGGCAGCGATCCAGACGGCGAAGCCGACCAGGCCACCGATGCCGATGAGCCACGCGGCCATGCCCTCGGTGACGGGTCCGAGCCCGCCGAGACCGAGGCCGCCGTACTCCGGCGACTCCTTGATCGACTGGAGGTAGAGGATCACGTCGCGCTTCTCCTCGGGCGACAGGTTGCCGTTGGAGAAGACGTCCATCTGGCCCGGGCCGGTGAGCATGGCCTCGAAGATGTGGATCGGCGCGGTGTCGGTGAGCGGGTAGGCGATCTTGCCCTCGGGCATCGCGCCGCCGTTGCCGCCGAAGTTGTGGCAGGCGGTGCAGTTGGTCAGGAAGATCTGACCACCGTTGGCGATGGCCTCCTCCTTCTCCTCGTCCGACATGCCCTCGCTGCTGAACTCGGACTCGTCGGGGATGGCCGGGCCGGGGCCGAGCGAGGCGACGTAGGCCGCGAGCTGGAGGATCTCCTCCTCGGAGTAGACGACCTTCTTCGGCGGTCCCTGCGGGCCGGGCTGGGCCAGCGGCATGCGGCCCGTGCCGAGCTGGAAGTGTGCGGCAGCGGCACCGACTCCGACGAGGGAGGGGCCGATCTGCTGGGTGCCGTCCTCGGTGAGGATGCCCTCACCGTTCTGACCGTGGCAGAAGGCGCACCCGACCAGGAACAGCTGACGACCGGCCGCCACCTGCGCGGCGTCGGACTCCTGCTGGTCGGCGTTGGCCGGAGCGAACGCCGCGAAGAGACCGCCGCTGAGCAACAGCCCCAGCACGATGACAAGGAAGCCGGCCAGCGGACCCCGGCGGTGCCGAGAGATCCGTCCGGCGGAGCGATTCAAGAAGCGCACAGATTCAGTCCTGGTTCTCGTCTGAGGCCGGTGTTACTTGATCAGGTAGATCGTCGCGAACAGACCGATCCACACCACGTCGACGAAGTGCCAGTAGTACGACGTGACGATGGCGCTGACGGCCTGCTCGTGGGTGAACCTCTTGGCGAGGAAGGTGCGGCCGAGCACGAAGAGGAACGCGATCAGGCCACCGGTGACGTGGATGCCGTGGAATCCGGTCGTGAGGTAGAACATCGTGCCGTAGGCCGAGGACGGAATCGTGACGCCCTCGTGGATCAGCGCGGCGTACTCGGTCGCCTGACCGGCGATGAAGACCGCGCCCATGATGTAGGTGAGCACGAACCACTCGCGCAGCCCCCACTTGCTCACGTTGAACAAGGAGCCCGAGCGACCCACCTGACCCCGCTCGGCAGCGAAGACGCCCATCTGGCAGGTGGCCGAGGAGAGCACCAGGATCGTGGTGTTGGCAGCGGCGAACGGCACGTTGAGCAGGGCGGTGTTCTGGGCCCACAGCGCCGCGGTGTCAGGGGTCGCCGCCCGGATCGTGAAGTAGCACGCGAAGAGGGCCGCGAAGAACATCAACTCGCTCGCGAGCCAGATGATCGTGCCCACGCTGACCATGCTCGGACGGTCGTGATGCCCGTGCAGTCGGGATGCCGGGATAGCCGTTGCAGTCGCCACAGGGACATTATGTCCATGACCTGGCTAGGAGGGCACCCCGACCCCCTGACTTTCGTCGACACTTAAAGTTGCAGCGTGCTCATGTCCGTGCCCGACCTTCCCCCGTTCACGCCGGCCAGGGTGATCACCGAGTGGGGAATCGACCCGGTGCTGTTCGTCGCGACCGTGTGGGTGGTCGGGCTCTACCTCACGGGCGTGTTGGCGATGCGTCGCCGCGGCGACGCCTGGCCGTTGGGCCGGACCCTCGCGTTCGTCGTCGGTGGCATGGGGAGTTTCTACGTCGTCACCCAGAGCGGGATCTCGACCTACGACACCACCCTGCTGAGCGTCCACATGGTCCAGCACATGGTGCTGTCGATGGTGGTCCCGCTGTTCCTCGCACTCGGTGCCCCGGTCACGCTGGCGTTGCGCACGCTGCCCGGTAGGCCGCGCCGCTGGCTGCTGGTCGGGCTGCACTCCAGGGTCGCCAAGGTGCTGTCGTTCCCGCCGCTCACCTTCGCGCTCTTCGTGATCTCGCCGTGGGCGCTCTACTTCTCCGGTTGGTACGAGGCGTCCCTGGAGTCCACGTTCGTCCACGAGATGATGCACGTCCACCTCGTCACGGTCGGCGCCCTGTTCTTCTGGCCGCTCGTCGGGATCGACCCGATCCCCGGTCGGGTGGACTATCCGTTCCGGGTGCTGCTGACGGTCCTCACCCTGCCGTTCCACGCCTTCCTCGGGGTCACCATCATGGGCGGCAGCACCCTGCTGGGAGGCGACTGGTATCCCGCCCTGCACGACGGACCGATGGCCTGGTGGCTCCCGGACCCGCTCGACGACCAGCATCTGGCCGGCGGGATCCTGTGGGGTGCCGGAGACCTGATCGGTCTGCTCTTCTTCGTCACCCTGTTCACCCAGTGGGTGCGCTCCTCGATGAAGGAGGCCGTGCGCGAGGACCGTCGCCTGGACCGGCTGGATGCACGAGCCGCCCGCGACGCTACGATGCAGGAGTGACCGCCAAGGCCTTGAAGGTGCTCGTCTACAGCGACGACGCCAACACCCGTCAGCAGGTGATCCTCGCCCTCGGGCGTCGCCCGCACCCCGACCTTCCCGAGCTCGAGTACGTCGAGGTGGCCACCGAGCCCGTCGTACTCCAGCAGATGGACTCGGGCGTCATCGACCTGGCCATCCTCGACGGCGAGGCTGTCCCGGCCGGCGGCATGGGCATCGCCAAGCAGCTCAAGGACGAGATCTACCAGTGCCCGCCGGTGCTGGTGCTCACCGGGCGTCCCCAGGACGCCTGGCTGGCCACCTGGTCGCGCGCCGAGGCGGCCGTGCCGCACCCGATCGACCCGATCCAGCTCGCCCAGGCCGTCATCTCGCTGGTGCGCTCGCGCGCTGCCGTCTGAGCATGACCCTCAGCTGGCCCGAGGTCCTGGGTCCTCTCGTCGCCGGCACCGACCTCACCTCCGAGCAGAGCTCCTGGGCGATGGCGCAGGTGCTCGCCGGCGACGCCACGCCATCGCAGATCGCCGGGTTCGCGGTGGCGCTGCGAGCCAAGGGCGAGACCATCGACGAGCTCATCGGGCTGGCCGACGCGATGCTGGCCGAGGCGACCCCGATCTCGGTGCCCGGTCGGCTGCTCGACGTCGTGGGGACCGGCGGTGACCGCTCGATGTCGGTCAACATCTCGACGATGGCGGCGATCGTCGCCGCCGGCGCCGGAGCACGCGTCGTCAAGCACGGCAACCGCTCGGCAAGCTCGAAGGCCGGCACCGCCGACGTCCTCGAGGAGCTCGGCATCCGGCTCGACCTCCCGCCGCGCGCCGTGGCGGCGATCGCGGAGGAGGTCGGCATCACCTTCTGCTTCGCGGCGGCCTTCCACCCCGCTCTGCGTCATGCCGCCGTGCCGCGCCGCGAGCTCGGCATCGGCACCGCCTTCAACTTCCTCGGGCCGCTGGCCAACCCGGTTCGTCCCGCGGCGCAGGCCATCGGCTGCGCGGATCGGCGAATGGCTCCACTGATGGCCGGGGTGTTCGCCCGTCGCGGCGTCGACGCCTGGGTGTTCCGCGGCGACGACGGCCTGGACGAGCTGACCACGACCACGACCTCGTCGCTGTGGGTGGTGCGCGAGGAGACGGTCTTCGAGACCTCCATCGACCCGCGCGAGTTCGGCCTGGCGCTCAGCCTCCCCGAGGCGCTGCGCGGCGAGGACGTCACCTTCAACGCCCGAGTCGTACGCCGCCTGCTCGCCGGCGAGCCAGGGGCGGTGCGCGACGCCGTGGTGCTCAACGCCGGCGCTGCGCTGGCGGTGTACGGCGCCGTCGTGGACGACGTGGCTCAGGCGCTGAGCGAGGGCATGCTCCTGGCGGCTCAGGCGATCGACTCCGGCGCGGCCCAGGACGTGCTGGAGCGCTGGGTCGCGGCCAGCTCAGCCGTCGGCTGAGGGGGAGCGGAGCAGCACCCGCCCGTCGTACTCCTCCACGGCGCTCCAGCCGAGCTCGTCCTCGAGCCGACCGGCGAGCGGACCCTCGGAGGACAGCAGGGCCCACGAGGCTCCGGTGGACTCCAGGGTCTCCTCCCACCCGGGGGCGGTGGCAAGCAGTGCCACGAGCCGGTCGATCTCCGAGAGGGAGTAGGTGTCGACGTACCCGTGCATCCCGACGTCGAGGTCGGGATGGCGCCACATCAGGTAGCCGCCCTGGGACCACTCGTTGAGCAGCGTGGTGCCCGCCGGAAGAGCGTCGAGCGCGGCGTCGAGCCCAGGGGACTGCTTCGGGGTCACGTCCACGGCCGGCAGGATCGCCGCGAGGCCGACCAGACCGGCCAGGAACGCGCCGAGGACCACCTGGCGCTCGCGCCTGGTGACCACGGGCCGTGGCGGGAGCACGGTCTGGAGCGTCTGGGCCAGCAGGGGCGCCGCGAGCGCTGCGGAGACGGCGACGGTGCGCCCAGAGTAGACGGCCCAGCTGCCCGCCAGCAGCAGCAACAGCGTCTGGGACCACGTCATCCCGCCGGTGCGGACGCGCACGGCCAGCAGGACGGCGAACATGGTGAGCAGGGCCAGCGGGTTGAGGGTCGTGAAGTCGGGGGTGGCCCACTCGGGGATGTACTGCGCTCGGGCACCGACGGCCACGACGCCGCCGTACGCCGCCAGGCCCAACGGGGTCAGGCCGGCTGCGGCGGCGCTGAGCAGCGGCACCGCGAGCTCCCGGGTGGCGCGTCGGCCGTTCCGGTGCTCGAGGAGGCCGCCGGCGACAGCCACCAGACCGATCACGATGCCCACCGGCCACATGCCGTGCAGCATCGTCCAGAGCCAGGTGAGCGGGATCAGCCACCACCGGATGCGCCCGTCGTGGCGGGTGCGCAGCCACGCGTCGGTGACCACGACGACGAGCAGATAGCTCAGCACCTGCGGTCGCCCCGACAGCCCGCCGCCGGCGGCGATGGTCGCCAGCATCGTCGGGACGACCGCCCCGGCCGGGGCCGCCCAGCGACGGCAGGCGACATACAGGACCAGGACGAAGCCGGTGACCTGCAGCCCGGTGAGCCAGGCGACGCCGCGCAGGCCGAACCAGTCCTCGAAGCGCGCGAACACGATCTCGGAGAGCCATTGGGTGGGCACCCAGGGACTGGTCGCCAGGCTGCTGACGCTGCCGGGGTGCCGCAGCGACCAGTCGGTGAGGAACTCGTGACCGAAGCGGAGGTGGAACAAGGTGTCGGCGTTGTCGACCGGAGACGTCGCCGAGCGCAGCATCGCCGCGAACAGGGCCAGCAGCAGGACCAGGGGGAAGACCCGCACCAGCCGGGTGACCAGGTCCTCGGTGCGCGGCTCGGCGTCGGGCGTCGTGGGCACCCTGCACGATCTCACGCACGCAGGTGCCGGCGTGGCTGAATGGACCTAGTGGGGAAGCTCGAGCACCCAGGACTCGCCGTCGCGTCGAAAGCCGAGGCGGTCGTAGTAGGCGCCCTTCATGCCGGCCGGCGTGACCACCCGATTGACCTCGAGCGTCGAGAGGAGGTCACTCTGGCGCCAGACGAACTCACCGGGGGAGAAGTCACGGAACCGAGGGGTCACGTAGTCGAGGTCGACGTGTGCGGTGCCACCGGCGACGCGCAGCACCACGACTCCGACGGTCTCGTCGCCCTTCTGGACCACGTAGACGATGCTGCCGGGTGTGGTGCCCACGAAGTCAGGCTGGAAGGTCGCGATGTCGTCGCGGTGCACGCGCAGCACATGAGCCAGGTAGGCATCCGAGGAGCGCACCCGGAGGACGTCGAACGCCGCCTCGTCGTGGCTCTCCCGCAGCAGCTTGAGGATGAACCAGACGTTGATGGCCCCAAGCACGAAGTTCATCGCCACCATCGGCCAGATGCCGAGGATGGCGTTGAACGCCAACAGGATCAGGCAGGCGATCAGGTTCAGCACCCGGAAGCGGAGCACCCGGGTCTGCAGCAGGGAGAGAACGAGCAGGGCGCTGCCGCCCCAGCCCATCGCGTCGAGCCAGTCCACCCGGTGAGGTTAGCGGGCGAGGTGCCGCAGCAACGATCTGACGACGCGTCGGTCACGCGTGCGCAGGGCGGCCGGCAGGAGCGCCGCGGCGTGCAACCGGGACGTGACGTGCAGGCGTGCCGCCCTGGCGGCGCGGGTCCAGCCCCGGTCCTCGAGCTGCCGGGCGACGTCGGCGAAGAACGCCCGTTCCTCCTCGAAGCGCCGCGTGTCGACGGCCGCCACCGAGGACGCGCTGTCCTCGTGACGACGGTAGGCGAAGCAGACCTCGTCGAGCAGCACGAAGTCGGCGCCGTCCGCGACCAGGTCGAGGATCAGGGCGAGGTCGAGCACCAGCCCCAGTCCGGGGCGGAAGCCATGGGCGAGGGCGGCTCTGCGGTCCCAGCAGATGGCGGGGAAGTAGGCCCAGTTGCCGACGAGCAGACGGCGGGCCAGGTCCTCCCCGGACAGCGTCAGCCGACCGCGGACCTCGGGCATGAGGCGTCTCTTGACCCGGTCGGTCAGGTTCATCGCGGGCCGCCCCGCAGAGTCGATGACCTCCACGACGCACTGCACCATGGCTGCGGACGTCGACCGGGCCGCCGCGGCCACGACCTCGACGTAGCGCGGGAGCAGGACGTCGTCGCAGCCCAGGAACACGACGTGGTCGGCCTCGGCCAGCTCGAGACAGTGCTGGAAGTTGCGGTTGACGCCGAGGTTCTCGGGGTTGCGCGCATAGTGGATGCGGGGGTCGCCCAGGCCGGACAGCCACGGCTCCACCGACTCGCCGGGATAGCAGTCGTCCACGACCAGGAGCCGCCACTCGCCGCAGGTCTGCGCGCGGACGCTCTCGACGGCCTCCCGCAACAGGGCAGGGTCACCGTAGAACGGCAGCAGGACATCGATCACGCGCCCATGATCCTCGCCCGACAGGTGTTCAGTGGTCCTGACTCGCCCGGTCGGCGGTGCGCAACGCGAGCTCACGGGAGAGATCGGTGAGCCGGCGCTCCAACGCATGCACCCGTTGGTAGAGGCCGATCGTCACGAACAGGACGACGACCACGAGGAGGTAGAGCAGCAGGTCGGTTCCGCGGCCCACGCCCACGGCGTTGGCTGCCACCACGGTGATGTCAGGGAAGAGCACCGAGAGCGCACCGGCGAGCAGGAAGACGACCGCAGCGATCCGGCGTACGGCGAGGTGGTTGCCGCGGGCCTGCGTGCGCATCGCGAACCACACCGCGCCCGCGAGGGCGGCGACCAGAAGGACCTTGATGATCATGCGGGGGACCAGAGTCGGGTCAGGGCCAGGTCGACCACGATGTTGACCGAGTTGAGGTTCCGCTGACCCTTGCCGAGGCTGTAATCGGTGTAGAGCACCGTGACCGGGAACTCGTCGTACGTCACGTCGTCGGCGGCGAGGGCGGCGATCAGCTCGCTGGCGTAGCCCATGCCGGCGATGGTCAGGCGCAGCCCGGAGACGAACTGGCGGCTCAGCACGCGCAGCCCGTTGTGCGAGTCGGTGAGAGCCACGCCGGTGGTGGCGCGGGTGAACAGGGTCGCGGCGCGCAGGAGGGCACGACGGCTCCGCGGCATCTCGCTGTCCACGCCGAGGAAGCGGGAGCCGAGGACGACGTCGAGGTCGTTCGTGCGGGCGTGCTCGACCATGGCCAGAGCGTCGGAGACCTGGTGCTGGCCGTCGGCATCGAAGGTGACGAAGTGGCTGGCGCGAGTGACCTGCGTGGCGTACCTGAGGCCCGTCTTGAGCGCGGCCCCACCACCCAGGTTGACCGGGTGGGTCACGACCAGCGCGCCGGCGGCGCGGGCGATCGGACCGGAGTCGTCGGTGCTGCCGTCATCGACGCAGACGACGTGCTCGAAGGACTTCGTGAGCTCAGCGACGACGGCACCGACCACGGACGCCTCGTTGTACATGCGTACGACGACACACACATCCTGGGTCTTCATGCCGGTCACCTCCCTACCCGTCTGCTCGACGTTAGGGCCGGCACGGCCTCGGCGGTTCGGCTTCCGTCGCAGATGGCCCGTTCGGACTACTCGGTTCGGACCGATCGGTCGACGGCCCTGCGATGCAGCCCCGTCGCGACCAACGCGTAGCCGGCAACCGTGAGCAGGACGACGAGCCAGGCGGAGGCCACCTGGGCGCTCGGGTTCACGTTGTCGGAGAGCACCAGAGCCCGCACGCTGAGCTGGGCGACCAGGCAACCGACCCCGGCGACCAGGCACGTGGCCAGGGCGATCGGAGCACCCCGAGCGGGGGCGGCCCTGGCCCGGTCCAGGGCGCAGCCGGCGAGCAGGAAGACCCCCATGGAGACGGGGTAGCCGTAGCGGCCCTGCCAGGCCACCCCGATCTGCTGATAGCTGATCAGCGTCAGCACCGTCGGGATCGCGAGGCTCACGCCGGCGACGAAGAGCAGCGGGCCGCGGGGACCCAGGCGCAGGCCGACGACCACGAGCGCCACCCAGAGCACCAGGAACAGCAGGTACGTCGCCAGCGGTGCCGGCTCGTTGCGCAGGGGGAACGCGCCGATCGACTGCAGGACCCACAGCGGCACCGCACGCGGCAGCTGTGCCCAGGCGCTGCCGGGGGAGGCGTCGCTGTCGCTCGCCGGGTTGTTGGGATGGGCGGTCAGGGTCCACCAGGCCCCCCAGAGCAGCGCCACCGCGGTCGCAGCGACGACCAGCAGCACCAGCCGTCGGTGACGTCGCACGAGGCTGCGGCACTGGTCGCCGCCGATGAGCCACAGCCCGGTCAGGCCGATGAGGCCCAGCCACAACGGTCCGAGCGAACGCACGCTCGCCAGGCAGACGGCGGCCACCCCGGCCGCGAGGAGCAGTCGGCGCTCCAGGTCGGGGGAGCGGGTCACCGACAGGCCCAGGCCGGCGGTCCAGAGCAGCACGGCGGCGGACAGCTCGACCCCGTTGGGGGCGGCGACCATGGTGGAGTAGGTGAGGATCGGCGATGCGACCGCCACCAGCGCCACCCCGGGCCACACGGTGCTGCTCCACCGCCAGGTCAGAGCGGCCGCGGCAGCGATCAGGAGGGCACAGATCAGCGCGCCGACCGCACGCATCACGTAGAGGGCGGCGAACCCGTCGAACGGCTTGGCGACGCTGCCGATCACCCAGTAGAAGACCGGGTTGTAGCGAGCCGCGGCGCTGGCCACGAGCACCTCGCCGTTGCCGGCGTCCTCCGCACCGCGACAGTTGTCGGGGCCGTTGTAGCCCAGCCACGTGCACACCGGGTTGGCGGCCACCACGATGTCCTCGCGCACCGGGATCAGGTCTCCGCGACCGTCGACCGGCGCGCGGTAGTCGGGGCGCCAGTGACCCTCGGCGACCGAGGCGGCGCGGTAGGCGTGCTCGATCTCGTCGACCCCGCGGAAGGCGGGCACGACCAGCGCCCAGGCCAGTTGGACGAGCAGGAGGGCGGCGAGCGCGATCAGGAAGGGCCGTCGGCCCGAGGCCGCCAGGGGCGGTCGGCTCACTCGACGCCGATGGAGAAGGCCGCCTCGAGATCGTGGCGCGAGTAGGCGCGGAACGCGATGTGCGTCTCGGTCTCGGCGACCCCGTCGATCTTGTTCAGCCGGTCGGCCACCACCTGTGCCACGTCGTCGTGGTTCTTGACGCGGACCAGGGCGATCAGGTCGATCTGGCCGGTGACCGAGTAGACCTCACTCACCCCGTCGAGGGCCGCGATCGCCTCGGCGACCTCGGGGATGCGCGCGACGTCGGCCTTCACGAAGACGATGGCGGTGATCATGGGGCCAGCGTAGTGCGAGGCAGGGTCGCTGTCCGGCAAAGCGCAGCGGCGCTGGGCCTACCTGGCCGGGCGGTGCTCGAGGGCGAGCTCGCGGCGGTCGTCGAACGGCACCAGGCTCAGGCGCGACTGGTTCACGGCATCGTGCACCGCCAGGTGGCGTGTCGCCCCACCCACCGGGCAGGTCCACTCGCCGTCGACGTCGACCAGTCGGATCCCCGGCGACTCCAGCCAGCGCAGCACCTTCTCGGTCTCCTCCGCAGTCGCGGCCGGCGTCGGGCCCGGGGCGTCGCGCACGGTCTCCGAGGAGGCGCGGAGGCCGGCGACGTAGGCGTGGGCATCGCCTCCCGGCGGGATCACCCCCGCGCCGGCGAGGCGTCCGTGACGCACCACGTGGACCGCCCATCGACCGTCAGCCTCACGGCGGGCGGCGACGATCTCAGGACACCGCGTCAGGGCGGAGAGGCGTTGGGTGCGCGCGGCGGCGCGGAGGAACGCGGCGAGGCGGTCACGGTGAACGCCGGCCTCCTCGAAGCGCTCACGTTGGGACAGCGCCGCCATCCGGGCGCCGATGGCCTCCACGACCTGGTCGGGACCCTCGGACAGGGTCGCGCGGAGGTCGCGCACCACAGCGGCGTACGCCGTCTCGTCGGTGCTGCCGTCGCACGGCGAGAGGCAGCGGCCCATCTCAGCGAGGACGCAGGCGGATCGCGACGGGGTCAAGGCCAGCCGGTCGGAGCACTGACGCACCGGGAAGGTCTCGTGAAGAGCGGCCAGACACTTCTCGGCGGTCTTGCGGGAGGAGAACGGTCCGAGGTAGTCGGCGCCGTCGTCGAGCACGCGGCGCACCATCGACAGGCGGGGCCAGACCTCGCGGGTCAGCTTGAGGAAGTGGACCTTCTCGGGGAACCGGGAGCGACGGTTGTACTTCGGCTTGTGCTCGGCGATCAGGCGCAGCTCGCGCACCTCGGCCTCCAGGGGCGTGGCGCACTCGATGCCGGTGACGGACTCGGCCAGTCCCACCATCTCGCCCATGCGGGTGCGGGTCTCGGAGGCGGTGAAGTAGGACCGCACCCGGGTGCGCAGGTCGCGAGAGGTGCCGATGTAGAGGACGCGGCGCTGCTCGTCGCGGAAGAGGTAGACACCGGGGGAGTGCGGCAGCCCCTCGGCGAGGTGACGCTTGCGCCGTTGGGCCGAGCTGACGCGGGCGGAGAACGTCTGCAGCTCCTCCAGGGTGTGCACGCCCAGTCCACCCAGCCGCTCCATCAGGCCGTGGAGGACGTCGACGGTCGCCCTGGCATCGGAGAGCGCGCGGTGGTTGGGGGTGGTCGTGGAGTGGAAGAGCTGGGCCAGCGAGGACAGCTTGCAGTTGGGCGCGTCGTCACGGGTGACGACCCGGCGGGCCAGCTTGGCGGTGTCGAGCACCTCGAACCGCGGCCACGCCCGATCCTGACGCTCGGCGAAGTGCTTGAGGAAGCCCACGTCGAACGGTGCGTTGTGGGCCACCAGCACGCAGCCCTGGGCGAACTCGAGGAACGCGGGCAGGGCGGAGTCGATCGAGGGCGCGTCGGCCACCATGTGGTTGCTGATCCCGGTGAGGACCGCGATGAAGGCGGGGATCTCGGTGTGGGGATTGACCAGCGTCTGGAACTCCGCCAGCCACTCGCCCCCGCGCACCTTGACGGCCCCGATCTCGGTGATCATCGAGCCACCGGCGGCCGAGCCGCCGGTCGTCTCGAGGTCGACCACGCAGAAGGTGATGTCGCGCAAGGGACGACCCAGCTCGTCGAAACTGCGTTGCGACTCCCACCGGGAACCCGCAGTCTGACTCATGACACCCACCTGGCTGACCTCCTTGCTGTGGACCGTAGATGTGGGTACCGACAATTCGAGGGAGCCGCGCGCAATAGGCTGGGTGCGACCGCAACTCCCAGGAGCAGACGACGTGAGCGCAGCCCTCCCCGACCAGACCCAGCGCTGGCGCTGCGCGGGCTGCGGCAACCTGACCCGCTTCGACGTCACCCGCACCCGGCGTACGACGGAGTACTGGCACTTCGACCTGGCGGGTGCCCACCGGGTCGAGGATGTCGAGGTCAGGGCCGAGACCCTCGAGGAGGTCTCGTGTCGCTGGTGTGGACGCGCCGACGCCATCGAGCTCGTCGATCGCGACCTGGCTGAGGGGTGACTCCCGCACCATGACCGCCGAACCGACCGACAGCCAGGCCCTGAGCGAGGTGGTGCGCGCCCGCATCGTCGCGCTGACCGCAGAGGTACTGCCGAGCGTCACCCCCCTGCCGGCGCCACTCAAGCGGGTCGCGGACTTCGCCGCGTCGCGCCGGGCCCGGCTCGGCGCGCGCCAGATCGCTCTGTCGATCGGCATGGACGACGAGTTCCGGGGCCATGTGGCCACCCAGGTCGCCGTCCTGCTGCCTGAGCTCGCGACCGCGGTGCGCGACGGGGAGGTCCCCGACACCGCCGACCCCGTGGAGGTCGCCGCCCTGACCTGGCTGCTGCGTCCTGAGGGGTGGCAGGAGGCGTTCGCCACGGCCGAGCGACGAGTCGTCGAGCACCAGCGCTCGATCGGCTCGGGTCGCGACGCGGGCGAGCTCGAACGACTGCGGGCCCGGCTGGCAGAGGCCGAGCAGGCGGCGCGCGATCAGAAGCTCAGGGCGCGCGAACAGGTCGAGACGCTGAAGGCGGAGAACAGCGTGCTGCGGCGCAAGCTGGGCGATGCCCGCGAGGCGGAGCGGGCCGCCCGCGAGCTCGGCCAGGAGGCCGCGGTGTCGGCGAAGGCGGTCGCCGACAGTGCCCAGAGCGCAGCCGCTGCCGGTGATGCGGAGCTGCGGCGACTGCGAGCGAGGGTCGCCGAGCTGGAGGCTGCCGCCGGCACGGCTCGACGCGAGTCCCGGGCCGAGCGTGACGAGGGGACGCTGCGGGCCAGGCTGCTGCTGGACACCGTGCTGGACGCCGCCCAGGGGCTGCGACGTGAGCTCTCCCTTCCCACGGTCAGCGGCTCTCCGGCGGATCGCGTCGAGGCCGCGCTGGTGTCGACCGAGGCCGGGGTCCGGAGCACCTCGGCAGCAGGGACCCTCGGTCCGTCGAGCGCGAGCCTGTTGGAGAACTACCTGGCGCTGCCGCGGGTGCGGCTCGTCATCGACGGCTACAACGTCAGCAAGAGCGCCTGGCCCGACTCCTCGCTCGAGGCGCAGCGGGTCAGGCTGCTCGCGGCGATCGCGCCCCTGGTGGCCCGCACGAAGGCCGAGACGACTGTCGTGTTCGACGCGGCCTCGAGTGCTGCGAGACCGCCTGTCAACCCGCCCCGAGGGGTGAAGGTGATCTTCAGCCCGCTCGGAGTGATCGCCGACGACGTGATCCGCGACCTGGTGAACGCCGAGCCGGAGGGTCGGGTGGTGGTCGTGGTGAGCAGTGACCGCGAGGTCGTCACCGACGTACGACGGGCAGGTGCCCGCACCGTGGACGCCGCTGCGCTGATCAGCCTCGTGACCCGCTAGGCACGCGGGCCAGCAGGTTGAACTCGTTGTAGGTGAAGACCTTGCCGACCCACCGCGGGAACGGGAAGCTGCGCCACCGGTCGGGGTCGAGACCCACCTCGCGCGCGAGCTCCTCGAGGTCGGGGCCGGTCGTCCAGCGCTCATGGGTCTCGTCTGAGGCGTAGCCGCGCTCCTGCGGGCAGATGAAGAGCACCTTCCCGCCGGGGCGGACGAAGCCGAGGTAGTCGCGCACCAGGCCCAGCCCCTCCTCAGGGCTCATGTGCTCGATCACGTGCGCGATCAGCAGGGAGTCGAACGAGCCGGGGGAGCAGGGGGCCTGCTCCGACCACTCCGCCGTGGTGTAGGCCTCGTGCCCCGCTGCCCTGGCCACCGCGATCGACGACTCGTTGTGGTCGACCCCGACTGACCCGGCGGCCAGCGAGCCGAGGTTGCGGCCGATGCCGCAGCCGACGTCGAGGGTGCGCCCGAGCTGGTGTCGTCGCAGGTTCCACTGGTAGGGCGCCTGGACGTTCAGCACGCGTTTCCAGCGGGCGCCGCTCAGGGTCGTGAGTCGGCGCGCGTAGTTCTCTCCCTGGGTACCAGCCACCCTTGTGAGGATAGGGGTGTACGCCGACCCGCGGAGCCACCCCGGTCGAGTTGCGCCTCCGGGCCTGTTGAGTTGTGCCCC